>Ga0100396_1000312_pt1 | contig 26876 bp, 22 predicted proteins | sample CryGeymeta201520_FD_81551 | JGI IMG/M metagenome (GOLD analysis project Ga0100396, IMG submission 81551) | Groundwater microbial communities from Crystal Geyser aquifers in Utah, USA - Crystal Geyser metaG 2015-20 | ecosystem: Environmental > Aquatic > Deep subsurface > Groundwater | place: USA... | reverse complement strand
TCGCAACCCGACCTACGAATGGCTTGGCCTCTCCACTCAAAGAGGTTGTTCCAAAAGATCCACGCCCATCTTTAAAGTCGCCGGCGCAGGGGGAGTACAGGGTACCACGGGAACAAGGGGCCTCTTCATGAACACCGTTTCGGTCATAAGCCTCTGGCATGACTAGATTAAGGGTTTCCATCAAACTGAAGCGGCGCCTTCGCGCTGGAGATAATGGCGTGAGCCTGATGCGTTCCCAGTAGTGCGCCCGTAAGGGCGTTGAACACCTACCGGCCGGCCGTGGACCAAGCTTTTGGATGCGCCGTCGGTGCCTGACGGCGCCACTACGAGCCCATCCACTCTACCGCCGTTGCGGTGGTTACCAAGTTATTTTGCAAATTTGTAACCAGGGTCTGGGCATTGGCGTATTTGCGCCGCATGTCAGTGGTACCGATCGCCTTGGACAGGAATGCGGTCGGCAAGTGCCGGGCTGCCGACGGCCTTGCGCTGTCGGTGCCGGCAGTGGATTCATGCCGGCGCCCCGAAAAAATTCCTGCTCGGCCGAGGAATGGCACGATGAGTGCTTTCATTGACCATCGAATCTTCCATGCGGAAGCGAACCAGCAGTTGAAAGCTCATGGCGGATCAAGGAGGAATGTTATGGAACTGGCACTCACAGTCTTGTGCACCTTGATATGGCTGGCCGGAGGACTTACGTCCATCTGGACGGCGCGGAAGCTGGTTGCGGTGCGCGTGGCCGGGAAATCGGACGGGGAGTTGATTATACGGCCGCCGAAACTTGGCTAATTGCGGTTCCCCGGCCGGTCCGAGAATTCGGTCGGTGCGGTGGGTAGGGATCTGTTGACCCTCCATGCCGCCGGATAACGAATGAGCCTAATCCGCCGGAATGAATGGGACGTAGTCGAGAAGTTCATAGAACACCTTGATCCGATACTCCGGCCATTGCCTCATGTTCCATGCCGTCAACATATCCCTGGGGCGTTGTTCCAGCCTTCCCAAATATCTGCCCCAATAGAACTGGGATTCTTGCTTCGCTCCTAGACTCGCCAGTTCCTTGAATTCCTGCTGCTCTTCAGGCCTCAGCAAGGCCCGGAAGATTTCGACCATTTGCAGCAAATTCAAGAAATCCGCAAGATCGAAGATCAGCATTCCCCGCTGCGCGCGCAGGCGAGGTTTTAGCAGTTGATAGGGAGCCGAGAAAAAACGAACCTGTAGCTGCCCCATGGGCATGTAAAGATCCTGATGGATGGCGCGGCACAGCACATCGTCCATGCCGGTCCTGATGCCCGGGCCGGTGGTCGGGAATATCTGCAAAATGCCGCGCAGATCGAAGCCATGGTAAAGAGTGAGATCCTGAAGCCAGGATCTCACTTGCCAACGGTTGATCGCAACCAGGAAATGGTTGGCATCGTGAATGTAACAGCCAAGCAGGCGGCCTTTGCGGTTGCCTCCTCCCCCGTCGAGGATTTCCGTGGGCAATTGATTGAAGAATCCCCAAAGCACGACCGCATTACGCGATGTGGTGGACAGGCCACGGGCCCGGTTATGGATATCGCCGCATGCCTTGCAGTACGGTTCGCCGTCCTCAATACGGGGATAAATCCAGCAACGCAGACAAGGACCTGCCGTGGCCGAGCGAGGCGGTCCCATTTCCGTGTGCGCCAATGGAGCCTCGGGGTTCGTGGAAAGGTATGCCATCGTGGCCAGCAATTCGGCGCCGCTCTTGCTGCGTCGCAACCAATCAAATCCGCTGAGCATCCAAGGCCTTTCGAAGTTCCGGATAATGTTGAATCACTTTCGGATTGATCCATTCCCCTAGGTTGATGGGTAACTGGCCGGCATGATCCTTGTCTCCCTTTCCGGAATATCGAGTGGCCCAATCCGTAAGAAAACTCTCCGGCAGAATCTTCAAACGCAGGCTGCCAAACCCGAGATACCGACCTCCACCCATCTTGTGGGCAAGGCCCTGTTCCAACGCCACGCACCAGAGCAGCTTTTGCAGTTCCTCTTTTTCCAGATTCCAGAAACGCAAGCTCACGCGGCATTGCCCACCGGGCAGAATAGCCTTGATGTAGCCTGCTTTCGGGGTATCCGGTTGGAAAGCATCCAGTCTAGTCACACAGGGAGCGAGGGGGGCATGAGGAAACAGCCGCCATTGCCCGGCAATTTGCAGGACCGCTGCCTGCCGGTCGGGATTCATCTCCCATCGGCCATTCACATAATGCCACATTCCGTAAGGGTAAGGCACCTTGAACCAGGCGGTTTGGGCGTTCTCGAACGGAGCGAAGCCGAAACCGAGCCTTCCCATGATGGCCTGGTTGGGGCCGTTGCCGACCCAGCCAAACAGGCTGTCGGCAGGATTGAGCCGGCTGATGTCCGGACTGGCCTTGCACGAATCGCTTGCAATGGCATAAAGGTGCCGGATCATCCCCTTGATGCTCTTGCTCGGCAAGGCGTATAGCCTGGACGGGTCGCGGAGGTCGGCTTCCGGAGACGTCATGGCAAAGGGTTCCCAACCGTTGATGCAGCCCATGCTCGGGTCGTCCGGAACGTGGACAAAGGAAGGTTCTCCGCTCTCCTTGACGCAGAGAGGAGTCAACACTTCGCCGGCTATGGCAAGCACGCCACAATAGCCACCGAAGGCGCTGTGAGAAATAAAGCCCTGTTTCGCCCTCGGTGGAGACCCAAGGTCCTGTTTGGTTTCCAGAGCGAGGGCGGTGCCCTGCAATGCCTCGCCGGCGGTTTCGCCTTGGAGCGTAAGGCTGTACCAAATCCCATCGCGAGCGTTAGTCGGCTTTCCGAATAACTTTCGGCCCACGGAGTCTTGTTCCGGCGGCTCGCCGGTAATCCAGTGAATGTTGTTGGTAACCCCCTTGACCCAGCCGAAGCCACAGGTTTTTTCTCCACCCAGCGGGATATCACCCTTGCGGAAGTCGTCGAGCAAGTGCACCAGGATGGAGAATGCTTCCATGTCCTTCGCGCTCAGGTCCTGAATATCCAACTGAAGATTGAACGAAAGGTCCTTGCCGAAGGCGAATAAGTAATCCGCCTTGGCTTCTTCAATGGGACAGCCCGTGGCCGGGTCCATTTTCACTCCATCCATGGAGCACCACGAACGGCCGCTAACACGCGGATCTGGAAGGCAGGCGTCGGAGAAGTAGACCAGTCCCCGGCTCCCCTGCTCTCCAAACAGCCGGTTCAAGATCAATGTCGTCTTGGTCGAATCGCCCCATAGGGTTTTCAGAAGCTGGGAGGCACGCTTCCTGAAAGCGCCCTTTACGGTACTGCCCGGAATGTAGATTTCCCACATGCCCTGACCTTGAGCGGAAGGTCCCCAGGAAAGCATCCTCATGAATATCGTGTCGTAGGGTTTGCCATATTTCTTGGAAATCTCACGGTTGAATACTCCCCCAGCCCTGAAGTCGGTGTTGAAGGACTGAGAAAGCTCCTGCCGGGTGCGATCGCGGTAGCTCTTAACGAGGGCAATCAAATTCCTATCGTTGGCGATGCTCTTGCTCAAGTTCCTGGGATTGAGCATATGGCGAAACTGGACGCGCTGGTGGGATTCGAGAAATTCCCGCCAGGTCGAGGGGCGCACGGACTCAGGGGTATAGTCGGGGTTTAACCATTGCCATTCCTCGATCTTTCCCTCTTTGAGCAGATTCTTGATATGCAGATGCTCTTCCCGGACGGCAATTTCTTCATCAATCCAACTGTCGCTTTGGGCCAACCGGATCTGCTGATCCACCTGTTGAAATAGCCCTGGAAGAATCTTTTTACACGCTTCGGACAAAACGGAGGTGAGGGCGGCTTCATCCTGAATGCAAGCTTCAAGACGATCGCCCGCCGCTCGGTCAAATCCAAGCTCGGCAGCCAGTTGAACCCAGGCTTCGGGGTCGAACCGTTGGCCTTTCTTGCGCTCATGAGCGACAACATCGAGTACCCGCTTGGCCATGTTGGCTTTGGCTCCCAGCGCTTCCTTAACCGCCGCGTCCACGGCTTCCTTGCTCGGGAATTGCCGGTCCGCCAATGGTGTTATCCGCGCCAGCAGCTTTGGGGACAAGGCGTGTTTGCCCGCCCCCAGCTTTTCCACGGCCGCGGCGGGCAAAAACCAGGCATCTTCATCCTTATTCGATTGTGCCATCAGCCAGATCGCCAAGGTGCGCGGGAAGAACCGAGTGAACTTCTCTTTCCAATTCGCCGAACTGAGAATAGGCCCGCCAATGGTGGCCTCCAGTCGCTTGCGGATTGGGGCCGGAATACCCCGCATCGCTTCTATGAGTTGGCGACCGTCCATGGCGGTAAATGCAGGTTTCTCGGGATCGATCTTGCCCCAGGGCCATCCCACCAGGACCGGATTTTCCAGGTTGAAGGAAACGGAAATCATCAGGTGATTCGCTTTGGGAGAAACCGGCGGCAAGGATTTAGGGGCCGAGAAGGGAAGCTCCAGGTCAAGTCGACACCGCCCCAGCCCCTTGCTCTTTGCGGCGCCGAACCAAAAGCGTCCCTTCATGAGTTCCTCGAGCAGAAAGTAAAGTCTGCTCTCATTGATATCCCGAGCAAGAACCGAATCGCTCACCTTCATGGTAAAATCAAATGCCGAATTCCTAAACAGGGTTTCCATCTTGTAGTTCGCATTGGCTTCCGCTGCCCATCGCTCTGGGTTCAGCTTGATCCCCATGCGTATGTCGAAAAGGTGATCCTTGGAATAGCTCGTTTCCTGAAGACTGCATTTGACCTCGGTGATCAGCCCTTCCGGCAGGGCAGATCGATACAGCCTGAACCATAGTTGATCGAGCAGCCCTAGGTTTTTTCCATTGCGAGATGCGCCAATGAACGCGTCCATGAGCGCTTCGGCGGTCCCTGTTACCTCGCCGGCCAGAGACACCAGTCGCTGGGTCCCGTCCCCGTCGCGGGTAAAAAGGGTCTTGCGTGCGTTCCCTCGATAGATGGGGGACTCGGCAATGAGTTTTCCCTTAAGGATCATGCTCTGCTCCTTGAGTATTTGGGGATGTCAATAGAGCCGTGACAAGTCCGAATCATCGGTCCTATTAAAGTGGGCGATTAATGATCCGCGTGAAAGCGGACCGCTCCTTAACGGTATCAACAAGCATGCAATCCCATATCACTGTCCATGGTTCGGCGCAAGCGCCAGGAACACCGCGACCGTGAGGACGCATTGCCATGGATGTTTCATTATCAAAAGCGGGCAAGATGCCCGCGCTCCGGGGAAAGAGCGCACACGAAACGAAACTTTTTACCCTTAACCGGCATAACTCATTCAATAGGCCGTGGGGGCGACCGGCCGGCCGCCCCCGCCTATACCGCGCGCGGCTGAAAGCTGAATTTTTATCATTCCGAATGAAGGTGAGGGGGGTCGAGATTTCTCCCTTCCTTCGAAATGACGGAAAGGCCAATTCTCAACCGTTCGCGTTATGCTTCAACCGCGCTGAGTGCTGATTTCATCAGCATTGCCCGAGAAGCTTCCTCAGCTTGCGCATGAGTTCGGAGGCATCGCCGCTGCCGGGTTTTTCCGGCAGTCGTCCGAGCACGCCCAGACCTTCACTCGCTTGGTGAAATTCCTCTTCGGTGAGTGGACTGACCACGGCGGTATTGACCATGGCATTGATCCTGATCAGCTTTGAGACGAGGCCCAAGGGCTCTTCATCCGGAAGCAGGGAGTCCACCACCACCAACTGAGCTGACGCTGCCCGCGCGGCATTCAGAACATCGGCCCCGGAGGTGAAGCATTCGAGATGCACTTCGGCATCCGACCTCAGAGCTTCAATGAAGGGGCTCATGGCTTGCGGGCGGCCGGTAACGAGCATGATGTGAAGCATTCTTGGTCCTTTTGATCAAACGCTTTACAGGTCTTGACCCTATTTTCAACCATCGCGGAGACCGGGGAATCGCGGAGAACCCTGGCGAACCCGGTATGTTCTCCGCGCTCTCCGCGTCTCCGCGGTGAATTGACGGCGGGGACATAGGGCCTGGAATAAATTCATCAGGCAGGACCGTCCGTCCTCGGGTGAGTGACGTTTCTGCAGTGATCAGAGCTGACCCATCTAGTGCGCGTTCCCTCCACCGCAAGTGAATTCAGAGGTGAACTGCTGCAGGGTCCCACTCAGAAAAGCATTAACTGCTTCTCCCACGGTCCGGGCTCCGGCGCCGTAAAGGACGTTGATCCCCACCTGATTGAACCCCATCAGCGGCCGCATGCCCATCCCACCCGCGATCAGAATATTGACTCCATTCTGGGCCAGGTGGTTGACCGGGGCCATGCATCCGCCCTGCTGGTGGGGAACGTTGGGCAGGGTCTTCACATTCTTGACCTGTCCGTCCACAACCTCTACCAGGGTGTACAGGTCACAGTGACCGAAATGGGCGCCGAGAGCGGCTTCAAGACCGCCCGGAAGGGATGAGGGAATGGCAACAACAGTGTTCTTCATGGTTTGGTTCTCCTGATTGATCTTGATTCATTGCAACATCACCCGATGCCACATTCGGCTGAAAACATCAGCCACCACTTGTGGTCGACGGTCCGAAGCCCGCGCTCCAGTGCCGACCCCAATAAACCTAGGGGACGCGGCGAGCCATTTCTTCAACCCGAGTCCAGGTCCGGACGAGTTCACGGCTGAGCTCGGTCTCGGGAAGCTCGGTAACCACCAACCCCTTCACCATGGCCCGGGTGAAAACGGGATCATGGGGTAAGCTCGCGAGCACCGGATAGCTATGGGCCAGGCAGTAGGCTTCAATCCGCGCCGCCTCGTCCGGATTCAAATCGCATTTGTTAATAATCACTGAAAACCCAATTTGAAAGTGGTTGCACAGCTCCGCCACCCGTTCCAGGTCGTGCATCCCGGAAGGCGTGGGTTCCGTCACCGCCACCGCCAGATGGGTCCCCGAGAGCGAACTGATCACCGGGCAGCCGATACCCGGTGCGCCGTCGCAGAGAACCAGGTCGAGTCCTTTCGCCTTGGCGATCTCCTGGGCCTGCTGCTTCAAGACCATCACCAGTCGCCCCGAGTTCTCTCCCCCTGGAAACAGTTGCGCATGGACCAGGGGACCAAACCGGGTGGACGATACATACCACTGCCCACAATGCTTTTGTGTAAAGCGAACCGCCTCGGCCGGGCAGAATGCAACGCAGACTTTACAGCCTTCGCAGCGCAGAGGATCGACCGAAAAGCCATCCTCGTCCTCCCGGATCGCGCCGAACCGGCACATGGGAGCACAAACTCCGCATTGCGTGCAACTGTCTTTATCGATGCGTGCCTGGTAGCCCGAATGGAACTCTTCGACTCGCTCCTTCGACGGGTGAAGAAGCAGGTGGAGGTCGGGCGCATCCACGTCCAAATCACAAATGACCTTATTTTTAGCCAGGTGGGCAAACACTCCGGTGATGGAGGTCTTGCCCGTTCCACCCTTGCCGCTGATGATGACGATTTCACGCATGGGCGACCTCCCCCGGGCGCGATCGTCCGGCCAAATCGCGGATCACACCGCGCAAGGAAACAAAGGTTTCCCGGAGCTGGGGGGACACGTCGGCAATCACCCTGCCGCGGGCGTAGGCCTCGGCGATGGCCCGGTCGAACGGGATTTCGGCCAGAATCGGCAACCCCTTGTCCCGACAGAAACCATAGAGATCCTTGCTGCCCAGCCCGGCCCGGTTGACCACGGTGCCCATGGGCTTTCCCAAAGGCGCAAAGGCTTCCCAAGCCAGCTGAAAATCATGGAAACCGAATGGCGTGGGCTCGGTCACCAGGATGATCACATCGCTGTCGATCACCGCATTGACGGCCGGGCAACTCACCCCGGGAGGCGCATCCAAAATGGCGTCCCCGGGACTCGCCGCCAGCATCTCATCAAGCTTGGCCTTGACCAGCCGCATGAAAGGCGGACTCATGGCCTCCCCCACCCGCAACCGCCCCATGAGGAATTGGGCGCCGCCCGCCCGGCCCCAGCTGATTTCACCCAGTTCCCGCTGGCCGGGCGAAAGGGCCTTCTCGGGACAGATGGCCAAACAGCCCCCGCAGCCGTGACACATTTCGGGAAAGATCAGCACCAATTTCCCCATGACGCTGATGGCCTTGAACTGGCACAGATCGGAACAGGTCCCGCAATAGGTGCACCGGGATTGGTCGAGAACGGGAATCTCCAGATGCGCCGCTTCCCTCCCCTCCACGGTCGGCCGCAGGAACAGGTGCAGGTTGGGTTCCTCCACATCGAGGTCCACGGCCACAAGCGGTCCGTCCCAGACCGTCGTCAGGGAGGCGGCCACCGTCGTCTTGCCCGTGCCACCCTTGCCGCTTGCCACGGAAACGATCATCTCCCGCCCTCCCTGTTGGGCCGGTCCGCCAACTCGACCGAGCCGTTCTTGAACCGTTCCACCGCCTCCCGGACGGTTATCCCTTCAAGGTTTTGGCCGACCTTGATCCCGGCGGCGGACAAGGCCCGGAACGCCTTGGGACCGACGAACCCCGTCAGTACACAACTCACTCCGGCGCGGGCAATCAACTCCGCGGCTTGGATCCCGGCACCCTGGGCCATGACTTGAGACTGGCCGTTATCGATGTATTGGGTCTCCATGGTTTCGAGATCCACCACGACGAAGCCGGCGGCTCGGCCAAAACGTGAATCCATCTGATCATCAAGCCGCGGGCCTTCACTGGTAATGGCAATCTTGCTCATGTTGCACTCCTTGACCGTCGGTTGCATGCGATCGGTTGCATCGTCCGCAAAACCTTTACCCGACCCACAGCCGGGTCCCCGGCCGGCCGTTGCGCGTTGGCATCCCGCCACCACATAGTCTCCACCCTGGATGCGCAGGGCCATTCCATGGATCACCGCCTGAGCCACCACCCTTCTCGCATCCGCCAGGATGCGACCGAAGGTGTGGCGGGAAACGCCCATGGATTGGGCCGCCTCTTCCTGGCCCAGCCCTTCCAGGTCGGCAAATCGGAGCGCCTCGTGACCCTCGTAAGACAGAACCACCTCATCGAGTTCGGTCATGGGAATCCCCTGCGGCTTGAAATAGGTCACTCTCGGCGTACCAAGGATACGGCGGCATTTACGGGGTCGTGACATAGCCTCCTCCGGGTTTTGATCACTTGAGCAAAACTATAGGTCCGATGATGCGGTCGGTCAAGGGCTTTTGTGCTCTTTTGAGCAAAAAAGGCGCGAGGCTATTGGGATGAACGGGATGGCGCCAGAAGAATGAAAGGGCCGGCAGCTTGATCGGCGGAGATTTCGATCGATCTCCTCCCCAAAACCGTGGATCAAGAATAGCCGCATCAGGACGGCTATCCCCGATCATCTCATCCCGAAGGCCGATTGGATCTTCACAAACAAGATTTCAAGTCCTGAACACATTCGCATTGCGTGGATCCCCTCCTCGACGTAAAATATGATCGACTCTGGAGCGGCTCATGTTGGACGAATGTTCTTCAGGTACTCAAGCGATGGAGTCATTTCAAGCGGAGTTTGGAATGCACGAACAGTTCGGAAAGTCGCTGGTGCTTCCTTCCGTCGTGGAGATGACCCCTCGGTATTGAAAGCTGATGGCCTGCCTACCCCATGGGTCGTTGCTCCAGGGGATTCCAGATCGTGGAACTCGGACACTCACGCTAAAGGGAGAGCAACGCATGCGCCAGGAGATTCAATCACCGGAAGATCTGAACCACGAAGAATCCGCCCGCTTGATCATCGATTACCTTCACCGCATCATGATGCACCATGCCATGTGGTACGCCGAAGTCCGGCATCAACTCGGCCGCGACAAGGCGGAACAAGTGCTCGCCAAGGCCTATGAGCAAAGCTACGGGATTCAAATGAAGCGTCTTGCGAAAACCCTGGGTTTCGAGATGGTGGGCGACATCCCGCAACCTTTACTGAACCTGTCCGATAAGGTCCTGGAAGACCTCAAGCAGAACATCGCCGTCAACTGGCTCGCCAATGACGGAGTGTGGTTTCAGGCGGTGGAATTCAGCCGCGGCATGTTCGACGCGAAGCGCTGCAATGATTCTTGTTGGGTTTACTTCTCCCCATTTGAAGCGTGGAGCATCCGCCGGTTCTTGAATTTGCCCCCCCGCTCGGGGCTCGAGGGTTTAAAGAAAGCCCTCCGCTTCCGCCTTTATGCCACCATCAACAAGCAATCCATCATCGAGGAATCCCCGCAAAGCTTCGTTTTTCAGATGACTGACTGCCGGGTCCAGTCAACCAGGAAGCGCAAGGGTCTCGACGACTACCCCTGCAAATCCGCGGGCGTCGTGGAGTATCCAGGTTTTGCCGAGGCCATCGATCCGCGAATCAAGACCGAGTGCGTGGGGTGTCCGCCCGACGCCCACCCCGGTGAGTGGTACTGCTCCTGGAGATTCACCATCGAGGAATGACCAACGACAGGCGCGAACCAGCAACCGGCTGCCGCGGGAAGCCGATCGGGCCGGTCGGCCGGGCCGGTTCGCCGATCATGATTTATGAAGTCAACCATACCGCATGTGGCTTGGAACCGAGCTTTCCATCATTTCGACCGTAGGGAATGGAATTTCACGGGCTGCCGGAATGACGGCCAACCAGCCGATGGCGCGCGCCGGCCCATGCCGGCCCGGCTGTGGGCCGCGGGCATCGTGCAAATTTGCACTTGATTCAAGCCGGTTGTTGCAGGCATAAAGCACCAGTCGGGTGGCCGAAATGGGTTCCAAGTGCCCCGATCGCCCCAGGCGTCGGTTATGGGACGGCGTTAGTTCCGGATGGAAGCCCCAGCGCGTGAAGATGGGGCTTCCGGGCTGATTCGAGAGAGCAAACATCAAGGAAAGGAGTGGTCATGAAGAAAGCCCTGTGTCTGTTGGCCGCGGCGGCCTTATTGGCAATCGGCGGGTGCGCGAAGAAAGCTCCCGAGGATGCCGCCAAGAGGTACGTGAAGGAAATGGTTGCGAAGCATCAGGGGTTTGAAATGGACACTTCCAAGCTCACCTATAAGGTGCTGGAAGAGACCGAAAATTCAGCCAAGATCGAGATTTCCGGCGGCCTCGAGGTGAAGGGCGAGATGTCGCTGGCAAAACGCGGCGGCGAATGGATTCTGGAACCGGCCGGAAAAGCCGCCGAGAAAACCCCCGCCCCCGCGGCCGCGGCAGCTAAAACCGCTCCTCCCAAGCTGGCTCATGAACCTGCCGCCAAGGCCGCTGCTGAACCTGCCGCCAAGGCCGCTCACCAACCGGCCCACGGTGAAACTCAGCCGGCGGCCCACCAATAGCTCGGACATCCGCGGACCGTCATGTGCCGAGTTCCGGTGCATGCCCGTTGTTCATCCTGATGGCCTCCCTGCCGGGGCAGCCGCATCCCGTTCGCGACTGCCCCTCGCCGGGCGGCCGTTTTTTTTCGGCTTATAACGGATTTGGGGGGCACATTTCATTCGGCGAGAGTTGCATCGGTGCCACGGAATTCCTTCACGCCGCAGGCGTGATTTCGATCCGTTCCAGGTAGGTCGGAGGGTGCGGAGCACTCCCTGACAATCCGCCGTGGGAGCGTGGATTAGGCCCTTATTATCGTTTCGGCCAATTTGAATAAAGATTAACCACGGAGTTCACGGAGAACACCGAGAAAAACCCTTCATTTCGAGGTCTTCTCCGTGACCTTCGTGCTCTCCGTGGTGAATCATTCCCATAAAGTGGCCGAAGCGATGATCATCGCCTTGGATTAGAAACGTTGCCGAGCCGTCGGGTAGCTCCCGCTGGTCGCAACCCGATCTACCAGCCGGCTACAGGAACTTCTGCTCTCTGCATCTTTGGGCGGCTATGGGCAGGGTCCCCCAAATCCGTTATGAGGACTTCCATCACCCTGAAGCAGCGCGGAAGATCGTTCCGGCATCAACGGACCAGTCGGCGGTGATGTGATCCATTGGTAAGGATCGGCGGTTGCCAAGTGCCTTGGTGATAGCAACTTACCAAATTGTAATATTTGGGCGCTTGGGATGTAATCGTGGTCCTACCGGATCCGGGGTAGGGCGCTTTTCACCTGAGATGCCGGGGGCCCATAAGATCCACTCTTCAGGAAAGTCGGCAGGTCAGACGGTCACCTTTTCGTAACCCACAAGATATGCCTCGGCAAGAGCAAGGACCTGGAGCGGGGCGGTCGGGTCCCATCACGAACCCCCGTGGATACCCTTATCGGGTAATGAAAACAGTTTAAATATAATCGGTTGAATAGTGATCACCAAGATCATGGAGGTCGCTTCGCGCTGCCTGGTACTGATTTTGCTTACCTGCCATGCAAGCATTTGCGCCGCACCGTGTATGAGCTAGGAGACAACATGCCGCGGGAGACTCTGATGGAAAATGTTTGGGTACCTGTGCCCTATCTGGTCCTGTCCATGGAGATGCACTTGCGGGGGCAGATGGAAAAGCACTTGCTCACGCCTTTCGGCTACGTGGATATTCGCTTCCCCGCCTTCGAGGATGAAGAGCCGATTGCAGGGCACTGCTATGAAGTTACGGTAGCGACCGACCTCGATTCCTGGCGTTGTGGCGATACAATTCCGGTTGAATTCAGGCAGTACGTGCTGCATTTCGTACGCGGAATCGTGGCCTCGAATTGGTCGGGGGCACCGATGAGCGCTTCCCAACTCAAAATACGCTTGATCCAGGGTGAAATGGATATGGCTGGTGGCGCGGAAGTGGTCCCATTGACATGCCCGCAAGGCGAGGCGGCAAGCTGAACGCGAGTGGCTGTGAGTGGTGTGGACGGAGGTCCTTTGCGAGTTGGGGCCACGGTTTGCCGCAACAAGCCGCGATCAGCCTATTTATTCTTACGCCATCGCGGATGGGTGATGGCGTATTTCTTTACCTTGTAATTGAGCACGCGGGGCGAGATGCCGAGCAGCTTGCACGCTTCCTTTTGCACCCACAAGCACCGTTCCAGGGCGTCCAGGATCGACGCCTTTTCCTGATCGTTCAACGGCTGTGGGCCGCGGCCGCGAACGTCCTCCGAGCGCAATGGCACCGCATCGGGCAAGAAAATGCTGTCGCGATGAATGATGGTATCGTCTTCGAGCAGAACGGCGCGTTCGATGGTGTTGGCAAGTTCCCGAATATTGCCTGGCCAGGAATATTCTCCAAACAGGTTCAGGACCTCCGATGAGAAGCCGTTGATTTGCTTTTTCACCGTACGGCAAATCTTTTCCAGGAAGTGGCGAGCCAGCGGTTCAATGCACGCCCGACGCTCCCGCAAGGGCGGCAGGTACAGGCGCAGCACATTGATCCGATAATACAGGTCGTCTCGGAAGGCACCTTGGGCCATCTGTTGTTCCAAGTTGCGATTGGTCGCCGCGATGATCCGGATGTCGCTGGTGATGGTGCGGTTGCCGCCAAGCCGCTCGAAGGCTTTTTCTTCCAGCACCCGCAGGAATTTGGCCTGGATCGCCGAGCTCAATTCGCCGATTTCATCGAGAAAAGCGGTGCCGAGATTGGCCTGTTCCAGACGCCCGGCGCGGGTCTTGGCGGCACCGGTAAAAGCGCCCCGTTCATGCCCGAACAGTTCGCTTTCCAGTAGCGTTTCAGGAATGTTGGCACAGTTGATAGTGACGAATGGGCGGCTTCTCCGACGGCTATTGAAATGAATCGTGCCGGCGAGAAAGCTCTTTCCGGTTCCGGTTTCCCCGGTCATGAGAACGGTGGAATCGGTGGCGGCGAGCTTCTTGATGAGGGCCATGACCTTCTTCATTGATTCGCTGACCGCGATGATCCGATCGAAGCTGTAAACGACATCCTGTCGACTTCTCAGGTAATCGATTTCGTTCTTGAGGTTCTTGTTTTCCAGAGCGTTGTCGACGGCTTTTTTGATTTTCCCCGGCGGATAGGGCTTGGCGATGAAATCGAAGGCGCCTTCACGAATGGTGCGCACAACCGTGTCGGTGTCTTCCTGCTGGCTGGTGGCAATCACCTGAATGTGCGGAGCCGCCGTCCGGACCTTCTGGATTTGGCCGAGCCCTCCGGACCAATGGCTTCTTAGATCGAAGATCAACACATCATAGGCTTGACTCTTGAGCTTTAGGATCATTTCGCCGTCACTACCGCACAAGCTGAGGCGGTGATCGGGAGCTAAAGCACTGACCAGCAGCTCCCGCCAGCTTGAGTTTTCCTCGACGATCAGTATATTTGCCATGGCCCTTCTCGTAGTTTTCGGTGAGCTCCGAATAAACTGGGATCATAGTATGCGAAGCCGGCGGGTCTCGTCAACCCGGCTTAAGAATTCACTGGATATTCGAGATGAGACCTGACCGGCTAGGGGGCAGGAACACCGTCACGCCCGCGGCGTGATAGGTCAGGTTGCGATCAACGGGAGCACCCCGAAGATCTTGCCTCTTGTGGACTCTCTCCCGGGAGCGCGGGCATCTTGCCCGCATTTGGTAATGAAAGCTTTCATCCTAGACCGGCATGGTCAGGGAGCGCCGCGCGCATCCTGACCTACCGTTGTGATGCACCATCCGGCGGCCATTGGGTTGTTGCCGTAATCCAGCGGCGCTCGGATGTCGAGATCGCTGGACTTCGAGGGGTGAGCGATGATCATCGCTTCGGCCACTTCATGGGAATGATTCACCACGGAGAGCACGGAGGTCACGGAGAAGGCTTCCAAAAGAAAGGGTTTCCTCAGTGTTCTCCGTGAACTCCGTGGTTAATCCTTATTCAAATTGGCCGAAACGATGATAAGGGCCGAGCGGTCACAAATGGAAAAGTTCGCTTGACGGGATTGACGGGATGGCTGGGTAGCCACCTCAGTGGTTCCTTGGTGTTCCTGGAATCCTTTATAGTCTTTGGAAATGTGGCGCGAATGTACTATAAGACGACAATGAGCGGTCGGTAGCGGTCTGGGTTTAATATGGAGAACGATGAAATTCGTTCGCAAAGGGATGGGCTTACCCAATGTATGCCGGTCATTTCGGCTTTTCTCAAGGGCCTTTCGAGAGCAGTCTGGATCCACAATTCTTGTATCCGAGCGAAGCCCACGAGGAAGTGCTGGCGGCGTTGCTCTACTTTGCGCGGGAACGTAAGAGCTTTGCCCTCGTTGTGGGCGACGTGGGCACCGGCAAGACCATGCTGATCAACTGTCTTCTCACCATGCTGCCGGCCAATGCGCGGCCGGTGGTGATCAATCACCCGGATCTGGGCTACCTGGAAATCATCTACTATCTCTGTGCGCGGCTGGGGATTGATAGGAAGAATATGACCACCTCGGAATTGTTGGGGGCCATCAAGACGGTCCTCACCCGAGAACTGGCGGCGGGACAGCACACCCTCTTGATCATCGATGAAGCGCATCTGCTTTCCGATCGAGGCCTGGAACATATTCGCTTATTATCGAATATCGAAACCCGGTCGGACAAGCTTCTGCAGATCCTTCTTGTCGGTCAACATGAATTGACTCGCCGGTTGAGCCGCGAACAGTTGCGGCAATTGCGCCAGCGTATCAACATCAACCGGTTTTTATCGCCGCTCGGCGCCGAGGAAACCATCCATTACATCGATCACCGACTGGGGGTGGCGGGATCGAGTTTTCCCGCTTGTTTCGAGGAATCGTGCCGCCAACCCCTGGTGGAGTTGACCGGCGGCGTGCCCCGCCTGATCAATCATCTGTGCGACAACGCGCTGCTGATCTGCAGCCTCGAAAAGGCGGCCAGGGTGAGTCCGGAGCACTTGCGGAAAGCGAGCAATGCCTTGCGAACCGATCTCTTGTGCTTGCCGGACACCGATGGGCCGGGTCGGGCCTGGTGGTCCGCGGAACGGAAGCGGTGGCTGCTGCGACTTGGGCCGACCCTGTTGCTGGCGGTGATTCTTCTGCTGCTGGCCTTGAAGCGGGGAGCCGGCTGGCCGTGGTGACTACCGGACGATCCGATTGATGCGGCGGATGATTTTGATTGCCCGGTGCATTAGCTGTTGCCAAGTCCCGGCTCGCTGGATTCAGGTATTTTGATGGGAAACGAGAAACAAGAGCGGATCTTTTCTCGAGTGGTTCGCCTCAAACAGGATTCACCCGATTCGGGCCTTGCTCGGCGCGCGGCTGTCGGACTACCCATGGATTGGGCAGCGGACGTTGTGAAGTTGTCCGCGCCTCCAGCCGAAGATCGGATGAGCCCAAGACCCGCTGTCGTCACCTTGCCGCGTTCCGGTTCCCCTTCGCTTGACGATTGTCTGAAGATACTGGAGCAGGACTTTGTGTGGATTCCGCCGGGCCGCTTCCTGATGGGGTGCCCCTCCCACGAAGCCGGTCAAGGCGAAGAGGAGATGGAACATGAAGTGGAACTCACGAGGGGTTTTTTCCTACAACGGGTGGCGGTGACCCAAGGCTTGTGGCAGGCGGTGATGGGGGCCAATCCTTCATGCTTCAAGGGAGAGGGTTCCGATCTGCCCGTGGAGGGGATTTCCTGGCAGGACTGCCTGGATTTCATCCCTAGGCTCGATGACCTGACCGGCTGCCGCCACCGTCTGCCCACCGAAGCGGAATGGGAATACGCTTGCCGGGCGGACAGCTTCACCGCGTTCGCCAATGGTCGGATCAGTCGACACCATTGCGAACCGGACCCGGTGCTGGAGGAAATCGGCTGGTATTGCGGCAATTCGGGGCGCCGACCCCATCCGGTCGGGAGCAAAGTCGGCAATGGTTGGGGCTTGTTCGATATGCATGGCAATGTCTGGGAATGGTGTAGCGACTGGCATGGTCCTGCCGGCATGTCGCCGCAACGCGATCCGACCGGGCCACGGGCGGGAACCAAGAAGGTCATTCGTGGCGGCTCCTGGTTCAGTACCGCTCGCAACTGCCGATCGGCCGCGCGCTTTAGCTGGGAGCCCCAAGCGAGCAGCGATATGATCGGCTTTCGCTTGGTGCGATCTGGAAACCAGCCGTCCTGGTTCAGTCCCCGGCGTTCAGCCAATACGCTCGGAACGCGCGACCATCAGCGCTGAGCCCCGCGGCCGCGGGAGGAAAAAGGTCGATTCCCGCCGCAAGCGGTTTGGACCATGGCTACAAGACGAGGAGATCATGGGCTACCGCTATCTGAGCGACATCGCACCCGCCGACGCAGCCTTCGAGGCAGATGGCGGCAGCCTGGAGGAACTCTTTTGCGCGGCGGCCGACGCTACATTGGGCGTGATGGTCGAGGATTTGCGAACCATCGAATGCCGCATCCGCCGGCCGCTCACGCTCGCCTGCGATGCGCTCGATCTGTTGCTGTTCGAGCTTCTCCAAGAGCTCATTTATTACAAGGACTCGGAAGCGCTGCTGCTGCGTCCATGCAATCCGCGAGTCGAAATCGGTGAAACCGAGCAGCGTCTGACCGGCAGCTTGATGGGCGAACCGATGGATCGGAGCAAGCATCGACTGCTGATGGACGTCAAGGCCGTGACCCTACACCGGCTGGAGGTTCGGGCCGCGGCGGGAGGCTGGAAGGCGACCGTGGTGTTGGATATCTGACCCCTCCCAATTCGGCCCTTATCATCGTCCCCAATTCGTTATACTTTACATCGTGTTGGTCCTGTCAAATCAGAGCAAATGTGATTCACGGCGAGTACAATTATAAGCCACGTGCGGCATAGGGGTAGGCGAATGTGTTGGTCGCTTGAGCCGGCGCGGTTTCCTGAATTTGGGCGCGCGGGTAGGCGAGGGAGATCAAATGGAGCGAAGTCTTAAGCCGGGCGAAAGCTGCCCCCTAGGTGCCACGGTGACCGATGAGGGGGTCAATTTCAGCATCTTTTCCAAAAGCGCGAAAACCATGCAGTTGCTCATCTTCGACCAGGTCGATGCGGCCCGGCCGGCCCGGGTGATCAAGCTCGATCCCGGCCGCAACCGCACCTATCACTACTGGCATGTGTTTGTACCCGGATTGGGCCCGGGTCGGATCTACGGTTACCGGGCGGGCGGGCCGTTGGACCCGAAGCGGGGCCTGCGCTTCGATCCGGATAAGGTGCTGCTGGATCCCTACGGTCGGGCCGTGGCGGTACCGCGCAAGTACAGCCGGGTAGCCGCCGAATGGCGCGGCGACAACGCCGCTCGAGCGATGAAGAGCGTGGTCACCGACCCGAGCGCCTACGACTGGGAAGGCGATCGACCGCTTCGGCGGCCGTTCGCCAAGACCATGATCTACGAAATGCATGTCCGTGGCTTCACGATTCACCCCAGTTCCGGGGTGATCCCGGGAAAACGCGGCACCTTCGCGGGACTGATCGAAAAGCTCCCCTACCTGCAAGACCTGGGCATCACCGCGGTGGAACTCCTGCCGGTGTTTCAGTATGACCCCTGGGACTGCCCGCCGGGGCTGGTCAACTACTGGGGCTACTGCCCGGTGTCCTTCTTCGCGCCGCACCACGGTTACAGTTCGCGCCGGGAACCGCTGGCGGTGGTGACCGAATTCCGCGATATGGTGAAGGCCTGCCACCGCGCCGGGATCGAAGTACTGCTGGACGTGGTTTACAACCACACCGCCGAGGGCAACGAGGGCGGCCCCACCATTTGCTTCAAGGGCCTCCAGAACGACATGTACTACATCCTGGAGCGCGACGGCGCCTACTACGCCGATTACACCGGCACCGGCAACACCCTCAACGCCAATCAGCCCATCGTTCGGCGCCTCATCGTCGATAGCCTGCGCTATTGGGTACGCGAGATGCATGTGGACGGATTTCGCTTCGATCTCGCCTCGATCCTATCCCGCGATCAGCAAGGCCGACCGTTGGAAAATCCGCCGGTGCTCTGGGATATCGAATCGGACCCGGCCCTGGCCGGCACCAAACTGATCGCCGAAGCCTGGGACGCGGCAGGCCTCTACCAGGTGGGACGCTTCGTGGGCGACAGTTGGAAGGAATGGAACGGCCAGTTTCGCGACGATGTGCGGAGCTTTCTCCGCGGCGACAACGGCTACGCCTCGCGCATGGCCAGCCGCCTGCTGGGAAGCCCCGACCTCTACGGCGGGCAGCAGCGGGAACCGGAGCAAAGCATCAATTTCATCACCTGCCACGACGGTTTCACCCTGAACGATCTGGTTTCCTACAGCCGCAAGCACAATGAAGCCAATGGCGAAGGCAACCGCGACGGCACCGACGACAACCGCGGCTGGAACTGCGGCGTGGAAGGACCCAGCAGCGATCCCGCCGTGGAAACCCTGCGTAACCGCCAGGTGAAGAATTTCCTCACCGTGCTGCTCATGTCTCTCGGTGCCCCCATGCTGCTCATGGGCGATGAAGTGCGGCGAAGCCAGCAGGGCAACAACAACGCCTACTGCCAGGACAATGAAGTGAGTTGGTTCGACTGGCGTCTGCTCGACCGCCACGCCGACATCCACCGCTTCACCAAGCGACTGATCGCTCTTTACAGCGGGCGCTCGCTGCCGGAAGAGTGTGAAATCGCCTGCCTCGATGAGGTGCTGCGCCGCTCCGAGATCCAGTGGCATGGGGTGCGCCTGCACTGCCCGGATTGGAGCGATGTCTCCCACACCCTCGCCTGCACCGCGCGCACGCCCGACGGCAAATTTCTCATGCACGCCATGGTCAATGCCTACACTGAAGCGCTGGAATTCGAACTGCCGCCGGTCACCTGGTGCGCCGAGGGCTGCTGGCGCCGGTTGATCGACACGGCCCTGGCCGCGCCGGACGATATCTCGGAATGGACGCGGGCGCCCCTGGTCAGTCCCGCCACCTACCGGGTGAGACCCCACTCCATTGTGGTCCTTTTGGCCCGCGCCCAAATCCGCTGAACCTGGTCGGCAAACGAGCCGCGCCGGGCACTGCCGAGTGCCGGCAACGGGGCCACCGCCGGCAGCCGCGATCGTCCGGGTTGGATCACGGGAAGCGCCGCGCCCCCCAATGCGATCTTGTTGGCGCGGTCATCCGCTTCGCGGGTAGGCTTCACGCGTCCATGAATTGCGCTGTTGTGGAAGACCTTGTTGACAGGATTGACAGGATGCCCGGCTCGTCGTGTCGATCCCGTGAAAAAGCTCGGGTTGCTACCGCGCAAGGAATATCAGCCTTGCACCAGGTGTTCCACCGTCTTCAAAACCTCTTCGTCGAGGATTTTCAGTTTCTTCACCGCATCCATGGTGAACAGACCGAAGGTCCCCATCGCGCGAGTGCAGAGTTTGCCGTCGCCGTTGAACAGTTCGGCTTCCAGGCGGGCTTCCCGGGCGCCGGTCAATTCCCGCACCCGGCCGATGGCATGGAGCGGCCGGTTCACATGGACCGGTTTCAGGAATTCGACGCTCAGCGCTTTTGTCAGCGTGACCCGTTTCAACAGGTGCAGAGCGGTCCAACCCATGATTTCATCGAGGATCGTGGTCTGCACCCCGCCGTGCACGATAGTACCCCAACCACACAGGTGGTCCGGCACGGTGAGGGTGGAAAACAGGGCTTCGCCGTTGGTGGAGAAGCGCATTTTGAGACCGGCCGCGTTGGTCTGGCTACAGCCGAAACAGTTGTGATCGGCGCGTGCCGGAAGTTCCCGCAAGTCATCGTGTGCATTCATGTCAGCATCTACTCCGCTTGATGAGTCATCGCCCTGACCATTGGATCTTGGCGCTGCGTCCCCACCAATCCTGTCAATCCTGTCAAGAAAAAGTGTTCCACAAGAGCGCAATTCATGGTTGTGCAAAGGTTGCTCGTAACATGGGTCCGGAACGGCCGGTCCCATGGGGTCATGCGTGGCCCAAGTCCGTTCGGGCGCGGCCCAATCGGCCGCCAATGCGTCATGACCACCCATGATAGCCGGATCATGGATTGGATTCAAGAACGGGTGATGATCACTGGATATTCGATATATAACCACGCACGGGAACAGATTGCCGATTTTGGTTCACCGCAAGGACGCAAGGGACGCCTAGAGTGGCAAAGGTTTTTACTGAAAGACTATGTCCTTGCGTTTCTTTGCGCCCTTGCGGTGAAAAGCTCGGTTTGTGACCGCTCGAAGTATAGTAGGGTGCTCCATTGGCGGCCGGGGCAGGTCATGGTGCATAGCCAATTCACGCCAGGGTGATTTTTTCCGATTCTAACGAATTTGGGGGACGCAACCAGATTCGCTCTGGGAATTGTCATTGCACTCTGGCATGATGCGTTGGAAAACATCAATCACGCCAAGGAGCGTGACCAAGGATGTGCCATGATCAACTCCCTTATGCTATAGTTGCTAGCTCTCGAGGGCCTTTTGTACCCCCTTGGCAAGGCGGCCGAGCTGAAAAGGCTTCTGAATGAAATGGACTCCTTGATCGAGCACCCCGTGCCTGGCTATGGCATTGGAGGTATATCCGGAGGTGAAGAGGCACTTGATCCCGGGCCGGAGAGAAGAGATCCGTTGGGAGAGGTCCTTGCCGTTCATCTCGGGCATCACCACGTCCGTTATGAGCAGCGCTATTTCTTCTTCGTAATTGTTCGCGATCTCGATGGCCGCACCTGGGCCCTGGGCCGTGAGCACCTCGTAGCCGAGTCTCTTGAGCATCATCTCGCCCATCTCCAGCAACATGGGTTCGTCTTCCACCAGAAGCACGGTCACGCTTCCACCCTTGATGTCTTCTTCGCCATCGCTGGAAGGCTCTTCTTCTACCCTATCCCCATGGGCCGGAAGGTAGATCTTGAAGGTTGTGCCCTTGCCCGGCTCGCTATAGACATTTATGTAACCCTCGTTCTGCTTGACTATCCCGTAAACCGTGGCAAGACCCAGCCCGGTTCCCTTGCCCACCTCCTTGGTGGTAAAGAAGGGCTCAAAAATCTTGTCAATCACATCCTTTTCCAAACCGCGGCCCGTGTCGCTCACGCTAAGGCTAACATAGTTGCCCGGGGCCATGTATGGCTTATCCTCGCAGCACTCGTGACTTATCACCGTGTTGTGGGTCTCTATGGTGATCTTTCCCACATCCTCGATGGCATCCCTTGCGTTCACACAGAGGTTGGCCAGTATCTGATCCAGTTGGCTCGGGTCCATCTTGACCGGCTGGAGGTCCAGCCCTGGAAGCCAGGCAAGGTCGATGTCTTCGCCGATGAGCATCCTGAGCATTTTGAGCATTCCCGAGATGTTATCGTTGAGGTCAAGGACCTTGGGGGCCGCTGTCTGCCTGCGGGCAAATCCCAGCAGTTGCCTGGTGAGATCCGCTGATCGGCCGGCCGCCTTCTGGATGTCAAGGAGGTGGCCATGGAGACGGTCCCCGGGATCAAGGCGTAACAGGGCCAGTTCCACCCTGCCCAGGATTACCCCCAGCATGTTATTGAAGTCGTGGGCGATACCTCCGGCAAGCCGGCCGACCGATTCCATCTTTTGGGCCTGGATGAGCTGCTCCTCAAGCCGCTTCCTCTCCTCCTCGGCCTCTTTGATGGCGGTTATATCACGGGTAATGGAAATGATATGAGGGACATTCTCCAGATTGATCACCCTCGCCGACATGAAGCCTGTTACCACGGTGCCGTCTTTTTTTCGGAATTCAGCCTCGAAATTTTGACAGAAGCCCTTTTCCTTCAGTTCCTTCCTAACCCTTTTTCGATCTTCAGGATCATTCCAGATGTTGATGTCAAGGGATGTCTTTCCGATTAGATCGTCTTTTGTAAAGCCTGTGAGGTTGGTGAAACCTTCATTGGTATCCACCCAGAGGCCGTCTTCCAGTCTATTTATACTTATGGCGTCGGGGCTTGAATAAAAGGTTAGCCTGAATTCCTCTTCGCTTTCTCTCAGAGCATCCTCGGCTTTCCGGCGCTGAACGATCTTCCACATACCGTCCATCAACAGGGTCATTTGACGGACATCACCGGCATTATACTCCGCTTCCTTGTTACCGACCCCGGCAACGGCAACTATCCTGGGGCCATCGAATACCGGAATGCCCATGTGTCTCAGCACCTGCACGTGCCCTTCGGGATAGCCGCGCTGGTACTGGCTTGCCGCGGTATAGTCATTGGTGATTACGGGGCGGCGCTGCCTGATCGGCTCCCCCCACAGTCCGGTGCTCTCCACCGGGTACACCAGGGGTTTATCCTGGATCCTGCATTCCTTCATGGCGGATCGTGACCAACTTTGCATGGTCAGAACGCTTTCGTCTTCGTTCGTGAACGCCAGATAGCCGATCTTGCTTCCCGTCAATTCAACAGCCTTTTCTATAACAAAAGCGTAAATATCCGTCAGGGATGCGGACGTCATCCGCCCCAGCGCAACCATCGCGTCCAGCCGCGATTCATTCAAGCGCAGAGTCTCTTCCGCCTTTTTGCGCTCGGTGATGTCGTGGACCAGGGCGACCACTTGTCCCGAAGGACGGTCTGGATCAATCGGTGCCGCGGACACGATCACATCGCGCAGGGACCCGTCGCTTCGCTTGAGACTTGTTTCAGTGGAAGCAATGCCCTTTTGGGCCAAATCGCCATACAGGTCCTGTCCTACCCTAACGTATTCTTCCTCGGTCTCATAAAGCATCCTGGTGGTCTTTCCCAGGATGGTCTCTTCGGGATATCCGAAATTTTCGCACCAATAACGGTTCGCGCTTTCGTACTTCCGGTCCTTCATAACGAAGATGCCCACGGGCGCGGCGGAAAGCACTCGACGCACCAGGGCTTCGCTCTTGGCAAGCGCATCTTCGGCCTTCTTGCGGGCGACGATCTCCCAGGTGACATCCGCCAGATAAGCTGCGATCTGAAGGTCCTTTTCGGTATAATCGTCAGGCTTGTTACCGATCCCGAGAATCGCCACCAGCTTACCCCCGCGCGCCACCGGCACCACCAGTTCCCGGACCAGGGGGGCATGTCCCTCCGGAAGTCCTTTTCTGTCCGGCAGGGAGTTGTAGTCGTTGTGAATGACGGCTTTTCCCTGGCGCACACAATCCATCCAAACCCCGGCATCGTCGATGGAGTAATGCGTTCCTCGCCCTTCGGCGCGGCAGAACTTGTCCAGGGTCATGGTGGACCACTGTTGAAGGGAGATGGTTTGCTGATCCTCCTCGATGAAATGGTAAAACCCGATGGGGCTTGAGACCAGCCCTCCCACTTCATCCAGGGCCAGTCTCAGGATTTCGGCCAGCCCGTGCTCCTGGGCAAAGGTGATCAGTTTGAGCCGGGTTTCCGTGAGTCGCCTGGAGAGACGCTCTTCGCTCTGGTCCCTGAACACCATCACGGCCCCGGTGATTTGGCCGCCTTCGGCCCGAATCGGGGCCCCGCTGTCCGCAATGGGCACCTCGCGGCCGGACCTGGTGATGAGAACGGTATGGTTGGCGAGCCCAACGGTCTGGCCTTCCCTCATGACCCTGACCGCCGGGTTGTCCACCGCCTGCCGGGTTTCCTCATTGAGGAGTGGGAGGACCTCGGCGATCGGCCTTCCCGCGGCTGCTCCGAACGGCCAGCCGGTAAGGGTCTCCGCGACGGGATTCATGAACAGCACCCGGCTTTGCAGATCGGTGGTGATCACCGCATCGCCGATAGACTGCAACGTAATGGCCAGATTTTGCCTGGCTTGACTGAGTGCATCCAAATTTTTCAAAGCTTGTATCTGAGTCGAGATGATTTTGCCGACCAGGACTGTTGCCAGAGGATACAGGAGCATCACCGGAGGACCGATCCTCGCCAATACCGCTGCTCGCGTTCCGTAGGGCAGGCTGAAGGTCATTGCGAGCATTGCCAGGTGTACCGCCAGACCAAATCCATAGAGGCCGGTCATTGATGGAGGGTTTGCGTCCGGCCTTAAGCAATAGCCGGCCACAAGGCCTATCGCCGTCGAGGAAAGGATGACCAGCACCCCCATGGTCGTTCCGGTGCCCCCCAGCAGCAGGCGCAGGGAGATGGTCATCACCGCGGCTATGCAGCCCGCCACGGGACCGAAAAAAAGGGCGCAGAGGCTGACCATGACCGAGCGGCCGTCAAAGATAAGTCCGGATCCCATATCCAGAGGCCGCAGCATGCCCAGCACGGCCGCGCCCCCGAAAACCAGACCCTGGAGAATTGAACCTGTCGGAGTTCTTTTCGGGCATCGCTGTTCGATGAAGTCGGACACAATGCTGATTGAAACGAGTAAGCTCAGATTCAAGATCAGGTCAATATACACGGCCGCGGAAATCCTTTTCGATAGGTGGAGAGGCTTCCCCGATGGTGGATCATCAACGGCAAGGCCAGGGTAGATTCATGGCCCCTTTTCAGTCTGAGATGTTCCCCCGGATTCAGGCCTGATATATATTCGGTTTAGAATGATTTCCTTCATTATGAAAGGCGGGCAAGATGCCCGCGCTCCTGGAAAGAGCCCACGCTAAATGAAGGTTTCTTGCCTTAACAAGTACAGCATCCGCCGCAACCCTCGGATCGCCATTACTATTGATTGTATATGAAACTGAGACACTAAGCAAAACATTCCAAACGGTTGGGATCAACCAAAGGGCAGCGTGAATTGGTCGGGCTGCAACCAGCGGGAGCTAGCCGACGATTCGGCGGCGGCTCCAATACCCGGTGCTCCATGGGATTCTCATGGAGTGCTCTGCACATCCTGACTTAGCTGGCTACCTGGCAGCCTCGGACTTGCACGATGTGTTGTATCCGTTCCCGGTCGTGGGATGGCCGGGCTATTCAAGGGGTTCGTATTTCAGCCGCTGCCCGCCGATGGTGGCTTCGTACATGAGCCCTTTCAAGGTAACGGTGAACACGGCCAGGCCATCGCTATAGGTGGTATTGCCCGACATCCCCTTGCGCAGGACCACCGCCGAGGCCTGAGCGTTGAGTTCGGTCTTGCCGTCCTTGAACTTGGCAAAGCTTGCCTCATCCTTGAAAAAGATCATCTCGCAGAAGGCCTGGAGGCCGCCTTGAAGCCCGACGGTCAACTGACGCAGCCGGACCTTGCCCACCTGGCTACCGCCTTGGAACACCGAACCATCGCCCTGGGCGCCGCCGATCCCCAACCCGGCTTTCTTGATGCTGGGGAAAACCGCATAGGCATAGGCTTCAGCCAGGTAAGCATCGATTTCAGGATATTCCTTTTTTATTTTGTCGATGGTCTGTTGGATCTCTCCCCCTGAACCCGCGACTTCAGTCGTTGCCTTTTCTCCGGTTCCCCAGTCCGCGGCAGCCATTGAATTCATCAGCAACAGGCCCACGATCACTACCGGAAAAACTTTCGTAATCCGCATGATCCTTCCCTCCTTGAGACGTTCTCATTGGGTGATGCCAGGCCGGGTAACGGGAATTTCTTCCTAGTGGTTTTTCCTAACAGGTCTGATGGGTTGGGTCAAGGACATCGGGGTTTCCATGAGTTGTCGGCAAGGGCCCGGACCGTCACTGGATTGCGGTGCCCGGCAGGCACGCCACGCCGGTGGAGGTGCGGCCGTCGACCTTCAGCGAGTCATGATCGCTCTGGCGCTGGTGCTGGAATCCGATTTCGTCCTGGCGGATGAAGCCACCACCGATCTGGATGTGGTGTCCCAGGGGGGTATTCCGGATCTTCTGAAACACCTGGTGGGCAGGCGCGGCCTGGGGGTGCTCCTGGTCACCCACGATCTTTCCGTGATCGCGCGACTGGCCGACCATGTTCTGGTCATGACCGACGGCACGATGGTGGAATGCGGCTCCGTTGGCGACATCTTCCAGCGCCCTCGCCATCCGTACACGGCTTCCCTGCTCGCTACCCACCATCGGCCTTACGGCCCGGAGTCGGCAGCGCCCGGCCGTGCCGCCCTGGAGTCGGACGTGGGTGCAACTGAGGAGTGAAACATGCCGATCCTAATAGTGGTGATTTTCTACCGATGATCAGGCTAACGCCCGGAATCGAGCGCGGCAATCGGCCGCCATCCGGTAGTCTCGGGCCGCAACCGGGCAGAGCGAAAATTCCGCTCCCGTCAGGGCTCGGTGATGATGCTGAAAGCGGAACAGCCGCCGAGCCGGACCGCGTCCACGACCTTG
>Ga0100396_1000304_pt1 | contig 27287 bp, 20 predicted proteins | sample CryGeymeta201520_FD_81551 | JGI IMG/M metagenome (GOLD analysis project Ga0100396, IMG submission 81551) | Groundwater microbial communities from Crystal Geyser aquifers in Utah, USA - Crystal Geyser metaG 2015-20 | ecosystem: Environmental > Aquatic > Deep subsurface > Groundwater | place: USA... | reverse complement strand
GAACCTAACCTTCCCCCGGAACAAGTCCGGGGGAATTGCCATTACCGAATCAAACTGTCAAATAGCATAACCCCCCACTACCTTTTCGGGAACTATGGGACAGTATTTTTGACCGCCTACTTATGTTGGTCGGGGATACGTATCCCCGACCACCTTTATTGGGGAGGTCGGGTCAGATTCCCGGGGAGTCCTCGCGTTGCGGTTGACGCTCCCCAATTGTGTTGTTATAGTTCACCCCACAAGGAGGGAAAGGAAATGAAGACCTGTGTAATTGGTGGGACTGGGCACATTGGACAGAACCTGACGCGAATGCTGGTGAAAGCGGGGGATGACGTGACGGTGGTCTCTTCAGGCAGAACTCCCACTCCCGAGGGAGGAATCTGGAAAGAAGTGAAGACCGTTGTCCAGCAATATGGAGCGGAAGGCTGGACCGACACAATTCGCGATCTGGAATGCGAGGTGGTGATCGACATTCTCCAGGGAGATTCGCCCGCCCTGTATGATGCGCTCAGCGACACTTGCGAACACTTGATCGTGTGCGGCTCTGTCTGGATGTTCGGTCTGCCGCGGACGGTTCCGACGCCAGACGAAACGCAGGCGCCCTGTCTTTTTGACGGTTACGCTCGGAGATATGCACAGATGCTGGAGACGCGCGAGCGTGCCCTCGCCGACGGCAAGGCGTTCACCGCGGTCATGCCACCGAACATCTGCGGGCCGGGGAAGATTCCTCTGGACGGCAAAGGCGGGCGCGGCCTGGAAGTTCATCGCTCACACCAGCGCGGTGAACCGGTCGTCCTGCCGGACCCGGGCAACAACCTGATTGGGCCGTGCGACGCCGAAGATGTCGCACGAGGTTTCTTCTGCGCGGCACAGAACCGCCATGGCGCGTCTGGGGAGATCTTCAACGTTGGATCCGCCTACGCGCTGACCGCGAGTCAGTTCATTGAGACCTATGCGGGAATCTACGGTGTAAGCATTCCAGTGGAGTTGGTATCTTGGCGCGAGTTCGAGCAGGAAGTCCTTCCCGACCTGGGCGCCAACTACCATTTCAAGGCCAACATGTGTCCGAATATCTCAAAGATCACGGACAAGATCGACTATCGGCCCGCCTACACTCCTGAGCAGAGCATGGAGCGCGCCGTGAAGTGGATGAAGGACGAGGGGCTTCTATGATCGAGCACACGCACGTCATGCAGTGGCCGCGCGGAACACACGGCTACCGCGGGAGCATGGGTGACTTCGCTCAACTCCAGGATGGGTCGCTGGTAATGTCCTACACGGAACAGGACAACTCCATCGCAGCCATCCGGTCAACGGACGGGGGAAGAACATGGGAAGCGCGGGCGACTCTGGTCCCGGCGGTTACCCCGCCGGCCAAAGGATACATCTGTCACCCCAGTTTCCTACGTTGCCAGAACGGCGATCTGCTTTTGTCCTACATCTACTCCACGCACCCCACCACTCCCTACTACGGTCACAATTACTACAGGCGTTCGTCGGATGACGGGAAGACGTGGACAGACCAGTTCGTGATGACGCCTCACCCCGGGTACGTCCTTGTCCACAATGATCGGCTCTTCATGTTGTCCAGCGGTCGCATCGTGGCGATGGCGGAATACAAAGCGCACAAACCGAGTTCGGAGGACCATGCCGGTTTTGTGGGACTCGCCTTCTACTCGGACGACGATGGCTACAGTTGGCAGGTCAGCAGCAACGTCGTAGACATGCAGCCGGTAGAGGTTCAGGAAGCGGATGGGGTTGAGTTGCGGGACGGTCGCGTAATGATGTTTGCGCGCACATACAGTGGTTATCCTATGCGCGCGTATTCCAGTGACGGATGCGAAACGTGGTCGGAAGGTGAGGCGATAAGTGAACTGAAAATGCCGTACGCGGGTCTGCCCACCGTTCGGCGGATTCCATCAACCGGCGACCTGCTGTTCATCTGGATCAGCGGGAGGTCTGTGGACCCAACCGATCCACGCATCCACCGGCGATGCAGGCTGACCTCCGCGATTTCGGCAGATGAGGGAAGAACGTTTACTCATTTCCGACACTTGCTTGACGACCCCGATGACGACTTCGGCTACCAGTGCGTCGAGTACCTCGGGGACGGCGTTGTTCTCATCGGCTATCATGCGCGAGATGGTCTGCATGTGGCCCGTGTCGCTATTGGTTGGTTCTACGGTGGGAACATTGCTTGACTCCGATGCCCAAACGGAGTATACAAGGTCAGTCCGAAATGAAAGGGATTCTTCATGCAACGTCTATTCGTTGGTTTTTCGCTGTTGGCGCTTCTCACCAGTCAGGCGGGGAACGCCGCCAAGGTCTCCAGGACGTACCCCTGCCACCGTCTTTCCGCTCCCCCCATCGTGGACGGTGAGGTCCGCAATGACCCAGCTTGGATGTCTCTGCCCGTGGTCACCGGCTTCTCGGTTCTGGGCAGCAGCTTCACCCTCGCCAAGCAGACGGAGGTGCAAGCTTGCTGGGACGCAGATGCGCTGTATCTGGGGTTCGTATGTGAAGAGCCGGACGTCGATATGATGAAGTTCAGCATTGCGGATGGTGGAGATGCATGGCTCGATGACGGCGTTGAGATATTCCTGCAACCGGGGGGCGCCGGTCACCAGGTCTATCAACTCATCGTCACTGCGCGCGGCAAGCGAAGCGGGTTCGAGGGCGCGCCCGACTTCACCAAACTGCAAGCGGCAGCGCTTAAAGGGGATGGCTGCTACAGTCTGGAGACCCGCATCCCTCACAGTCTGATGGAGACCAGCCCGGCGGTTGGAATGCGGTGGCGGGGGAACTTCTGCCGGAACATCTTCACGATGAAATCGGGGGGCGACCGCTTCACAAGTTGGGCACCGCTGAAGACACGATTCCTCGAACCCGACAACTTCGGAGAGTTAGCCTTCATGGGTGCGCCGCCTGCGCGGGAGTCGCTGCAAAAACTCAACGACCGGCTCAACGGACCCTACCGTCGGAGCTTGATAGCGAAAGTGGTCTCTGCCGCTCGGAAGGCTCCGGAATACGAGGCTGCGCTGAAGGAAGCCGCCCAGGATGCCGAATACGGCAAAGCCGCTATGGACCTTGCTGACCGCTGGCAAAGAGTCAAACGCGCGGCAGGTGAGGCGGGGAAGACCGAGATCACGGAACTCCGCACCGCGGCGGTAGACGCGGGCAGTCTGGAAAACGCCTCCTGCCGGTTCAAATACACCTACCTTATCTACAGGCTGCTGGAGGAGAACTGAATTCCGCCACAGCACGTTGACTGGCCACTCAAACGAGAACACTGCTGGAAAGAAAGGACTCCCATGAAACGCTGGCAAACACTCTTCATCTTGGAGATCACCCTGCTGTCCCTTCGAGGACTCCCCTCATTCTCCGCGTCCATCGATGCGAAGGAGGTGGAGGAGGACAACTCCCTTGCATCCACCCTCGTAACTCCCCACGAGCCGTGGGGCAAAGGTTGGGCGGGGGGCCCGGCGCGCACGCTTTTCTTCGTTTACACGGGTCCCTATGACGGGACGTGAGAGGATACTGGCACGCGCGTTCGTGAGGTGGTCGAACTGCAGCAGCGATTCGACCTTCCGGGAGACGCGGTGCTCTTCTGCGGGAAGGGGGACAACTGGGTCTTTCACGGACTTCGTGATGGCGAAGATCGTGCCGAACGCCTGCTGAAGAAACCCTACGACCTCTACGTGATCGCGGGGTTTCCCTTGGACAAGCTGCACCCCAAGTTCCAGTACCTCATTCTGGAGCAGGTGGCCAAAGGCGCGGGGCTGGTATGCTGCGGTTCTTCGGCAAAGGATTTCATGGTGGCGCGCCGAAAGATCGACCCCACCCCTTCCGCTCTGATCAATAGCTTGCCGGTACTCGACGCAAAGACCGCAGCTCAGTATGTCACTGCCTATCGTCTCGGCAAAGGCAGAGGCGTATGGCTCAACTACGGAGCGCAAAGTGTGGGGCCGCGACGCGAGTTTTCCTACCGGGGCCTGACCGAGTACGACTACTGGATGGCGCTGGTTGGTCGCGCGGCTCTGTGGGCTGCGGGAAACGAATCGCCCGTGGGAATCGACGCCATCAACGGCGACAAACCCGCGGCGCTGGATCGAGCAAGTCACGGGAACAATGTTGAGGTGGTCCTCTCAAACGGAGGGGAACAGTCAACCAGTGTGATCGTGGTCACGGCCCTTCGCCGCGCGTCGGATGGCATGAAACAGACCCTCGGTGCAACGAAGCTTGTTTTGGAAGCGGGGAAACCGGCATCGCTCAAGGTGAACATTCCGGCTGCTCGAGCAGGAGACTACTTCCTGGATGTTGTTGCGCGAGATTCTCGCGGAGTCGTTGCGTTCGGCGCAGGGAATGTCACGGTATCCAGCGAGCCGGGTATCGAGAAGGTGGAGGTGGATCGCACGTTCGTGGAGCGCGGGCAGGCGATCAACGCAACGGCCACGCTTCGCGGGGATGTCCCCGCAGGCGCGGTGTTGCGGATGCGTCTCCGGGACTCGTACGACCGGATCGTGTGGCAACGGGATATCTCGCCGGAGAAAGGACAGCCAACCCATACCGTCGAGTATCGCGCCGATGGCTTCGCCACCATTCTCATGCGTGTGGAAGCCGCTCTCGTCGTTGGCGGGCAGGAAGCGGACATGAAGGACGCGGACTTCAGCGTACCCAAGCGGCGACAAGGTCAAATGAACTTCGTAATGTGGGATGCCCCGTTGGATGTCCTCGGTTACTACACCTGGCGGCAGTTGCAGGAAGCCGGGATGGGAGTCTGTCTACTCGGATCCTTCAGCAAGCGGCCTCAGCCGGAAGCTCTGCGCGCCTGCGACGCGTCACTGGCGCCTTACAGCACTCGCATTCTCGACCCGAAGGACGATAATGGTTACATGCAGCCTGTGTGCTGGAACGATGACCCTGCCGCGTCGGAGTATGTCCGGAAGATTGTGGACAACCAATCGGATCTGCGCGAGCAGGGAGTGTTCGTCTACTCCTTGGGAGACGAGGGCGTCACCAAGGGCTGCTGCGTTCACCCCAAGTGCCTTGCCGCGTATCGACAGTGGCTGCAAGGGCAGTATGGGACGATACAGAAGCTGAACAACTCGTGGAGCACCACATACAAGACGTTTGACGACGTGAACCTCCTCAATCCGGAAGACAACATGGAAATTCAGGCGCGCAAGACCTGCTTCCCGCGCTGGTACGACCGCGAAGCCTTTGCGCGGTACAACCTCATGCAATTCTCGAAACGGTTTGTGGACGCCTACCGGCGTCTCGACCCGGAATCACTCTGCGGCTTCGAGGGCACGGGCGGCTTTGGGGATGATTACGACGCCATTTTGACGGGGAACACCTTCTACGGACCGTATCCTTCCATCGGTGACGACATTGTCCGCTGGAACTACCCGCGGGAACGCGTCCGGTCCAACTGGATGGGATACTCCAAGACGGGTGACGCGCTTTCGGACGCAGCGTGGCGCATGATGATGAAAGGCATGGACAGCATCTGGTATTGGATGTGGTCCGGCATCGGAAGTTGGCGGGGCTACCTGCGCCCGACGCTCGACTTCTGGCCGGCCATTGATGACCTCATGAAGGAAATGCAGCCGGTGCGGGAAGGGCTCGGCGATCTGATCCTGCAATCGGAAATGCGGCACAGCGGAATTGCCATCTTCTATTCCCTCCCGTCGGCGCTATCCGGTCAACTGGAGAACAGCGGCGCTTTTGTTTCGCCGGAGACAGCTCACATTAACTTCCTTAACGTCACCTCCGAACTTGGAATGGATGCCAAGTACCTTACCAGCGCCATGCTCAATAGGGGCGCTCTCCAAAATGAGGAATTCCAGGTATTGTTGCTGCCGATGACCCAGGCGCTCAGCATACCCGAGTGCGACATCATTCGCAGGTTCGTGGAGAATGGAGGCACGGTGATTGCCGACGTGCGTCCCGGCGTCTATGACGATCACTGCAAGCCACTTCAGACCGGTTCGCTGGATGCTCTCTTCGGCATCAAGCGGACCGGACGCGGCACACCGGTGGAAGCAGCCGTGTCTGTTAAAGGCGAGCTGGGCGGACGAACCCTCCGTCTTCAGTTCCCTCAGGCGAAGGTGGACTCGGATGTTCAGTTGGACAGCGCGCAAGCTCTCGGCGTTGCAGACAAGACACCGGTCCTGCTGGTCAACCGTGTCGGCAAGGGCCGCGCCATCCTCCTGAACTTCCATCCACAGTTCGGACGCTCGACAGACCTCGCGACGACAGCTATGCGAGACCTTCTGAAGACGCTCTACAATGTTGCAGGAGCGCGCGGCGCAATCACGGCCACCGACCCCGCGGGCGGGGCGATGCCGGTCACGGAGACCCGCGTCTGGCAGAACGGAGACTCCCTTGTGTTCGGCCTGTGGCGACGCATGGAGAACGCCTGGTTCGGGCCGAAAAGCGGCACCGTCGCCGGAGAACCGCAACCGGCGCGCGTGAGCCTGGACAAGCCAAGTTACATCTACGATCTGCGCGCACACAAGTGCCTCGGAAGCGTCACGCAAATCAACACACGGCTTAAATGGGGACGCCCCAACTTCTATTTGTCCCTGCCGTACGAAATCAAGGGGCTGAGAGTGACGCTGCCGGCCGGAACACCGAAAGTCGGGCAACCGTTCGTGGCGTCCATCTCTCTGAACATCCCTCCAACGGCGAAGGAGAAGTTCGCCTGCTGGGTGCAGGTGGTCGACCCCGAAGGCAAGAGCCCTCTCTGGGGTCGCCAAGTGGTATTGCTTGCGAAGGGCAAGGCGCAACTGCCTCTGATGACAGCCTTCAATGATCGTCCGGGGAAGTGGCGCGTGCGCGTCAAGGAACTGTTCAGCAACACGACGGTGGAGGCAAGTTGGACGGTGCAGTGATGAGTGGCAAGTGACAGGTGTCAGGTTTCAGGTGAAAACCTGCCAGAGAGGAGCCTGTCGCGGGTCAGTACGCGCGTTGTCAGTTCCCAGGTTTATGTGAGAGCCGACTGACCAAACCAGTCAGGACTAATCCTGACACCTGACACCTGAAACATGAACACTCCAATCCACGAGATACTGAGATGAAAAATATGAGAGTATTCGCCTTCCCGATGGCCGTCATCTCGGTCTGTCCTTTGATACTCGCATCGCTTGGACTTTGCGAGCCGGAACCGCGAGTGGCCGCGCATGATGGCGGAATCACATACGCACAGGCGACGCATGAGTGCACCCACGGCCATCGGGTGGAGAACCGAAAGACCACACTGGATTCCGGCGAGGTGCGCTATACGTTCCGGTATTCAGGCTGCGTGGACCCCTCCCACGGTGACAAACGCCCCAGCGCGGAAGGTAATTTTGGGATGCCGGAACCCACTCCTGCCAACTGGTACTGGGGCGGGTTCCTCCGGTTGCTCATCAACGGTGTGGATGCCGTCAACTACCGGGTGGAAGACTGGAAGGTGACCGAGAGCGGCGCCCGCGGCGCGTTCCAAGCGATCTTCGCCCACCCCGACGCGGAAGTGTGCATCCGCATGATGATGCTCCCCGGAAGCAGATGCGCAATGGCGCGCATTCAGTGGAAGCCACGCGTCGGGGTCACCATCAAGACCGTGGTGGCCGAGCTTCGCTGCTACCCCAGCTTCTTCACGGCGGCGAGACGCCGCAACGGCGAACGGCATTGTGTGACTCCGAGAATCGATACTCCGGAGCCGCAGACGTTGCAGATTGATCCCGCCACCGACGCGTGGCTGTTGTTCAAGGACAACGTATTCGACGTGGCAAATGGCGAAGGCGACGGGCCGTGTGCTGCGTTGCTGGATCCAAGGACAATCACCGGAGGGAGAGTTTCGGTAGGAGGCTACGCCGTGATGACAACGCTGGACTGTCGTCCCGATGCCGGGGATATGCGCGTCGGACTCTATGATTTCACGCGGTGGACGAACGCTCAAGCCGAGAGCTTCCTTAAAGAGCAGGGAATGAAGGATCATGCCACGCTCGTCGCCACCGACTTCCGACCTCTGTCGGTGCAGAATCTGAATATCGACAAGTTGAGGAAGGACGCCAACCAGCTTCTGGCAGACGCAGGAGACGACGCCGCGCCTTTCCGAAAGCAAGTCGAGAACCTGCTCGACAAAGCAACCAAGCTCAAGTCTGAGTCCGATCAGGGGAACTGGCGGTCGGAAGCCGAACTGGCGGCGGAGACCGAGGCTTCGGCGGATCTCTTCTGGAAGCTGCGCGCCTTCGCTGTCCTCAACGCCCCCCCGCCATAGATCGCCTGAGGGGGATGGGGGGTGACAACTTCCTTTTTTCATTAAACGACTCCATCCGCTTCTTCCCGTTACTTCGCACTTCGCTTGGAGGCATGAAGAGTCTACGCAAACCCCCTCCCCCCCCCTCACGCACTGTCCTCTTGCGTCATTTCATTGCCCTTCTCGCCTTCCACCATTCTTCACTTCACGGGCAAAAGGCAAACCGGTGCGTACAACACTAAAGAGCTGTCGTTTGGCAAATCTGCAGTTCTGGTGGGTAAGAGGCGTTTCCGGTGAAATGGCCGGGAGGTTCGATCTTCTTCTCGATCCCGTCCAGCCCCGGCGGCCAGTGTCGCAGCGAATGCGAGGTAGGGATTGGCATCTGCGCCGGGGATGCGACACTCGACCCGCAACGAGTTGCCATGGCCAACAATGCGGAAACCCGCCGTCCGGCTATCAACACTCCAGGCAATTCCCCAGCGTTCCTGCGATTTCAGCAGAATTCATGCCTAACTCTCCACGTTCTCAAAGGGGTCTCTCATATCCTTACCGAGCATCGGTCCGTAGGTTGGCTCTCTGCGCTCAAACCAGCACACACCGCGAAACGTGGCGCCCGTCGTTGTACGCGGCGGATCGTTCAGATCAACGTCAGCCCACACGACCGTCTTGCCGCCGGACAGCGCCAGCACCTCGCCCGTGGGTGAAAAAACACCGCTGCCATATCCTGAGTTGCGCGAGATCACCATGTGAATCTGGTTGTCCATGGCGCGGACACTTTGAATCTCGCACCACCGCTTCACATCGAAGTCACTATAGCCCCACCGCCACTCCGACACCGCGCGGTGGTCGCCCATGATCGGCATCAGCAGAATCTCCGCGCCGCGCCGCGCCGGCACACGCGCCGATTCGAGCGCCGATGAATCCATGCAGATATTCATACACACCTTCGCACCGTGCAGATCAAACACAGGGAAGTCGTGACCGGGGGTGACTCCCCACCAAATCTCCAGCGGCGGAGCCAAGTGCACCTTGCGATACTTCCCGACGAGGTTACCGCCTTTATCAATGAGCAACGCGGTGTTGTGGACCAATTCCTTGTCTCGCTCGAACACGGAGAAACAGAGCGCCATCTTCTCCTTCTGCGCCAACTTCTGGAACGGCTCGATCTCTTTTCCCGGCACCCCGATGGCCATCGGCGCCATCGTCGTTTCGTCGCAAGGCAGTCCCCACTGCAACATCACTTCAGGCAGACAGAGGAGATCAACCCCTGCGGCGGCTGCCTGTGTGCCAAGGTCGAGATACAGTCGCGTGTTGGATTCGACCGAGGGTGTGCCAATCGGGTGCGGTGTTCCCGCAGCGCCAAGCCGCCAGCGCCGCGGTCGCGGTTTCGCGCAGGGTCTCACTTCGGCATCGAAGAAGCGAATCTCACCTGTTGCCGACCACGCGAGGCACGAGCGCACTACCAGTTCCTTTGCCGTGTGCGACACCTGCACCAAAGCCTCGTAGACCACGTGGTCCTTTCGGACCGCAGTTGGCAACAACGGCTCCCAGTTGACGTAGAAGGTCTTGTCGCCTTCCCACAACGCGCCAATCTGCACCGAGTCGAAGCTGCGTTCCAACCTGTCCCACCGCGCCTTTATTCGCACCTTGATGTACTCACTCGGCGGAACAGGATAGACGACATCCCATCCTCCGTAACAACCCGCGCTACCATTGGAGGCAGCGACGAGCTCGCCGTGCGGCCCTTTCCGCGTCACCGGTGCTATCTCTTGTCGAGGCGCCCACGGTCTTGCCCGCTTCGCCTTCAACGTCGGTTGCATCGCCATACTCGTTTCCTCCGAGTACCTCTAATGGGAGCAGATCACGAACTGATCCAATACCTTTCCAGCCGGGTCCCGCACTTCTGCCGTGGCCCGTTTCGATGATACAGTCACACGTATGAAATGGTTGCACTTGCAGTACTTGTCGCCGGGGTGCGCAAGTGATTCGTCCATGTCATACAGCGCCGCGCCGCCGCCGCCGGTGGTCATGTAGGTGACTCCCTCTTGCTTCGTCATGTAGAAGTAGTGGTCATGCCCCAGAAAGACGCCACACAACTTCGCCGCCGTCAGGGTCGCTTGCAGTTGCTGTCGCACCTTTTCTGTGGCTTCCACGCGGCGCGGCACAAGAGTCCATAACGGATAATGGAACGCCGCGAACCGGTGCTTGAACTTCTTCTCAGATGACTTGAGGTCTGCCTGCAACCACTGCAACTGTTGTTCGTCCAGGTTCGTGCTGTCCAAAACGATAAAGTGACTGTTCCCGTAATTGAGGGAATAGTAGCGCATCTGCCCGGTGTTCGATGAGAATCCCAGATTCTTCTTGTAATACCCCTTGCCTCCGTGTTCGAGGTCGTGATTGCCTATGATGGGGTAGTACGGAATAGCGCTCTTGATGGGACTGACGATGTCGGCAAATATCTGCCACGCAGCTTCGTTGTCCCCCCGATCCACAAAATCACCGGTGGCGATCACGAAGGCAGGTTTGCCGGTTAGCATTTGGCGCACGATTTTGCGGTGCACCTCGTGACCATCGCGGCAATCGCCGTATGCGGCAAACCGGAACTGACTCCCCGCTCCCCAACACAGAGCGGCCATGGATACCGTAGCCGCAACCAGAATCGCCCACTGTAAGTATTTTCGCATTTCAAAGAACCTCCAGACACATACTCGTCATCGTGCTCGTTCTGGAACTCGTCCGCGAGAGTCCCTCGGAGCACGAGAGCGAGAACGAGCTCGATCATAATTCAGACATGGGTCGCATCATCCCACGCCAAACAATACACCCACCGCATAGGTCACCGCGCCGACAAGGATACCCACCGTCGTCATCTCCATCCCACTCGCCCACCAACTGCGGGTGGTCACCAGACTCTTGGCTGCGCCGACAGCGAAGTGGGCAAGGATGCTCACGATTCCTGAAGCCACGACAGCCGGCATTCCCCGTATGAAGAAGAAGGGAATGAGTGGAATGAACGCGCCGACAGCCGTCGAGAGCATCGCTGACACGCCTGACGTCCATGGATTGGGAAACTGCGCTTCCGCAAGCCCGAGCTCCTCATGGGCCATCGTCTTCAGCATCTGCTCCGGTTGCTGCGAGAGACGCTCAACCAGCAGAGCCGCTTCTTCCGGTGAGAATCCCTTGAGCTGGTAGAACAACTCAAGCTCCTCTCTCTCCTCCTCCGGATGCTCGTCAAGCTCCCGCTGTTCGCGATGCAACTCGGCTTCATAGACCTCCCGCTCCGATTTCGCAGCCAGGTACGCCCCGGATCCCATGGACAACGCGCTGGCAAAGGTGCCTGCGACTCCCGCAAGGACTACGTAGCGATGATCGGCACGCGTCGCGCCGGCAACTCCGGAAACAATCCCAAACACCGCGCCCAGCCCGTCGTTCACCCCGTAGATCGCGTCGCCAATCCAGTTGCCACTCCGCACGTGCCACTTCTCGCGGCGCAGGATGAGATCGAGCGCATGGGCAGGAGAGTGGACCGAGCCTGCCAACAGGTGCAGGGTGCGCGCATGTTCCTGTTCATCGCGGATCGCGTCGCGAGCGATCTGGTGGCTTTCCTCATCTCCGACATCCTTGAGCAACTGCTCATAGATGGCTATGTCCTCTTCCTCTTGCGCCTCAAGACGGCGCATGATCACTTCAGGTCTGGCGATTTGCAGACTCAGCCCGAGCGGCGACTTCACACGCGTCGGATCGGGCGCCTGCCCCCCCAACTCCTCGATTCGTTGCGTCCAACGCGCTGCGTGAACATCCTCCACCTCGGCAAGCCGCAGCAGAATCCGTTTGCGGTTTGCGTCACGCTCTCTCTCCGCCAGAGCGCGATAGGTTACCGCACCTTCCACCTCCATGCGCCACGCCCGTTCCAACGCGTCAAGGACTTTCCTGTTGTCAGTCAAACCGCCCCTCCAATACCAGCCTTATCATGAGCCTCTCGCGTACTCGTTCATGGCTCTTACGGTCTCCACGTTTGCGGGTGGCAGACCGATGTAGTCTGACTCCCACAAGAGCAGTTGCGGTGCGCCGATTCCTTCCGCCAACTGCACGTCGGAACGGAACTGGTCTGCGGTCTGAATCCACCCGTAAAGCCAGACCGGGATGCGATCCTCGCTTTCCTGCTGGAGCCAGTGATAGGCCGCCTCCGCATTTCCACCTGACCGATAGTATCCGGCAGCGACCACTTCGTCAACCAGCTTCTCCCTGGCCCAGGTTCGCACATCAACAAACAGACCTCGTAGGCTATCCGCGTAGGGAGTGTCCGTCGGGCTGCCACGATAGCTCCACGGGTGCTGCACCATCGCGGAGATCACCAGGCGACCGTTCGTCGTTTTGATGAGCGCATGAGCCTCTCGCATGAAGACCGTCTGTGGCTCCGCGCGCACCTGCACCCAGCGTTCATCGTTGTTGGGAATCTCGTGCGGGTCCTGTCTGTGCAATTCATTGAAGCGCTGAAGGTTCGGCGCCTCGTATCCGTGATTGGCGACTCCGTCGGGATCGGTCTGCGGGTTGTCGCGAACATCGCCCGTGCGAATCCAGTCGAAGAAGATACCGTCAGGTTGGTACGCGAGAATCTCCTCCACCAATCCCAGCTTGTAAGAACGCACGGCAGGAATGGCGAAGCTCAACTGAGAACGATACCGACGTCCATCGCGTCGCACCCAGCAATACTCCGGGTGCTCCTTGGCGAAACGACTGATCAATCCCCAGGCGTGGTCGTCTTCATTGATGCTTAGCCAGGCGTGAACTTCCAGTCCGATTTTGTGGCCGTACTCAACGGCTTCCTTGAGCGAGTCGAAAGTGCGGTAATCGCACGGCTTCAGCTTCTCCAGCACCCATGCCGAACCATGCGCGACATGATAGTTGTCCTCGTCGTAGGCAAAGTACGGCTCCATCAACTCGCTCTTGTAGAGCGCCCGACCGCCATCGAAGCATCGCCAGTAGACGCGACTCCAACCGCACTCTTTGCACCGGTCGAGAATCTGGTGCACACCTTCGGTTCCCCACGCGGGCGCGGGATCGCGCACCATCCAATCGGAATGCGTCACGGGGGAAGCAAGGCGAACACCCGCTCTTGCACCATCGAGATCCGCCGCCACATTACTCACAGCATCACACCTCCGCTATCAGACTCATCAGGGAAGGTTTGCGGGCACTGGCCCATTGCCTTCAGACGCTTTGATCCGTTCCAGCGCCTGCTCGATGCCTTTCCTCCCCTCCGCCGCGCGAAACTGAATCCCTCCAGTTGTTATGAAGGGAACCCATCCACCCCACCCACATTCACCGCCGCCAGCTTCAAGCACCGAACGGCGATACATAGCTTCGATCTCGTTGAGGTCGGCAACGAGAGACTGGAGTTGTGTGAGAATCGGAGCGAGGGTCTCCTTGCGCTCCGCGGGAGTTTTCTCACGGCTAACTATCCACGCTTTGCTCAAGGCGTTCACCGCAAGTATCTTCCGCGCCGCGACTTCGTGAATGTGAACATCGTTCAGCAGGAAGTCCACCGTCACGCGGTTCCGTGTTACTTCCTTCTGCCACTGCTCCAGTATTCTGCGAGCGTTGGCGCACAAATCCAGCAACGCTTGCGCCTCTGCCACAATCTCAGGGCGCTCGGCGATTCGTTTTGCCGTGGCAGTCGGCGTCTCGCCGATGATCGGTTCCAGTTCCCGGTTGTCCCGCCAGAACTTTTGCTCTTTAGCATCCCCATAGGGCGCATGAATCGCTCTCCGAACTTCCTCTCCCCGACCGTCTCCCTCCAGACCCAGCCACAGCTTTGCGTATTTCCAATGGAACAACTCCGCGTCGCTGGCAACAGGATTCCATGCGCACTCCGCGCTCCACAGCAGCGCATACAGGTTCAGCTCGAATATATTGCGACCTCCCCAGATGCCCTGCACCCAGGTGCAGGTACACTCGCCGGGGACATTCGCCTTCGCTCCAGCGCGAAGGAATCCCTGGATGTTTCCGAAAGTGTTGTCGAAGTCGTCGCCCGGATCGTAGTAGCGGGTCACCGCGGGCGTCGCCCAGGTGCGCACAAAACCTTTCTTCTGAAGACGATCCAGGGAGGGGTAGCTTGGTTGGTTGCCATAGTGCCAGTCGAAGATGACGATGTCCTTCGCCAGTCTGTCGGCGGCTTCTTCCGTGTATCCCTGCTCGTGCCACCAGATCATCATGTCGCGGTTGCGCGCTTTCAGCAGGTCGCGCACGTGCATCATGTGTTCTGCGTAAAGCCCGGGCTTGCCGATCTCCTCCGCGCGAGCTTTGCACTGAGGACACTGAGCGAAGCCGTGGGCGAACTCATCACCCCCGACGTGGATGTAGTCGCCGTAGGGGAAGGCGAGCACAAGTTCGTCGAAGAGGTCGGCAAAGAATTCAAAGGTCTTCGGATTCGAAGAGCAGAAGACGTCGCCACTTTCTCGCAAATCCTTCAACTGCTCGAAGTGAAGCGCGGCCCCGGAATGACCGAGGCATTGCTGTTGCGGCACGATCTTGATGAACCGCTGATGCGCGTATTCGCTCAACTCCCGGGACTTGCTGCGGGTGAAACCGTTCTCACCTTTTGCCGTGATGAAGGGATACTTTTCGTAGAGAAACCCGGCGCCCTCGAAGTAGGGCATGACGTGCGTGATCTTCACCTTGGCCAACTCACGCAATAGTCGCTTCCAGTAATCTACATCCACGACCTGGAAGCCTCCCTGGTCAATAGCAATCATCGCCAGGCGGTTCTCGATGGCAGGCGCGTCGGTGATGGATACATGAGGCACACTCCCCGCCTTGTCGAGCAACTGACACAGCGTCTGCGCGGCGTAGAAAAAACCTTGCGGGGAACGCGCCTCGATTGCAATGCCCTTCGGGTTGACGGCCAACCGATACTGCTGCTCAAGACGAGCGTTGGCGAGTTGCCCTCCACTCATCCGGCGCAGCACGATGTCGGCTGATCCGCTGACGACTCGCACCTCACTCCCCAACACATCCTTCAGCGCGGTGCGCACCGCCGCAACTTCCGCATCTTTGCATCCCTGCATCGCCTTCAGGCTGGGAGCTTTCGGCAGCCGATACATGCCCGCTCGCAACTGCACCTCCTGCGGCATCGGCAGGAGAGCGATCCCTCGCTTCTGCAGCTCTGCAGCCACGCGTCGGCGGCGTTCCTGCTCGTCGCGTTCCTGTGCCAGCGCCTTCAAATGCGCCGAAAACCTCTTCGCCAGTGCTGGATCGTCCGTGGACACGATCAGGTTGTCCCACTCCGTCGAGCACTCCTCCTCTTTCGGCGCTTCGTCGCACAAGATAAAGGTCATCTCATCTCCGATATCGTCCATCGCGACCGGCTTCAGCGATTCCCATACGAGGGCGTTCCCTGCCTTCTCCTCGATGCGAACTGCGATGCTGGTGCGTGTGAGGCTGACCGTCGCCCGATACCACGTGTCCAGCCTCAACGATGATGATGACATCTCTCGCTGCACCCACTGCCCTTCATGACGGGTGTGGAGATGCAGGCGACCACCGGCGTCCGCGTAGAGCATGTACCAGTGTGTGGAGGGAGTCTGTGAAGTAAATTCCTGCCCCTGCGATCCGAAGCGCACCGCGCGGAAGTCGTACTCGACGACAAGGGCACCCTGCGGAATCGGAAGCGTACCTACCTGCACCCCCTCGCGTCTCCATCCGGCGAGGCTCGCAGACCGCGCCGTCCCCTGCTCTTGCCGCAACGACTCCATGACGGTGATGACAGGCAACCGTGCCGCGCCTTCGTCAAAGCTTTCCCGAACCAGCTCGACCGGAGCAGCCAGTAGCGATGGCTGCACGCACAGCAGCACGGCGAGCCAAGCTCTTCTTGAGTAGTGCAAACGATACCTCCGTCTCCGTGTTCGCTTATCCGCTTTTCGCGACTGCCAACTCCACGCGGACCACTGTAACCAGTTCTCCACTGGAGACTTCGAGAACGTGGCAGCGGTCGGCCAGTGCTTCCTCGGGGACTGCATAGAGCATCACCATGTCCTTCTCGCTCCGGGGCGCGCCACACAGCACGCCGTTAACTCTCAACGCCGGTGGGGTTGCTTTGGTCTGAAGCTCCACCAACGCTTCCACCTTTCGTCCCACGGGTTTCGGCCCCGTCTGAAGCCGGAAGGTGCACAGCGTGCTCGTCGCCGGTAGCGGCTGGTCGGGCGTCTCGCCCGGCGCGAGGACATCTCGGTATGTCACGGCGTGTCGGCGCGGGAGTTGGTTCAGCGTCTCGAGACTCGCCATCGCTTTCAGGACCCGGTTGAACTCATCCGTCTCCCATACATTCGCGAGATGGCCTTTCAGGAAGTAGTTGAAGAGGTAGACAAAGTCCGCGCCTTCGGCGAGGACCGCCATCGCCGCACCCGTGGCGAGTTCCGGGGACATCATCGTCGCTGGCCCGCCGGGCATCGGTTGGTAGCGAATCTCGAGACCACCCGCGAGTTTCGTCTTGGTCCCGGTGAGGAGTTGCCTCCATGTGTGGATGGGCATGTTGAACTGGCACGTGGCCCAAAAGGGAGTCGGGACGATCAGGTCAATGAGTCCCGCCCTCGCCCACGCCGCTCCATCCATGCCCAAGTTGCGCGCGGTTTCGGGGTTGGAGGGAACGCGCACACCGAGCAGCACCGGATGCCCCAACCGCTGCGCAGCCTTCCCGCACTCGTTGCGTACCTCCGCGATGTATTCGGTGAGAATCTCCCCGCCATCCAACTCCCGTCCGATGCCGAAGTGATACCCGAATCGCATCCAGTCCAGCTCGATCCCGTCGAGGTCCCACAGCGCGAGGTGTTCTTTGATCAGCTTCATGTAGTGGTCGCGCACTTCCGGGTGTGCCCAGTCCAGCGCGCGGTCAGTCCAATTCACAGGACGATAAGGGACGCGGCACAGGCTTCGGTGCTCCTTGTAGAACGTGCTGAGCAGCGGGCTGTCCTCCAGATTGCAGCCGTGGAGGTCGTTCATGCGGACACTCGCCCAGCATCCGATGCCATGCTTCCGGCAGCGCGCGAACGCGCGCTCGTGGAAGACGATCCCGAGATCGGCCAGCTTCTTCGCCGAGTCGAGTCGCTGGCGTGTGCCGGGGATTTCTTCCTTTGTCAGATACTTCAATACCGGCTGATCGTCGGGGCCGGCGGGATCGTAGCCGTGCCAGTCGGTTTCCCAAACCTTGCTCGCATAGTTCGCCCGCATCGCGTTCGTGTTCGACATGAGCGTTCCGATTCCCGCGGCGGAGAGCGAGTCCACCCACGCGTCCACCAACTCGCCGCTCATCTCATCAGCGGAATGAACGTAGAAGAACTCGGTGCTGTCCTGGTTAAAGATCGGACCTTTCACGGCGGTTCCCTTTCTCTTGCGGCCTGTGGAATGTTGTGCAAACGCCACCGAATCAGCCGCGGAAGCGACCAGGAGTTGACCGGCGGATGCCAGGACGAACTCGCGAAAGGATCGGACTCGGTTTCATTCTCCATCACTCCCATCAACTCGAGCGGCGTGCAGTTTGCCGCATCGGCTGCAACGGTTGGCTGGACAGCTTCCTTGACTTTCCCTCAGTCCCTGAACCTGCGGCTTGCGTGACCACCTTTGTCATCCACTTCTCAATGCCTTTCCCAGCTTTCTCAGCGGCCAGGACGACTCGACGGTGCTGCTCAGGTGACAGGCGTACTGTGAACCGACCGGCGAAAGGTCGCTCTGGCTCCTCACCGCGATCGGCACAGAAAGTTAGATAGTCTTCAACCGAGTCTTGAAACGCCCGGCGCAGTTCCTCTACTGTCTTTCCCTGAAAAGTAATCACATCTCGGACGTTGACGACCTCTCCGTGAAAAACGTTACCTTCATCATCAAACTCCGTGTGTGCCAGATACCCCTTGTGCTCCATCATAGTGTCACTCCTGCTTCTGTCAGAAAACGGCGCATTGCCACTACCGAGTCTCTATTGGTTTCTTTTTGAGGATACGGGCGGTGGAACACCGCGCGGACGCCGCTGAGAGCAATCCGTACTCTGGAACCGCGTCCTTCACTGAGTTCCGCCCCACAAGCGTGCAACAGGCTTTCGATATCCGCCCATGGAATGTCGGCAGGAACGGGATCCGTGAAGATGACCTCCAAAGTTCTGCGATGTTTTGTGCGAAGCAATGATTTCATCCGCAGAATATCTCCCCTCCGCGATCGCCCGTGCTGCCCCGGCTGCGTGTAAGATACCATCCACGCGTGGTCGCGTCAATTCTCTTCCGCGTGACCACTCCCTCACAGTCGTGGTTCTGGAGGGAGTGCTGCTTATCGCTCCGACATCCACACGCGGCAGGTCTTCAGCGGGACTCGCTTCGTATCGGTCAACCGCAGGCTCCAGCCTGTCGGGCCGCCCTGGAGGATCTTCAGCAGTAGCAGGTTGCGGACTTTGTTCAGCTTCACCGGGCACCGGTTCGTATCAACGCCCAGGCTACGAGTCACGTTCTGTCTATCCACAAACTTCCCGTTCACCCACAGCTTGAAACCGTCATCACTACCGATGCCCACCATCACCTCCTGAGAGACGGGCAACTCCACGTCGGAGGCGCCGTAGTAGGCGATAAACTTATCGGCGGTAGGGTGACCTCTTTGATCTTCAATAGAGGTCTGATTTAGGTGAATGCTTATGCACTTAACTCCGAATCTCCCCGAACTCGCTTCGGGGGATTGTTAGATTCGTGTTACTGCGCACGAGGGTTCCAGAGAATTCCCCCGGATTCATTCCGGGGGATCGTTAAGTCCGCGCTACGTAGCCTGAACCTAACAATCCCCCGGAATGAATCCGGGGGAATTCAACGGTTGGTCGCCAGGAGTAGCGCAAACCGAACAATCCCCCGAAGCGAGTTCGGGGGGATTCCAATCCACAGTCTTCGGAGCTAAGGGCATAAGCAATTACGTGATTGATGGTGATAAGAGCCAATACTGAAGATTAAAGAGGTGACTCCAAGTGCTCTTCCCAAATCTCCATCGGTCCACAACATCGCTTCCCTCATCCACCTCGTTTCCCTTACAATGACAATGATCCTAAGAACTCGTCCAACAATAATTCCGCGTCAAGTTCAGCCGAACACCTCGGAGCGACGGCGATGCCTGCTACTAAAACGCGGAGTTATTGTTGGACGAGTTCTAACTGAACGGTTACCGCAAAGGTGAGACGCAACTATGAAGCGATCCGTTTGTCTGATCCTGCTGTTCCTTGCCGCGCAGTTGGTAGCCGATGCGCCAGCATCAGCGTCCGGCAATCTCCTGATGATGATCGGTCCTGACCCGTGCGGGGCTGTGCCGCCCGTGGACCTCGAAGCCATGACTCCATACTTCGATATCGTTACGAACCAGTGTGGTATGCGGCTTCGCCTTTCACCCAGCAACTGGCGACTGGGGCGGACACGAAAGCGACCGTGGACCTCTCCTTCGGGTACCTTGCCCGAATTGAGCATCCGTGGAAGCACGGATGGACAGACCTGGACGCTACTCGGCTCAAGCCCTGAGCACCGGTCAACCGAGGATGCTCTCGATGTCGTCGTCCCGTTCAGCGACAACCAGTCTCGCTATGTCAGGTTTGAGTTCGCTGAACGGAAGACCAACGCCCCGATGGAGTTTTCCGAAGTTGAAATCTGGGGGAGGGAGGGCGAGTAGCCGCCGATCCCATGCAACAGAAACGCTCCCACTCCACGTTTGCCCGGCAACCTAACATCCTCTTTGTCTTCGCCGATCAACTGCGAGGGTGCTCGCTGGGGCACGTCGGGCAAGAACCGGTGCTGACGCCGAACATAGACCGGTTCGCTGCTGAGGGATTGCGCTTCACTCGCGCCGTCGCCAACGCGCCGGTGTGTTGCCCCATGCGCGCAACATTGCTGACCGGTCTGCACCCGTTGTCTCACGGAGTGATGACGAACGACGTTCGGCTTCGTGAGGATGTCATCACGATCGCCGACGTGCTGCGCGACAATGGGTATCACACAGCCTATATCGGCAAGTGGCACCTCGACGGCTCGGATCGTGGGTGCTTCACTCCGCCGGGTCCGCGGAGGCATGGTTTCGAGCATTGGGCAGCATCGAACTGTAACCACAACTACTTCGAGTCGTTCTACTACCGGGACTCCCCTGAACCGATCTGGATTGACGGCTACGAGCCTACCGCGCAGACAGACCTGGCGATGGACTACTTGAGCGACACGACGCGGAGGGACAAGCCATTTTGTCTCTTCCTGTCGTGGGGGCCGCCCCATTGTCCCTACGATCATGTGCCGACGCGTTTCCGTGAGTTGTATGACGCTGACACGATGCCGCTTCGTCCCAACGTCGTCAATCCCAATCGTGAGAATATCGCCGGATACTACGCCCACACCTCGGCATTGGACTGGAACTTTGGGCGGCTGATGAAGGCAGTGGACGATTTAGGTCTGCGTGACGATACGCTCGTCGTTTTCACCAGCGACCACGGCGACATGCTCTACAGTCAGAACCGGGGCTGGAAGTGCAAGCCCTGGCATGAGTCGGTGATCGTGCCGTTCATCTCGCGCTGGCCGGGGCGTGTGCCGACAGGAGCAACCGCAAGCGCGCCCTTTGGGCTGGTGGATGTCATGCCAACGTTGCTTAACCTGTGTGGAGCGCCCGTCCCGAACGAAGTGGAGGGGACGGACCTATCGCACCTCCTCCTCGGACAACCCGGCTTCCGACCGACATCGCAGATCATCCACCATCATCTTTGTCCGAACATCTTCTCGTTCCGAGAATGGCGCGGTGTCGTCACCGAGACTCACACCTATGCCCGCTTTCGGGAGAAGCCCTGGGTGTTCTATGACGACGTCGCCGATCCCTATCAACTACGCAACCAAACCGATGACGCTGATTGTCACAACCTACAGAGAGCGATAGAAGCAGACCTGAACGATTGGCAGGAGCAGTTGAACGACCCGTTCGAGACGGGCGCGCAGTTGGCTCGCCGCTACGCGCTCGAACTGGACGAACGGGGCATCTATCCCTGTTACTATCAACCGGAGATTCAGGAGGGAATCAGGCGTCGGGCGGCGAATCGTGAGGAACGAAGGCTGCTGGCATAAGCGAGCAGGAGTGGTCGAGCGTATCAGAAGACCGGACGCAAACGGCAGATGCGTGCGCACCGATGCCAGTAGCGCGCATCAAGACAGTGTGAAATTTCTCTCCTACCCCTGCTTCATTATTGCGCGACCGGAGAGGTTGGCCATAGCTGTTCGCAGGGCAAAATTTGCCAAACTACACTCGTTACGGGTGAAAACACCCCCTCACCCTCGAACCCTTTGGGTTCGAGGGTGAGGGGGAAAGGTGGATTTTCATCCGTAACGAGTATATATTGTCACCTATCTCCTCGACGACGCTCCGAAGGAGCAGATTCGAGGATACTCCCTGCGAGAGGAAGACTTCATCCTTTCTACCTCATAACATGTGGATCGCTGACAATGAGATATTCTTCATCCCCGACGCCTTGACCGCAGCAGAATGCCGCCGTTACTTGACAATTGCCCTGATTCATATACAATCACTGCATCATCGCGCAGACAGGGAGGCAACTTGATGGATCCCGGCTACATGTGGCTGGTTTTTGCTCTGATCCTCCTTATACTGGAGGCCCTTACCCCCGGTACTTTCTTCATGGCTTCCCTGGCGATTGGCTCACTGGTTGCCGCAACGGCGGCGTTCCTGCTGCCAACAGTGTGGTGGCTGCAGTGGATTGTGTTCTGCATCGTTACGACGTTGTGCGTTTTCATCAGTCGCCACCTCGTGCAGAGATTTGACACAACCCCCAGTGTACCCATGAATGTGGATGCGCTCGTAGGCAAGCCCGCTGTGGTTGTGCAGGCCATTGATGCTCCGGGACAAGCGGGACGGGTTCGAGTAGAATCTCAGGAATGGCGCGCCTGTGCCGAACGGGACATCCCCGAAGGTGAGCGTGTGGAAGTGAAAGAGGTCCGCGGCAACCGGTTGCTGGTTGGATAGAGCTTTTGTTGCCGCCGTGGAGCGGGGCGCGTACCCAATAAGAGGTTGGGCAAGGCTCTCCGACTATCAGATCATGGAGGTGTATTTGTATGGATTCAGTACTTGCCTTGATGGTGCTTACGTTTCTGGTGATTGTGTTCGCGAGTCTTTCCCTGCGAATCCTTCGACCGTATGAAAAAGGACTGGTGGAACGGCTCGGGAGGTACGTGAAGACTCTCGATTCCGGGCTGAATATCATCATTCCGTTTGTCGAGAACATCCGCAAGGTCGACATACGTGAGCGCGTGATCGACGTGCCGCCGCAAGAAGTGATTACCAAGGACAACGTCGTGGTTACGGTGGACGCGATTGTCTACTTCGAGATTACCGACCCCGTTCGCGTGGTTTACCAGGTGGAAAATTTCATGCTGGCAGCCATGAAGCTTGCCCAGACGAACCTGCGTAACGTTGTCGGCGATATGGAGCTGGACCAAACGCTCACTTCCCGGGAAAGAATCAACGTCCAGCTCCGCGAAATTCTGGACGACGCCACCGATAAATGGGGGGTCCGCGTCACACGCGTCGAGATACAGAAGATCGACCCTCCACGGGATATCACCGACGCCATGAGCCAGCAGATGAAAGCCGAGCGCACCAAGCGCGCCCTCATCCTCGAAGCCGAAGGCGTTCGGCAATCGCAGATCCTGAGAGCGGAAGGCGAGAAGCAGTCGGCCATCCTGGCGGCTCAAGGCAAGGCGGAAGCAATTCGCCAGGTCGCCGACGCTGATCGGTACCAGAAGTTGACTGTCGCCCAGGGCGAGGGAGAAGCCATCACCACGGTCTTTGCTGCCATCCATCAGGGAGACCCTACCCACGATCTTCTGGCCGTGAAATATCTCGAAGCACTGCCCAAGATCGCCGACGGCAAGGCAACCAAGCTCTTCCTGCCGATAGAAGCCTCCGGCGTCCTCAGCGCCCTGGGGGGCATGGTGGAGGTGTTCCGGCAGGACAAATGTGGCGAAAGCGACCCACCGGCGTGATGGAGCGTTTGAAGAGCGGCGAACGCGTCATCGACATCGCGTCGAATCCCTGAAGTTGGCTAAGCCCCTCGTGGATGCAGTGGTCTACCGCGCCGCGCGGCATTATCTTCGGCTTTGCCTTTTGGCCGCTGTCAAGCCCGAGCGCGGTCATGCAGTCGGGGATCAATAGTCCATCCACGGCGCGCGCACTTGCTCGAAGTTGCAGAGGACCGTATCAAGGTTCCCTTCCTCATCGCGCTCCATGTTGCCATCGGGATCCAGCGAGAGCAACAGGTGGTCGCCCTTGAGGTTGAGTGGTTCGTAGCCATGCTGACGAAGTTGGTCCCGCATGTGCTCCGTCATGGCGTAATACTCCTTCAGGTCGATAAGCCCCAGCTCGAAAGCGCGGTACCCATTGACGCAGATGGTAATGACCGGCGCGCCACCATCATCCCTCAAGACTTCTCCTCGATTGATGAAGAGGAGTAGCCGGTCGGGCAGGACAGGATTTGTGAAGCCGATCCTGGTCAGCCGGCGCTGGGTTGTCTCTACCAGGTTGTCGTATTCCCTACGGTTAATCAATCCTTCGTCGAACGCCTGTTCCGCCTCGGTCAGTCCCCAGTGAACGCTTTCGCCATATCCCTTTGTGGGATCGATGCCGCGCCAGTATCCCCACAGGGTGAAGTAGTCGTGGTTATACTCCAACAACGGACGCCCGTCAGCAGTCTGCAAGCCCCGGTGGCTTTCATAGCGCGAGCTGTCTGACAGCCATTCTGCCGGGAGTGATTCATGGTCTGTTCGGTAGACGCTGCGAGGGTACACGGTGGGAATCCCAAAGCGCCTCAGTTCTTCGGCAATCGCCACTTCCTCAAAGGGGCTGTTGAAGCCAAACTCGCGCGCCTTTCTTCCAGGCTCGCTGATCGGATCTTGTTGCGGTTTCATGCCCACGCGGGAGAGGCGATAGACCACCTGAATGTTGTCCAGGGAACGCGTTCGGAAGGTAGTGGAGGACAACTGAATGCGAGGTGTTCTCCGCCAGCGTGAGGGATCGTAGTAATCAAAGAGACCCGGGTGCGAACCCAGCGCCCAGAGCCTGCCTCGATTTGTGGCAACGCCATAGACATACTTCACGCCAAATACTTCCACACGGCTAAAGTCTTCAGGCAGCGGAGTGTTCGCCTTGTCACGATTGAACAGAAGTCCCCAGTATTGCGCGCGTTGGGCGCGCTGAAAGATTCTCTCGTACGTTCGGGTTCGCTGCAGCAGCTCGAAATCAATCAACGCGAACGCGGGACGCTGCTGCCGGTCCATGAGCAATCCGGCTCCCCTCTGCCGCACAATGATGTGTTCCGGCTTTGTGTCCAAAACCGTGTATCCGCGGTTTCTCAGGTATTCGCGATACGCGCCCCGGGTCAACTTCTTCAGTTCGGCGGTTGGCATGCCCAGTCGCCCAAACGCTTCGGGGGCGGACTCACCTTTAACCCAGCCGTAAATCAGCGCGTAGAGGCGGTGAATGTCCAGCTCGATGGGGTCCTCATCTTCCGCCTCTGACTGGTCATCGCGCAACTGGAGGTTGTGAAAATTCATCTTGTGTTTGCTGCGGCCAGTTTGCCAGAGCTGTCTCTCTTCGTTGGGGGTGAAAATCGCCAGCGGCCGCTGGGTTAGTATCTGTGGCTTGTAGTACCTGTTCATCCCCCGGAGTTCCATAAGAAGCCCTATCTCCTCGAAGGGACTGTTCCACCGAACAGGGAAGGAGTCTTCATCGGCCATGAATTCGCTTGAGCCGGACAAATCCAGCAGCACGTCCTGACCGACACGACACCATTTGACCACGATGTCGATCTGCCTGCCGTCCACAGGCTTGGTGGTGATTCTGTGAGGGTAGGAGGTTCCGTCCAGCCTCACCCTCAGATGTTGGTTCTCGGGTTTGTTGTAGTACTCGTCGTCCCTCCAGTTCGGAGGCAGAAGGGACTTGAGGAAGGGCCGCCCGAATCCGGTCAGGTACAGATCTCCCTCATCCGGGATCGTCACGTGCAGATAGTCGACACCGAATACCCGCGCCTGCTTGGCGCGCAAACCCAATCGCTCCAGTGTTCGTTCCATGGACTCCATCATTGTCCCTCTTCCCACGGTTCGGATGATAGGCCATTATATCTCGCCTACCGCCGTAACGAGCAAGGGCGGTCCGTTAAATTATGCCCGACGGGGGTCGGAGGCTTGACGCACAGATTCCGTCGCTGGTATTGTCAGTGGACAGCCGCTCTGGGATGGCGCGCCCGTCGTAGTCCGTGTGCAACTCAACGATGGACTGGGACCAGACTATTGGGGACGGATACTTATACTCGTTACGGATGAAAATCCACCCCCTCACCCCGAACTCGCTTCGGGGGGATTCCAATCCACAGTCTTCGGAGCTAAGTGCATAAGCTATTTCGTCGATATCCCATCAGAAAGGTAAGCCCAATGAAAATCCTCCATATCGGTATTGGTCCTCTTGGACAGAAGGTTGTGCAGTTTGCCGTGGAACGCGGCTTGGAGATTGTTGCCGCGGTGGATCTCGCACCGGACAAGGTCGGCCGAGATCTGGGAGAGTCCTGCGGACTGGCGCCCTTGAACGTCCCCGTCCGCGGAAGCATCGCTGAAGCGCTGACAGACTCCAAACCAGACGTGGCGGTGGTCACCACCGTGTCCAGTCTCGCGAAACTGGAACCAACCATTACCGAGCTTGCACAGTCTAAGGTGAGCATGGTGTCCACGTGCGAGGAGTTGTTTTTTCCCTGGATCACCCAACCGGAGTTGGCGCGCCGCATTGACGAGACCTGCAGAGAGAACGGTGTCTCATGTCTCGGCACAGGTGTCAACCCCGGCTTTCTCATGGACTACCTGACGACCATACTGACGGGACTGTGCCAGAAGGTGAGATCAGTCAATGTCTGGCGCCTGCAAGACGCATCCATCCGTCGCGTTCCGTTTCAGGAAAAGATTGGAGCAGGGCTGACGTTGGAGCAGTTCAAGGAGAAGGCTGCGACCGGAGTACTGCGTCACGTGGGACTCCTCGAATCGGTCGACTTTATCGCGCACCAACTGGGATGGAAACTCGATAGCCGCACGGAATCCTTGAAACCCGTCGTGGCCAATGTCGAGGTCACGACAGGGCACAAGCCCATCGCGACGGGCATGTCACGCGGCGTGGAGCAAATTGCCAGAGGGTTTGTGGACCACCAGGAAATCATTACTCTCACGTTCCGAGCTTCCGTGGGAGAGCCGGAGTCTGTTGACGGAATCGCCATCCACGGGAATCCTTCGGTGCACGCGGCAATTCCCGGAGGCGTCAACGGCGACATCGCTACCTGCGCCATCGCGCTGAATGCAATTCCGTCGCTACTCAATGCTACGCCCGGGCTGAAGACAATGGGTGATATCGCGCCGGTAACCTGCAGACGCAGTGTAACGTAGCCCGGTATCTTTCTCGTGAGGGGATGTGAGCACGAGAACAGGATCGCGCAAAGGAGAAGACATGGCAGCAAAGTTCATTTTCAATCCGCGGATCATCCGCTCACCTCGGGCTGACTGCTGGGGCGAAGAGCTTGAGACCGCGCAGTCAGCGTATTCGGACGAATACCTTGCCGAAGTTGCGCGGGAGGGATTCAGCGCCGTGTGGGTTCACGTGCAGCTTAGAGAGCTGCTTTCTTCTCATCTGTACCCTGGATCGAAGAAGCGCAACATGAATCTGCTGCGCAAGATCATCGACCGCGCGGACAACCACGGCGTGCAGGTGTACGCCTACCTGCTCGAACCGCGGGCCCCGCGGGATACCGACCCAATCTGGCAGAAGCACTCGAATATCCAAGGGCAGCCCTGCACGTTCGCCGGAATCCACCCGGACTTTGACGGAACCTACTAGTCCTAAAATAAGCGCGTTTGGCTGTAGACTGGATAGTTAACCTCATTTTCTGTCTTTCGCGTGGGTCCATCGTGGGTGACATGTCCGCGTTGTCAGATTTGCGCAGTTTGGGGACCGCGTCCGT
>Ga0100396_1000303_pt1 | contig 27303 bp, 28 predicted proteins | sample CryGeymeta201520_FD_81551 | JGI IMG/M metagenome (GOLD analysis project Ga0100396, IMG submission 81551) | Groundwater microbial communities from Crystal Geyser aquifers in Utah, USA - Crystal Geyser metaG 2015-20 | ecosystem: Environmental > Aquatic > Deep subsurface > Groundwater | place: USA... | reverse complement strand
TTTTCATTTTACCATAATGTTAATTCCTTTCCAACTTTTTCTTTTTCCCATTTAGACTCTGGTAATCTCTTTATTAAACTCTGAAATTCGAGGTTGTTTAAAATTTTAGTTATTTTTTCTTTATCATATTCTCTCCACTGGCATTTTTTTAAATTAAAATCGATTGGAACATTTTTTTTTATCTCAGCCAGCTCCTTACTAAGGAAAGCCTGCTCTTTTTGGAAAAGCAAGCTTTCTTTTAATTTTGGTTTTAGCTTTGCTAGATTTTGATAAAGATTCTCCAAACTTCCGAACTCTTTAATTAACTCAATGGCAGTTTTTTCTCCAATACCAGTAACCCCGGGAATATTATCAGAAGGATCGCCTTTTAAAGCTTTAAAATCAAGAATTTGCTCAGGGGTTAACCCTTGATATTTTTCTTTAACTAAATTTTCATCATACAAAATAGTATCTTTTACCCCTTTTCTTAAGGCATAAACCTTAGTGTGAGAATCTACCAACTGTAGGGCATCGAGGTCACCGCTTAAGATAATGGTTTCTATTCCCGGCAAAATTTGCTTTTTTGGAGCTAAATGAGAAATGGTTCCAATAATGTCATCTGCCTCAAATCCCTCTTTCTCAAAAATTGGGACAGAAAATCCTTTTAAAATTTCTTTTACTTTTGGAATTTGAAGATATAATTCTTCAGGAGCTGGCGGCCTTTTAGCTTTATATTCTTTGTATTTTTTGTGTCTGAAAGTTGGAGCCGGGAAATCAAAAGTGGCGGCTATATAATCTGGCTGAAATTCCCGAATGACTTTTAAAAAAACTAATAAAAACCCATAAACAGCATTAACCAATTCTCCTTTTTTTGTCGTCAAAGGGGGTAGAGCATGGTAAGCCCGATGGATGATGGAATTACTATCAATAACAATGAGACGCTTTTCATTTGTCATTTTTTTATCGCAATTTTTCTCTTATTTTTATTAATAAATTGGAAAGTAATCCAGATTGTGTTTTTAGACATAATTTTCCTAATTCGGTCTGCCCACTCTACCGCAACAATATTTTGGGGAATAGAAATAATCTCTTTAAATCCTAAATCTAAAATTTCTTTTGGTTTTTCTATTCTATAACAATCAATGTGATAGAAATTTGAAAATTTAAAATTGAAAATTGAAAATTTTTTAATGATGAGGAAGGTTGGACTTAAGATTTTTTGCTTTATCCCTAATCCTTTAGCAAACCCTTGCAAAAAAGTGGTTTTGCCTCCTCCTAAATCTCCTTCTAAACCGAGCAAAAAGGCATCTTTTCTCGGTTTGGTTTTTAAAATTTCCTTAGCTAAAATTTCTCCCAACTTTCTGGTTTGAGATGGATTGACAGTTAAATATGGGGCCCCCTCCTCACTAAGGAGGGGGAGGGTGGTGGGTGGGTTGGAGTCCATTGACTTTTTTTAAAAAGTGAGATAAGTTTACCCAGTAGAGCAACTTCGAACAGAGTCTTTCGGAAAATTCTAAAGAGATTAAAATGTGGTTCGGAGTTATTGCCTGGTAAATGACTTTAAATTAAGTTATAATTAAATCAGGTTAACCCATCAGCAAAATGTTATTTTGCTGATGGAATTCGAAGTTGTCATACTGGGTTTAAATAATCATGCAAGGAAAAATTATTGGCGAGGTAAAGATTTCCCCTGCTACTCTTAATATAACACGAAAGGTAAAAAATGTTTCTGATTTTAAAGAAAGAATTGGGGAATTTTTAGAAAAAAGTGTTACCGAACTTTCGGAGGTTATTTTAGGCGGAGCAATAAATCTAGAAGCCTCTGATATCCATATTGAACCCAGAGAAGAAGAATCAAAAATTAGAGTAAGAATAGATGGGTTATTGCAAGATGTAACAGTGTTTGGGCGGGAAATCTATGAAAGAATTTTATCTCGAATTAAACTTCTTTCAGGAATGAAATTAAATATTAGTGACCGGCCCCAAGATGGCCGTTTTTCTATTTTAATAGGAGGTTTACCAATTGAAATTAGAGCTTCGACCCTACCAGCTGAATACGGCGAATCAATTGTTTTAAGAATTTTGAATCCAAAAAGTTTAATTGAAATGGAATCCCTGGGTTTAAGAGAAGATTTATTAGAACTTTTTAAAAAAGAAATTAAAAAACCTAATGGAATGATTATTGTCACTGGCCCAACGGGTTGCGGAAAAACAACAACTTTATACGCAATTTTAAAAAAAATCCAGAATCCGGAAATTAAAATTATTACCATTGAAGATCCAATTGAATATCATTTAAAGGGAATTTCCCAAACCCAGGTTGATCCAAAAGCAGGCTATGATTTTGCTAACGGTCTTAAATCAATTATGCGTCAGGACCCAGATGTAATTTTGGTTGGCGAAATCAGAGATTTAGAAACGGCCGAGATTACCTCACAAGCAGCTTTAACTGGCCACTTAGTTTTTACCACCTTACATACCAATGATGCGGCTGGCACAGTGGCTAGATTAACTAGCTTGGGAGCTAAACCATCTAATATTGGGCCAGCCATTAATATGGTTATTGCCCAGAGATTGGTAAGAATGGTTTGTAAAAAATGCACCGAATTTAAAAAGATCTCCCCAGAAGGGTTAAAAAAACTCAAAAAGGAGATGGGCTCCTCAAAGGGAGTTAAAATCACAAAATTAACTCCGGAATTAAAGACCCCAAAAATTAAGGGGTGTCAAAATTGTAATTTCACTGGCTATCGCGGTCGAATTGGTATTTTTGAGGCCTTTTTGGTTAACGATGAAATGGAAAAATTTATTCTGACAAGTCCCTCCATTGCTGCTCTAAGGGAAAAAATAATAAAAAAGGGAATGATTACGATGAAAAAAGATGGGTTAATAAAGGTATTAGAAGGAATTACGACAATTGAAGAAGTGGAAAGGGTGACCGGTGAGTAGCTAAAAAAAACAGCCTTAGGGTTGGGGGCCAACTTAAGCTTTAGGAACTAAGTTTAGAATTTTTCCGAGGAGTGGTTTCGCGTTAGCCAAACCATCCGGCTAAGAAAAAATCCAGGCCCCCAGCCCTATGGTTGTTAATTTTTAATTATAACAGATTATGAGAAATCTGTCAAGAGTAGCAGTAATCTTATTTTTCTTTGGGTGGTGGGCGAATTGTAGTCTTTCTTTTTCTGCTCAAGCCGCTAATCCTCTAATTGTCGAGGTCCAAATTGCCGGGGAAAAGTCTTCTGATGATTTTATAAAAATTTATAATCCAACCGGTTCCGATGTTTATCTTAATAATTATCAAGGTAGTTATCTCAGATTAGTTAAAAGGACTAAAACCGGCACTAAAGATTATACAATTAAATCTTGGTCTAGGGACTCCGAAGCAAAAATTCCGGCTAAGGGATTTTATTTATTGGCAAATAAAGATTACCAGAGCCTCTCTAATGTTAATACTTTAACCTCTCAAACTATTGCCTCAAACAATGGTATTGCTTTGAGGTTAGGTCCAGAAAATACCGGAACTATTGTTGATGCCGTTGGTTGGGGTGATTTTAACAACATTTTATTTGAAGGAAGCCCTTTCCCAGAAAATCCTAGCCCTAATCAGAAATTAGAAAGAAAACAAATCAGCGAAGTTTATCAAGATATGAATAATAATAGTCAAGATTTTTATTTAAATCCTCCTTCTGAACCATCTCTAGCAAAGATCCAAACGCCATCTCCAGAAGAACCCCAACCAGAGCCTAAACTAGAAACACCTAATCCGATAATCTATTCTTCTGGTATCGTTATCAACGAAATTCTGCCCTCCCCTGTCGGACCTGATGAAACTGAGGAATGGAGTGAAATTTTTAATCAAAATAATTTCGAGGTCGATCTTTCCAGATGGCAGATATCTGACACTGTTGGGAAAATCACTACTTATTCTTTTTCAATGGGAACAAAAATTTTACCCCAGGGATTTTTAGTTCTTTCTCGTCCGACCACCAAAATTACTTTAAATAATGACCAAGATGGATTAAATCTTATTCAACCTAATGGAAAAATTATAGATTCAGCCAGTTATGAAAAGGCTCCCCGAGGAGAATCTTATAATAGAACCGACTCAGGCTGGGCCTGGAGCACTACTTTAACTCCGGGAAGTGCTAATATCATCCCTTCTTCTCCAGCAACTCCTCAACTTAAAACTGAAGAAAAAGAAGAACCAAAACCGGAAGCCGAATCCCCGAAAATTAAAGAACCCAAAAATAAGGAGGAAGTAGCAGCGGTTGGTGAACAAATTCCAAAAGAAACCTCTTTTCTTCCTTTTTTAATCGCTTTAGTTATCGGTATTTTCTCTGGAATAATAATTTTAATCCTTAAAAGGAAAACAAAAGATTTTGATTTTTCGAAAAAATTAGAATAGAATAAAATATATGTCAGGTCATTCCCACGCGAAAACTATAAGGCATGCCAAAAATATTACCGACCAAAAAAGAGGCCAGATGTTTTCCAAAATGGCTCGGATGATTTCGGTTGCTGTAAAAGAAGGGGGGCCTAATCCTGAAACCAACTCTAAATTACGATTAGCTTTTGAAATGGCAAAAAAAATTAACATGCCCAAAGAGAATATTGAGAGAGCTATAAAGCAGGCGGCTGGGGGGGAAGAAGGAGTCAACTTAACTGAAGTGGTTTTTGAAGCTTATGGTCCGGGAGGAATCGCTATTATTATTGAAGGGATTACTGATAATAAAAACCGAACGTTGGGAGAGATTAAACAAGTCTTAAGCCAAAATGGTGGAAAATTGGTCGGGGAAGGTTCGGTCCAATGGATGTTTGAGAGAAAGGGCTGCATCACAATAGAACTCGAGCCTCAAACCTTAGATTCCAAGAAAGAAGAATTAGAGTTAATAGCGATCGAGGCAGGAGCTGAGGACATTTATTGGCACACTGACATTTTAGATATTTATACTAAACCCGAGGAGTTAGAAAAGGTAAAGAAAAATTTAGAAGGAAAGAAAATACCAATCGAATCGGCTTCTTTAGATTGGGTGGCAAAAGAGCAGACTGAATCAAATGAGAAACAAAAAGAGTCTTGTCAAAAACTATTTGACGCCTTGGACGAAAATGACGCTGTCCAAGAGATTTATTCAAATTTGAAAGTTTAAGTATTAATTAGTTATGCCTATCTTAAGTTTAGCGGCAAGAGAGAAAATAAGTAAAAGCAAAAGGGGTTCGAAGAATCCCGCTTGGAAGGGAGGGAAGATAACTGTTTTTTGTAGTCAATGTGGGAAAAAGTTAAAAAGGTGGCCAGTAGTAATTCAGAAAAATAAAAGTAAATTATTTTTTTGTAATAGAAAATGTAAAGCCAATTATGAAGCATCTGCACGCCTAGGTAGTAAGGGGCCTTTTTACAAACATGGGGAATATAGTCGGATCGGAATTTGTAAAACTTGTAACCGTGAATTTGAAAGAAATAGGAAGGGTAGAAAGGCAAAATATTGTTCTCAAAAATGTAGACCAAAACCGGGTTATCTTTATATAAAGGGAAGACGATTTGAATATAAAGCAATTTCCCTCTTAAAAAAAATGGGGTTCCAGGTTGTTTTCCGCTCTCCTCGATCTAGAGGAATGTTTGATGTTTTCGCCCTTAGAGGTAATCCTTCTACAAAAAAAATCGAAGAAGCAAGATATATACAAGTTAAAGCCTCTCGCTCCTCATTTCCTGTAAAAAGTATTATTCCGAAACAAGAAAGGGAGAAAATAATAAATAATAAAACGGTAATAATGTTAGGTAAAAATACTTTTTATGAAATTTGGGTTCGTAGATTAAATAAAAAATGGGATATTTATCGTTTAAATTGGACCTCCAAAGAATTTGAACATCTCCCAAAAACTAAGGAGATTTAAATACCCCTTGACAGGCCTTTTTGAAAATTTATAATTGTTTTATAGAACCAACCGAACATATAAATTTTATATGATCGGAAAGGTCGAAACAATTAAAAAATAAGTTTTAAAAACTATGGTTTACGAGAAAGTTTTAACTCATTTTGTTAGTCAAGAAGAAGTGCCGCCAGAAGAGGAAACCCCTCCAGAAAAGAAAGGGGAAGAAGAGGAAGAGGAAATTGAGTAGAAATAGAAAACCCCCGAATTTTCGGAGGTTTTTAAATTAGCCTAATGAATTTCCTTTTCCCAACCTGAATCACTATTCCTTTTTTTATTTCAATTATCTTTTGCCAATCATTTTGAACCTGATTATTAATTTTTACCCCCTTTTGCAAAATTAACCTTTTTGCCTCAGATTTTGACGAGGCTAATTCAATCTTAACTAATAAATCTAAAATGTTTAAAGCCTTTTCTCTGATCTTAATTTCTGGAATTCTGGAAGGTAATTTTTCCTCTTTGAAAACCCTATTAAATTCTTCCTCTGCTTTCTGAGCCGCTCTTTTATTGCGGCAGATGGTGACAATTTCTCTAGCTAATTTCGCTTTTGCTTCACGAGGATTAAGCCTTCTTTTTTTTATTTGGTTTGAAATTTCGGTGATTTCTTCCATTGGTAAATCTGTGCAAAGTTCAAAACCAATGGTAATTAAACTATCTGGCCAAGACATAATTTTTCCATACATTTCTTTTGGATTTTCATCCATTGGAATTAAATTTCCTTCTGTCTTCCCCATTTTCTTCCCTTCGGGAGTTATTAATAATTTAGTAGCCAAAACAAATTTCTCTTTATTCTTTAAAACTTTCATTAAATCGCGACCACAAAGCATATTAAAAGCTTGATCTTTCCCACCGATTTCTAGATCAACATCCATTGCTACACTGTCATAAGCCTGAGCTAAAGGATATAAAAATTCATGTAAATAGATTGGTTTCTCTTTTCTAATTCTTTCTTGAAACATATATCTAATTATCATTTGCTGAACAGTAAAGTTAGAAGCTAACTTAATTAAATCAGTAAAGGATAAAGAATCCAACCATTTGCTGTTATATAATAATCTGCAGGGATTTAAGCCACTGAATTTGAGAATTTTACCAGTTAATTTTTTATAGTTTTTAGAATTGCGAAGAACTTCTTCACGGCTTAATTTTTTTCGAGTGCCTATCTTCTCGGTTGGATCGCCAATCATCCCAGTAAAATCCCCAATCAGCATTATAACTTCGTGGCCTAAAGTTTGAAATTGGGCCAACTTTTTAAGAGTAACCATATGTCCTATATGAAGAGTGGGGGCAGTGGGGTCATAACCGCAGTAAAGCCTGAGTCTTTTACCAGATAACATTATTTTTTCTAAATCTTTAAAAGAGGGGTAAATTTTCTCTACTCCCCTACTTAAAACCTCTTCAATTTTTAGAGGATTGGTGATTATTTTTACCCTGTTAGAAATTTTCATAGGCTTTGTTTTTGCAATGCCCCGTTATTAATCTAATTAATACGAGATTTCTAATGGGGTTCATATTTTTTATTATAACAGTTAATTAAAAATTGTAAATTTAGCTAAAATTTATTAAGATTAAACTGTGACTGAAAGAAAATATTATCGAAAAATCTATCAAAGGGGCAAAAAGAGTAGGGTTTTTTTAATTTTAAAAATTTTTGTTTTTTGTTTTCTGTTCTTTGCTTTCTGTTCTTTGTTTTTATTTATCTATTATGCTAAGGACCTCCCGCGGCCAGAGAAATTTATTGAAAAACAATTTATTCAATCGACGAAAATTTTTGACAGATCGGGCCAAATTTTATTATACGAACTTTATGGTGAAGAAAAAAGGACCTTGGTTCCTCTTGGGGAAGTGCCGGAATATTTAAAACAGGCGGTGATTTTAGCTGAAGACGCCAATTTTTACCACCATTTCGGAGTTGATTTTAAAGGAATAGCTAGGGCAGTTTTAATTAATTTAAGAATCAGGGAGCCAGTTTACGGTGGTTCAACTATCCCTCAACAATTAATTAGGTCGGCTTTCTTTACTACTGAAAAAACGGCTGAAAGAAAAACTAGGGAAATCATTTTAGCCTTAGAATTGGACCGAAGATACTCAAAAGATCAAATTCTAGAATGGTATCTAAACCAGGTTCCCTTTGGCCAAAATTGCTATGGAGTGGAAGCAGCCAGCCAAACTTATTTTAAAAAACCGGTTTCTCAGATTTCTTTAGCTGAGGCAGCGACTTTAGCGGCTTTAATACAAGCACCCAGTCGTCTTTCGCCTTATGGCCCAAATAAAGAAGAGTTATTAGCCAGAAAAGACTATATTTTAGATAAGATGGTAAAGGCAGGTTACCTAAAAAAAGAGGAAGGGGAGACGGCGGAAAAGGAGGAAATAAAATTTGCCGAAATTTTACAACCAATTAAAGCTCCTTATTTTACTTTATGGGTAAAGAACGCTTTAGAGGAAAAATATGGTGAAGATTTTTTGGAAGAAAAAGGGTGGAGAGTTTATACTTCTTTAGATTGGGAGCTCCAAGAAATAGCTGAGGAGGTGGTAAGAGAGGGAACTGAAAGAAATAAAATTTATAATGCTTATAACGCAGGTTTAGTTGCAATTGACCCAAAAACCGGCCAAATCTTAGCGATGACTGTCGGAACCGGAAATTATTATGAAAAAGCCATACCTGAAGGCTGTCTTTCGGGGAAAACTTGTTTATTTGACCCTAAATTTAATGTTGTTGTAGGAACAAGGGAAAGTCCTGGTCGACAGCCGGGTTCTGCTTTTAAGCCCTTTATTTACGCCACTGCTTTTAAAAAAGGATACTCAGATATTGCTCAGGTTCTCGATGCTTTTACCAATTTTGGCCTTTGGGGTGGCAAGGAATATACTCCCCAAAATTATGATGGATTATTCCGGGGTTGGGTTTCTTTAAGACAAGGTTTATCGCAATCTCTTAATGTCCCTTCGATAAAAGTTCTTTATTTAGCTGGTTCGGAAACCAAAGTAGAAAACCTGGGAATTAATAATTTTTTAGGCCTGGAAGGAATACTTCTCCAGGGCTTAAAAGAGAGTATTAAAACTGCTGAAGATTTGGGAATAACCACTTTAAATAAACCGATATCTTCTTATGGGCCGGCAATTGTTTTGGGAGGAGGGGAAGTAAATTTATTAGAAATGACTTCTGCTTACGGAGTTTTTGCTAACAATGGTCTTCGAGTTCCACCCGTAGCCATTTTAAAGATTGAGGATCCGAAAGGAAATATTATTTATGAAAATAAAAAAACACCGGAAAGAGTTCTTCCGAGCGAGGTAGCAAATTTAATTAATAGTATTTTATCGGATAACGAGGCGAGAACCCCGATGTTTGGCCCGAGATCACATTTGTATTTCGAAAATTACCAGGTGGCGGCGAAAACTGGGACAACTGATAATTTTAGAGATTGTTGGACAATTGGTTACACTCCCCCCCTTTCAGTTGGGGTTTGGGTTGGAAATAACAATAATACACCGATGATAAAACGGCAACCAGCAGCAACAGTGGCTGGCCCAATCTTCCATAATTTTATGGAAAGAGCTTTGCTGAGCTTCCCTAATTTTGAAAATCAAAAATAGAAGAGAGTCTTAGGGTGTTTTAATCGGCATAACGACATAAAGGTAATCTTCCGTCTGGGTGGGTTTTAAAACTGCTGGTCCTCCTTCGCCGGTCAATTCAAAAATTATTTCTGGACTTTTAATCTGGAAGAGTCCATCAATTAAAAATCGGTGATTAAAGGAAATCTCAATTTCTTTTCCTTTTATTTTGGCCGGAAGAAAACTTTGATATCTCCCAAAATCCGGGCTCTGGCTATTGATTTCTAGTTCCCCTTTTTTTGGATTAATTTTTAACCTAACTTCATTAATTTTCCCACTAAAAAGACTGGCCGATTTTATTTGATTCAAAAATTCTGACCTTAGCAGAACAATTTGGGTTTCGTATTTTTTGGGGATTATAGCCTCATAATTAGGATACTCTCCTTCAATTAATTTTGAAACAAGTTGAACTTTCGGATGAGCAGTTTCTAGCATCTGAGACTCAAATAAAATTTGGTTAGGGGAAAAATAAATCTGGATATTCCCTTCTTTTTCTCCAAAAATATTAATCACTTCTTTAGCCGCTAGTTTTGGAAGAATTAAGGCGTATTCTTTAGTGAGGGGAGTTTTGAGAAAAAGTTTTTTTTCGCCTAACCGAAAACTATCAGTGGCTACTGTTTTGACTAAATCTTTCTGGAATAAAAGATAAATGCCGGAAATTTCGGGCCGGGCTACCGATAAAGAAGAAATGTCGACAACCTGGGTCAAACCCTGACAAAAAGTTTGGCTATCTATAGAAATTTTTTCTCCTTCTTTTGGAATTGGAATAATAGGAAATTCATCTGGGTTTTGGCCTAAAAGTTCCGTCCGATAACTATCGCATTCAATATCTAAAAGTAAATCTTTTCTTTCCATTTTGATTAATTTATTTGGCAGAAAACTAATTAAGGTCGAAAAAAGGCGCGTCGGAACTGCTATTTGTCCTTCTATTTCTACTTTAGCCAGGGTCCACCAATTAATTCCGATTTCTAAATTAGTTGTCGTGAGGTTAAAAAAGTTTCCCTCACCTTTAATTAAGGTATTTTGAAGAATAGGTAAAGAAATTGTTTTTTGGGCAATTCTTTCGATAATACCAACCCCTTCTTTTAAAATTTCTTGTTTAAGTATTACTTTCATATTTAAATAAAATTGTTATTGTTGGTATAGTTAATAAAAAAATTTTTAGTTTTAAAAGTGAGGGAAGAAAATTGGAGATAATCTGGGGAAAAGTGTAGGAAATTTATAGATAAAAGTATTACTGTTAGTTGAAAACAAAATTTTCCTCGAAATCCACTGGCAAAATCACAAGTTTTTAACTGGATCCACTATAGATTTTCTGTTTTATTAAATTAATCTCTTCGGTCAAAACTTCATTTTTTTCTAATTCCCCGAGAATTTTTCCACAAGCATGGATAGCAGTGGTATGATCTTTACCGCCAAATTTTCTTCCAATAAAAGGAAAAGAGCCCTTTAACTCCTCTCTTAATAAATACATTGCAATTTGACGGGGCTTGACAATTTCTTTTTTCCGAGAAGAAGACAAAATCTCTTTTTCTTTCAAATCATAAAATTCAGCCACCACCTGAATTATTTTTTTTGCGCTGACAACTTTATTAGAAGTTAACATCAAATTTTTTAATAGAGATTTAGCCGTTTCTAAATCTGGAGGGCGATTATTTAATTTTTGATAAGCTATTAATCTGTTCAAGGCTCCTTCTAATTCCCGGATGTTCCTCTGAATATTAGAAGCAATGTAATTGAGAACCTCATCTGAGAATTCCGCCTTTTTTTCCAAGGCTTTGGTTTTTAATATTGCTATCCTAGTTTCTAAATCAGGATAACCAATGTCGGCAATCATTCCTCCTTCAAATCTGGACCTTAATCTTTCGGCCAAAGCCGGAATTGCCTTTGGGGGACGGTCGGAGGAAAGAATAACTTGTTTATTTTTTTCATACAAAGCATTAAAAGTGTGGAAGAATTCTTCCTGAGTTTTTTCTTTCCCGGCTAAAAACTGGATATCGTCAATAATTAAAACATCGATTGTTTGATAGCATGATTTAAAATTTTCCATTTCTCGGTTTTTGATTGAGGCTATCACTCCCGAGGTAAATTTTTCAGAGGAAATGTATTTTGTCTTTTTTTGAGCGAAATTTTTGATTATCTCATTACCAATGGCTTGCAAAAGATGAGTTTTACCCAACCCTACTCCACCATAGATAAAAAGCGGGTTATAAACCTGGCCAGGGTTTTTAGCTGCCGCCCAGGCGGCGGCTTGAGCCAATTCGTTAAAAGGACCGACGACGAAATTTTCAAAACTGTATTTGGGATTAAGATTGGTTTCCCGGTCAATTTCGAATTCCTGGAATTCAAGTTGCCCACTTTCCTGGACAGCGATGGGAGTTCTTTTTAAGACCTTTAGAGGAGACTTTCCAACTTCGTATTTTACTTCTTTGGTTCCCTCGTCTAAACTATGTAGAATTTTAAAAATTATTTTGCCATATTTTTGTTCAAGCCATTCTTTGGCAAAAGAATTAGGAACGGAAACAAGAATTTCCCCTTCTTTTTGGGAAAGTATTTCAGTATTTTTAAACCAAGTACCAAAATTCGCCTGAGAAATATTTAGTTGAAATTGGGCTAAAACCGCCTGCCAAAGTTCTTCCTTAGTCACAATTTTATTTTTTAATTTTTTATTACATTTATGCAGTTGCAATCAACTTTTTTCCTTTTCTGGAATTGCAACTTTGACATAATGGCTGGATATTTGAAATCTAATTTGTTCCTCCTTCACTGATTGGGATAATATGGTCAATAGTTAATTTAATTTCTGGTTTTTTCTTCCGCAGATAACGCAGGTATAATTATGGTTCTTTTTTTAGTTCTTCCCATTCTTCCCAACTATGCTTGCCCTCAGCTAATCTTTTTGATTGATTATGTTTGTTTTTAATCCAACTACGATACTCCTTATTTTTAGTAATTCCACCCTTCCATTGCCAGTGTTTTTCTGCCTTTTAGGGACTTAATTATTTTCTCTCGCCATTCTTTAGGAACCTTGTGTTCTTTTTTGAATGAGGTTTGATTTTTCCCCATTTTCTTTAATTATTATACCACGTGTCAAGCAAATCTAAAACTAAGACAAAGAACCTGAATTCTGTTAATAAGCTGGGGATAGACTGTGAAATTGACTTAGTTTATTTTTTTTTATATGATAAAACTATGTCAATTACTTACCAACCAAAGAGAAAAAAAAGAAAAAAAACCCACGGTTTTTTAAAGAGAAAAAAAACGAAAGGAGGGAAGCGTGTTTTGGCTAGAAGAAGAAAAAAGGGTAGATGGAGATTAACTGTTTAACTATGGTGCCAAAAAAAAATCGACTTCAAAAAAAAACAGAGATTGTAAGGGTTTTTAAAAAAGGAAAAGGGTTTAAAGAAGATTTTTTAATTTTAAAATTGGTGAAAAATAATCTGGAGAAATCCAGGTTTTCTTTCATCATTTCTCAAAAAGTTTCAAAAAAAGCAACCACCCGTAACAAAATTAAGAGGAGATTAAGTGAAATAGTTAGATTGAAATTAAAAAAAATTAAAAAGGGAATAGATGTAATACTGATAGCTTGCCCAGGCTTGGAAGAAAAAGATTTTTGGGAGATTGAAGAAAGTTTAGATAAGCTTTTTTTAAGAGCAAATTTATATGTTTAAAAATTTAAAGGGGCCCATCCGCCATAAGGAGAATGGGAGGAGGTGGTGGGAGGGTTGTAGTCTTAATCTGATAAGATTCTACCAAAAATTTATTTCGCCAAATTTCGGTCAAAATTGCCGGTTTTATCCTAGTTGTTCAGAATATACTTATCAAGCGATTGGGAAATATGGATTATTAAAAGGATTATGGATGGGGGTAAAGAGAATTTCGAGGTGTAATCATTTTAACAAAGGAGGGATAGACCTCCCTTAAAACATGGATATTTTTATTAATCTCTTTAAAGTAATATTGTATCAACCATTATTTAATGCCCTGGTATTGCTTTATCAATATTTACCGGGTCACGATTTTGGGGTAGCGGTAATTGTTTTGACAATTCTTATTAGATTAATTCTCTATCCTTTGATGGTCCAATCAATTAAATCACAGAAAGTTCTAAGTGAACTTCAACCAAAAATCCAAGAAATTCAACAAAAATATAAAGGCGATAAAGAAAAACAGGCTAAAGAGACAATGGGGTTGTACCAAAGAGAAAAAATAAATCCTTTTGGAGGATGCCTGCCTCTTTTGATTCAGTTGCCAATTTTAATCGCTCTTTATCAGGTTTTTTGGAAAGGGCTTCAGCCAGAAGCATTGGCCAATCTTTATAGCTTTGTCCCCTATCCCGGAGTGATTAACCCTACTTTTTTAGGAATAATTAATCTCGGCCAGGCTAGTCTAATATTAGCTATTTTAGCCGGGATTACTCAGTTTTTTCAAACAAAAATGATTACCCCAAAAAACCCGCACCAGAACAAGTCAGGTTTCGGGCAGGCAAAAAAAGAAGATCAAATGCCCCAGTTTTCAAATATGATGCAAAAACAGATGCTTTATTTTTTTCCAATTTTCACTGTATTTATTCTTTGGAAACTGCCAGCCGCTATCGCTCTTTATTGGATAATTACTGCTTTATTTTCAATTTTACAACAATATCTAATTTTTAAACCCCGCACCAAAACTTCGTTTGGTACGGGGCAAGAAACCTAAAATATGATTTCCCAAGAAAATCTGAAAACAATCAAAGAAATTACTAAAGAATTTTTTGGAAAAACCACTTTTAAGGTTGAAATTAAATTTTTACCCCAAAAGGACCTTACTCTTCCTATTAATTTAAAAATGGAGGAGCCCCAGATTTTGATTGGAGAAGGAGGCCAAACCTTAGCTGAATTGCAGCACCTTCTAAAAGCAATTTTAAAAAGAAAAATCGCCGCCAAAGGCGAGCCTCGCCAAGGGCGGGAGGAGAATTTTTATATCGATTTAGATATTAATGATTATAAAAAGAAAAAAATTGAATATTTGAAAGAATTAGCTCACTCGGTTGCTGATGAGGTGGCTCTAACCAAAAAAGAAAAAACTCTTTCTCCCATGCCAGCTTATGAAAGAAGAATTATCCATTTAGAATTAGCCAATAGGTCGAATGTGACAACTGAAAGTCTTGGCCAAGAACCTGAAAGAAAAGTAGTAATTAGACCGTATCCATGATATTTCCTTGACGGGTGGTGGGTGGGTTGGAGTCCCTAAAGTTCTCCCTTCGCTCTTTTTATTTTTAAGACCTCTTCGGGGGCAGTGGTGATGATTTGATCTTCGGCATAAGAAGCAACTGATTTCATCGCCACATGTTTTTGGCCGGCAAAAAAAATTCCCACTCCAACTTCAGCTTCTAATAATAAATATTTTTCCTCCTCAGTTAAATTAAAAGTTTTTTGGGCAACATCAATTGTTGCTGACGATTGCTTCATCAAAATCTGCAAGGAAGAATTGGTGATAATTGGCTGGCCGTAAGCCGATTTCATAAAATCATTAACATCCTGAGTGACGGTAGTTACTCCTAACCAATATTTTCTAGCCCGCTTGGCTATTCCAAATAAAAAGGAAGCACCATCTTCTGTCTGCATTATCCACCAGGCTTCATCGACTACTAAAATTCTTTTTTTTAGTTCTGAACGAACCTTGTTCCAGATATATCTCATAATAATAAACATCGCCATTGGACGTAGTTCATCTTCCATATCTCTTATCCCAAAGACAACAAAGGGTTTTTCCATCGAAATATTGGTTGGCTGATTAAAAAATTGGGCAAAGGTCCCTTTGGTGAATTTTCTTATTCTTCTGACCAGGGATTCCGCTCCCTCCATTCCTTCCAAAACTGCTTCCAAATCTGACATTAGAGGAATTCTCTCTTTCCAAATTGATGGATCAGTTTCTGGCGTGATATCTTTTACCGCATAGGTCTCAGTTAAAGCCCGATCGATAATTGCATCTTCTTCTGGAGTTAATCCTCCCAACATAATTCGCAACAAACCCACTAAGTTAATGATATTTGACTTTAAGACATCCTCTGGTTTTTCGTCTTCCCTGGGGATTGGCAGGTCAAAAGGGTTAATATGATTTGGCGAAGCTAAAGAAATATTAAAAAATGAGCCCCCAACTGCATCAGATAAAAATCGATACTCATTTTCCGGGTCAATTGTAATCACATCGACTCCTAACATCAAAGAGCGAAGGATTTCCAGTTTTATGGCATAGCTCTTACCGCAACCTGCCTTTCCAAAAACGATGGAGTTGGCGTTCTCCAAACTGAAGCGGTCAAATAAAATTAGAGAATTATTATGGAGATTCATTCCGTATAAAATTCCCTCGTTTGAACTCAAATCAAAAGAAGCAAAAGGAAAAACAGAAGATAGGGGACCAGTATTCATTGAGGTGTGAACCTGGAGTTGATCCAAACCATAAGGAGCGCAGGAATTAAATCCTTCTTTTTGTTGATAAAGGGCGGGTTTAATATAAATCAATCTCGATTCCAAAATTGACCTTAGAGTCGTTTCTATGTCTCTAAGTTCCTTTTCAGTATTTCCATAAATAGTTAAATAGAGTCCGAATTTAAACATTCTTTCTTGAGCAGTCATTAACCTATCGCGTAACTCTTCCAAATCTCGATAAGCAATTTCTAGGGCCGGGTCTCTAATTAATCCTTTTTCTTCCATTTCCATAATTTCGGCCTGGACCTCGGTCACGCTTTTTCTTAATTGTTTTAAAACTGTTCCCGACTCAATTGGTTGGATATGCAATCCAATATCCATTGGCGTATCCAAGTTGATTACCGGGGAAAACCAGACTGTGCTTAAATATCTGGGATAGGAAAAAATGAAGAAAGATTTGACAAATCTTTCCCCTACTTTTAAATAATTTGGGGAAATGGCAATCGAAGAAGGCGCAATAATATCTCTGGCTTCGATTGCCGGAGCCTCAAAAATTTTTTCTGGCATTCTTCTCTTTTTAAAAAATGGTAATTTTATCATCTTATTATTTCTGGTGGGATTTCTGGATAATAACCAACCTCTGCCTCTTCTGGATGATATAAACTCCAGAAGAGTTCGATTAATTCTGGAGCATTTAAGGGAATACATTGTAACCCGCATCTTCTTAGTCCCATGGCGACAAACTCCATTCTCTGCCAGAGTTGAGATTTAGCTCTTTGGAATTGCTCTTCGGTTAGAGTTGGTATTGTCTTTTGACCAACCCTTCCCTTAACTTCTTTCATTCCCGGAATCTCAATCAAAGTAAAAGGCGCTACCACAAAAAAGTTTTTTGACAAAATTTGACCACCAGCAATTAAATCTTTGATAAATTTTTGATATTCAGCAGTCTGGGTTTTCAATAATTCATTCTCCTGCTTTTCTTCTAATTCTCTCAATTTATCAAGGTAGCCGGTGATGTTTAATCTCCGGGATTGGACAACGATTTCGATTGAAAAATCTAAAGAATTTAAAAAATTCTGGAAATGATAAATAATGGCGTTTTGCTCGTCTTCAGATTTCAAGGCAAAATTGAGGGAAGAAACCATAATTACCCCCCTCAGTGCTTTATTTCTTAAAACAATAACGCCTTCTCTAATTTGTTCTACCTCCAAAATTTGTTGAGTAGCTCCCGGCATATTATTTAGTACCGATTTCCACTTCGGTTCTTAATTTTTTTAATCGACTATTTTCAGCAATTTTCAAAGGAAGTTCATCAACCTTTTCTTCTGGCACCTTTATCTCCTCTTTTTTATAGGAAATTTCCACCTTGGTTTCCTTTTTCCTCCAGATGTAGAGTTTTGGTGAAATTAAAAATTCTAAGGAATTTGCCAAAACAGTTGGTAACGACCTTCCCCCGATTTTCCCAAAAGCCAAAGCCATGGCCCCCAAAATTAATACTACACTGATTAACAAAAAAAGGGAAAATGATTTTTTCCCAATAGAAAAATAAAGAATAAAACAAATTGCTCCAGCTATTCCAACAAAAATAAATTGCCTGAAAGTCAAAGGCCCAACTATTTTTGGCTCATGTTCAATAAATTGGGGAACAGTAAAGCGCATAGGCATTCGCGAAATTAAAAGTTAAAAGTCAAAAATTAAAAGTAGCAATAAAAAGTTAAAAATATTATTTTCCTTTAAGTGTTCTTATGCTGGCAGCTAGTATATTCGCTATTTCAATAAGTTCTTTTAAAAGTTCGTTAATTTCTTCCTTATTACCTTTGCCAGTATCTCTGAGCAGGGCCAGCCAAAACTTAGATTCGTTAGCTGACTTTAAGGAATTGTTTAGAAAATTTGTAAAATCTTTTTTAGAACTACCGGCAATTGCTTCGATATAATTTGCGCCAATACTTGTACCACTTCTGATTAGTTGGTCGCGAGCAACCCGACATAAATCATCATTTTTCGGCAGTATTTCAATAAACTTGATTAAACGGAGAATAAATCTATAAATTCTTCTCTTGAAGTTTTCACTAAATTCTCTGTTGTCTCGTTGTTCCACTTTACTTAATAACTTAATGATGAAACTTTGGACTTTTAACTTTGAATTTTTAACTCACTCTATGGATTCTCTATAAATATCTTCTCCTGGCGGAACTGGTGGTTTTTCTTCTGGCGGCGGAGTAATTCCGGTTGGTTTAGCCGGCGGCGCAATCTCGATTTTGTATAATTCTTCTAAACTCGCTTTGACCGGGTAAAAGATAAAACGATTAATCTCCTGGGAAACTTTTTTCGCCAAATCTTTTTCTAATTTTAATTCTTTTTCTAAGGTTTCCTGAAAATCCTCTGGTGGTAAAACTCCCATTAAAACTCGGCCAGTATAGCGGGCAATTTCTGAAATTCGGTTATCTTCTATACCATTTCTGGTACAAATATCATCAATATTATTAGCTGTCTCCTCAGCAAAAACAGCTTCTTTTAATTCTTCAGGAAGCTTTTCGTAAAGTTTCCAAAGTTGTTCTTTTGTATATTCTCTCGGCATAATATTGACAAATTTTTAATTAAGCGTATAATATAAGCAGCAAATAAAGGAAGGAGGTGTCATAATGAAGTTTTGGATGTCGCACGAAGAGGAAAGAGCGAGGGAAAAAATTCGGAGCACGGCTTCCACACGTCAGAGGAATCGATGGAAAGAAATCGAACAGTTGGCTGAAGGACTCGAGCGGCGGTATAATGGCTTAGCGAGTGCCATGGATGAACTTACCAATGCTCAGGAGGCTCTGGATAAGAAAAAATTAGAAAATTGGGAGAAAAAACTTTCAGGCCAGCCAGAGGTAGACCTTTCCAAAGAGACGGAAGATGTTAAGAAAGCTAAAGATTCGGTTGAGGAGTGGGAAAAGCTCGTCCATGAGACCGAACGCCGGGCTAAAGCAAAATATCCTGACCTCTTCAAATTCCGCTAAGTGCAATTCCGGGGGCATGAATGTTCAATTCATTCATGCCTCATTTCATTTTTAGAGAGCTTATTTTTCTTTTCCTAATTCTTTTTCTGCCCTTTCTTTCACTTCTTTAGCCATCTTACTTCTCTTCTCTAATTCTCCAGGAGTTAGTGGAGATACTTCAGCCGTTGGTTTTTCGGGAGGTGCATAGGTCCAACCTTTAGGAAGCTGAGATGCCGGTGTCCATCCCAGAGGAGGTGAACCCTCTTGATAGGTAGGGTACTTCTTTTTGTATTCCGCTGGCGCATTAAAACCAATGGCTGGGGCCTTAAAAATAGTGGGATCGTATCCAAAATCTCGGGCAGCATTTCCTCTTAAATACCTGACGGCCTTTATATTATTTTCCATGAACCAACCAGGATGTCTGATCTCCTTTTCCTTAGCCGCTTCCATATAATCATCAACAAACTTTCGACCAAATTCATCAGCCGCTTTTCCAATCTGGGGTCCGCCCCAGAATTTTTCAATTGCTTCTATTGCCTCCGGTGATGTCCAGAAGTTTTTGGCAAAATCTTTGATTTCATCTCCTTTCGCCTCGCCAATTAATTTTTTCGTAATTGTGTCATAGCCCTTTGCTGTATCTTCGTCCTTTAATTTAAAGCCCATTGCCCGGAGATTCTCTTCCTTAAGTTTGTGGATGAAACCCCTCCCAATTGTCTCTGCTTCCTTACCTGCTCTCATTATATTTGCGGCCGATCCTAATTTGACTGCCTCGTCAGGCGATAATTCCTCGCTAACTCGTTCTTTAAACACCGTACCCTTCTTAATCCCAGCACTTACTGATCCAATTGCCGCTGCCTCATTTCTGGTCCTTATTGCAGCTTTCATATCTCTAATCAAAAGGTTCGGGTCTTTTATTTCCGCTCCTTTCTTTTCTGCTTCGCTCATCTCTTTCATTAAATCCTCTTCTGGGGTAGTTCTATATACCCAGTGAGAAATTCCTCGGACGGCACCCACTGAAACCCTTTCCAACCCTTTCCCAAAGCCGGTAAGAGCGAGCTTTTCTCCAAAACCTAATCGCTCTCCCCTTGCTGCTTTTGCCTCCGCTTTTTCCCTTGCCCCTGGAGTTCTAACTGTTGCTCTTCTCATTTCTTCCCACATTGCTCCACTAAAGGGTTTTAATCCCCTTGACCACATTAATCCACCCACCTGTTTACCAAAATCAATTAAGGCCTGGGAAAGAGCCGGTCGGTACTTTTTAGAAAGATAAAGTATGATTGCCAGATAAGTAAAGATGCAGAAATAATAAAAAACATATGGACCAATTTGAGCCCAGGCGAAGCCAGGTAAAGGTACTGTAACTTCCCATCCTGTGATCGCCATTTCCGGAGTTAATAAACCTATTCCTTTGAAGCCCAAAACTAAAAAGAATAACCAAAATATTCCTAAGGTAAGCCATTCTATTAAATGTTTAAACCATTCTGACCACCATTTTTGAGTTTGGGGTAAAATTAAACATAAAAAAGCCAAAGGAGCTAACATGGCCAGCATTTGGATGATGAAGACTCGGGCAGCAAATAGAAAAATGAAAGCTCCAAACATTGAAGAGATGGCGAAGAAACAAATAGTTTGGAAAAACCAAATGGCAATATTGGGAAGAAAGACTATTCCAAATAAACCAACAAAAAGAATTTGTAAGAAAGGGTGGACGAAAGGGATAGCCCAAGAGGTAGCAATGACAGCTACCCAGGCAAGGATGCCGATTAAAATAGACATTCCACTCCCAACAAAATCTTTCATAACTGTAATAAAAAGATTCTCACCCCCAGCCGCTAAAATTGTATTATAAACAATCTGAGCGATATCAAATAACATTTGGACGAAAAGCAAACTAAAATTAAGTAAAAGAGCAACAATAATTAATTTTGGAAGGGTTTTTTTAGCCTGGAAAGTTTCAATTTTTAAAATAAAAGCAAAGGCAATAACCAAAAAGACTAAAACCAAAAGCATATTGGCTAAGCCGGAAGTGAAATTCCAACCAGCCAGGGTCATATTATGAAGATTAGTTAGCCACGCACTTTGGTTATTAATTGCTGTCTGTAAAAAAAGACTGGAAAGACCGAGGGAGATAATGCCCACCACATAAAAGATTAAAAAATCAATCATGCTCTCCATCATTGGGCCGGCTATTTCTTCAACTGCCGAAGCCATGTGGTCTAAAAAGCTAATAATATCTCCAACAAGAAAAGCAGAAGCTGGCCTAGGAATGAGTAAAAAAACCAGTAGAAGCGCTAAAATTAAATATTTAAATTTTTCTGACATAATTTTTATTCCCCGGGCGCAAACAATAATATACTTTCGATGTCGGCGTCGACCGTATAATCCTTAACATTAACATTTACCGCAGCTCGCATATCTTCGCAATTCGGTTTACCGAATAATTGTAAGATACCCGCGCATTTTCCTGGTGTACTTGAGGCAGAAAATGATCTCCCAGCCTGGATAACACTTGGTTGGCATTTTTCTGCTGCCGTCAAGATTGTAATATCCGTCACACCGATTAATGTTACGCTTTTACAAGGTTCCGTTGGTTGCCATCCGGGGATACAATAATTATTCTCGCATTTATATTGTCTAAGACACTCATCTTTTTGCTCCGGGCGAGCTTCCTCACAACAGTCTCCCGCAGGTTGACCTGCCACAGTTTCGCAAATTTGGTAGGGGGTCTTCGTACTTGTCGGTGCTTCTAACTTAAGCGGAGGAAAGGTGGTAAATTGAGAGCTAATGATATTTAAAATCAGCCAAGAGCCCAAAAGTAAAACCAAACCGAAAAAAGCTGATTTAATTCGGTCCATAGCATCTTTCATCCTGGCTGGGTCACCTACTGAAGTGAGATATTGAAAACCAGCGATTAGTAAAGCAATAAAAGCAGCTAATCCTCCCAAGAAAATTCCCCACTCGTAGAGGTATTTTATTAAATCTCCCAATTGACTGTCATCAGTTAATCTGGTTCCAGCCGGGCTCGACGGCCAACTAACCTGTAAGGCTAAAACTACCGAGCTAACACTAAAAATTCCCAAAATCACTAAAAATATAATAATTTTTTTATGTTTGATAATTTTCCCCATCTTAAAACATTATATCAATATTAATCCATTATAACAAATTAAAATATAAAAATAAATAAGGGTCTCTAAGAGACCCTTTTATTGAATAGAGATGAGCACGCAGTTTTTTAGATATATCCCATTATCGATACGTTCGATAACCCCACACTCAACTTTTTCTACCTCTCCCTTAACAATAATAACCTGTCCCTTATGCTCTGCTGCGTAAAGCTTATCAGTAAATTCTCGCATAGCTTTCTCGCTTTCCAGTGGGAATTTACAATAGGTATATATACCATATGGTGGGGAGCCAACAAAGCCGACCTTTTCACTCCAGTAGCCTTCTTTTACCAACGGAACTGTTACATCATAAGTCACAGATAGATCTACCTCAGACACTTTCCCTGTTACGTACAGAACATTACCTTTTTCTAATAAAGGAGCCTTTTTTAAATAATTTTCGTATTCTTCTTCGGTAATATCAGAAACTATGTCAACCCATTCGAACTCTAACTTTGCACAAAGAGCTATGTTAGCAAGTTCATCGACTGGTATTATTTCCTTTTCTATCACTTCTTTTTCGGTTTCAGGTGTTTTAGTTGGCGGTGCCGCACAACTTATTCCTCCTCCTATCAAAAACAAACAAATCAAGCCAATCGAGACTATCCTCCTTCGCATTTTTTCACCCCCTATTAAGTTTACAATGCTTCTAAGTTTTTTCTATTTCTTTTTTAAATTTTTGTCAAGGATTAGAAGTAAATTGGATGGAATCGAAAATTTCATTTGCTTCCTCTTCAAATTTTGGCCAATCCTTCTCAAAAGTAGTAAAAACCACTAAATCGGTTTTCTCTTTTCCAAAAAATATTTTTTCTTTGGCATAAAAATTGGGTTCCATTTTTTTCTTAAATTTCATTTCTATTAAAGCGGTTTCATTTTCTCTTTCCGAATTAATAATTTCTAATTCTCCCTCTTTCTCAGTAACGTCTTTTTCAACATCTTTAATAATTTCATCCAAACTTTTTTCCGAACTGATTTCTTCAATCATTAAAAAAGCCAGAGCTTGACTCTCAAAATTAAATTGATAAGCAAAGAATAAAATTTTAGCTTCCTTCAAAACCACCTCCTCTTGATTAAATTGCTCCAAAAGCGTTTGGTCAGATTCTATCCAATTAGCAGAATGTTTTAGTTTTAATTTTCCATCCGGACTGGCGAATTCTTTATACCCCTCCTTTTCTGGAAAAAACATCTCTTCCGTTTTCATCTCCGGCATTTCAATTTTTGGTAAACTAACCCCAGATAGAGATTGGCTAAATTTTTTAAACCGCCAATAACTGACTAAACCACAACCTAAAATCAGAATCATTAAGATTAAAATAAATTTTTTATTAGACATTTTTTAAAAAATTTTCCACCAAGGTCCGAATACCCCAACTTTATAGCCAAATAAGGTTAGAATAAAAGAGATAATGTTCCAGGCAAGAAAAATAAGGAGATAGCCTATTCCAGCTGCTCTCCAAAGAGATTTGACCCTGGCAATTGCTTCCGGGGCCCCCATTGCCAAATAATAAATTGCTCCAGTATAAACCAATAGGAAAACCAAAAGCAAAGGTGCCAATTTCCACAAAAGAAAATCGATAATTGTTTTTATTAATATAAAAATGTGTTTGATTTGGCAGGGCTCTCTTTCATTCCAGAGAGTATTGGGATCATCAAAAGTTCTGCCACAAGTCACCAATCCTCCTGTCAAACTTCCCACAAATCCGCCACCGCCAGGTCCCCCAGATTGAAGTAATTCAAAACGCCAAACAGGCCCTAGGTCTCCTGTTTCTTGACAACCGGCATCCAAGCAAGCAGTGACTTGCCATTCATATTCTCCTAAACAATTTAGAGAAACAAAATCTGAAGGCTGAGTGACAATTTTTTCTACTATCCCTTCTTGGGGCTGGCATTCTTCAGCGGCTTCATCAGCCGATTTTGAAACATAATTTATAGTATATTTATAATATCTTGCGTAAGGAACTGGCTCCCAGGAAAAATTCCCTGGCATTTCATAGGTAAAAACCTTTTGATTATCCGGAGGCGAAGGATTTGAGGGAGTACTAAGTTTAAAAGTTTTAAAAGTTGTTGTTGAACTCCACGCTCCACAAACATTTCCATTATCTCTGGCACAGGTTTTTACTTGCCAGGAATAATCTGTTTCTTGGTGCAAATCCGGGTAATCAAGAATGATTTTTGATTCTTTAACTATTTGAGGTTCCTTTCCTGAAATTTTAAAAATAAAGGATTTGGCTCCGGGAACACTCTCCCACTCAAAATTTACCGGGATTGGAATGTCTGTACCCGTTGGCTTCATTGTGCCAGGGTTTGGTGGTCGGCCGGTGGTTCTAAATTTATAAACATCAGACCAAACATTTTCTGGGCAATTTTTTGATTCAAAATCCCAGCAGGGTTGTACTTTCCAACTATAAACAGTGTCAAGTTGGAGTTGAGGATAATCAAAACTGACATTATGAGTACTAGTTTTACCTTGAGGTATACCACTTACTTCATAAATAAAGGACACTGCATAAGGACTACTCCAGGAAATCACAACAGGTAAACCCACTGGCGTTACTTCATCATTTGGAGGTGAGACGACCTGGGGTTTGTCTAAAGTAAAATTTTCAGCTGAGAATCTCCATAATTGGCTATAATCGGTGCAATAGTTAGCAGAAATATCTTTGCAGGCAACTAATTTCCAGGCATAAGGGGTTAGTTTGGTGAAAAAGGTATGGTTTTTATCCCAAAATTGAAATGGAGGGAATCTTTCCCCAGCAGCTTCATCCGGTGTTAAAATTAAATCGGGGCATTCCCCCTCCATTTTTAAATTGGGATGACACAAGTCTTCTCCCCCCTCCTCTTTTTTGTAATAAATTAAAACTTTATAAGTTAAAGGAGAGTAATACATTTCGTCCTCTAATGTGGTTTCGTAATATTTATATTTCTTGCCATCAGCTCCTTGCCACTCTAATTGATCATCTATTTCGCACCACTTCAATTTTTCTATTTGTTCTTTAGTAAGGTTTATTGATCTTCCCGGACCGGCCCAATCAGGGTCGTAAGGCAATTTTGGCTCGGGAGCCGGACTGGTGATAAATTGCCAGGTATCGCTCCAAGGTCCGCAAACCGCATTTCTGTCGGCTTCGTTCATTGCGTCCAACACCTCTTTAGTGGGGCAGCAGCCCCTGACTTTCCATTTATAAGTCCGATTCGATTCAAACATGCAAGAGCAAGGTGGAATAAATTCTGATTTATCTGTAGTTGTTGCATATCCGTTTATTTCCAATTCATCCTTTCTTATCCTTTTTATTTCATTTTCATATCCTACTTTGTTTTGTGGATCTGTCTCTTTTTCTATCTTTTCCTTTAATTCATCTATTTCTCTCAGCGCCTCACAACTTCTCATTTCCCCATCAATTATAATTTCATATGATTTAACACACTCTGGTTTGTCATAACATTCATCCGTACACCCCTCGGGGCAATCTTGACATGTTTTACATTCATTATCTTCTGCCCAGCCATTTACATCTCCCTTTACCGGATCCCAGTCCAATTTTACCGGGAGAAAGACGTTATTTTTATCCATTGTTGCCCTTCCTATTTTTTCTAGCAATGCTGTTAGTAGGTCTTGATCATAACAACTAAGATTAGTGGTATGAAGAAGAAAACAATTTTCAGGACTGTCAAGATCAATGGTTGGGTCATTAAAATATTTATCATTTTCTGGCGCATCTATGCATTCACCTTTACATTTACATTTGGGCACATAAAGACCCGCATTAGAACATTCGCAAGGTACTCTTATAGGTTTTTGCCAGCTTCCGCACTCCCGACATAATTCCCAGTCAGAACACTCTACACAACACTCTTCATTTGAACAAGTCGCTGGGCAAGGGCCGCCACTTTTATAAACTTCGCAAGTTCTCCTGTAAATATCTCCATCACAACCTCGAGAATCGCATTTATATTCATACCATGGTTCCAAATCCATACAACTACAGGCTTCACACCATTGTACACAACACATCTTTGTACAATTTCCGTTCTCGTCCCAATCGCAACACACTTTTTTGCAACAGGGCCAAGTACAATTCCCAATTACAAAACATTCATTGCACTCTGTACAGTATGTCACAGTTCCAGCACTTTCACATCCAGGACCAACTATTGTAGCTAAGCTTGTTCCTGTAGGGACTAAAACCAAAACAAAAAGACCAAAAAAAATAAATAAAAAGTAATGCTTTTTAAAACTCATATATTTATTTTTTTATTTTATAACTTTTGGTTAAATTTATCCAGTCTTCAATAGTTAAAGTTTCGGCTCTCTGGGTGGGATTTATGTTATTTTTTAAAAGCCAAAACCTTGCCTCATCTTTACCCCGTAGTAGAGATTTTCTCTCACTACGGGGTTTATTTAATTTTAGCATTTCCGAAAAATTATTCAAAATCTGTTTTCTGGGCTGAGAAAACCCTGCCTTGACGATTCTAAAGAATCGTTCACGAAACCCCGCACCAGAAACTTCGTTTCGGTACGGGGCAGGCTGACGCGGGATAATTTTAATTATCGCTGAATCAACTTTTGGCTGAGGCCAAAAGGATTTTTTTGAGATATAAAATATAATTTCAGGTTCAGCATAAAATTGAACTGAAACCGCTAAAATACTCATATCAGGAGCTTTTGCACAAATTCTTTGAGCCACTTCTTTTTGAACCACCAAAACCATTTGTTGAGGGGCGATGAGGACTTTGTCCTCATCTTTACCTTCGTCTCCGCAAGCGGAGGCTCGGTGTTTAACCTCAACAGCTTCAAGGAATTTTCTAATAACCGGGGCGGTAATATAAAAAGGTAAATTGGCCACCACCTTATAAGGTTTTAAGGTGTAGGGTTTAGGGTCTATTTTTAAGATGTCTGCTTTGACAATTTCAACATTTCTAACATTCGCACATTCCAACAATTCTTTCAGAATTTCAACCATTCTCTGATCTTTCTCTATAGCGATAACTTTTTTCACTCTTTTAGCTAATTCTTGGGTCAGGTTTCCAATTCCCGGGCCAATTTCTAAAATAATGTCATCTGGCTGAAGATCAGCAGCTTCAATAACTCTTTTAATTACCCCTTCATCAACCAAAAAATTCTGACCCAATCTTTTTGAAGGGCGAATTTGGTATCTTTGAAGTAAATTTTTAATTGTTCTTCTTGAGATTAGGTTCACCCCGTTAGAAATTTGCTGGCATGGCTCCAGTTTTTTATTGAGATTTTGT
>Ga0100396_1000301_pt1 | contig 27401 bp, 23 predicted proteins | sample CryGeymeta201520_FD_81551 | JGI IMG/M metagenome (GOLD analysis project Ga0100396, IMG submission 81551) | Groundwater microbial communities from Crystal Geyser aquifers in Utah, USA - Crystal Geyser metaG 2015-20 | ecosystem: Environmental > Aquatic > Deep subsurface > Groundwater | place: USA... | reverse complement strand
TGGTCACGATCAGCGTGTGAATGCCCAGTTCGTGCATCACCCGCACAGGCAGGGTGACCCGTTGCAACGACACCCCCTCGTACGCGTGTGTGCGGCCCTGCATGATCAGCACGGTCTGGCCGCTCAACTCACCGATGACCAACTGGCCGATGTGCCCCACCACGCTGGTGCCAGGGAAATGGGGGACCTCCGCGTAGGCGATCCGGTCCGCGTCCACCACCTCGTCGGCCAGCGGATTCAACCCCGATCCGAGGATCAGGCCAACCTGTGGTCGATGCGCGGTGCGCTGGCGAATCGCATCCGCGGCTTCCTGATATTGCGCCCGAGAGAAAACTTCGTAGTCGATCATTGAGTTGCACCTTTACATTGGAAACTGGAAGCTGGAAGCTGGAAGCTGGGAACTGGAAGCTGGAAGCTGGAAGCTGGGAACTGGAAGCTGGAAGGGTGATCGAGCATCCAGTATCGAGCATCCAGTATCAAGCATCGAGCATCCAGTATCAAGCATCGAGCATCCAGTATCGAGCATCCAGTATCGAGCATCCAGCCATCACCGCGCCCGCGGGTGCGCCCCGTCATAGACCTCACGCAAGCGGTCTCTGGAGATGTGCGTGTACACCTGGGTGGTCGAGATGTTGGCGTGTCCCAGCAGCTTCTGCACCTCCCGGAGCCCCGCGCCGCCGTTGAGCATGTGCGTCGCAAAGGTATGGCGCAAGATGTGGGGCGTCACTTTATCAGTCAGATCGACCTCTCTGGCCTAGTTCTTGATGATCAGCCACAACCCCTGACGGGTCAAGCGCTGTCCGCGCGGATTCAGAAACAGGGTGCGCTCGTCGGACGCATCGCCGAGGAACGCTTTGCGACCATCTTCCAGGTAGCTGCGCACCGCGCCAACGGCCTCGGGATAGAGCGGCATCACCCGTTCCTTGTCACCTTTCCCCACACAGCGGACGGCGCCAGCCGTCAGATCCAGGTCGTCCAAAGTGAGCCGCGCCACCTCGCTGACTCGCATGCCAGTTGCGTAAAGCATTTCGAGCAACGCGGTGTCGCGCAACGACTTGGGCGTGCGGCCACTCTCGGCGGGCACGGACAGCAAGAGCGCGACCTCCTGCGGGGTCAGCGGCCGGGGCAACCGCTTCTTGACCTTAGGGGAATCCAGGTCAGCGGCCGGGTCATCGACAATGGTCCCGAAGCGCAGCAGGTAGTGAAAGAACGACTTCATCGCGGCGACCTTGCGGGCCACGGTGGAGGTTGCGTACTCGCGTTCCTTGAGGTAGAGGATGTAGTTGACGAGATGATCGCGCGTCACCGCGGCCCAACTTGGCTCGCCTTCGATCTGGCCGGATTGCGTCACGAAATCATAGAACTGCGTCAGATCGTTGCTATAGGCGGCGATCGTGTTGTCCGCGCACCCCTTTTCTGCAACCAGATAGTCCAGAAATTCCTGGATGTTGGCTTCCATAAAATCTCCCCCCTTCGCTACCCGAGTGACGGTCAGTCCTGGACGCCATTCTATCACGACTTTGCATAACAACCAAAGTGGGGGCCAAGGCCTCCTGCGCCCCGATGAAAACACGCGCTACCGGTCGAAATAGATGTTCTTCCCCTGGCCGACAGCGGCGCCGCCATGACAAAATCAAATCAGCGACAACCCGCAAATCGCTCAAGTTCGTCCTCCTGAAAGAGTTTACTCTAATTCTTGGCGCAGCGCCTGCCAGGCTGGCAAATCGTCCCGCGCCTCCCACCAGTCCGGTGCATCGCCCCAGCGGAAGGCCAGGAAGTCGAAGCGCGGGTCGGGCACCGTTTCGGTCCCGGGCGGGCGCATCCGGTTGGCCATGTAGGCGGCGATGGGATAGTCATCTCGCAACGCCAACAACGCGGTGTGCAATGGCTCCGGGTCATAATGCACGGTGCGCAAGGTCACCTGCCAGCCGGTCGCCGCCGACCAATCCAACAGGGCATAATCCGCGCGGCCAGGCCCAACGTTGCGCCCGCGGCCATAACTGAGCCCGCCCGGGTTGACGATCAGGGTCTCACGCGCGGCGCTCCGCACGCGGCGGAGTAAGGTCGAGTGCGTGTGCCCACAAACGACTACGTCCGCATCCACGTCGGCCAGGAGCTCGCGCACCCGCTCCTCGCTCTGAACCCAGGGGGAGCGATCCTCGCCCGGCCGCGCCAGGAACGGCAGGAAAGGGTTGCCGGGCACGCCGTGCACGACCAGCAAATCCTCCACACGCCCACCTGAAAAGGCGACGTGCTCCGGTAGCGCGGCCAGCCAGGCCAGCCGCTCGGCGCCCAGCCGCGCCCGCTCCCAGGTGATCACCCGCTGCGCCAACGGAATGTTCCATTTGTCAGTAGGCCAGAGAGGTGTGCCGCACAAGGCCACATAAAGCTCGGAGTTGCCGATCACGGCCTGGTGGGGCAAACTGCGGACTGTGTCCACCACCTCGGCGCCCCAGGGAAACTTGTAGACCAGGTCGCCGGTAAGCGCCATCGCGTCCGGGCTCTGTTTGCGCAGATCGGCGAGGACCGCCCGCAAAGCGAAGATATTGCCGTGAATGTCGCCAAAGGCTGCAATCCGCAATGTTCTAAGCTCGATACTCAGTAGATCACGATTTGCTCTCGCCCGGAGCTTGAAACTGTGATCTACTGATACTGGAAAGGCAACTATCGGCGCGGCGGTTGAGCTGCACGCCGCGGAGGCGCGTTAGCGCCGACGCAAGCGTCAGCTCCAACCGCCGCGCCGTTATCCTGCATCCAGGTTCAGGCGCTGCTGTCCGCTCTCCAGCGCCAACAGCCGCGCCTTCATGTCCAGGCCGCCGGCAAAACCGTGCAGGCTGCCATCGGAGCCGATGACGCGATGGCACGGGATGATCAACGGCGCCGGATTGGCGCCGAGCGCCGCGCCGACCGCCTGGGCGGCGCCGATGTCCCCTACCTGGTCGGCAATCCAGCCATAGGTGCGCGTCTGGCCATAAGGGATGCGCGCGGCCGCAGCCCAGACTGAGAGCGCGAAAGAGGTGTGACCGCGCAGGTCCAGTTCCACCGAGAATTCGTCCAACTCGCCGGCCAGGTACGCCCGCACCTGCTCGGCCACGTCCAGCAGAAAGGAATCATCGGGGACCCGGGGCGCGTCGGGGTAGTGCTCGTCGATGGTACGCTGCGCGGCATCCAGGTTGGCCTCCGGGAGCCCCAACAAACGTAAACCCCGCGCCGAGGCAACCAGGCCAATCCAACCCCAGTCAGGCTCAAACGAGTTGTCAGGCGTGCCGACGTAGAAAACCAGTGCACGCAGGTCATCCGTCATCTTCCCCTCCCGTGCGCCGGGTGGCCCGGCCGGTCAGCCAGAGGGTGACCAACAGGACAACCGTTGCCGACGCCGACAGCAGCAAGACCAGCCGAAACGCCAGCGCGTCCCACGCGCTGGCGGAGATCAGCCCCAGGCCCAGTGCGATTACGCCCACCGGCAGGACGCCGTTGAACGCCAGGAGCAGTCCCACCTGCCGCGGCGCGAGCGCCGGCGTTCGCTTCATCCGCCCGTTCAGCCAAAACAGCATGCCCAGCGGGAAGCTGACCCCAAAGATGATCAGGAGGATTCCAGCTACCGGGCGCATCCCATCACCTCACCAGCGGGGGTCCTCAGTCGAAGCTGCCGCGCTGCCGTGCGCGCCAGACGCGCCACACCATGCGCAAGAACAGTGCACTGTCGTGCAGTGGCCGAAAGTGGCTCACTTTGGCGTTGTAGATGGTCTTGATCGGAATCCAGGCGATCCGGAACCCGGCAAGCTGTGCCCGCAACAGAATCTCGACCTCAGCCTCGAACCGCGGGGTGGTGGGCCGGACGGTCTGCAAGACCTCCCGGCTAAGCAACCGGTAGCCGCTCTGGTTGTCCGGGATGTGCTGACCCATCGCCTTGCTCAACAGCCAGGTACCCACGCGATTGCCGAACTGGTTTCTGCCCGGCATCTGGGAAAAGTTGCGCCGGCCGATGATGATGTCTCCCTGGCCCTCCCGATATGCGCGGATAAACAGGGGGATCTCGGCAGGGTCGTGCTGACCATCGGCGTCGATGGTGATCGCGGCGAGCACCCCGCGCTGCGCGGCATACGAAAAACCGGTATTCAGGGCCTTGCCCTTGCCCTGGTTCACCTGATGCACCAGGACTTTGGCGCCGGCCAGCGCGGCCGCCGCCCCCGTGCCGTCGGTGGAGCCATCATCGATCACCACGACAGGCACATGCTCCTGCACCCCCTTGACGACGTCCGCGATGAAGCGCGCTTCGTTGTATGCAGGCATCAAAGCGATGATCTCACCGGCAGTTTCGAACATGGCAAATTTCCCTCATTCAAAACAGCGTTCAGCGCGGCACCGAGCAGTTGTCGATCCGCGACGAGACGATAGGTGCAGTGTACCGCGGGATCTGCGAAGCGTCAAACCGCCCCCACCCGCGCTGCCCCCATCGTTCGCGCGGCGGGCGTCCTGATGCGCCCGGCGCCGCGCAAAAATAAACAAATCCAACTAAAAAACAGGTTTACAATCAGCGCGGTCTGTGCTATGATGGTCCCGAATCTACAAGCGGGAGACCTGCATGACAATCGGTCCATTCAACAAAGCGCTCGGCGCACAGCTACAGCCCACGCGGCGCAAGATCGTGTTGGCTCTGAAACAACAAGGAGGAATGACCGCGGCCGAGTTGGCCGGGCAGGTGGGCATCACCAGCATGGGCATCCGGCGGCATCTTACTGCGCTGGAACGGGACGGCCTGGTCCGCTACGATCTGGAGCAGCGTGGTCAGGGCCGGCCCAGTTACGTGTATCACTTGAGCGACAAGGCGGAGGGTCTCTTCCCCAATAATTACGCGCCCCTGGCCAACGAGCTGCTGGGTTATCTCAGCCACGCAGGCGGGGAAACCGCGGTGACCCAACTCTTCGAGCAGCGCGCCCAACGCCGCATCCGCAACGCCACGGCCCGGCTGGCAGGCCTGTCGTTGGCCGACCGGGTGGCCGGGCTGGCCGAGATCCTGAGCGAGGACGGCTACCTGGCCGAGTGGGAGCAGGTCGACGCCGACGCCTTCCTGCTCAGCGAGCATAACTGCGCGGTGCACGATGTCGCGGCCGCGTTTCGCGCCGCGTGTAATTCGGAGCTGACCTTCCTGGCCGCGATGCTGGCGGACGCGGTCGTCACCCGTGAACGGCACATGCTGGCCGGCGAGTTGCGCTGCGCCTACCGCATCCAACGCCGCGTTAGCTCCGGTGGTGACTGAGTCCCCCCCTTGAGACGAGACCCTCCCCGCGCTTGCGCAAACCCAGGACTTCCAGACCGCCTTTTTCAACAGAGCGGAGAGGCGTCCGAAGTCTGACGCAAGCAAGCCCACTGACAGCCATCCCCCGCAGACTTCTGAGGGCTTGATCCGCGATTCGTGCCACGCCCGGCTTGACAACTCCTGTTCCTGGCGGCACAATAGGGTCGAAAACCGGTCGGGCATCGTCGCCCACGGGAACAAGCAGACCATCAGGAGGTTTCCCAATGTCCCTCATGCGCACCACTCTCATCGCCCTCTCTCACAACCGCGCGCTACAAAATGCCATCGTGCGTGTGCCGGTCTCGCGTCGCATGGCGCGGCGCTTCGTGGCCGGCGAGGCCCTGGCTGACGCCATCGTCGCCGTCGAAGCGCTCAACGCTCAGGGCATGCTGGCCACCCTCGACCATCTGGGTGAGAATGTCGCCAAGCAGGCCGAGGCGACCGCGGCCGCCGACGAGTATCTGATCGCCCTGGACGCCCTGAGCGCCGCCCAGGCTCGCTGCAACGTTTCGGTCAAGCTCACCCAGATGGGCCTGGACCTGGGCGAGGACTTCTGCTACACTAACGTCGCCCGCATTGTCCGCAAGGCCGCGGACCTGGGCAATTTCGTGCGCGTCGATATGGAGGGCTCGCCCTACACGACGCGCACGATCGGCGTCTACCGCCGGCTGTGTGCGGCCTTCGCCAACGTCGGAATCGTCATCCAGGCCTACCTGCACCGCAGCCAGGCCGACGTGGAGGCGCTGATCGACGAAGGGATCGGCCACTTCCGGCTGTGCAAGGGCGCCTACGACGAGCCGCCGACCATCGCCTACCGGGAGCGGTCACGCGTCACTCAGGCGCTCAACGACCTGACCCGCACCTGCCTGGCGCCGGCCGCGCGGGCCAGAGGCGCGTATGTCGCGATCGCGTCCCACGACGAAGAAGCGGTCGACTACGCCCGCGCGTACGCCTACCAACATGACATCCCGCCCACGGCCTACGAGTTTCAGATGCTCTACGGCATCCGCCGCGAGCTGCAAACCGCGCTGGTGCAGCAAGGCTATCAGATGCGCATCTACGTACCGTACGGGACGCACTGGTACCCCTACTTCATGCGCCGCCTGGCCGAACGACCGGCGAACTTGCTGTTCTTTTTGCGCGCGTTGGTGGGGGATTAGGTATTGGGTATTGGTGACCGGCTATGTCATCTGCATGAAAAGCGTGCGGCATATTAGAACTATCCAGCGCGACAGAAGCACAGACGAGGGGTTTTTAAAATATACACTATGGCCCAACGATAATGGCAAGAACACCGAATACCCAATACCCAATACCCAATACCCAATATCTAACGTTTCCCAGGAGCTTTCCATAACCGACCACCCAGGAGGTGTCTATGGCGTACAATTGTATCGTGTTGGTCAAGCAAGTGCCCGATACTGCTAACATCAGTGGCAAGACCATGAAAGACGATGGCACTGTGAACCGTGCGGCATTGCCGGCCATCTTCAACCCCGAAGACCTGAACGCGCTGGAGATGGCTTTGCGGGTCAGAGAGCAGCATGGCGGTCAGGTGACGGTGCTAACGATGGGACCACCGCGGGCGGCTGAGGTGTTGCGCGAGGCGCTGTATCGCGGCGCCGATCGGGTGATATTGCTCTCCGATAGAAAATTTGCCGGATCGGACACGTTGGCCACTTCCTATGCCCTCAAATGTGCCGTTGAGCGAACAGGTGACTACGACCTGGTCTTTTGCGGACGGCAGGCGATAGACGGCGACACCGCTCAGGTTGGCCCGCAGGTGGCCGAGAAACTGGGCCTCCCGCAGATCACTTACGCGGAATCCATCCAGGCGCTGCAAGGCAGCGAGATCGTCGTGCAGAGGGCTTTCCCCCTTGGCAAAGAGACGGTGAAATGCACCGTGCCTTGCCTGCTGACTGTGGTCAGCTCGGCCAATCGGCCCCGTCCTCCTTCGGCCCGCAGGATGATCGCCTACAAATTGGCCGCTACCTCGCTCGAATGTCCCGCCTTGCTGAAGCAGTGGCCTGAGTTCGAGACGGCAGAAGCCCTGGACCGTTATCTGGCCGAGCGCGATCAGAAGATTCCGGTCTGGACGGCGGCCGACATCGGCGCTGACGAGGAAAAGCTAGGCCTGCCCGGTTCGCCAACCAAAGTGCTGAAGATCGATTACGTCGTGCTCGAAACGAGCGAAAGCAGACAGGTCCCGGCCACCCCGGAAGGCGCCTCTGTACTGGTGCGAGAATTGATTCAGGACCACATCGTGTGAAGGGGAAGTGGAGGAATGAATAAGGATAGGGAAGTCTGGGTCTTTATCGAACAAGAAGCCGGCGAGATCGCCACTGTCAGCCTGGAGCTGCTTGCAAAAGGGCGGGAGTTGGCCGAAGGACTGGGCAGCCGAGTTTGCGCCTTGCTGTTTGGTCATGGCATCGCTCATCTGGCTGAAAAGGCCATCTATCACGGCGCGGACCTGGTGTTGCTGGCTGATCATCCCGAGTTGGCGTTGTACCGTACTCTGCCTTACGCCAGAGTCGCCATCGAGCTGGTGCGGGCACGCCAGCCCTATATCTTTCTCCTGGGCGCTACGCCGATTGGCCGCGACCTGGCGCCGCGTATCGCCAGCGCCGTCCGCGCCGGGCTGACCGCCGATTGCACCGATCTCCAGATCGGTGATTTTCAGAGGAAGGACCGGGTGTACTCCGATTTGCTATATCAGATTCGGCCGGCCTTTGGCGGCAACGTCATCGCTACCATCGTCAACCCGGAGAGGCACCCGCAACTGGCCACCGTGCGCGAAGGGGTGATGCGTCTGGCTGAGCCGGACCGCACGCGCCGGGGCGAGGTTGAGAGGGTCGAACCGCAGTTCGATGCGCGCGACCTGGTGTTGCAAGTGTTGAAGCGGGAAATGCGGCCACCCGCCTGCAATCTGAAGAGCGCCTCCATCGTAGTCGCCGGCGGCGCGGGCGTGGGCAGCAAAGAAAACTTCCGACTCATCCACGAACTGGCCCACCTGTTGGGCGGTGAGGTGGGCGCCTCGCGCGCCGCAGTTGACGCCGGTTTCGTCTCGGCGGAACATCAGGTGGGGCAAACCGGTGTCACCGTCCGGCCGCGGCTGTACATCGCCTGCGGCATTTCAGGCGCAGTGCAACACCGCGCCGGGATGGATCAGTCAAGCAAGATCATCGCCATCAACACTGACCCCGCCGCCCCGATCTTTCAGATCGCGCACTATAAAATCGTAGGCGACTTGAACGCGGTCATCCCCTGGATGATCCACGCTTATCACGCGAACGCCAAATAGTACCTTTTTAGTTTTTCGGGGAATCGCTCGCTGTGGCCGGTCTCCTGACCGAGCCACGGTGGCTCGGTCAGGAGACCGGCCACAGCCACCCCGGATTATGGCTGTCGCTTGAGAAGATACGCCAAATAGAGGAACTGAGCATGGCAGAAAATTTCTTCACTGATAACCTGGATTTGCAATTCCGCCTGGGCCAATTGGACCTCAGCCAGGTTGTTGAGATGATCGAGGATGGGTACCGTTACCACGATCAGTACCCGGTTGCGCCGCGTAATTATGCAGATGCCAAAGATAACTACCGGCTGCTATTGAACGTGTTAGGCGAGATTTGCGCCACCTGCGTGGCCCCCCGGGCGGCCGAAGCGGACGAGGAAGGCGCCCAGTTCCATGATGGGCGGGTCACTTATGCCGCTGCAACTCAGGAAGCGTTGGACCTTCTCCGCCAGGCCGAGTTAACGGGCACGATTTTGCCCTGGGAGTACGGCGGGATGAACCTGCCGGGGACGATTTACCGGATGTTGATAGAAATCGTCTCCCGCGCCGAGGCCGGGTTGATGACCGTTTTCGGGCTGCAAGAGATCGCTGAAACTATTGCTGAGTTCGGCAGCGAGGAGATGAAAGCCCGGCTCCTGCCTCGCTTTACCCGGGGCGAGGTGACCGCGGCGATGGTGCTCACCGAGCCGGATGCCGGTTCCGACCTGGGAGCCGTCCAGACTCATGCTGATTACGACGAGGCAGCCGGAATGTGGCGTCTGAACGGCGTCAAACGGTTCATCACGAATGGCGGCGCGGATGTTTTGCTGGTGCTGGCTCGCTCCGAACCGGAAAGCCAAGATGCTCGTGGCCTCTCGCTGTTCCTGATAGAGGCGGATGAGACGGTACATATCCGTCGTCTAGAACACAAACTCGGTATCCGTTCCTCACCTACCTGCGAGATCCAGTTTAGTGACACGCCCGCCCAACTGATAGGCAAGCGCCGTTTCGGGCTCATCCGCTACGCGATGAGCATGATGAATGGGGCCAGGTTAGGCGTGTCAGCCCAGGCGTTGGGCATCGCCGAGGCCGCTTACCGTGAGGCGGATCGATACGCCGAGAAGCGCGTCCAGTTCGGCCAGCCGATTTACGCCATCCCGGCGGTGTATCGTATGCTGCTCTCGATGCGCGGGGAAATCGAAGCGACGCGGGCGCTAATTTGCGAGACCGGGCGGTGGGTGGATCTGAGTAAAGCTTACGAGCATCGTTTGCGGCAGGGAGAGAACCTGGATCCTGCCGACCGCCAACGGTACAAGCAGGCCGATCGGTTGGCAGCCGTACTGACCCCCCTGGTGAAGTATTACGCCACCGAAATGGGCAACCGGGTCTGCTACCAGGCGATACAGATTCACGGTGGCGCCGGCTACATGCGCGAGTTCAACGTGGAGCGCCACTACCGCGACGTCCGTGTGACCAGCATCTATGAGGGCACCAGCCAACTTCAGATTGTAGCCAGCATCGGGGGGTTGCTGGGCCATGCCCTGGACGATTTACTGAACGAATGGGCGGCTCTGGATTACGGCGCGGAACTGGCCGCGCTCCAGGGCCAGGTAGCAGAGGCCACTGCGTGGCTCAACCAATGCATTGACCGTCTGAAAGGGGAAAAGGCGCGCGCGCTGATCGACTACTACGCGGCCGACCTGGCCGACGTAGCGGTGTACGTCATCAACTGTTGGTTGATGTTGCGGGATGCGCGTTTGGCAGGAAGGAAACGAGAAATGGCCCGCGTTTACATTGCCGAGACGCTGCCCAGGATTCGCGGTAAGGCGGCGGCGCTCCAGGCGATTGACCTGGCTCCCCTGCAAGCCCGGGATCTAATCCTGGCCGAACCTTTCTGAGCTGGCTCTCCGATCTTCGTCGATGGCGGCGAGGCGATCGTCGGCTGAACCCTCGCCGTACCAGTCTGTGTGGTAGCGGTCCTCCGCATGATCAGTATTTTATAGGCAATTGGCCGGGTTAAGCAGCCCGGCCTTGCTGTTTTTAGACTCGCCCGATTTGGGCAAGATCGAGTCAGAGTGGTATCTTCTCAATTTTTCGGGGAATCGCTCGCTGTGGCCGGTCTCCTGACCGAGCCACGGTGGCTCGGTCAGGAGACCGGCCACAGCCACCCCGAATTATTGAGAGGATACCCAGAGTGTATGATGGCAGAACGACCTGAGAGTCGCCCGATAACGCACCGGGGTCACAGAAAGGAGCCGGCAAGATGAGCGAAAAAGCAGGTTTTATCGGTTTGGGCATCATGGGCCAGGGGATGAGCCGCAATTTGCTGCATGCCGGCTACGACCTGACCGTCTGGAACCGCACCGCCAGCAAGGCGACGGAGCTGATCCGCGGTGGGGCGCGACCGGCCGCGACGCCGGCTGCACTGGCCGCGGGGTGCGATGTGATCATCATCTGCGTCAGCGACACGCCGGACGTGGAGGCCGTGCTGTTCGGCGAAAACGGCGTGTCCCAAGGCATCCGAGAGGGCGCGCTGGTGATCGATTGTAGCACCATCAGCCCGATCAAGACCCGGGAATTCGCCAACCGGCTGGCCGACAGGGGCGTGGCGATGCTCGATGCGCCGGTGAGCGGGGGGAGCGAAGGAGCCGCCAAAGGCACGCTCAGCATCATGGTGGGCGGTGACGCCGCACAGGTGGGCCGCGCCATGCCATTCCTGCAGGCGATGGGCAAGACGATCACCCACGTGGGCGGCAACGGCGCCGGCCAGATGGTCAAACTGGTCAATCAGATCCTGGTCGTCGACGGCATGTTAGCGTTGGGCGAGGCGTTTCTCTTCGCTCAGGCCGGCGGCCTGGACCTGGAGAAGACGCTCCAAGCCGTCGCCGGCGGCGCCGCGGGGAGCTGGACGCTGAGCAACCGGGGCCCCCAAATCATCCAGCGCGACTGGCGGCCCGGCTTCATGATCGATCTCCAGCAGAAGGACGTGCGGCTGATCCTCGAAGCGGCCGACGAGCTCGGTGTCCCGCTCTTTGGGTGCAGCACCGCATTTCATCTGTACCGCACGCTCCAAAACCGGGGCTGCGGCGCGGAAGGCAACCACGCGCTGATCAAGGCGCTGGAGCACCTGGCCGGCATCGAGGTGGGCCGGGCGCAGGAGGAGCCGGAACCTACGGCCTGATGGAGGTCAGATGAGATACCGGAAACTGGGCAAGACCGGCTTGCAGGTGTCGGTGGTCGGGATCGGTACGTGGCAGTTCGGCGGCGAATGGGGCAAGCAGTTCACCCAGGATGAAGTCAGCCGTATTCTGGGGCGCGGCCTCGAGCTGGGCATCAACCTGATCGACACCGCGGAGTGCTACGGAGATCACCTCTCCGAAGCGCTGATCGGTCAAGCCGTGCATGGTCACCGCCAGGAGTGGATCATCGCGACCAAGTTCGGCCACAGATTCGTCGGCCACCTCCACCGTGAGGAACTCTGGTCACCCGACGACGTCCGCCGACAATTGGAAGACTCGCTGCGAGCGCTGCGCACCGACTACATCGATCTGTACCAGTTCCACTCAGGCAGCGACGCGGCCTTTGACCAGACCAGCTTGTGGGAAATGCTCGGCCGACAGGTTGAAGCGGGCAAGATCCGCCATCTCGGCCTCTCCATCAGCAGCCGGCGCGAGAACTTCTACCAGGCAGCGCGGGCGGCCGAGATCGGCGCGAGCGTGATCCAGGTGGTCTACAATCGGCTGGACCGGGGACCGGAAGCGCGCGTGTTGCCGGCCTGTCAGGAGCAAGATCTCGGTGTCTTGGCGCGCGTGCCGCTGGCCAGCGGCCTGTTGAGCGGCAAGTACCGCCCCGGCGCTACGTTCACACAAGAGAACGACGTGCGAGCGAATCGGGACGCGGCCGAGATCGCGGCGCAGCTCCAGCAGGTAGATGGAATTCGCCAGCATGAGCTCCCCGCAGGAATCGAGATGGCTGCCTGGGCCCTGGCCTGGTGCTTGAAACACCCGGCGGTGACAGCGGTGATCCCCGGCTGCAAGACGGTGGCGCAGCTTGAGGCCAACGCCAGCGCGGCGGACCTGGAGCTGGGAGGGACGCGATGAGCTCATTCGGGATCCTGGCGGGCAAGACCGCCGTCATCACCGGCAGCGGCCGCGGGATCGGCCGCGCGATCGCGCTGGAACTGGGGCGCCACGGCGCGAACGTGGCCGTCAACTACTTCCGGCACAAGGACCAGGCCGAGCAAACCACCGCAGACGTAGAGGCCGCGGGCGGCCGCGCGATCGTGGTCAAGGCGCACGTCGGTGAGATCGAAGGCGTGCAGCGGCTGGTGCACACAGCCGGCGATGCGTTCGGAGGCGTGGACATCTTCGTGGGCAACGCCGCGTCGGGCGTGCTGCGGCCGGTTCTGGAGCAAGAAGCCAAGGGGTGGGACTGGACGCTGAACATCAACGCCCGGTCGATCCTGTTCGGCGCGCAGGCGGCCGCCGGGTCGATGATCCAGCGCGGCTGGGGGCGCATCATCGGGGTCACCAGCTTCGGCTCGCACCACGTGCTGCCCGAATACAGCCTGGTGGGGGTCAGCAAGGCGGCCATCGAGGCGCTGATCCGCTACCTGGCCGTAGAGCTGGCCCCGCACGGCATCATCTGCAACGCCGTCTGCCCCGGCGTGGTCGAGACCGAGGCGCTCGACTTCTTCCCCAGCAAAGACGCGATCCTGGCCGAAGGATTGCGCCGCACCCCGGCCGGCCGCTTCGTCACCCCGGAAGAGGTGGCCAAACTGGTCGCCTGGCTCTGCACCGACGATGCGAAGATGATCGTGGGCCAGACCATCACCGTTGACGGCGGGTACGGACTGCTGGCGTGAGTTCCGACAGGCTAGGTGATGCAGTCCTGGGATTGATGGATTCATCCAAGTAGGCAACCCAAAACCTCGCAGCCCTGTTTGCATTTCCTCGAACCCCGAGCGGCGTCCGTGTTGCTTGCATCGGCAATTGGAGCTATAATCGGCGTATCGATGCATATCGGTCTGAGGACAGAATGGATATCGTCTATTCGATCAACGGCGTCCCGATTCGCATGACCCCCGAACGCTGGTTTCACATCGTGGAGAATCACGACTATGCTGACTCCCCTGCCCATGGCGAAGTTGTGGGCGGATTACGACCGCGAAGTAGACGTGCTATATGTCAGCTTCAAGCATCCCCAGCACGCGACGCATAGCGAGATGCTGGACAACGGCGTGCTGTTGAACTATCGCGGCAATGAAGTAGTCGGCATGACGGTTTTCGAGGCTTCCACGCGCGTACCGGCAGCGCCGACGAACTGACAATGACGCAGAAAATCCTCCCGCCAAAGACTCATCCAGCCCAGCCTCTGCCGACCTCCATTTGAGGTTAAACCCGATGAGTCTATGACGGCTCGACTGAGCCTTTCGGCTTGACTGGTTCTCGAACGAGGCGAGAAGCGAGACGAAGCTCGCTGAGTAATTCCCTCTTGAGTATCTTCTCAATAGTTCGGGGCGTGCTCGCTGTGGCCGGTCTCCTGACCGTGCCACGGGTGGCACGGTCAGGAGACCGGCCACAGCATCCCCAGATTATTGAGATGATTCCCTCTTGACACAGCGCCGGTTTCGCGGTATATTGGACACAGGCAAACATCAACCCGCATGGCATGTCGGCACGCCAGCGGGTTGCTTTCCGTCTTGACGACCTGACTTTCTCTATCGATCGTGAAGCGGCGAATCATTTTCAGCGCACCATCTTCGCACGCCGTCTACCTGCCCACATCGACATCACCCATCTGCTGTCGCAACTGCGCGATCCTGGCTTGCCGGCGGAGGGGCCATGCGTGCCAGCGACTACACGATCATCGTGGATCTCCCCGAGGATGGGCAAAGTCTGCTCGTCCACGGCTATACCGGCGCGTTCGATGTCGTGCAGCCGCAGGTTGCTGAGTTCCTCCGGGAAATGTGCGCTCCTGACACGCGCTTCGACGCCCCATCCACCATCTCTCCAGATAGCCTGGCGACGCTCCAGCACCGCGGCTACCTCACTGACATGACACCCGCCCAGGAACAGACTCACGTTCTGCGCCTGGCCGAGATATTGCAGAAAAGGCATCGTCGCCAGAGTCCCAGCTTTCTCGTCATCCCCACCTACGACTGCAACCTGCGCTGCACTTATTGCTATGAGAAGCTTCTCCGGCGCAACGGCCGCGCCTGGTTGGAGACACGCATGACGCCGGACCAGGTGGACGCCGCCTATGCTGCCATGCGCGAATTGCAGGCGCAGGCCGCCCATCAGCCCAGAGTTCGTGCCATTACCCTGTACGGCGGAGAGCCTCTGCTCGCCGGCAACCGCGAGCTGATCGAATACATCGTGGCGCGCGGGCGCGCGGCGGGCTACGTGTTCGGCGCCATCACCAACGGGGTGGAGTTGGACCAATTCTTACACCTGGTCGGCCCGGATAGCCTTCGGACGCTCCAGATCACCCTGGACGGGCCTCCAGAAGTCCACGACCGGCGCCGCGTGCGCGCCGATGGTTCGGGCAGCTTTGACGCGATCCAGGCCAACATCGGCGCGGCCCTGGCCGCGGGCGCCGAGGTGTCCGTCCGCATGAACGTCGACCGCAAGAATATGGCGGTCATGAAGACGCTGTCCCGGTTGATCGACGAATACGGCTGGTCGCAGCGCAAGAACTTCTCGGCGTACATCTCCGCGGTGCACGATGCGCACTACGGCAATCCCGCTAATGAACTCCTGATCGGCGAATTGCAGGCTGCCTACCTCTGCGAACTGCCCACCCATCCTGAACTGCACCGCATCATGGACCCGGCGCGAGTCTTGCAGAAGCAGTTGGGCGAGACCTTGTTCGCCCACGGCTTTCCACCCTTCCGGCCATCTTTTTGCGGCAGCAATGCGGGCATGTATCTGTTCGACCCCTTCGGAGATCTTTATCCGTGTTGGGACGTGGTGGGCAGGGCGGAATACAAGATCGGCAGCTTTTTCCCAGGCGGCCTGCGCCTGGACTCCGACGCGTTGGATCCCTGGTTGACGCGCACCATCACTCAGATCCCGGAATGTCGTACCTGTCCCTATGCGCTTTTCTGCGGTGGTGGCTGCACCAGCCAGGCCCATCAGACTTATGGGCGCTTTGACGCCCCGGTATGTCACGACTTCGTAGAGCAGTTTCACCTGATCCTGCCGGCGTTGTATCGGCAGCGCATGGCCCAGGCCGACCAAGACAGGGATGCGGACACTGAACCGCTGCACTGATCGAGTCGTTTGCCATGACTATCGCTACTCCAGCAGCGGGCATCCTGAGTAGCGCAGCATACCGAAGGGTGCCCGCCGCGAACCGAAACGACTATTCTCGGACCAGGTGACCGGCCAGCAGTATTGTTGGAGGTGCTATCATGGAACAAGATCGCAAGAAGAAACCTGAGTTGGTTTCACTGAACGACCCCGCGTTTCTGGGCCTATCCATCGAGGAACTGGATGCCCGGCTGGAACTGGAGATGGTGCCGAGTTGTTTCTGGGTCGGCGATCCGCCTCCCCCTTGCCCGGAAAAGACCTGCGCGTTGCAGAGACTGTGCAAGTTCTGCGCCGAAGGGGTTGCGTCCAAGAGCAGCGCCGACGCGCTCGCGGACTGCTGTCCCGCCGACTGCATCGTATGGTGCGCGGCCTATTGTGCTGCGGACTGTCCCTGCGCGGGCGGCGGCTACTGTCCCACTGACTGTCCGACCTACAATTGCGGCACGGTCTACCAGTGAGCTGGAGCGCATCATGGATGCCGCCATCATGGATGCCGCCATCATGGATGGGAAACGCCTGTCTTTGCGCCTGAAAGATGGGATCGAGATCACGCCCTTCGACACCAGCACGGTGGCGCCGCGCTATCTGGTCCGGTTGCCGGGGGGTGGACGATTCCAGGTCTCCGCACGCCTGGCGGACGTGATACGCGCGCTGATGAAAGACAGCCGGCCGGAGGCTGCCTGCGCCAGGCTGAGAAAAGCGTGGGGCCGGAAAGTCAGTCCCAACGACCTGGAAGCCATCGCGGCGCGCTTCTTGCGACCCTACGGCCTGCTGGCGGATGGGATCACGGTCAAGGGTGAGGTTGCGCAGCGTCAGCCCTTGCTGGTGCATCTGCCGCTCTTCTCGGCGAGATCGCTCGCGCCACTGACAAGCGTCGGGCAAGGCCTTTTCGCTCCCTCGCTCGTGTGTGCGATCTTGCTGATCAACCTGGGCATCCGCTACGCGCTCTACTTGCAAGCGCCATCCCCATCCGGCGCCTCTCAGGTCGGTGGAGCTATGTGGTTGCCCGTCCTGCTCCTGCTGAGCATCCTCTGCCACGAGTTGGGGCACGTGTCCGCGTGCCGGCGCTACGGCTGCGCCCACGGCGCCATCGGCGTCGGCATCTACGCGATCATGCCGGTCTTCTACAGCGACGTCACCGACAGTTGGCGGCTGCCCCGGCGCCAACGCATGGCCGTCGATCTGGCCGGCGTTTACTTCCAACTGATCTTCTCGATGGTGCTCTACGGGCTGGCCGTACTCCTGCATTGGCAAACCGCGTGGGTGGCTTTGAAGGTCACAGACGGCATGATGCTGCTGGCCCTTAACCCCATCTTGCGCTTCGATGGCTACTGGCTGTTCTCGGACCTGATCGGCGTGCCCAATCTGCACCAACGGGCGAGCGACACCATCCGGTGGGCTGTGCGGTGGCTATTCCGCAACGAACGGGGACCACGACCCGACCTGCTGAGATTGCCTGCGGCCGAGATGGCACTGCTGGTCGGCTACACCCTCATCAGCAACGCGCTGCTGATCTACGTTTTCGGCAACCTGTTGCTCCGCTACGCGCCGGCAATGGCGATCAGCTTTCCACGGTTGCTGGTCCAGTCCTGGACATTGCTGCAAGCGGGCATCGCCCAACGAGACGCAACGCTCATCGTGAGCGCCCTCAAACAGCCGCTGGCCGCAACACTGCTGCTTGGCATGGTCATCTTGATGGCCTGGCGCGGGCGGCATTGGGTGGCGCACTCGGTGAACGGATTAAGGAGCTGGGCCGGCGTGCGAAATACGAAGATCCGGCCCGAGATGTGATACCTGTCGAGTTCTATGATTGTGGCTGGCTGCGTCCTGAGGCTCAGGCCGAAGGACCGCCTGACTGAGCCACGGGTTAGCCAGGAGGGATAAACATGTTCACGAAAGACTTGAGCAAATCGATAAAGCAACTGCCTGGCTTCGGGAAAGCGCGGCGAACACTCTGCGCGGCCGGCGCCATCATCGTGGTCATCATCCTCGCCGCCCTTGTCCCGGCGGCGGCGATGCCGCGGGCGTCCTCTGCGATCCCGGCGGAGGCCGGACCGGCCATCGTCCGGCCGGAGGCGATGCGTTGGGTAAGCTACCTCAACGGCGACCGGGTCAATGCCCTGGCGTTCGAGGGGACCCGGCTGTGGGCCGGCACCGAGGACGGGGGTGTCATTGCCTGGGACACCGCCACCGGCGACTACGAGCAATACTTGATCACCGATGGCCTGGCGTCCGACGTCGTGAACGCCGTGGTAGTGGATGGCGCAGGGGACAAGTGGTTTGGCACCTGGGAGGGCGTGAGCCGGTTTGACGGCCAGAGCTGGCGCATCTACACGACGGCCGATGGCCTGGCGGACAACCATGTGTATGCCGCCATCCTGGACAACGCCGGCCGGATCTGGTTCGGCGCCCAGGGTGGCATCAGCATCTATGACGGGCACGCGTGGACCACCTATCGTGTAGCGGATGGGCTGGCCCACGACCACGTGTGGGCGCTGTTCCAGGATCGCTCGGGCCACATCTGGGCCGGCACGGAAGATGGTGTCAGCGTGTTCGACGGCGCGACTTGGACCAGCTACCGCGAGGCTGATGGGCTGGTCAGCAAGACCGTGCTCGCGATCGCGGAAGATGCCGTCGGGCACCTGTGGTTCGGCACGCGCGCCGGGGTGAGCGAGTTCCACAACGGGACCTGGACCAACTACACGACCGCGAACAGCGGGCTGGCTGCCAACTGGATTCTTTCCATCCTCGTCGATGGCCAGGGGGACAGGTGGTTCGGAACCGACGGCGGCGGCGCCAGCGAGTTCAACGGGACGACCTGGCGGACCTTCACGCGCGGGAATAGCACCCTCGGCTCCAACTCCGTGGGCGCGATGATCGCGGACGGAGCCGGTCATATCTGGTTCGGCACGACAGGCGGCATCTCCGCGCACGACGAGATCGCCTGGAGCGATCTCCTCCTGACCGACGGACCGGCGTGCAATCACATCAATACGATGATGGCTGATAGCAAGGGCGTCCTATGGGTTGGCTCCGATACGGGCGTCACCCGTATCACCGGGCTGGATGCGATCCCCACCTGGCGCAGTTATGGCGAAGCCGACGGGCTGCCCAGCGCCTGGGTGCGCAGGTTGGCAGTGGATGCTGGGGACGATCTCTGGGCAGCCACAGCGGGGGGCGTCGGCCGGTTTGATGGCAACAGTTGGGATGCGTTCACAACCGCCGATGGGCTGATCAGCAATGACCTGCTGTCGGTGGCCGTGGATCCCAGTGGCCGCAAGTGGTTCGGCACAAACGGGAACGGCGTCAGCCAGTTGGATGACAGAGGCACCGCCTCACACGGGGACGACGTCTGGACCACCTATAGCACCGCGCAAGGACTGGGCGGTAACATCGTGATCGCCATCGCCGCTGCCCCCGACGGCAGCGTGTGGTTTGCGACGTTGGGTGGCGGGCTGAGCTCTCTCAAGGACGGCGCCTGGACCACCTACACCGTTGCCGACGGACTGCCCAGCAACGATGTCACACAGGTCATCGTGGACCGGGTCGGAGGGGTCTGGATCAGCACGATGGCGGGTGCAGCCCGGTTCAGCACGGGCGTTTGGACAGCCTACACCGTGGCTGATGGATTGCCGAGCGGCGACATCATCTCCGTCGGACTTGACAGACAAGGGCGGGCCTGGTTCGGCACACTCGCCCACGGCCTGTACCGCCTGGAAGATCGAGGGACGCCCGACAAAGCCGATGACCGCTGGACCGACTTCACGCCGACGAACGCCTTGTTGCAGTCCCAGGTGCGAGCGCTGACCACCGGCCCTGGTGACATTCTGTGGGTGGGCGCCTACGGTGGAGGCATCAACAGGATGACGCCGCCGCTGATCTTCTTCCCGATGATCCCGCACAGGTGAACACGAATTAAGTCGGTGATCTGGACGGAGAGAAGGCAGCATGGACACACGTCAATCGGTGCAGGCGCTGCGCGAGCGCTTCTACCAGTGTCTGAGCCAGGAACTCTGTCATGGCAGGTTGGCTGAAAGCACGCGTACGCGCCTGCTAGGGATGGGCGATGACCGGAGTGCGGTCTTCGACGCTTTCCCCTGTCTGTTCCTCAACCTCTTTCCGACCGTGACCGCGGACCAGGCGCTCCGACTCGCGTACGCGGGGAAGCTGTACATGGACTACCTGTGCCTGGAAGATGCGGTCACCGATGGGCAACCTTTCGACGGCCGCTTCGTGCACGCGGCGATCGGCGGGCTGGTGCACGAGGAGGCGCTGACGGTGATGCGCTCCCTGCTGGGCAGTCACGACCCATTCTGGCGCGGGCTGGCGGGCTATCACCAGGCATACGTGCGCGCGGTGATCGCCGAGCGGGAGATCCAGACGCGCCGGCCTCTGACCTATGCTCGCGCCGAGCGCGACCGGATCGCCGCGGACAAGTGCGCATCCGGCAAAGCAGCATTCGTTGCATTGGCGCTGTTGGATGGCTCTGAAGAGCCGCCAGCGGCGTTGATCCATTCCTATGACGCGTTCTGCGTTTCCTACCAGCTCTACGACGACATCCTCGACTGGCGCCAGGACTACACGCACGGCCCGTACTCGTATCTGGTGGTTCAGGCATTGGAAAGCTGGCAGAGCCATCACCCGGGATTCGAGAACAGCCGCCCCAGCCCGGACGAGCTGGGGCAGATCATCTACTACGGGCACCTGGCCGAGGATCTGCTGACCGAGGCCGGCACGTACGCCGATCACGCCGTGGCCCTGGTGCGGGACCTGGATTGCCCGGCCTGGGTCGCGGCCATCCGGGAGTTTGAGGAGACCTATGCCCGGCTGGCGACGGATCTGGAAGCGCTGGCCGAAAAGAGCCTGGCCGCGCGCCAGGTCCCGGCCGGGATCGGGCCGTAGGGTAGCGTCATGAGAGCCTGTTTGCGCCAGGCGCTTCTGGCGGTCCCTCCGGCTGCCAAGACCGCCATCATCCTGCTCGCGCTGGTCGGGGCGGCGTTGATCGGCAGTCGCGCACTAATGGCGGATGAGCCACCGCCCGGAACCACCCCCTTCTACCCCGCCCCCAATGACCGCCTGGGCTTCGGCGCGGCCAAGGGCGCGGTCACCGACTACGATGTGGCATCGTTGGTCGCGGGCTGGTACTACGACTGGGGGGTGGGGGTAGACCCGCCGCATCCTGGCGAGTTGATCTACGCCCACATGATCCGCGTGCCCATCACCGACACGGAAACCATCCAGCCCGCGGTCGCCCAGGCCGCGGTGAACGACCCCGGCGCGCTCTGGCTGATCGGCAACGAGCCGGACGTCGCCACGATGGACAACGTGCTGCCCGAACTCTACGCCGAGTCCTACGACCGCGCGTATCGCCTGATCAAGGCGTATGACCCGACCGCGATCGTGGCGCCAGGTGGGGTCGTGATGCCCACCGCGCTCCGGCTGTGCTATCTCAACAAGATCCTCTACGCATACGAGGCGCGCTCCGGCCGCCCCTTGCCCGCCGACGCCTGGCACGTCCACAACTACGTGCTCAACGAGCAGCGCGGTAAGCTGCCCGGCGTCCCTCCCGGCTTTTGCACGCCGTACGGCGAGCTGCCCGGATTGAACGGCCACGACGACATGGAGCAGTTCAGCGCGCAGGTCCGCGCGATGCGCGGCTGGATGGCGCTCCACGGCTACGGGAACCTGCCGCTGATTATCAGCGAATACGGCATCCTCTACCCGCAGCAGCGCGGCTTCGACTACTACCGCGTGCGCGATTTCATGCGCGCCAGTTTCGACTATCTGCTGAGCGCGGCCGATCCCACGCTAGGCTATCCGCCCGACGCGGGCCACCTGGTGCAGACCTGGAACTGGTACAGCCTGGACGACACCAACTACGCCGGCAGCGGGCTGACGTGGGGCGCGCTGTTCGACCCGCTCTTCAAGCAGCGGCTGCCCATGGGGGACGCCTGGGCGGACTACGTGACCGGCAACGGCCTGCGCGTTCCCTACACTCAGGTCGTCCCGGCCGCCATCCGGCTGGCGGCCGACGAGCCGCCATACTACGGGGAGACCAGCCCGGTAACCGTGCGGGCGCTGGCCCTCAACCGCGGCAATGCGCCGGCCGCAGAGCCGTTCGAGGTGGCGATCTACGCGGGAGAGCCGGGGCAGGGCGGGACGCTGCTGGGCAGCCAGGTGGTGTCTGGGTTGCCGGCCCGCTACCAGGGCGCCGCGTGGGTCGAGGTCGCGTGGACCGTGCCGGCGACCGCCACCTGGACCCTCACCGCGCAGATTAGCGGCGCCAATCGGTCGCTGACACTGGGCCGGCGCATCGATCTACATCTGGATCGGATCGATGTTGCCCCCGCCAGCCGCGTCCAGGTCTTGCCCGGTGAAACGACGACCCTCACGCTCACGGCCACCGTGTACAACTATGGGAATGTCGGCGTGCGCGATGTGATGGTCAGGTTCTGGGAAGAGGGGCGGACGGGCGCCCAAGGCGTGTTGGGAACCCAGTCCATCCCCACGCTGCCCGTCCTGGCCAGCGCCCAGGCGGTGTTCGTCTGGCCCGAGGTAGCTCCGGGCAGCTACCAGGTCACCGCCGAGGTCGTCCTGCCCCCAGAGGTCCCGGAGGATGACCTGACCAACAATCAGGCCAGGCAAGCGGTCAGCGTCGTCAGCCACGAGCTCAACCTGCCGCTGGTTTCCGCGGTGCCCGGCTGCGTGACGCAGGAGGAGCGCAACCTGATCCGCAACGGCAGCTTCGAGACCGGCGATCTGACATCCTGGCAGGTGGGAGGCTGGCCCATCGTGCAAGAAGACGCGCCCCACAGCGTGGACGGCTCGTACTACGCCTGGCTGGGCATGCGCGACAACGCGCACGACGCGCTCACCCAGGCGGTCACGCTGCCGAAGCGGGCGTTCTGTGTCGTGTTGCTCTACGCCTGGGGCATCTACACCACGGAAACGTGCGACGCAGCGTCCCCGAAGGACCGGCTCACAGTCTCGCTGCGTGACCCAGGCGGGCAGATCCTGGAACTGCTGGAGACCCTCAGCGAATGCGACGCTACTGAGTATTGGCACGGCCGTGCGGTGGATCTCCACGCCTACGCCGGTCAGACGATCCAGGTGCACTTCCAGGTGGACACCAACGCCAGTGCGCCGAGTTACATCGCGCTCGACGACATCCACGTGCAGGTGTGGGCCGGCGAATGAAAAACCGGTCCGCTGCTTTTACTCCTCCAGCGTCGTCAAATCCCCCTCCGGCAACCCCAACGCCCGTGCGCGGAGCACTCGTCGCATGATCTTGCCGCTGCGCGTCTTGGGCAGTTGCGCCACGAAGGTGATCTTCTCGGGCTTGGCGATGGGTCCCATCTCGTGACCGACGTGCGCCTTCAGCTCCTCGGCCAAGGACTCGCTCGCCTCGTGGCCGGCCTTGAGGATCACGTAGGTGTGGATCGCGTTGCCCTTAAGCTCGTGCGGCAGACCAACCGCCGCGGCTTCAGCGACCGCGGGATGGCTGACCAGGGCGCTCTCGATCTCGGCCGTGCCCAGGCGGTAGCCTGAGACCTTGAGCACGTCGTCCACCCGGCCGATGATCCAGAAGTAACCATCCTCATCCACCCGGGCGCTATCGCCGGTAAAGTAGGCGCCGGGATACTTGGTCCAGTACTGGCTGACGTAACGCTCGGGGTCGTTGTAGATCGTGCGCAGCATGGCCGGCCACGGCCGCTTGAGCACCAGGTAGCCCTCTTCGCCCACGGCGACCGGGTTGCCGGCGTCGTCATACACGGCGGCCTCGATCCCGGGGAACGGCCGCGTGGCGCTGCCCGGTTTCAGATCGACCACCGGCAGCGGCGTGATCATAAACATGCCGGTCTCGGTCTGCCACCAGGTATCCATGATGGGACACCGCTCCTTGCCGATGACGCGGTGATACCAGCGCCAGGCCTCGGGGTTGATCGGCTCGCCCACGGTGCCCAGCAGGCGCAGGCTGGAGAGATCGTGCCGGTTGGGCCACGCCTCACCGAAGCGCATCAGCCCGCGGATGGCGGTGGGCGCAGTGTAGAGCACCGTGATGCCGTACTTCTCGATCATGCTCCACCAGCGGTTGGGATAGGGATAGGTCGGCGCGCCTTCATACATGAAGCTGGTTGCGCCCAACAGCAGCGGGCCATACACGATATAGGAGTGCCCCGTGATCCACCCCGGATCGGCCGCGCACCACCAGCGGTCCTCTTCCTTCAGATCGAACACCCACTGGAGGGTGGTCGCGATCCCCACCATGTAGCCGCCGTGGGTGTGCAAGATCGCCTTGGGCTTGCCGGTGGTGCCCGATGTGTACAACATGAACAACGGGTCCTCGGCATCCATCACCTCGGTCTCGCCGCGGTTGCCGCCGCCAGCCGTCCGCGCCACCGGCAGCGCCATCAAATCGTGATACCAGTAATCGCGGCCGGCCTCCATCGGCGCCTCATGGCCAGTGCGCTTGACCACGATGACATGTTCGACCGTGGCGCAGCGCTTCAGCGCCTCGTCCATGATCTGCTTCAACTCGACAACCTTGCCGTTCATGAAGCCGCCATCGCAGGTGATCGCCACGTTCGAGGCGCTGTCTTCGATCCGGCCGTGCAGCGCTTCCACCGAAAAGCCGCCATAGACCACCGAATGCACCGCACCGATCTTGGCGCAGGCAAGCATGGCGATCGGCAGCTCGGGTACGCGGCCCATGTAGATCGTGACCCGATCACCTTTCTTGACCCCCATGCTCCGCAGCACGTTGGCGAACTTGCACACTTCCCGATTCAGGGCGTGATAGGAGAACGTGCGCAGATCGCCGTCCTCACCCTCCCAGATCAGCGCCAATTTATTGCGGCGCCAGGTCTTGACATGCCGGTCCAGGCAATTGTAGACAATATTGGTCTTCCCGCCGACAAACCACTTGAAGAACGGCTTGTTCGAGTCATCCAGGACCTGGTCCCATTTCGTGAACCACTCGAACTGCTCGGCCTGTTCGGCCCAGAAGCCGGCCAGGTCCTCATCCGCTTGCCGGGCAAGCTCCTCGTAACTCTTGACATTGGCGGCTGCAATGATCTCCGGTGATGGCCTGTAGATCTCGCCCGGTTCCGGTCCACTGTTCATGCGTTTCCTCCCTGTGTAATGCGAACACGGCGTGATGTCCTCAGTCTGGGACACGATCGGGCCTAATTATACGCAAGCCGATCACAAATGACAAACAAGGTAATGTACAAACAGCCGACATCACCGTATCAACTCGTCAAAATGCAAAGCCCCCCGAATGACGTTTGTCGGTTCGGGGGGCTTTCGTGCCCAACTGGCCCGGTCAGAGATCGGCCAGAATGGGTAGTGATGTTCTTACCTGCCCTTGATCCTACGCCTTCGGCTTATGGCACGCCTGACACGTCTCGGCCGTCCGCCCCACGTGGTCTTGCGGCGCCGGCTTGACGTTGCCCGCCGGATCGTGGCACAGCAGACAGTTGTCGCGGCCCGCCAACTCGTGCGGAATCGCCGGCGGCGTTCCTGTCCCCCCGGGTTGGACAGCAGGCTCTGGCGCGGTTTCCTCCAGCGTAGGCTGGTGACACGTAGTGCACATGTCCGGCGTGAAGCCAGCATGGTTCTCGGGCCAGGGCCGCACCTTCTCCGGCCCGTGACAGACCGTGCAATCGGTGCGCGATCCGATGGGATGGGGAACGGGATTCGGCACGCCCGTGGAGGGCACCTTTGGCGGGGCCGAAAGCTCCCGGATCTTCGGCGCGTCGAGCCCAACGAACTTCCATTCAGTCGCATGACAGGCGCTATTGCTACAAAAGCTGCTGTTGTCGCTGCCACCCGGATTGTCTACCGTATGGCAATTCATACAGGTCGTATCGAACTGGAAGCGGTGTTGGGCCAACCAGTTGGTGTCTCGATGCGACGCTGGCTCATTCAGCTTCTGGATGTTGATCACCGGTGCACGATCACCCGCTTCGTACACTTCGGGAATCGTATGGCAGATATTGCACTCGAGCCGAATCGTCGTGTTGTCGGCACTGACGTGCTTGCCGTCGTGGCAGCGAAAACAGCCCGGGAACTGGGAGTGACCGACATTGTCCGGATGCGCCTGCCACCCTACATTCATGTCGGGGAAAACGCTAGTCCGATACCCTTCTTTCAGCTTGTCGATAGCCTGGCGGATCTTGGCCTGGTTCTCAGCGTAGTAGTCGGGATAGTTGGTTTGATACCAGCTATCAAGTTCCTCAAAGGCCTGCGCCGCCTCGTCGTGACTCGCATACTGCACGCTGAACAGCTTGATCCCCATTTCTTTGATGTCAGGGGTATCGCGATCGATCTGGTATCGCGCCAACGCCTGGTCGATGATGTGATCGGGCGATTGGAACTGGTGCGAAATACGATTATGGCAGTCGATACAATCCATCCGCCGGAGGTTTTCGCTGTCCTGATTTACAAACTCGGGCGATATCCCGGATTCCACGTCAAAGTACTCGGTGACTTTACCGTCAGCATCCACCTGGCGCACATAAGGGATCTGTTGCCTGAGCGGATCGGTGGCCAGGTACCATACCTCGTTCTCGATGTGCCAATGAATCCCTTTGCCCAGACCTTCGCGCTGGCTACCACCGCCGGTTTTCATCATGAGCCAGGTGATGATCTCGGTATTCCCGACATCTTCCGCATAATGCTGGATCTCCCGAACTCTGTCTGTCGAGAATTTCTCCGGGAAGTGACACTGTTCACACGTGAAGCGTGCCGGACGCAGGTTCCTGACATATATGGGGGTTTCATAGCGCGCGGTCAGCACGTCCGCCAAATGGCGAACTTCTGCCACTTTGCGAGGGAACGCATATAAGATATTCTCCTGACCCAGATGACAATCTACGCACGCCACCCGCGCATGCGGAGATGTCAGATACGCTGTGTACTCCGGCGGCATTGTGTGGCAAACTGTACCACAGAATGCTGTGCTGTTGGTGTATTCCCAGACGTACACACCGCCGGAAAACATTAGCAGGCCGACCGCCACTACGCCAAGCGCAATTAACAGCCACTTCCAGGTCGGGCGCCGCGCACCCCTGGATACTTCTTGACCCTCGTTCGGCATCGTTAATTTCCTCCAACCCCCCAGCCACCAGAAACACACTCTCATGGAACGATGAATCAGCGCCGGAATTGATAAATGTGCAGATTATCCCGAAGGATGCATCCCTCGCGCTGATGATCGCTGCAAAATTCGGGTAAACCACCTTGTGGGCGCAACAGTTTCCTGGCACGCGCTAGATTTCACTATTATACTAGGTTCTGCATCAGTGTCAAATGTGACTATGGGCACATAGTTGCAGTCGATTACGCTGGTCGCTTAAAAAGATCCGGGGTCAGCCCCCCGTTTTCGGGGATCTCGATCCCTCAGAGAAAACGGGGGGCTGACCCCGGAAACATGATCTGAACAGCTATGCAATGCGCCCCAACAGAACAGCACCGCGGCTTCCGCTTGAGGGCTTCAGGACTTGGCCTCCGCCTG
>Ga0100396_1000282_pt1 | contig 27794 bp, 23 predicted proteins | sample CryGeymeta201520_FD_81551 | JGI IMG/M metagenome (GOLD analysis project Ga0100396, IMG submission 81551) | Groundwater microbial communities from Crystal Geyser aquifers in Utah, USA - Crystal Geyser metaG 2015-20 | ecosystem: Environmental > Aquatic > Deep subsurface > Groundwater | place: USA... | reverse complement strand
GCGGTGCCGCTGTCGGTCGCGGTGCCGCTGTCGGTCGCGGTGCCGCTGTCGGTCGCGGTGCCGGTGTCTGCCACGCCACTATCGGTCGGGGAGCCGGTGTCGGCCACGCCGCAGGCCATGGCGAACGCCACCAGCGAGAGCAGGGCGCTCTGTTTCGTCAGCCGCACGCTCCGCAGAAGCGCCGTGAGCTTTCGGCCCTGTCGAATGGAAGAAAAGTCCATGGGGTCACTCCGATGCACGGATCCAGCACGCCCCGCGCGCACTCGATCCGAGCCGTCGCTAGACCGCGTACTGGCGCACGACCGCAGCGATAATGGCTGCCGCCTTCGGGCCCTTACAACACCTTCTGTGTGACTTGCGGACAGTAGGCGCCGCGCGACACAAGCCAACCGCCTGCACCCAATTCGACGGGCGAGACGGCTAACCCGGTTGGATGTAGGGTCCCAACGCTCGCGGGGCCGCGCGCGGCACACGAAGTGGACGTCCCCATCACGGTCATGACGCCCGCACGCTGACCATCCACGAAAAAGGCCCGCCCTCCAATCGGAGAGCGGGCCTCTTTGCGTCAGATCCGGATCAGTTGATCGTCACGCCGTGCGCGGCGAAGCCGCCGAGCAGCTTCCAGGCGTTGCAGGTGCCGCTGGCCGTGAGGTCGGTGCCGGGCGTGCAGGTCTCGGTGCAGACGCCAGCTTCGCAGCGGGCGTTGGGCATGACCGTCCAGGTCGCGGGATCCACGTCCATGCAGTCGCCCGTCGCCGAGGAATCGCCGCGGATGAAGTTGCACAGGCTGGTGTTGATGGGGGGCAGGTCCACGGTGCCGGCCTGCGCGTCCGCGATGGTGATGAACGTCTGGAGGCTGGCGTCCATCGGCGTGTAGGAGCGGGCGCCGCGCGTGCCGACGCAGGTGCGGTTCTCGCTCATGGTCATGTTCACGACCTCGAAGGCCTGGAGCGGCAGCTCGAGCACGACGCCCGTGCCATCGGCGGTGAGGATCGGGACCGTGAAGGGGCTGGTGAGCGCGGGGGCGCTGATGCTCTCGCCGGTCAGCGTGCCCATGAACGTCTGGGGATCCCAGCGGTTCACGTCGCCCGGGGCGGGCGCGTCGCCGTTGGCGAAGGAGAAGGTCGCGTCCGAGTTGCGGCTGCCGAAGCCGGTCTTGAGCGTGACGTCGCCGTCTGCGGTGGCGCCTGCCACGGAGAAGAGCCAGTTGAAGCGCTCCTCGTCGATGGCCATGTTCACGGCGCCCCGGACGATCGTGCCGGCGAGGGTCGCCGGCTCGCTGATGGCCAGCCCGGCGATGCGGAACTCGGGTGCGTCGAGGCGATCCGCGTTGCTCGTGCGGTAGCAGCAGACGCCCATCAGGCCCGTTTCGTCCGGGATGGTGTCGCCGGAGGGGCACAAGGGCGTGCCGCCGTCGGTCGCGCCGTCGGTGGGACCGCTGTCCGCCACGCTGGTGTCGGCCGGCGTGCCGCTGTCGGTCGCCGGGGTGGAGTCATCGCCGCAGCCCATCGCGAAACCCGCGACGGCCGAAAGCGCCAAAAGCCAATAGATCTTCTTCATAGTCGTTTCTCTCCTGTTCGGGGATATGGCCGAAATGTGACCGGAGTGTGGCGTCGCCGCAACTCCTTGCCCCCCCTGTCCCCGTTCACAGGGTCGGCTAACTCTTTGTGTTCTGCGTTCCCTAGCGCGCGGGGACTCTATCATCAAGCCTGGGGTGGTGTGAACCGGACCAGATGGCGGAAGGCTTCGACGCGCTCGGCGATGCTCTCGTCGTTCAGATTCTGGAGACGGTTCACGCTCACACCCTCCACGCAGAAGGAGGCTAGCGCGGAGCCGTGGATCACGGCGGTTCGCAGCGTCTCCGGGCTGGTGTCGTCGCGGCTCGCGACGTAGCCCAAGAGTCCACCCGCGAAGCTGTCGCCCGCGCCCGTCGGGTCGATGACCTCGGGCAGCGGGAAGGCCGGCGCGCTGAAGGTCTCGCCGTTCACGAACAGGAAGGCGCCGTACTCGCCCTGCTTGATGATCAGGATCTTCGGCCCGATGGTGTGGAGCGTGTCGGCCACCTGCCGCAGGTGGTGCTTGCCCGAGAGCTGTCGCGCCTCCTCTTCGTTGATCACGAGCAGATCGACGCGCGTGAGCATCTTCCGTAGCAGCTCGAGCTCACCCTCGATCCAGAAGTTCATCGTGTCGGCGACCACCAGCTTCGGGCGATCGATCTGCTCGAGGACCTCCAACTGAAGCGCGGGGTGGATGTTGCCGAGCATCACGTAGGGCGTGTGGCGGAAGGCCTCCGGGATCTTCGGATGGAAGTCGGCGAAGACGTTCAGATCCGTGCGCAGACTCGTGCGCGAGGTCAGGTCGTCCGTGTACCGGCCCTCCCAATGGAAGGTCTCGCCGTCGGCGATCTCGAGCCCCGCGGTGTCGATGCCGCGGCTGCGCATCATCTCGACCGCCGCGTCCGGGTAGTCCCGGCCGACGACGCCCACGAGCTGGACGTCCGTGAGGTAGGAGGCGCTGAGCGCAGCGTAGGTGGCGGATCCGCCGAGCACGCGAGAGTGCGAGCCGAGCGCATTGTGGATCGTGTCGAAGGCGACGGATCCGACGACGAGCATCTTGGACATGACGTGATCTTCCAGTCGAGGCGCCCGCTCCATGCGAGCGCCGTGGGCTTCAGGTGAAGTACCGCCCGATGAGCGGTTCGAGGCGCCGTTTGGCGTCCGCAGAGATGGCGTCGGGCGAGGTCATGATCGCGTGTGCGAGGGCGCTCGACGCGGGGCTGAGCGTGGGGTCGGGGAGCTCTCGGCCTACGGATTTCAGCACCGCCTGGGCCGTCGCCACGTTCTTCTGGATCACCGCGACCACGGCCTCGACGCTCACGGAGTCGTGATCGGGATGCCAGCAGTCGTAGTCGGTGGCCAGCGCGAGCGTCGCGTAGGGCAGCTCCGCTTCGCGCGCGAGGCGTGCCTCGGGCAGGTTGGTCATGCCGACCACCGACGCGTTCCAGCTGCGAAACATGTTGGACTCGGCGACCGTCGAGAACTGCGGGCCCTCGATGCAGACGTAGGCTCCGCCGCGGTGAGCGCGCGCGCCGACGTCGACGCAGGCGCGATAGAGGGCGGAGGAGAGGGCCTCGTCGACGGGGTGCGAGAAGCCGACGTGAGCCACGACGCCGTCGTCTTCGAAGAAGGTGTTGGCGCGCGCGCGGGTGCGATCGATGAACTGATCCACCAGCACCATGTCACCAGGATGGATGCCCTCTTTGAGCGAGCCCACGGCCGAGACGCTGATCACCTGCTCGGCACCGAGCATCTTCAGCGCCAGCATGTTGGCGCGATAGTTGATGCGGTGCGGAGGGATGCGGTGTCCGCGCCCATGCCGGGGCAGGAAGAGGTATCGCGTCGCGCCCATGCGTCCGCTGATGACCGCGTCCGAGGGCGCACCGAAGGCCGTGTCGACCGGGATCTCGGTGACGTCCTCGAGGCCCTCCATGGCGTAGAGGCCGCTGCCTCCAATGACCCCGACCGTGCGCTCGCTGCTATCGCTCAATGCCCATCTCCTGTGGGAGAGTTCAGATGTCGCGAGGGAGGTGGCCCCGCGCGGCGGCGCAACCTAACACGCGGCCTGCGCCCCGTCGATCCCTCGGGAATTCCTCGCTTCAGCGAGCAATTCGGCTGATTTCTCGGGTGTGGAGCAGGAGCGCGAGCGCGCCGAGCATGACCCAGATTCCCGCCACGGCCGTCCCCAGGGGCGGCAGCCAAGCGGGCGCGAGCACGAGCTCGAGCGTGATCCCGAGCGCGGGCAAGAGGCCGAGGGCGGCGCCGACGCCGACGTGCGGCACCCGTGGCCACGCGCGTCTCAGCGCGAAGCCCCAGGCGGCCAAGGCCGCGGCCATCAGCCCGAGCAGGCCCGCGAAGGTCACGCGCCCGAGCGTGTCCGTGCCCGTGCCTCGCTCCATGCCGGCGGCCACCAGCTCGGCGCCGCGCGGCAGCATGCGGCCCTCGAGGGTCAGCTGGTCGAGCGAGCCCATGGGCAGCATCGTGAGGGCCCCGTGGTCTCCGGGGCGCTGGATGCGCGTGGCGCGACCGTGCTCGAAGTGGATCGCCACGTCGGCCGGTCGCCCCGAGTAGAGGAAGCGGACGCCCTCGATCATGCCGCGCTCGGTGGCGAAGTAGACGCCCGAGTCGCGGGTCTGGCCTTGGCGAATGCGCATGTAGCCGGTGAAGAGTCGGTCGACCTCCTGGCGCTGGCTCACGGACGCGAAGGCGCTGGTGACGATCGTGGTCTCGGTGATCGGCACGCGGCCCTCGCGCGCTTGGTAGAAGGCGCCCGTGGACACCAGCGCGACCCCCAACAGCGTCGCGAAGAGAGCGCCGAGGAAAGGATCGTAGAGCGCGGCCGCGGCCTGTCCGCGCGCCGTGCCTCGCGCGCCGGCGTGCAGCGCACCGGCGACACCCGTCGTGGCCGCGAGGCTGGGCAGAATCTGTGTCAGGGCGGAGCGCGCGATCTCCGCCGCCAGGGCGCCCGTGAAGCCACCGACCACGGGGCTGCCCTGCGTCGCGTCGGCCAAGGCCTGGACCAAGCTGGCGAAGGCCCGGCTCGGATTCTGCACCGCCGCCACCAGCGAGCAGCCCACGACCACGACCAAGCCCACCAGCCCGAGCCAGCCCGCCAACGAGGCCGCGCGGTCGCGGCCCATGGCGGCCAGTACGCCACCGGCGAGCGCAGCGATCAGCACCAGCGCCGGCGCGGAGTCCGGGCTGAGGGCCGAGCCGAGGCGATGCAGGGCCTGGCCATGTACACCGCCCACGAAGGCGAAGGCCGTGAGCACGAGGGCACCCGCCAGGGCGAAGCCGAGCGCCTTGGCCCACTTCGCGTTGGAGCGCATCAAGCGAGTCGACAAGGAGCCCGCGGCTTCTCCCGTGGCTCGCCCCGGCGCGTCCGTGCGTGCCATCAGCACCTCGGCGTAGCGCAGCGGCGCGAGCAGGAAGCCGAACAGCCAGACCCAGGCGATCGCGCCCGGCCCGCCCAGGGCGATGGCCGTGCCCACACCGACGGCCGCGGCTGCACCGAGGGAGCCCACCGCCGCCAAGATCGTGGCGAGCCCAGCGCTGGTCGCGCCTGCGCCCTGGGTCGTGCCACGCAGCGCGGTGAGCCCCGCGGCGAGTCGCGTGAGCTGCGGTGCGCGCAGCGCCACCGTGAGCACGAGCGTGGCCAGAACCAGCGCCGGCAGGGTGGCCCACGTCCAGAGGTCTCGAGCAAAAGAAGCCAAGTCGAAAGTCTGCATGTTCGCGAGCTATGCCAAGAAGGCAGGCGCGAGGCAATCAGGTGGCCCGCGGTGGCCTCGGCCCGCGCGGGCGCGCGCATGCCTGCGTTCAGCGTCGCGTCGGCGCCGGCGCTTCGTAGGGCGCGCGTCGCACGTGCAGCGTGACGGGCTCGCCATCGCGCACGACCTCGAGCGCGATCTCGCTGCCGATGGGTCCCCTCAGGCGCTCGACGATCTCGTCGAGGTTCAGGCCGCGCACGGGCTCACCCTCGAGGGTGATGATGCGATCTCCGACGCGCAGGCCCGCGTGTGCGGCGGGGCCCTGCTCGGGGACCTCGACCACCCTGAGCCCGCCCTCTTCCGAGTAGCCCATGCGGGCGTGGATGCCGCCGCTCATGCCTCCGCCGCAGCCCATCGCGACGGACGCGCTCAGCAGCGGCAGCAGGCCGAGCCATCGGCGCGCGCTGCCTCCGTGCTTCACGGGCCCGCGTCCCCAGCGGCCGCGTCGAGTGAGCCCGCGTCCGCCGTCATCGCGTCGACGAAGCTCGCGTCCATCGCGGCATCGACCGAAGCGTCCGCGCTGCCTGCGTCCGCGCTGCCTGCGTCCGCGCTGCTCGCGTCCGCGCTGCCCGCGTCCGCGCTGTCCGCGTCCGCGCTGCCCGCGTCCGCGCTGCCCGCGTCGTCACGCGTTAGGGGCACGATGACTCGCACGACCAGGTGAGTCAGCACGTCCGAGTCGCCCATGATCTCGAGCGTGACCTCGAACACCTGGTCGTAGTCCTCGGCCCGCAGCGCGTCGTTCTGGAAGCGGAGCTCGAAGCGCAGGTGGGTGCCGACGTGAACGCCGGTGAAGGTGTCGTCGAGTCCGTCGCCGGCGGGGCGCAGGTCCGCGAGTCCGGGCGCGACACCGCTCGCCCCCGGCGTGGCCTCGGCCGCGACGATGGCTCGCACGAACCCGAAGCGATCGTCGACCGCGCGTCCGTAGACCTGCTCGTAGCGGATGGCGTCCACCAGCCCGACGATTCCGTCGACCACCGCCTCGGACACGCCGCTGCCATCCTCGCGCGCGTCGAAGACCAGCGGACAGGTGCCCGAGGTCGGGCTGCGCGCGCCGCCCGCGACGCCCGTGTGGCACACGCCCGCCACCGGATCGAGGGTGGCGCCCGTGGCCAGGGCGAGCCCTTCGAGCTGAGGCCGCGCCCCGGGATCGGTGGCGATGCCCACGAGCTTGATGTCGAGCGCGCGCATGGCCGCGATGGCGTCCACCCGCCCATGGGTGTCCGGGAAGGCGCTCGCGTAGTCGCTGGCCGCGTGCGAGGGCGCGTCCGTGACGTGCACCACGACGCGCATCGCGTCTTGGCGGAAGCCGACGCCGCCCAGCTCGCCCCCGCCGGGCGCCGCGTGTCCGTCGAAGGCTGCGACCCAGGTCACGCCGCCGGAGCGGTACCCGTCGCCCGAAGCGATCTGGTACAGGGCCTCGTACCCGGCTTCCTGGAGATCGCCTCCGGATCCCAGAGGAGAGTCGAGCGCGGCGACGGCCGAGGCCACCCGCGTGGAGCTCGAGGTCAGCGCGCTGAGCAGCGCGAAGGGGGTGTCGGACTCCGCGCCGAAGGGCGCCGCGGGGAAGTCCTCGAAGCGCGAGACGCCAAACGTTACGTCGGCGACCCGCGCCCGGATCGCCGGCAAGATGGACTCGACCAGGTCCGCTTGCAGGGCGTCGATCTCTCCTCCGAAGCTGCCCGTGGTGTCGACGGAGAGCTGGACGTCCAGCTTCCCGGGGCGCGCCTCGACGTCCACGTTCACCCGTTGTTCCGCGCCCATGTAGGGCAGGATGAGCTCGAGGTCCGCGGGGGGAAGCACCGGATCCGTCGGTCGAGGCCGGGTGGCGTCGACCGCGGTCGGGGCGTCGAGGCTCGCGTCACGCGACACCTCCGCATCCGATCCCGGCGCCGCTGGTGCGTGACCCCCGCCGCAAGCGACGAGCAGCGCGAGCGCGATCCCCGCGCACGGGCGACCCGCGGCGGACCGGAAGCATGCGCGCTCGACCAGCCCAGACATCGAGGCCAGAGTGGCACGCTCGGAGCGCCTGAGCCAAGACGCTGAGGCCCCGCCCAAGACACGCATCACTCCGGGTGTCGATTGACAGGGAGCGGCGGCCCGGTACCATCGCCCCAGACGCGATTTCGCATGCACGGAAACCACCGGAACACCTATGTTTAAACTCGTCATTTCAGATGACGACGGGAAGACGACCGTCGTTCCGCTGGTGCGCGACGAGATCACGGTCGGGCGCAAGGACGGCAACATCATCCGCTTGACCGAGCGGAACGTGTCGCGTCGTCATGCCCGCCTGCAGAAGCAGAACGGCGGCTTCGTCATCGAAGACCTCGGCTCCTACAATGGAGTCAAGGTCAACGGCCGGCGGATCACGGGCGCACAGCCGATCCAGGCCGGCGACCAGGTCGGCATCGGCGACTACATGCTCGCCCTGCAGTCGGGGGAGGCCTCCGCCGCAGCGGGCTCCGTGGCCGCCGCCAGCACGCCTGCACCGCCTCCGGCCCGGCTCGTGATGCTGACCCCGCCCGCGCCGGGCGCCGAGTTCGCCCTCTCGAAGGATGCGCTCACCGTGGGCCGCGCGGAGGATCTGGACGTGTGGGTCAACCACCGCTCGATCTCCCGCGAGCACGCCACGATCAGCCGCGAAGGCGAGGGCTTCTCCATTCGAGACCTCGAGAGCGCCAACGGCATGCGCATCAACGGCAAGGACACGGCCGAGGCCACCTTGAACGCCGGCGATGTCGTCGAGCTGGGGCAGGTGCGCTTCCGCTTCGTGCCCGCCGGCGAGGCCTACGTCTTCGACGCGGATTCGACCGTCCAGATGGACGCGGTGGTGATGCCCGAGCCCGCCAAGGGCGGCAAGGGGCTGATGTTCGCCGCGCTGGGCATCCTGCTGATGGCGGCCTTGGCGGGCGGGTACATCGTCTGGGGCGGTGGCGACGCGCCGAGGCCCGCGCCCGGTGTGGCCCATCCCCTCGGCCCGACGGCCGGGGCGCCGACGTCGGCAATGACCCACGGCGGCAACCCGTCCCCATCCGCCGCTCCGGGGGCCAACGCCGGGCAGGCCGCGGAGGCGGCGGCCGCATGCCGTCGCGCGCTGGCCGAACAGGACTACGAAGCCGCGCTCTCCCAGGCGGCCCGCGCCCTGGCCTTCGCGCCCGGCGACGAGGCGACCCTCGCGTGTCGCGGCGAAGCACAGATGGGACAGGCGGCGGCCGCTACCTTCGCGCGTGGTCGCGCCGCGCTCGAGCAGGGCGACGTCGACGGAGCCTATTTCGCCTTCGCCGAGCTGCCCGAGAACGGGCCCTTCACGGATCGACCGGAGATCGGCCGCACCAACGAGGCCTTCGCCGATCGCCACCTCCAGGCCGCTCGCGCCGCGCTGGAAACAGACGTCTCCGAGGCCGCGCGCGAGGCCAACAGCGTGCTGACCATCCCCGGAATTCCCGCCGGTAGGCGCTCCGAGGCCCAGCGCGTGCTGGACGAAGCCCGCCGTGCGGGAGCCCACGTCACCAACACCGGGCGCCGTCCGCCCACGGGCGCACATGTGCGACCCGTCCACATGGACGCTCCGACCATGGACGCTCCGACCATGGTGCCGGCGACCATGGTGGCGGCGACCATGGCCACGCCACCGCCCGCCATGGCGGCCGAGGTCGACGACGGATCAGGGCTCGACCGGGCGCGCGCGTGTCTGCGGCAGGGCAACAACCAATGCGTGGTTCAGGCCCTCGAAGGCGGACGTGCCCACGATCCCCAGTCCTTGTCGCTGTTGATCGAGACCTACCGAACGATGGGCAACACGTCGGCGGCGCTCCGGCACATGAACACCTTCGTGCGCCGCTATCCGTCCGACCGTCCCACCAGCCGCTACCAGCAGTTTCTGCAGGCGCACGGCGGCTGATTCGCAAGGCTGGGCGGGCCTGTGGCGACCGCTCGCGTTGACACGGGAAAGTTCCGCGTGGTAACCGGCGCTCGGTTCCCTTCGTGTGAAGTTAGTTTAAGGAGAGGGTCATGATGCGTCGGATTGGGTGGGTCGTAGTACTCGCCTCCCTATTGGTCCTTCCGGGACTCGCCCAGGCGCAGGTCACGTCTGCGACCTTGCACAGCGGCGGCATGGACTTGCACCTCTTCCGTCCTGCCATCGACAGCAAGGGGCATCTGAGCGTCAACGGCACCGACCTCCTGGGTCATCGCGACTTCAGCTTCGGTCTCGTCCTCGACGCCGGCTTCGGCATCCTGCCCTTCCGCGGCTTCGTCGACGACTCGTCCGTCCGTCCATTGGACGCGGATCGTACGGATCGCATCGTGTCCCAGGCATTTACGGGTACGCTCCACTTCAACTACGGCCTGTTCAACCGCGTCGTGGTGGGTCTGCAGTTGCCCATCGTGGTGATGAACGGCTCGGCCATCGAGGTCCCCGGCGAGTACAACATCGACACCCGCGCGCCTCGCGGACTCGCGTATCAGGGCATCGGCGCCATCACCATCCACGCCAAGGCGCGCATCCTTCGCGCCGAACGTGATCCCATCGGTCTCGCCGCCATCCTGCGCGTGCAGCTGCCCACCGGTGATCCCGGGCAATTCGCCAGCGATCCCGGCCTCGCCCTCTGGCCTTCGTTGGTCGCCGAGTACCGCCCCGTGCGTCGCGCGCGCTTCAGCCTCGAGCTCGGCTACCGCTTGGTCATTGGCGACGGCACGACCTTCTCGGTCGACGGACGCACCGACCCCGATCCCATGAACAGCAGCGCCACGGGCGCCGTGCTGACCGATCCGGGCACCCCGCTCACCTACAACGACATGCTGACCTTCGGCTTCGGCATGAGCTTCCGCGTGGCGGACTCCCTCGATCTCGTGGGCGAGATCTACGGCTCCCAGATCGCCAGCGAGTTCGGCACCAGCGGCGCGCTCAGCCTCGAAGCTCTGCTCGGCCTCAAGATCTTCGTGCAGCAGAACAGCTACCTGACGATCTCCGGCGGCCTGGGCATCCCGGTGGGCGGCTTCCAGTCGGCGGACTACCGCGCCGTGCTCGGCTTCATCTTCGAGCCCTCCATCGGCGACCGCGACGGCGACGGCTACAAGGACGACGTCGACCAATGTCCCGACGAGCCCGAGGACTTCGACGGCTTCAGCGACGAGGACGGCTGCCCGGATCCGGACAACGACCGCGACGGCATCCTCGACGTGGACGACGAGTGCCCGATGGTCCCGGAGGACCGTGACGGCGACGCCGACGAGGACGGATGTCCCGAAGGCAACGAAGGCGACCGCGACGGTGACGGCATCCTCGACGCCGTCGACCAATGCCCCGACGATCCCGAGGATCGCGACGGCTTCCAGGACGAAGAGGGCTGCCCCGATCCCGACAACGACTCGGACGGCATCCTCGACACGGACGACCTGTGCCCGAACGACCCCGAGGACGCGGACGGCTTCCAGGATCAGGACGGCTGTCCCGATCCCGACAACGACAACGACCGCATCCTGGACGTGAACGACTCGTGTCCGAACGACCCCGAGACGTACAACGGCACCGAGGACGAGGACGGATGTCCCGACCGGGGCTCCGTCGTCATCGAGGACAACTCGCTGATCATCCTCGACAAGATCTATTTCGAGACCGACAGCGCGGTGATCCAGAGCCGGAGCTTCCCGATCATCGACGCCGTCGCGGCGACCCTGAACGGCAACCCGCAGATCACGCTGATCGAGGTGCAGGGTCACGCCGACGAGCGCGGCGATGACAACTACAACATCCGCCTGACCCATGACCGCGCGGCTTCGGTCGTCGAGGCCTTGGTGCAGCGCGGTGTGGCTCGCGAGCGCCTGCGTAGCGCGGGCTACGGCGAGCGCTGCCCGGTGAACCCACAGCACAACCAGACCGCCTGGGAGGCCAACCGGCGCGTGGAGTTCAAGATCATCGCGACACAGGACGGCCCCACCGGAGTCGAGGTGGCCTGCCCCGCAGGCCGCGAGTTCATCCCCGAATGACATCAGCACGCCGGCCCGATTCTCGGGACCGGCACCGCCCCACCCGCACGACACGCATCATGGGATGCCCGCGCGGCGCGTCTTTGGTAGAGTCAGCGAGCAATGCCCCGAGATAGATTCAGCGAGCTCGCGATCGACGCGATCCTCGCCCTCCCGCAAGACCTCAAGGTTGTCCTACGCATGGTGGAAGACGCCGAGGTGGGTGACGAGAGCCGCGTGGCCCTCGCCGGCGCCTTGCTCCATGTGCTCTCATCCGGGAACGCTATCCCCGGCGTGCGGGGCGTCCTTCAACGGGTGGGTGACGTGCTCTTGCTGCGGTTGGTGCTCGAACGCATCGCCGCCGAGTCCAGCGACGCCTTCACTCGACATCGGGAGGAGTCCGCCGACATGCTCGGTCCGCTCGAGGACGAGCTCGCCGTGGCGCGGGCGTATCTCGGGGACGGCATGCGGGTGCTGGAGCACATGGCCGCAGGCATGGCCAGCGTGAACCACCAAGGGCACGTGGCGCGCGCGTGCGCGCTCGAGCTCGAAGAGAACAACTGGCTCTACGACGCCGTCCACGAGGCGATGATCGAGGAGCTCGACTTCGACGAGGACGAGCTCGAGCGCGAGATGCGCAAGGTCGATCGCGTTCGGGACGCTCTCGTGACACGGGCCCAGAGCCTCACGTCCTAGTGGCGGCGCTGGCGCACACCGACCGAGAACGACACACGAGAGCGAGACGCTCGGGCAGGCCACTGCTCTCCTTGGCCCTGTGGCTGGGCGTGGGCGCCCTGGCCACGACCAGCGGTTGCATCGACACGGCGCCCGGGCTGGTCGTGGCGGCCCAGAGCGGGAGCTTGGTGGTCGCAGCCGATGGCGCCATCGCCGTCGATCTCTCGCTCGGGGTTCACGTCGGCAGCCACGCCCTCGATGGACGCAGCTTCATCACGCCGCGCGTCGATCTCTTCGTCGCTGGTGAGGGCATCGCGCAGGTGAACCTGGACCGCCCCCTCGATTTCGTCGGCGAGCTCGCTCCAGGCGAGTCGCGCGATCTGGTCCTGCACGGCTCCTCCCCGGCCATGGCCTGGCCGCGCGCGCTCGAGCTGTGCGGCGCCGAGGTCACGCTGTTGGCTCAGTGGCAGGCTGAGACCGCTCCCGCGGATCCTACGGATCCAGCGACGATGGAGTTCGGATCCGTCTCCGTGGTGACGATGGATGTCCGCTGCGAGTAGCCCACCGCCCCGCACGGAAGATCCCCTGATCGGAGTCGTCTTTGGCGATCGCTACCGCATCGAGCGTTGTCTCGGTGCCGGTGGCGTGGGCGTGGTCTACGAGGCGACCCACCTCGGCCTCGGCCGCTCCGTCGCCTTGAAGGTGCTCAAGGACGCGATCGACGCACGCGAGGACACCCGTCTGCGCTTCGAGCGGGAAGCCCAAGTGCTGAGCCGCCTCTCCCATCCCAACATCGTGCCCTTGTCGGACTACGGCGTGCACGACGCCATGCCCTACTTCGTGATGGAGCACCTGCGCGGCCTGACGGCGGGGCAGCTCCTGCGCGACGTGGGCGTGCCGGGCGTGGACCTCGCGCTGCGCATCATCGAGGGCACGCTGCGCGCGCTGGCCTATGCCCACGGCCGCGGTGTGCTGCATCGTGATCTGAAGCCCGGCAACGTCTTCCTCCAGGCCCTCCCGGACGACGCCTACCACGTGCGTCTGCTGGACTTCGGGTTGGCCAAGGTCGTCGATGGTCGCATCTCGGACGCGGGTGACACCGAGGTCAACGGCGCGCCGCTCACGCGCTCCGGCTACGTGCTGGGGACTCCCGCCTACATGGCGCCCGAGCAGGCCTCCGGTGGGCAGGTCGATGGACGCTCGGACGTGTACGCGGCGGGCGTCTTGCTTTTCGAGTTGCTGACGGGGCGAACGCCCTTCGTCGAAGCTCGACGCAGCGACATGCTGCGGGCCCACATCGTTCGCGACGCTCCCACGTTGGCGGAGACCGCGCCACGCCTGAAGGCCTGCGCCGAGCTCGAGGCCATCCTGGCCAAGGCGCTGTCGAAGTCGCCGGGTGAGCGCTTCCAGAGCGCGGACGAAATGCTCGCGGCGATTCAAGAGCTGCCTACGCCGGCGGCGTGCGCAGGGCCCGTCGCGTCGTCGGCCTCGATCCTGAGCGTCAGCGCCGACGCGGAGACCGCCATCGCGCTGCCTTCCGCGGCCAAGAAGGCGAAGGCCAAGGCGCGAGCCTCGGGTCGCCGCCCCGGCGTCGGGCTCGTCCTCGGGGCGCTGGTCTTGGTCGGCGTCGGAGTCGGGATCCGAGGTCTGCTTCCGCGCTCGACCCCGGACGCTGGAGGCGTCAGCCCGTCGTCGGACGCGGGCGCGGCCTCATCGGCGCAGGCGCCGAGTGGCGATCTGATCACGCGGCTGACGGCGCAGGGGGAGGAGGGCAAGCTGCTGTCGCCGGCCGGGCAGCGTGCGCTCCGCGCCTGGCAGCGCGAACATCCGGGGAGCGCCGACGCCTCGCTGCTGCTCGCGCGCGACGCCACGCGACGCGGGTGGCACGCGGCGGCGCTCCAGCGCTACGCCCTGGCGCTTCAGATCGATCCCGAGGTCGAGCATCACCCCGCGGTGCTTCGAGGGCTGATCCAGGCGGCCACCTCGGACAACGTGGGCGAGCGGGCGCGTGGCATGGTTCGCGACCTCTATGGAGCCGACGCCTTGGGCGCGGTGCAGGAGCTGTTGGCGCAGACGCCCGGCCGATCGGAGCGGGCGCGGCTTCGGGCGCTCGCGCGCGTTCTGCACGATCTCTCCGACGGCGGCACCTGAGCCCCGCTCGGCTAAGCTGCGCGGGCGGGTCTGGCGCCCGCGCTCTCGACCGTGGTCGTGCGCGAGAGCGCCGCCGCGAGCAGCGACAGGCCCGCACCGAGGTCGCCCTCGAGTGGCAACAGCCGCGCCGTCTTGTCGCCCGAGGTCCAGACGCTGGTGTCGGGGAAGGCGCGCGAGGCGGCGAAGTCGGCCGGGCTCTGGGCCCGCGTGAGGAGCAGCGCGGCCGGTCGGCCGTGGCTGACGCTGAGCCCGGGGCTCGGCGCCATCAGGATCTGCAAGCGCAGCAGGCCCGTCTCGGGCCGCGCGAGCTCGACGTCGACCCTCGCGTCCTGCACCCGACCGTCCGTGGCGCGATGCAGCAGCACGTGCAGGCCATGGGGCGAGCCCTCGAGGCGTGAGGCCACGCCGTCCGCCCAGCTCAGGCGGGCGTCCATGGTGGCCGGCAGTGCGCGCGCGTGGCCGCTGAGGAAGGTGGGGACGAGCCAGAGGGAGGCGAAGGGGACGCTGGAGATCAGCAGGCGAGCGGGCGCCTCGCTGGCGGCCAGCCAGGACAGGCCCGAGACCACGAGCGCGAGGGCGAGGAGCCCCGTGGGCTCGGTCGCGTCGAGCCACGCGTCGATGCGCAGAGGACGAAGGAGGCGGGCGCGCCGTGCTTTCGCGCGGTCGGCATACGTCGCGGGGACGAAGGCGCCGGGGCGGGCCGGGCGCAGCTGGGTCGGTACGCGTTCGAGCTGGGCCAGGACCGCGAAGGAGAGGAAGACGAGCGCTGCCACCGGCTCTTCGGGCAGCGCCCGCGCGTAGCCCAGAGCGCCGACCAACACGCAGGCGTCGCGCGCGAGCGGCGGCATGAACGGGAGCAAGGCCACGCTCTTCAAGCCCAGCTCGCTGGCGCGCTTGGCGAAGCGTCGACGTCGCCAGAGGCCGAGCACCACAAGGACGAGCGCCAGCGCCCACGGTGCGCGTCGGGCGGAAGAGCTGCTGGCGTTCGGGGCGTCGGCGGACGTCGTCGTGTCATGCACCACGGCAGCGCCCGCGTTCGGCAAGACGAGCTCCACCGTCCAGGGCACGGTGCGCGGCACGTGTGCGCGCCGCAGCGAGAGCACGCTCTTGCCGTCCGCCTCGCTGAGCTCGACCTGGGTGGTCGCCTCGGGCAGGGAATCGGACGCCATTCGTGTCCCGAGGGGTGCCCGAAACACCAGCTCCACTCCGTCCAAGCCGGCCTCGAAGCCGGGCAGCGTGAAGTGCACGTTGGCGGCGGCGTCGGCGTCCGCCGGGAGCGGGGTGCGATAGCGCAGACGCAGGCGGTAGTCCCCGCGTCGCGGTCCGTCGCGGTCCGGGAAGTTCATGGTGAGGCTGCCGTCGTCGTCCACCCGCACCTGTGGAGAACGCACGGGCTGTTCGGCGTCGGCGGGGCGCAGGCTCGGGCGCTCGTCCTCCGAGAGCGCGAGGCCGGGATCGAAGCCGGCGAGCCTCAGCGACGTCAGCCAGCCTCGGTGCACGTGGACCAGCAGCTCGAGTTCGACCTCCGCCGCGCCGGATTCCTCCACCTCGACGGTCGCGTGAGCGGACTCGATGCGCGCTTCGGTCCAGGCCAGCGCCCGCGTCGGGACCAGCGCGAGCGCGAGCGTCAGCCCCAAAAACAGCGTCGTCAGGCGCAGGGAGGAGGACTCCGAAGGAGACTAGCGCCCGAGCGCGAATCGACGAAGTTTCCGGCGCCTTGGCGTCAGGTGATGCGCATCCAGGAGGGCATGAAGAGCAGCGCGAAGAGCGCCAGCGTGAAGATCGCGACCACGCGCCGACGTGGGCTGAGGGTCGCGTCTTCGGTCGGCGGGTGGCTGCTGCCGGCGAAGAGCGTCATCAGCCCGAGCACCATGGCCCAGGTCAACCAATGCACGCCGGCCAAGAGCACGGTGACGAGCGCGTCTCCACGAACGCCGGCGAGGTAGGCCGGGATGCCGTAGAAGGCCGCCACCGCGACCGCGATCATTGGCAAGACCAGGAGCAGCTTGCGAGAGACGGCGTCCTGTCGCTGGCCCCAGAGCGCGTAGGCGACGTGACCGCCGTCGAGCTGACCAAAGGGCACCAAGTTGATCATGGTGACGAGCAGGCCGACCCAGCCTGCCCAGGCCGTCGGCCCGAGGAAGATGTCCGAGCCCTCCGGGATGTGGTGCATGCCGTGCAGCAGCGCCAGGTAGAGCAGCGAGCGGCCCTCGATCAGGAAGCTCGAGCCATCGGTGGGCAGCGGCAGCACCTCGGAGTGGGCCAGGCCGTAGACCAGCACGGGCAGCGCCACGGCCATGCCTGCCAGGGGTCCGGCGGCACCGATGTCGAGGAGGGCGTTGCGTGATCGGATGCGCCCGTGCATGCGGATGATGGCGCCCATGGTGCCCAGCGGCGGAAAGGGCAGAGGGATGAAGTAGGGCGGAGAGACGTCGACGTGATGGTACTTGCCGGCGAGGAAGTGCCCGAACTCGTGAGCCAGCAGGATCGCCATCAGGGGCAAGGCGTAGGACGCGCCGGCGCCCACCTCGGCCAGGCTCGCTGGCGCTCGCTCGAGGGCCATCTCGGCACCGACATAGAGCGTCGACGCGAGCGTGGCCGCCATCAAGACCAGAGGCAGGAGCCAGCGCCGGCGCCAGCTCGTCCCGGCCGCGGTGTCTTCGTTCGAGTCCTGCCACGCCTCGGGGCGCGTCTCGGTCGGCGCGCCTGCGCTCAACGGGCACCACTGAGCGCGCGGCGGAGCTCGTCGAGCTGAACCTCGAGTCGACCGTCGATCGTGCCGAGGTCGCTCTCGAGTACGCAGCCTCCACGCTCGAGCGTCGGCTCCTCGACGATCTCGATGTGGCCCGAGCTCGTGAACGTGTCGCGCAGCAAGGCGGCGTCTTCGGGGTGGAGCATCAGGCGGCCGCGCTTGGCGCGCCGCGCGCGATCGAGCACGCCTCGAACGACGTCGCGCACGCGCTCCGGCTCGAGGCTGAGCTGGCGTCGCAGGATGCGCTCGGCCGCGCCGATGGCCAGCTCTAAGAGTTCGTCTTCCGCGTCTCGCAGGCTCGCGTCGCGGCGGCCCTCGGCCTCGAGCAGCAGCGCGGCCACCTCGGCTCGTCCAGCGTCGCGGCCTCGCTCGCGTGCGTCCACGCGCAGCGCTTCGGCTTCGCCCAAGGCCTGTTCACGCAGCGTCTCGGCTTCATGGCGAGCGCGCTCCAGAATGCGCTGTGCCTCCGCGCGCGCCTCGAAGACCGCGCCACGCACCACCTTGGGTCGCGCCTCTCCCTTGATCACGCGGGACATGTCGCGTCCATCCACTCCGCGAGCTCGCGCCCAGTGCGCTGAAGCGGCCCGAGCGCTCGACCGTCCTCCTCCGCCATGGCGCCGTCGAGCATGCGTCCGACGGCGAGGCTGACGTCGAGCTCGGCAGGGCGCGCGGCCGAGGCACGAAGCAACATGCGCAAGAGCTCCGGGCTCGCACCGTCGCTCGTCTCCGGGACGAGCCCCTCGAGGGTCTGCACGGCCACGGCCTCCTCCGCCTCGACGTGGAGCTCTCGCAGGCAGGCATCGTCCGCCGGGAGCAGTCGTCGCGCGCGCACCAGCGCTCGCCTCCCGCGTCCGCGAGCCGCGGTGTCGTCCTCGGCCGTGGGCGCGGCGTCGTCACGTCCCCAGCGCGCCAGGGTGGCCCGCAAGCCCGGACTGGCGCGAAATCCCCGGCGGGGTGGAGGAGCTTCACGCAACCAGCGCTCACCCCGCTCGCGCTCGACTTCGGCCGCCAGCAGCGCTCGCGCCCTGGCCGGCAGGGACGTCGCCGTGATCGTCGGCTGCAGACGCTGCGCGACGCGTCGCAGGGCGAGATGCCGATCCGCCGTCGAGCCCTGCTCGAGCGCCTTCATGCCGCCCTGCAACTGCTGCGCGAGTCCCGCGGCGAGCCCACTCGAGTGCTCGTTCGGCGTGCCCGAAGCGTGCGGCCCGGAGCGCCCGTCGCCGCGCGCCGTGGCCGCCAGCAGCAAGCCATCGAGCATGGCGGCGGAGCAGATCATGGCCAGGCATAGCACGCTCCTTCGCGTAGTCACGAGTTGGGCTATGCTCTCGGGGTCATGCGTGTCGCCATGTTCTGGGCTCTCGCCTCTTGTCTCCCGCTCGTCGCCGGCGCTGCCTACGCGCAGCTGCCGGACGACTGCACGCCACCTCCGTCGCCAGGGCCGATCGAAGTGACGCCCGCCTCGGGTGCGGGTGGCGTCACGCGCGACGCGCGCGTCTCGCTGCGCTACACGCAGGACTTCTTCGCCGGCTTCTCCGGCGATCCCGCCGCGCTCATCTCGGTCTGGGCGACGGGCACGCTCGAGCCCGTGGCGGGTCGCGTGGCCGTGGCGGGGGACGTGCTCTTCTTCCTGCCCGATGGCCTGCTCGCGCCAAGCACGAGCTACGCGGGACGCGCGACGGGTGGCATCGCCGACTTCGAGTTCGAGTTCCGCACGGGCACGAACCTCGACGTGGCGGCGCCTGTCGTCGGCGCCATCCAATCGGTCTCGACCCAGTCGCTCGATCCCGGCTGCGGCGTGCCCGACGGGGGCTATCGCGTCGACGTCGCCATGGAGCGCGCGCTCGAGGATGGACCCGACGGAAGCCTGGAGTACCTGCTCTACCACACCCGCGGTCCCGGCATCGACGCGCCCGTGTTGCGCACGCGTCGGCGCGGCGTGATCACGTCGGATCTCTTCACCATGGCCTTCGTGTTGCCGAACTCGGAGGCGGTGACGCCCATCTGCGTCGTGGTCCAGGTGGTCGACGGCGTCGGCAAGCGCGACGACAGCATGGAACCGCGCTGCTTCGACCCGGTCGAGGGCAACTTCTTCGAGCCGGCCTGCTCGGTCTCGGCGTCCGGTCGCGCTCGCTCCGGTCGCGCTCCGGTCGCGCTCCTCGCTCTCGTCGGCCTGGCCTGGTTCTGGCGCGGTCGTCACCGCCGGGGATGACGCTGCCTCGGGACCCAGGATCTCCCCCCGGTCGCGGCACACGCTCGCCCGATCTCGTGCAGGCCTCGATGTTGCTCGTGCTCTCGAGCGGGCTCGTCGCCTTCGCCGCAGCGGGCATCGGGCTCGCGGAAGTCGAGCTACCGGCGTCCTGGGTTCCGTGGCTGACCGCCGCCGCCCCGCTGATCTCGGCCGCCGCCATCGCGCTGCCCGTCGCCGGCTTGATGATGGCCGTGTCGGGGCTCGACTTCACCGCCGACCTGCGCAACGTGGGCCAGGGCCTCGAGCGCATGCTGCGCGAGGACGAGGTCGGGGGACCTCCGGGGGTTCGCACGCTCGACGAGGTGGGCCGGCTGACGCAGGCCTTCGCGGAGCTGCGTGCGCACTTCCAGGTCACCCTGGCGCAGGAGCGCGAGGCGCGCCTCGCGGCGGAGGAAGCGGAGCTGTACCAGGAGGAGTTCCTGCGCGCCGTCAGCCACGAGCTGCGCACGCCTCTGAACGCGCTCCTCGGCTTCACCGAGATCCTGTTGAGCGAGATCGACGGGCCGCTCTCCGCGTCGCAGCGAGAGGACCTGGGCATCATCCGCGCCTCCGGCTACCACCTGATGGGGCTCTTCGACGATCTACTCGATCTCTCCGCGGCGGCCAGCGGTCGCTTGGCGTTGCGCGTCGAGTCGGTGGACGTCGAGCAGGTGATCAAGCGGGTTCGCGGCGAGGTGCTCGGGCAGGTGCGCGACAAGCCTGTGGCCATCCGCATGGAGGTGGAAGAGAGCCTTCCACGCCTGGTCGCCGACCCCAAGCGGCTGCATCAGATCCTGGGCAACCTCGCGGGCAACGCTCTGCGCATGACGGCGGAGGGGTCGGTGGTGCTGCGCGCGCTGCTACGCGACGAGACCATCTGCCTCGAGGTCGAGGACACGGGACCGGGGTTGGGCGACATCCGACCCGAGCATCTGTTCGAGGAGTGGCACCAGGGCGAGGAGGAGAGTCGTCGGGGGCGTGGCGCCGGGCTCGGGCTCGCCATCACCAAACACCTGGTCGACCTGCATGGCGGGCGCATCTCCGCGCGCTCCCAACCGGGTCAGGGGACGACCTTCATCGTCTGTCTGCCACTCGAGGGCCCGGCGTGAGGGGAGTGTTCATTCGCAAGAGCGCGTCCCTCGGTCGCCAAGCGCTGGTCGCGGCCTGGGCTTCCTCGCTCGCGTCGGCGGCGCTGTTCGTGGCCTTCGCCATCTTCGTGCTGCGCCCCGGGCCCGCCGAGTGGTCCGGCATCGTGCGTGTCGCGCTGGCGCTGAGCGTGGGCGTGCCCGTGCTGATCGCGGTCCTGGGCATCCCCGCGGGGCGCGCCCTGCGCAGGCTGCGTCTCGGTCCGTCCGTCGGGGCGTCGGGTCAGCCGCCTCGGACGGATCTCCCGGCGCTCTTGCAAATTCACCGCGCGCCCCTGTCCGTCGCGCTGCCCGTCTTCGTGATCGCGACGAGCGCCGCCCTCGCCGACACCACCGGATTGCTCCCCTGGTCGGGAATTCACGGCCCGCGCGCGTGGGCGGTGGGCTTCGCGGCCGTGGGCACGCTGGAGCTCGGGCTCCACGCGAGCGTGCTGGTGTGGAGGGATCTGATCTGGACCGAACTCTCGGCTCTGCCGCCGCGCAGCTTGTCTCTTCAGGTTCATGGCACGCTGGCGCATCGGCTCGTGCTGCGCGTGGTCTCGGTCGCCGGGTTCGTCGTGGCCTGGGCCGTGGCCGCCTTCTTCGTGGCTGCGGGGCATTTCCCCCACCTCGTACCGGCGGCGCTGGTGGTGGGCGTCGTCGCCTACGGAGCCCTGCTGGTGGTCCTGGTCGTCAGCTATCGCCTCGGTCGTCATGTCGTGGCCGACGTGCGACGTCTGACCGCCTTCGTGGACGCGCTGCGATCCAACGAGGAGTGGACCGCGACCGGAGAACTGCCCTTGCTCGGCAGGCCCCTCTCCACCCAGCCCGCCGAAGCGCTGAATCAAGCGATCGTGGCCGTCGCCGAGCGCTTCGCGCGCATGGCCAACGAAGAGGCGCGCGTGCGGGGCGTGCTCGAGCGCGCAGAGCGTCTCCGTCCTCGCTTCATGGCCTGGGTCAGCCACGACCTCCGGGGTCCGCTGAACTCGATCAAGGGCTTCGCCGAGATCCTGTCGCGGGGCGAGGATCCGCCGCTCTCACCCGAGCAACGCGAGTCGCTGATGACGATCCAGGAGAGCGGCGAGGAGCTGCTTCGCCTGGTGACGGAGATCATCGACGCGACGCGCTTGCTCGAGGGGCGCATCGAGCTCCATCTCGGCTGGACGCCCATCGTCACGCTCCTGACCGAAGCCATCGGTCAGGTTCGACTCCTGCGCCGGCGCCGGCCGGTGGAGCTCGAGACCAACCTGCAGCCCGGACTGCCCGTGTTGAAGGTCGATCGCGCGCGCCTTGTGCAAGCGTTGGTCTCGGTCTTGGCCTTCGTGCAGCACCCCCTCGAGCAGGGCTCGGTGCACGTCGGCGTGCGCGTGATCGATCCCCGGCCCGAGCGGCGCGGGTTGGTTCGCTTCGAAATCCGCGCCTCCCCCGGCGTGGATCTCGGTGACGGCAAACACCTCTTCGAAGCGCTGCGTCCCGAGCGCGGGCCGAGCGGGCAGCGGGTCGCCGGCCTGGGCGTGGGGCTCTTCCTGGCGCGCGGCCTGGTCGAACGTCACGGGGGAGCGCTCGGCTACCACCCCGGCCTGCAGCAGTCGGGCGGCACCTTCGTGCTGGATCTGCCGATCACGTCCGAGGCTGCCTAGACTCCGAGGCTGCTTGGACTCCGTGCCGTGCACACACGGGCGCCGACGGGAGACGCGCTCCACGTCGACGCCGAGGTGCGAGGGGTATCAGCCGCAGAGGCCGGTGGCGACGGTGCACGTGCGACTGCCCGTGCAGTCCGCGTCGGAGGCGCAGGCCGGACGACACGCGCCGTCCGTGCTCGAACCCGTGGCCACGCAGGCATAGCCAGGGCGGCAGCTGCCGGAAGCGGAGGTCACGCAGGCGACGAGGCATGCTCCGAGCTCTGCATCGCCCGCGCCGTCGTCCACGCACACGCCGGCGGCGGGGCAGGCCTGCTCCGGGCCCGTGCCCGAGAGTCGGCAGCCGATCGCCGCGCACGTGCCCGACGGGTAGCCGTCGCTGGCTTCGGTGAGGCAGCTGCCACCGGGGCAGTCGTCCACCGACACGCAGGGCTCGCCCAGGCGGGCGGCCTCGAAGGGATCTCGGCACAGGCCCGTGCCGGGATTGCAGCTGAAGAGCGGGGCGCCCATCGTGCCGTCGTTGGCGCAGGCCGCGTCCGAGGTGCACGAGGGCGTGCAGGCGCTTCCGCGGTCGGGCTGGGCCGCGTCGACCGGCGAACAGGCGTAGTCCGGCGTGCGGCAGTCGCTGTCGTTCGTGCAGCCGTCGAGGCAGGTCGGCTCGCCTCCGATCACGGAGCAGACGCCGTTGCCCGGGCAGCCGTCGCCCGCGTCGGCGGCGCTGGGATCACAGCCAGAGTAGGCGCAGTAGGAGCCCGGAAATCCCGACTCGAACTCCGTCATGCAGGTGCCGCCCCGACATGCGCCAGACACGGTCGAGCAGGGCTGGCCGTACTCGGTCGAGTCGAAGGCGACGTCGCAGGTGCCCAGGGTCGGGTTGCACACGCGGCCGCCCGAGCAGTCCGCGTCGGTGCGGCAGCCCGGCTGGCAGAAGAGCCTGTCCGGGTAGTCGCCGCTCGGTCCGCAGGAGTAGGAGTCGCGACAGTCGCTGTCGATGGTGCAGGCCTCGACGCAGGCGCCGCCGCCGCCGCCACCACCCGCGGGGATACACACCGATCCATCGGCGCATCCCGTTCCGCTCGCGGGATCACAGCCGAAGCCGATGCAGGCGCCTCCGGGCCAGCCCGCGAAGTCCTCGCCCAGGCAGAAGCCCGAGGCGGGACATTGGGCGTCGTCCGTGCAGGCGTCTCCGATGGACGCTGCGGGATCGAAGCAGGCCCCGGCGCCGGCGCCTCCGCCCGTGGGATCGCATTGGGACGATCCGCTGCAATCCGAGTCGTCCGCGCAGCCCGGGTAGCAGACGTTGCCCGGCAGCATGAAGGAGGTGGAGCAACCGTAGCCGGCGCGACAGGTGCGCTCGGTCGCGGCCGGGTCGCAGTTCGCGAAGCAGATGGACTGCCCGCGACCCACGGGGATGCAGCTCGAGGCGCCGGGGCAGTCGGCGTCGCTCCTGCAGACGTTGGTGCAGTAGCCACCGGGCAAGGCGTCGACGCACGAGCCTGTGCAGTCGGCGTCGCTGGAGCACGGGTTGCCGATGTCACCCGTGGGCGGCATGGCGCTGTCCACGTCGGCATCCGGCGTGCCCGTGTCGGTCGGCATCGAGGCGTCGAAGGTGATGCCGGCGTCCGGCTCGATCGTGGTGGAGCTGCTGCAGGCGGCCAGGAGGCCAGCGCCCACCGTCAGCAGGAGGGGGATTCGTCGATTCATGTTGTTCCTATCCAGGCAGTGCCGCACGTCCGGGCGGGAACGTAGCCCAGCTCTCCCGCGAGAGAAAGGCCAACGGCTGAGGGAATTGCGCGACGAGCTCGCGGGCACCGCGTCGGGCGTGAGCCCGGGCTTCGTTGACCATCGGGCCCCCGACGTAGTACCAAACCGTCTCCGGGCAAACTCGATCGCGGGTGAATAGCGTGGCTGAACGAGAGCAGGACTCCGACGTGGAGGGCAGCGAAGCGACCGGGGCCATCGGGGCCTCCGCCTCCGGCATGGGCTTCTGGCCCCTGACCGATGTGGGCCGCGTGCGCGACCACAACGAAGACAGCTTCCTGGTCGACAAGAAGCTCGACCTCTTCATCGTCGCCGACGGCATGGGAGGGCACGCCGCGGGTGAGGTGGCGAGCGACATGGCCGCTCACGGCGTGCGCGACGCCATCGCCCGTGAGCGCGACGCCCTGGCCTCCTACGAGCGCGGCGACGGCAGCGTGACGCGCAAGGACATCTTGCGCCTGTGCGAGTCCGCCGTGCAGCAGGCCTGCTCCGCCGTGCACGCGGAGGGCGTGCGCGACGAGGCCAAGCGCGGCATGGGCACGACCCTCGACGCCTTGCTGATCGTGGGCAACCGCGGCTTCATCGCCCACGTCGGCGATTCGCGCGTCTACCTCTACCGACAAGGCTCCGTGCATCAGCTGACGGAGGACCACTCGTTGATCAACGAGCTCCTGCGTCGCGGGCGCCTCAGCCGCGAGCAGATCGAGAAGGTCCAGTACAAGAACGCCGTCACGCGCGCCGTGGGCGTGTACGAGTCGGTCGAGGTCGACGTCTTCGACTTCGACGTGCTGCCCGGCGATCGCTTCCTGCTCTGCAGCGACGGCCTGCACGGCTACCTCGAAGAGAGCGAGCTCATCTCCCTCTTCGCCGAGCACGCGGAGCCCGATCTTCCCCAGCGCTTGGTCGATCTCGCCAACGAGCGAGGTGGCAAAGACAACATCACCGCGATCATCGTGCGCGCGCCCGACGACGAGTCGGGCGTCGACAAGCTGGCGCGGGAGGTCAACCTCAAGCTCGAAGTGCTGCACAAGATGCCGCTCTTCCGCTTCCTCACCTACCAGGAGCTGGTGCGCGTCCTGAACATCACGGACGTGCGCAGCTACGCCAAGGGCGCTTCGGTCGTGCAAGAGGGAGACATGGGCGACGAGATGTTCATCGTGCTCACCGGCGCCGTGAAGGTGCACTCGGGGGACGCCGAGTTCGCGCGCCTCGAGCCGGGTCAGCACGTGGGCGAGATGGCGCTCATCGATCGCGCGCCTCGCAGCGCCAGCGTGAGCGCTTTGGAACCGTCGAAGCTGCTCACCATCCGGCGTCGCGACTTCTTCGATTTGATCCGCAAGCACCACGACATCGCGGTGAAGCTGCTCTGGAGCTTCCTCGGGGAGCTCTCCACGCGCCTGCGCTCGACCTCACGCGATCTCGGGGACGCCCGCGAGCAGCTCGCCGCGGAGGGTCTGCCGTCGGGGTTGATCGGGCTCGGGCTCGAGGTCGACATCAACTCCATCGAGCCCCCCGAGGATGGGGAGTAGCGAGCTGGCTCGCTCGCGCCGACGTCTGGACCGCTTCGCGTGCCTGTGGCTGGGCGCGCTCTTGCTGCTCTCCGGCTGCGCGCGCGCGTGCGGCTCCCAGGCTTCACCTGCCGCCGACGCGGCTCCCATAGCCCCGGCGCCTCCTCCCCAGGCCCCGCCCTATCCTGCGCCCCCGCCCATGCCCTACGTGCGGGTGACGCGGGTCGAGGGTGACGGCGCCTCGGTGAGCGCGGGCGCGAACCTCGAGGCCGGCGCGCTGCTCCAGAGCGGCGACGCCAAGGTCGTGCTGGATTTCCACGACGGCGGGCGCCTGGAGATCTTGCCCCACTCGAGCGCGCGCCTGGGCCAGGCGGAACCCCAGGAGATGATGCTGGCCCACGGCATGGCGCGCGCCGTGCTGCCGGCCGCGGGCAATTCGCCACGCCCCTCGATTCGCTTGGCCACGGCGGCGGGGGTGGTCGAGCTGCCCGGCGCGGGCGCCGTGTTGGTGGCGGCGCTGCCTGGCGGTCACGCCTGGGTCGCCTGCGGCGCCGGCTCGGTCAGCGTGCGCGACGGGGAGGTGGACGAGGAGGGGCGCCCCCGGACGTCGATGCTGGTGGCCGGTCAGGCCGTCGCGCTCACGCCCGCGCTCGGCCCAGCCACGGCCGCGCCCTCGGACGCCGCTTTCGCCCAGGCCATGGCCCAGGGGCTCTTGGAGCACGCCGCGCCCGAGACCGCGCCCGAGGTTCGCGCCCGCTCGGAGCAGGGCCAGGTCGATCTGTTGGCGGCGCTCGTGGCCTTCGAGACGCTCTATGCCGATGGTGAGGCCCTGCGCGCCCGGCAGCGCAGCCTCGCGCGCAGCGACCCACCGGCCGCCCGCGCGCTCCTGCCCCAGCTCGTAGAGCACTCCCGCGCCCGGCTGCGAGCCCGGGAGCGCCTGCTCGTGCGCTACGAACGCGCCAGCTCCATCGACCTCGAGCTGGGCCAGCCCAATGCCCTCGAAGCCCGGGTCGTGGCCGCCCTGAGTCGCGGGCGGGTAGCGAGCCAGCCTTGACCTCCTAGCGCGCGCGCTTCTATCCTCTCGCTCGATGCGTCCGCTCGAAACCAGTTGCTCGCTCGCCCCATGGTGGCGTCGGCCGATCTCCCTGTGGATCGCGGCTCTCGCCGCGCCGATGGCGTTCGCGTGGGCGACCCCCGCCGCCGCCCAGGACACGCTGCGCCTGTTCAACGAACCGGCGACCTACACGGACGTGCCGGACGCCTTCGACGACAACGATCCCTTCGATCTGAACATCAACCTCGGCTTCACGCGCATGCAGGAGATGGGCACGATCCAGCGCGAGAACCCGTTGTCGGACCCTGGCCCGGCGAGCGACGGACGCGACGGCGCCAACTACGGCAACGTCGCGGACACCGAGCATCTCCGCAACACGCTCGACGTCGGTCTGCAGCTCGGCCTCTTCCACGACGTGGCGGCCTTCGTGACCTTGCCCGTCGTGCTCAGCGACACGCGCACCTTGCGGCCCCATGGCAGCGCGGCCGCGGAGAACATCTACCCCACGCATGATGCAGCCCTCACGCCCGGCACGCCCGTGCCTCCAGACGACATCGAGCGCAGGCTCTTCAACACCAACTTCGACGCACCGACCCGCTCGGGGGTCGATCAGGTGCTGTTCGGGCTCGACCTCGGGCTCATGAACCAGATGCGCACGGCCGAGCTGCCCACCTGGACGCTGCGCCTCGAGGGACGCTTCGGCATCGGCTCCGCCATGAACGCCTGCGCGGACGGCGACAGCGCCTGCGCCCCCGGCGTGAGCCGTGGCAACAACGGGCTGCGCATCGAGACGCGCATGAGCCGCCGCTATCGTTACGTCGAGCCCTACGGCGGCATCGGCTTCCAGATCGAGTGGCCGGGCAACGCGGACAAGACCTTCTTCCCCAGCGGCAACCTCTCCGGCTTCATGAACACCAAGCCGCCGATCCTGGGCGAGTTCAACGCGGGCGTCGCCATCGTGCCCTGGGAGCAGAAGGAGCGCTGGCAGCGCTTGACCCTCGATGTGCGCTTCCATAGCCGCTACGTCTCCGAGGGACGCGACTACTCGCCGCTCTTCGACGCGCTCGGGAGTTCGCACAGCCCCTACCTGACGACGGACGCCTGCGAGGGCATCCCCAGGAACGGCGCCGACTGTGTCGGCACCGCCGACGGCTACCGCCTGGTGCACTTCACCGGCCTCACCGACACGCAGGGCCACGGCGAATACGGCATGCGCCTGGGGCTCGAGATGCAGGCCGCGCGCTACGTGCGCTTCGGCTTCGGCGCCGACATGACCTGGATCACCTCGCACATCATCACCTTCACCGACGCCTGCAATCCGAACATCGACCCCACCGTCGGCGACGGACGGGTGGGCAGCTGCCGCGGTGGCATCATCAACCCGGCCCATCGGCCCGCCATCGACACGCCCGGCAATCGCTTCCGCCTCAACGACGCGATGCGCTTCGAGCTCTACGCCTCCGCCAGCGCGCAGTTCTGAGCGTCCGAAGGGAAATAAACTGATCGCCTTCCTGCGTCGAGGCGCCCCGCTCGCAAGGCGCGAGGAGCGAGCATACCGGGGGTATGTGAGCGACGAGCAACGCCGCGAGCGGGGATGGATCGGCGCAGGAAG
>Ga0100396_1000276_pt1 | contig 28022 bp, 30 predicted proteins | sample CryGeymeta201520_FD_81551 | JGI IMG/M metagenome (GOLD analysis project Ga0100396, IMG submission 81551) | Groundwater microbial communities from Crystal Geyser aquifers in Utah, USA - Crystal Geyser metaG 2015-20 | ecosystem: Environmental > Aquatic > Deep subsurface > Groundwater | place: USA... | reverse complement strand
GCTCCCCCACCAGCACCTGTCTCTTTCTGGATAGCGTCAATCACCTCACTGAAATAGTATATATCTATGGGGAAGGAGATGCTAAAATTACCCTCTTTCTTGGTTTTAGGCATCAAAACAAGGCTCTTGCTCCACTTGTCTGGGTTTTCTATTGTGGCGGTAACCTCTACCTCTTCTGATTGCGCCCTTATCGGCTTATCACAATTAAATTGATAGGACAAAGTTGCCTTAATGTTGTCAATTATGTTAGGGAAATATACCAGCCCTGGACCCAGAGTCTGGGGAAGTGGAGTAGGGCTCGCCGGAGGCTCTGCCACAGGAAGCGGCTCCGACCGGAGCACTCCTGATTCGTAAAGACTATTATAATCGAGATACACTTCGTAATCAAACCAGCCCTCCTCCTCATACTTGACCCCCTCAACAGAGCCGTTATCACTGCCCTTTAAGTCACCATCCAATTCCAAAGTCTTCTGCTTAAGGATAGCTGTTATCTCATGGCTAAAGTCATTCGCGATAGTCTTTCCTGAAGCAGTTGCGGCTGTAGTATGGACCACAGCTCTGATGATGAAGTTCCTCTGGGAAGTGGTAATCCCTATCTCTTCCTCGATATCGTCCACCACGCTATCAAGGGAGTCAAGGAATAAAGGAAAGTCTACCCTGAACTCCGTTCCTGTACGGGTCTCTTCCAGCACCGTTATTTCCTTCTGCCACACGCCTGGGTTTTCCGCAGTTATTGTGACCACCACGTCATTAGTGACATTAGCTACGGGCTCACTACAATCAAACTTGTAGCTGAAGGCTAACCTCGTCTCGTCAATAATATCCCGGAAGAAAACTAGAGGTGTCTCCTCTTTTGTTTCCGCAGCCTCTTTTTCTTCAGGCGGTATAAATTCGCCGTAAAGGGTATTGGGCTTGAGATACACCTGGTAGTCAAATGTTCCCTTATGTTCATAGCTTGCCCCTGGAATTGTTACCTCACCTGGCCCTGCTGAGGAACGCCACAGACCAAGCGCTGAGGCTACCAGCAGAGCACCGGCCAGGGCAAAGCATGCTATCCTCACTGTGCTCGACTTCCTAAATGGTTTCCAAACTTTCATTAGCTCTGTGCCGCTATTCTACGAAGCAACGCTTGGGGTGTCAATGGAAAAATCTCTCCTGTCTTATAGTGGGCCTCAGGATTTAGGAAAGGTAGGTTACCAGCCTTGCCACTGGCAAGGGCAATCACCGGGCGAGGACTCGTTCTCTCCTCCTCTTAGCCTTGAGTCCACGGTTTCGCTTCTTCAATATCTCTTGGCGCCTCTTTACATGCGGTCTAAATATCCATTCCCACATGTTTTTTAATTCCGTGCCAATAACAGTCAGCCCTATGGCTAGAATTACCAGCAATGCTACGGAAATTTTCTTCCCCATAAAAGTTATTGGGGTTGCATGAAGATGAGAGAGATAGGCTATATTCCCCACACGGGGAACATAAAATATCGTTTTCCCGATGAAGTTCTGGGGGGAAACCAGGTCCGGGTCGGGATATTCATTGGCATCCCCTTTGGTCTGAAAAAATAACTGGCTGTCAATCTGTTTTATGTCTATCACCCGATGGCAAATGCGAGCCTCTTTCTCAATGTGCGGCTCTGTAAACAGGATGGTGTCTCCTACTTTGATATCCCCCATTCCTACTGGCCGCGTTACCACCATCCCTCCAGGATTAATAGCCGGCTCCATACTTTTGGTAGGCACAACATCAAACCGCCAACCCAACAGAGAGGCAGTCAGAATAAACAAGACCATCGAGATTACTACCCCGAATATCAGCCAGCCTGCCAGCTTTACTAGTCTTTTCGTTTCTATGCCTTCCCTTTGGCTTATTTTCGTTAAAGAGGTCGTTACCTTTCGGCTACTGCCACCGTGACCTTCTTGGCGCCTTGACCGATATCGTCAATCTCAAGGACCTCGTCAAGTTCGATTATCACTTCATCGTCTTTACTTAGGGCGCTGTCCAAAACTTTCCAGCCGTGAACCTCGTCATCTATTGTAACCCAGATTGTGCTGCCGGCGGTGAGGTCACGGTCAAAGGAGAGCGCCACTCTATCGACACCAGAGCCATCGTCTGCTGAGAGAAACCCTATATCGTCAGTGTTGGCCTGGGCCAGCTCAGCCTTGCCGCTGCTGAGTGCCCCGACATTGAAGAAGTCCGTGCCGGTAGCGAAGGCGGCGCCGATTGCCCCCAGAGCGAGAACCATAAGCGCTACAGTTATCAGAAGAGCCCTACGTGATATCTTCGTACCTCCTTTCGTATTTTCAGTCTTGCCTAGCTGTTACTTACTTCAGGGCGTAATAACGCTTGGCTTGCATGCCCCTTTGGTGGAGCCATCGTGGCGAAGAACAAATCCCTCGATGGCTCCACCATTGGAACGCCTATCGGAAAGAGGAAAGGGAGCTTCGGCTCTGGGAAAAATGGTTTAACCGACAGGATTACTTACCCCTAGGGACCCGCCCCTTCGAATACGGTTACTCTGATGTAGTAGATCTGTGAGACTGCTGGAGGGATGGCAAAGTTGGGGCCCTGGTAGGTACCTCCCGCTGCTAGTGCGGCAGGTAAATTTGAAAGGGTATCTGCTATAAGGGCTCCAGCCGCGTTATAAAGGCTAATAACAATCCCAGTACCCTGATTAAGGTCCTGATCGAAGTGGAGCCAAACCCGAGTAAGTGTAGGTTCGTCCGATAGGGGATCATAGGTAAGGTCGTCAGGCCCCCAATTTATCTGACTCACATTGACTTGGGGGACCGTGCCAATGCCGGTACTGAGGGACCCAACACCGGCGTTGAAGTTCATGCCGGTGGCGAAAGCTGCACCAATGCCGCCAATTGCCACGAGACAGACTATCAGACCTATTAAAAGTGCTTTTCGCATATTCATTTCTCCTTGATTCAGACTTCTCGCCAGCGGCGGCGGAGATAAAGCTTACTTCCACCAGACCGACCACTGGACTTCCAGCAAGCGAGATTACAGATACAACTTTTCCGGTCTTTCCCGAATGTCATCCCAGAGCCTGGCTCTCTTCCTTCCTTTCCTTCTAATTAAGCATCACCTCCTTTATTAAAACTCGATGAGGTTGAGATTGCTTCGGCACGTCGTGCCTCGCAATGACAAGGCGAAAGAACCTCGCAATCATAGTTGAGATTTCCGCGCAGATCGACCGCTCTGCTTATCACCCTTAGTTTCAACATTTTCGTAGTGCGACCCTTCAGGGTCGTGCACGAGGCTAAAGCCTCGCACTACAAATATTTTTTGGTTGAGGTCTCGCACTACGTTTTTGAAACACGCTTGGACGGGTGATTTCGGGGAGCCCGGGTATTCCTTGGTCTCATCGGGCATATCTATATTCCACCTCATCTTTAATTTAAGGTGTGCCTTTTCGCCCAGGATCGACCGGCTCCCCGAAGGGAGCCCAAGGGCATCGGCATGGGTAGTTGTCATATTTGTGTTGAACTGCTTGTTTTGCATTTTTAAATTCCTGCTGCTATGCTACTTAAGTGGAGGTTGTTTATGAAATTCACTGTTATCCTTGAGCCTGAGACCATCGGATATTCCGTCCACTGCCCTGCCCTACCAGGCTGTGTCAGCCAGGGCGACAGTCGAGAGGAAGCCATGACCAATATCCGAGAGGCTATCGAGGGAATTTTAGCTCTGAGAGAGAAACACAATATGCCCCTCCCGGAAGAGACACCGGAGCTTGTCTCACAAGAGATACGCTGCTCTCTGAGCGAGCGCAAAGCAGAAGGACTTCCCCTCAAGATTGAGACCGACGAGGTAGAGGTAATTCCTAGGGTGCCAGTTTGATGGCAAAGTTGCCTGTAGTAAGAGGAGACGATGCCATCAAAGCCTTTGGAAGGACTGGCTTCTCTCTTGACCACTGGAGAGGAGGACATGCCATCCTTTATCACCCCGATGGACGGCATCTTAGCGTTCCGGGCGGAAGAAAAGAACTCAAACCAGGCACACTGCGAACCCTTATCCGCAAAGCTGGCCTTACCGTTGACGAGTTTACAAAGCTTCTCTGAACTCTTCATCACTTCGGCAATATGAGGGAGCCCAAGGGCATCGGCATGGTAATAGTCAAAATTGAAGTTATAACCATTTTCTGCTAGGATATTGCCACGATGGCAAGATATATTCTGTCTGTAGAAATTCAGCCTCTGGAGGAAGGTGGCTACATGGCTACTTGCCCTGCTATTCAAGGTTGCCATGCTGAGGGGCAGACTATAAGCGAGGCGCTGGATAACGTTGAGGACGTGGCCAGGATACTGCTGGAGCTCCGCAGGGAAGATGGCTTGCCCCTTCCTGAAGGACTTCGCCAGCCTGAGCCGGATACCGTGCTTCATGGCGAGCTTCTCCTTACAGTGAGTGCCCCATGACCTATCGGGAACTTACCCGAAAGCTGAGGCGATTGGGATGCGAGTTCCGGCGACAGGCAAAGGGCGGGCATGAAGTCTGGTGGTGTCCCCAGCGGAATCGATATACCACCATTTCTTACCACGGAAGCAAAGATATTCCTAAAGGAACTTTGGCAGCTATCTTGCGTGATCTTGGTTTGAGTAAAGAAGATCTGGATAAGGTATAATAACCTCGGAATGGGTTTCACCACAGTCGAAGTGTCACTACATAATCCGGAAAAGCCCGCTGAATGCCGGGCAGTAAACCTGCTTGCCGACAGCGGAGCCATGTATTCCATTATCCCGCGCCAGATTCTGGATGACTTAGGGATAAAGCCCCACTGGAGGCGCAAGTTCAGCTTAGCTAATGGGCAAAAGATAGAAAGGGACGGCAGTGGCGCTTTATACCGGATAGGGGAATACGAAGGGCATGCCCCGGTCATCTTTGGCGAGGAAGGTGACCACCCAATATTAGGAGTTACTGCTCTGGAAGCCATGGGACTCCAGGTTGACCCAGTCAGCCAGGAACTTAAGCCAACAGAGCTCCTTCTCTTATGAAGTCGTCTTGCTGCAGTATCGGCTTCAGAATATGTTGAGAAAAGCCAGTTTTCATAAATGTAAAAGCTCAACTTGATGTCCTCTCCAAATCCGCTGGCTGGGCTATCTTCCCCTTTTCTTGGTAAATTTCTAGCTTAGTGCCACATTTGGAACAAGTTTGGTGCTCTGGATCGGTTAGTGCCCAACCATAATAGTGAGCACCACATTTTGGGCATCTTGCTTCTGGCATTTTTAGTCTCCTTCTCTTATAGCTAGCTTTCATCTTGATTATCCTCTTTCATATCCCTTGAGCGCCCTTGCGACGTAGCAAGGAGCGAATTCTGGCTAGCAATAGCCCTCGCTGCAGCGGGGAAGGAACATAGGCACTAGCCCCGCATTCCAGAAAGGGAACGCCACCAGATTCCTCTGGCTTGGTGCCCAGGATAATCACTGGAGCCTGGGGTGTCTGGCGGATAAGGATACACAACTCATCCCCATTCAGTTTGGCCATGTCCTCAGCCATAACTATGGCGTCAGGCTGTGTTCTATTTATCTCAAGCAGTGCTTGCCGCCCTTCGCTAGCACTGGCAACTTGAAAGCCGGAATGCTGTAAGAAAAATGTCAACTCACGGCTCAACGCCATGTCAGACTGAATTAGCACTATTCTTTCCATCTTGCCTGGTTAAGTGTAATTGCTGAGCCCAGGGAAGTCAGTGGCTATTTGGCGACAAAAGGTCTCTTTATGGTGAAAGAGGGTCTCTTTTTGGTTGGAAAAGGTTACAAAGGTCTCTGTCTGCTATCAGAGCATCTCAGAATGTAACCGACACCCCTCTCATTGAGGATCATTTCTGGGATGGCGGGGTTATCTTCCATTTTATGCCTCAGGCGATGGATACTCCCCTTAACAAGTTCGTTATCACTCTCATAGTTTGGCCCCCAGACACGGTGAAGTAAGTCGGTATTATTGACAACCGCTCCCTGATTTGTGGCTAATTGGCAGAGAATCTTGTACTCAATAGGGGTTAGCTTCACTTTCTTTTCCGAAAGGAACACCTCATGAGCAGCATAATTTATGGTTAGTCTGCCACCGAGGAAAGAGGAGACGGCGTTATTATTGTGGGGGGGCAACGGCGAAGAATAGCATTCACCTTGGCGATAAATTCCATAGGCACGGATGATGGGTCAATCCAGTCGTCAGCGCCCATTTCCAGGACTCTTACCTTATCCATAACATCCTGGCTTTTGCTGAGAACGATAATAGGGACGTCGGAAAAGCTACGAATCTGGGATATAAGGTCCGGGCAATCGCCGGCATCTGGGTGGAAATGAAGTATGACCACATGTGGTGATTGCCTATGTATTAGCTCTATGGCTTCCCGTGCTTCACTGACCTCAATCAAGCTTAACTCTGGCCATCTCATCTTTAAGACAAGAGAAATATTTTGCGATAGCTCCCTGGAACCAGTGAAGACTACAACTCTCATTTCAACCCAGAATAAAAATAGCGAAACCAACCTACCCGGTCGGTTTCGCTATTGACTCCACGGAGCTCAAGCGACCACTTGGGGACTCCGCTTCATCGCTCCACGAATCGTTGCCTTCTTTTAATACTACTATTATAGTACTACCCACTGTGGTCAAAGTCAATAGCATTATCTTTACTTTACCTCCCAAACCCAAAAAAGGTCCTATTTTTTCGGGACTTTTGTACCAGGCGAAACTGGCGGTGGCACCGTACATAGGACTTTTGGGTGATAGACAGGCAATGGAGCTTAAGTTAGATTAGATAACGTTCAGGAAACAGGAGTAAGGTATGGTGAAAATGGATTCGGAGATGCTGAGCACTGCCGAGGTAGCCAGGCTATTGAGGGTTCATACTAACACAGTGCGGCGATGGGCAAATAAAGGGCTACTTTCTGCCTATCGGCTGGGGCCGAGGCGTGACCGCAGGTTCAAGCGGCGGGATGTAGACAGCTTCTTGCGACCCAATAACACAAGCCAAAGCTAGCTGGTGCCCGGATGGGCAAACTTTGTTACATTACTCAGGCGAGGTTTGCTTGGACTATCTTCCACCTACTACGCAATGGCGAATTCTGATATGCGGGCTGCCATTGGAAACAGGGAGAGGAGATTGTCCTGCTTTGCCACACCCCCCACCCTGATTCATCTCAAGGTCATTGCCGATGGCATCTATGTTTTCCAGGGTAATGAAAACATTGCCGCTTAGCACGGGAGAACGCAGCAACTCTGCCAGTCTTCCCTGGCGAATTATATAAGCTTCTCCAGCGGAAAAAGTGAACATTTCCAGGCTGGTTGTTCCCCCGTACCAATCCTTGACATAAACGCCCTCTTTAATTTCGCTGAGCATTTCTTCTAAAGATGCATCACCGGGCTCAATATAAGTATTGCTCATCCGCACTATGGGAGAGAAGAGATAACTCAAGGCACGGGCGTTTCCCGTGGGTTTCTCACCCATTCTAGCTGATGTCTCTCGGGAATGAAGCCTTCCTACCAAGATTCCCTCCCGAATAAGATAAGTTTTTGATGATGGCACTCCTTCATCATCATATTTATAACTTCCCCTCAAATTTGGAATCGTGGCATCATCAATGATATTAAGATGCTTTCCCCCAAATCTGCTGCCTAAAACCATGATATTACGTAATTGCTCATTCTGATATACGAAATCCGACTCAGATAAATGACCAAAAGCTTCGTGAACAAAAACCCCAGCCAGAATGGGGTCTAAAATCACAGTATACTCACCTCCTTTTACCTGCGGGGCGGAAAGAAGAGCTGCTGCTCGCCTGGCTATCTCCGCTACCCGCTCATGTAAGCCTTCTATGGCGGAAAAATCACCCGTGCTCCCCAGGCTTAATCCTGCCTGTTGAATCTCGCTATTATCTCGAGCTACGGCAGTTAATCGTATGGCGAGATCGGGCTTAATCTGTTCTATATAGCAGCCCTGTGAATTAGCAAAAATGACTTTGCGTCTGATGTCTCGATAGACAACCCTTGAGCTTTGAATCCTGGGTGAACTCAGCATAATAGTATTGTATTCATCCATAAGCTCTTTCTTTGTTGTCAGAGGTACCTTTGCTGAATCTTTACCCAATTGTGGCTCTACTGTCTCTACTATAGGGTCTCTAAGAGAAAGTCGAAGTGGGTCTCCGCTAGCCAATCTTGCTTCTTTTACTGCTAACTCTACCTTATCCCATAGGCCTTCAAGGTAATTAAAGCTGACAAAGCCCCATCCACCCTTTACCAGGGTGCGCACACTGCCGCCAGAGTTGCGAGTTCTACTTATCTCCTCCAGTCGGCTACCTCTATATTCAATATAAGTGGCCGCGCTCTCCTCATAGCGGATTTCAATATACTCAGCTTCATGACTCTTCATGGCATCAAAAAATAGATCACGCATGGCTTTACCCTTAGTTAAGAATCAAACATCAAAAGTTAAAAATCAGAATGACAAATCAAAACTCAAATATCAAGTGAAATTTTCTGATTGTTGCTCTGTATTTTTGCCTTTTGCATTTTTATCTTTGCTTTTGGTTTTCTCACCAGATTTATTATATACTTTATCGACACTGGTGTGAAATTTGTGCCTAGCCGATGGAATCCCGGGAAGGTTTTAGAAATAAAAAGCAAGGGGGTTAAATGAGGTCGAGCCTTATAGGCAAGATTGAAAAAGCTAAACGCTATGCCCAGGAGCCAGAACGTATCACTTTCTCAGATTTCGCCGCTGTTTTCCGGGGAGACAACAACGAGCACAAAATAGGCTATTCCAATGAAAAATGGCACTGCACATGCTATTTTTTCTCGCAATGGGGAACATGTAGTCATGTCATGGCATTGCAACAAGTGCTGAGCAAAATGCTACCAAAAGAAGCTCTTATCTCTTCTATGACAACGGAACCTTAGAAAAGTAGTCCAGAGCTTCGGCTACGACAAATAAGGAACCGGTAACACAGATAAGGTCTTGCTCGCTAGCCAAAGATAAAGCTTGGAATAATGCCTGAGGAATGTTCTCAGTAATCTTTGAGTTAACCCCCATCTTAACGAACTCAGTAGCTATGACTGAGGGAGAGGCAGCCCGGGGATGTGAAGTGTGGGTAACAATAACCTGCGGAGAAAGAGAAACTAGTTCCCTTACTATGCCAGGTATGTCCTTATCACAGGAGACTCCAAAAATAAGGAGGGCTCGTTTGTAGCTAAAATACGCTTTGACATTCTCAACTAGCCTTTTTATTGATGCCACATTATGGGCTCCATCGACCAACACGATGGGTGAGTGTTGCAAAATCTGGAATCGCCCTGGCCACTTGACTTTAGCCAGCCCTTGGGCAATATCTTGAGAGGAAATATCAAAGCCTCGAGAGACGAGAACCTCCAGAGCAGCTACTGCAGTAGCAGTGTTCTCGAGTTGATAATCTCCCAAAAGGGGAATAGTCACGTGATAAATTCCCCTTCGGCCTTCAACCATAATTGATTGATGAGAGAGGTCACCATTCATTCCACGCCAGGTAACCTCTTTGCCCACCCGAACCAAGTTCGCCCCTTGCTTGTAACAAATATTACTGATTACTGAAGTTACTTCTTCTGGTTGGGGAGAAAGCACGACTGTGCAACCCGGCTTGATAATGCCCGCTTTCTCATAAGCTATCTTTTCCAGGCTATCGCCTAAAATCTGCATATGGTCCAGGCTGATGGAAGTAATAATACAGACTTCTGGCTGGGCTACATTAGTGGCATCAAGCCTGCCGCCTAGACCTACCTCCAGAACCTGGAAATGCGCCTGCTTCTCATGGAAATAAACAAATGCCAGGATAGTTAACACCTCGAAGAAAGTTAGCTGTCTCCTGTTTGCTGCCTCAAGATAAGGCTTTAGCTTTGTCATTAGTTCGGCAAATGCCTCTTCCGAAATCAAAGTGCCATCTACTTTGATTCGTTCCCTGAGATGGTGGAGGTGAGGGGAAGTATACAGTCCCGTCTTATAGCCGGAGTCAGTCAAAACCTGAGCTATCATGGCAGCCACACTCCCCTTACCTTTGGTGCCTGCTATATGAACTGTTCTAGCCGCTAAATGAGGGTTGCCTATTTGGTGTAACACTTCCTCCACATGTCTTAAGTCATAATCGGGTGAAGCGTAAGAAATCCCGGGGATATTTTCGTAATTGACGAAGCTATTAAGATACTCTTCGGCTTCGATATAATTCATTTCTCACCCAAGTTACACATTATACTATGTGCTTGTCAGGTGTGTCTTTAGAGCCTAAGGAAACTAAGCCAGCAAGTATTTGACGAAAGTAGGGAAAGTTTTATAATTCAGTAAGAAAATTGAATTTTATCGCTAAGTTACTTGCAGTCAGCAGCAAAAACAAAACCTTACTTTGTATTGGTCTTGACCCTGACCTGGAGGTTATGCCTCAGGTAGATGTTTTGGAATTCAATCGGGCGATTGTAGATGCCACTTGTGACCTGGTGTGTGCCTATAAGCCTAACCTGGCTTTTTATGAAGCCTTGGGAAGCGAAGGGCTTATTATCTTAGAGAAGACCATTAAACATATACCCTCCGACATTCCTATAATCGGGGATGCCAAGCGCAGTGATATCGGCAACAGTGCCAACGCTTATGCTAAAGCCCTCTTCGCCGCCTTCGGTTTTGATGCTGCTACGGTCAATCCTTACCTTGGCTTCGATTCAGTAGAGCCTTTCATTAGCTACCGAGATAAAGGAGTATTCATTTTGTGCCGAACATCAAACCCGGGAGCCCAAGATTTTCAGGACATTTTTTGCGTTGAAGGTTTTCCTCTTTACGAAAAAGTAGCCCAAAAAGCTAAACAATGGAATGTTTATGGCAACATTGGTCTAGTGGTAGGAGCTACCTATCCTCAGGAATTAAAGAAAGTTCGGGCAACTTGCCCGGAAATGCCTTTACTTATTCCTGGCATCGGCGCACAAGGTGGAGATTTAGCTTCGGCGGTCAATTATGGAGTGGATGCTCAAGGGGGAAAAGCAATTATCAGTGTTTCCAGGCAAATTCTTTATGCCTCTGGGAAAAGGGATTTTGCCCAAGCGGCGAGGAATGTGGCTGAGAAGATACGCAGCGAGATAAATGGCTATAGAAATAAAGGTTGGTGATGTGGTGCGGTTGTGCAAGCCGCATCCTTGTGGCAGCTACGAATGGGAAGTAGTAAGAGTTGGCGCCGACATCGGAGTCAAATGCCTTAAATGCCAGAGAAGGATTCTTTTAGAAAGAAGCACCTTTGAGAGAAGACTGAAAACAATTGTTGGAAAGAACGATTAGCCCTTCGCCAAGTTGCTGGTCCTGTGTAGACGCCAATGGACGGTAGCTGGCATTCTTTTCCTATGGGATTTATGAGGCAGATTAACGCTATAAATTAAGTAAATCATTACGCCTTTTGTTAGTCAGAATTCGGATTTTTGGGGACCGTTTACTGCATTGACCACAGCTACAGATGTTGCTCTCAAAATTGGCATCCCCAACGAGGATAAGATCGACAGCTTCCTGCGTTAGCATGTGATAATGAAATGCGTCTCTTCTTGCTGCCGATGTTTTATGGGTAAACATATCAATCGATGCAGAGTCCTCTCGGACATTTATCACCAATTTGCGATCCTCTTCCAAGAAATCTCTTGAAACATTATGGTAACCCCAGTACGGCAAAACATTTTCAAGGTCCACAACCAATAGATTATCGTGGGGCGTGATAAGATGGTTAAAACGATTGATTTTTGCCTCCATCCTTTGGACAAGAATATCACAAAATTCTTGTACATCTACTATGCAATCCTCTATGCTGTCGATAACATCAGAGAAGAAAAACGCTTGGACGCGACTATTTTTGTTTCCTATCCAGCCTCCCGCTTGTCCGTCAAGGAGAAGTTTAACAGCAACACCCTTTACTGTTAGTCCTTTACAAGGAGAGATGTCCCGAAGCTTTTGCATACGTACAATTGGATTTGAGAAGAAGGTATTAGCACTAAATTCGAAAATATTCTTAAGTTCCCTTAAAGAGTCTTGATGAATCACAAAGCAATTGTCAAATAATTCTCCCCAAATAGTATCATAACAATCTTGGGAGAGAGGAGTTATAGTTACTAAAGGCATTAGGCTAGAAGATTCCAGCCCTGTCAGTAATTTGTTCATTTGAAATCAAAGAGTTTCGAAAGCGGGATTTCGAGGGCTTTCGCAATTTTCTCGATATTAACGATTGCAATATTTCTTGTCCCTCGTTCCACATCAGTGATGTACTGACGGCTTAATCCAGACAAATGGGCAAGCTGTTCTTGAGACAGGTTTTTCGTTTTTCTCAATTCTCGAATACGCTGACCCAATTGACTTTTGATTTCGCTCATCATTTACAATAATACAAGGATGAGAATAACCTATTGCCAACTATGAGTGTCATTTAAGGTAAGAATCGAAAGGAGGATTGAATGTATTACTTGACTTCACCTATTGGCGAACATTGGGAATTCGAAAGATTGGAAGAGCTAAAGGAATTTATTGAGGTAGGCTGCACGGAGTCAGGCGGATTCGACTGGATTGAGTCGATTGTGGACGATGCAGGGACCCCTTATGGATGCTCTTGGACTCTAGAAATCGAAAAACTCAGTTGACAAAATCATAGGGAAATGAATTGGTGGAACGGGTGTGGTGGGATATATGTATAAACGTAAAGGCAAAATCGTTTACTATAATGACTATCTAAGGTCAAACTATCTTATTGGTTTATCTCTTATCGAGAATAATAACACTCGGCTTACTAACGGTGATATTCAGCAGCTTTTAGAGCCTAACCCTTCACTGGATTATAAGTACTTCATATCAGAAACTTTCAAGGACATCTACTATACAGACGAAGAGAACCAGTGGTTGGATGTTGTAGTTCAAAATATATCCCGATTAGAAAATCCCTATAAAAAGGCGCTTGCCTATAATGCGCTATTTCAGGCTTGTCTGGTAAAACGCCCCTTTAACCTTTTCCATCGAAAGAACCTTTATCTCAGGTTAGCCAAGGTTTCTCGGAGTTTCGGGAATAAAACAACCTGGGATAAACCATTCCCAGATCATTTTTATCATTTCCTCTTTGAAGTTAATGGCTTGGTTTTTGATAACAGGCGTGAAAACAAAGCTCTCAATCTAGATGTCTCCAAAGTCGAGGGGGATTTCGATTTAGTTTATATTGATCCGCCATATACGAGCCAAACTGGCGCCACAGTTGATTACCTCCAGTTTTATCATTTCTTAGACGGCTTAAGCCGATATGATGATTGGAGCAGACATATTGATTACAGGGCAAAACACCGCTGCTTTCGGAAAGACACTAACTCTTGGAATAACCCAAAACTTATAAGGCAAGCTTTTAAGAGCCTCTTTGAGCGCTTCAAGGATAGTACTCTTGTGGTTTCATATCGAGAGGATGGGATACCCTCAATAATTGAAATCGTAGAGTACTTAGAAGACCTGGGGAAGAAAGTTATAGTCAAAAGTTTAAGTTATAAATATGTTCTCAGCAGCAATCACAGTGCTGAGGTTTTGATTATTGCCAAGTAAGAGCTTTGGTTACTCCTTGGCAGTTAAAAAGAGCCACTTTCACAGGATAATAACTAATCATTGCTAGCTTTCTACAGCTAATTTATGATCTGGAACGTGGCCCGCTATATTCTCCATGTTGACTTGGCTGCCTTTTGTCTCTGTGGAGCAGAAAAGTGTGCTACAAGAACAAGGAATGCTGTTTCTAGTTAATTTTCCCATAATTCCCTTAAAATCTGATGATAATCTCTTGGCGCACACGCAATATTGATTTGACATGGGGAAAAGGGCATTGTAGAATAACACTTGCCTTATGAAAAGAGGCTATGTAGCACATTAACAAGTGAATAGGTTTTGTGTTCAACCTGATGTGGGTCAAGGGAATAAGGGCGTAGGGTGGATGCCTTGGCATCAATGGCCGAAGAAGGGCGCGGCAAGACTGCGAAAAGCCTCAGCGAGCTGTCTAGCTAGCTTAACTGAGGATTCCCGAATGGAGCAATCCGCTTAGGTAAAACCTAAGCACTCGCTTTTAGCGAGAGGGAACCGGGTGAACTGAAACATCTAAGTAACCCGAGGAAAAGAAATCAAAATGAAATTCCCTTAGTAGTGGCGAACGAAAGGGGAAGAGCCTAAACCAGGGTAGCTAAGTGGGCTTGAACCCTAAGCTATTCTGGGGTTGTAGGGCACAGGAAACAGATTTCAAGATCTGTTACAGAGTTACAAAACTTTGTCTTAGCTGAATGCTTCTGGAAAGGGTAACCGAAGAAGGTGATAGTCCCGTAGGCAAAAGGCGAAGTCTCTGCTTGTGTTCCTGAGTACCACGGGGCACGAGGAACCTTGTGGGAAGCTGGGGGGACCACCCTCCAAGGCTAAATACCATTGATGACCGATAGTGGACCAGTACCGTGAGGGAAAGGTGAAAAGAACCCCGGGAGGGGAGTGAAATAGAACCTGAAACCCTATGCCTACAGGCAGTCAGAGGTCTGCCTTTGGTGGACTAATGGCGTGCCTATTGAAGAATGAACCGACGAGTTGATCTACGTGGCCAGGTTAAGCAACTTTAGTTGTGGAGCCGCAGCGAAAGCGAGTCCGAATAGGGCGTAGCTAGTCCTGAAACAAGTTCAGGATCTCTAGCAGGTCGTGTGGATCAGACCCGAAACCGCGTGATCTATCCATGGTCAGAGTGAAACTCAAGTAAAATTGAGTGAAGGCTTGAACCTATGAGTGTGGCAAAACTCCAGGATGAACTGTGGATAGTGCAGGTGAAATGCCAAACGAACGCGGAAATAGCTGGTACTCCCCGAAATGCATTTAGGTGCAGCCTCAGGAAGTAACTTGTGGAGGTAGAGCTCTGAATGAATTAGGGGCCGTGAGGTACTCTAATTCAACCAAACTACGAATGCCATAGGTGCAATCCTGGGAGTGAGACTGTGAAGGCTAAGCTCCATAGTCGAGAGGGAAACAGCCCAGACCATCAGCTAAGGTCCCTAATGCAAGCTAAGTGGGAAAAGAAGTAGTGTTGCTAAAACAACCAGGAGGTTGGCTCAGAAGCAGCCACCCTTTAAAGAGTGCGTAACAGCTCACTGGTCAAGTAATACTGCACTGATAATTTAACGGGGCTCAAGCTTGCTACCGAAGCTATGGCATGGTCAGAAATGACCATGGGTAGGGGAGCATTGTCATGGCTGTGAAGCTCTGATGTAAATCAGGGTGGAGCAATGACAAGTGAGAATGTCGGTATGAGTAGCGTAAAGGCATGTGAAAACCATGCCCACCGTGAACCTAAGGTTTCCTACGCAACGTCAATCGGCGTAGGTTTAGTCAGGACCTAAGCTGAACCCTAATGGGGTAGGCGATGGATAATGGGTTAATATTCCCATACTACCTGGTTTTCGTTTTAAGGCAAAGAGGGGACCCAGAAAGGTGGGCTGAGCATACCTATTGGACATGGTGTGTTTCCAACTCAAGGCGTATCAGAGCAGGCAAATCCACTCTGGTGCTAAGCTGAGGGGAGGGAAAAATTGAGGGGCGACCCGAGATAATTCAGCTGAGCCTATGCTGGCGAGAAAAGCCTCGTTGCTAGAAAGCCAGGTACCTGTACCGCAAACCGCCACTGGTAGGTGGGGATAAATGTCCCAAGGTGTTCGAGAGAACCCTCGTTAAGGAACTCGGCAATCTAACCCCGTAACTTCGGGAGAAGGGGGCCCGCCTGAATAAGGCGGGGACACAAAATTGGCTCAGGCGACTGTTTAACAAAAACACAGGTCTCTGCTAAAGCGAAAAAGCTGAAATATAGAGGCTGATACCTGCCCAGCGCCAGAAGGTTAAAGGGAGAGGTTAGGGTAGTAATATCCGAAGCTTTGAGCTGAAGCCCTGGTAAGCGGCGGCCGTAACTATAACGGTCCTAAGGTAGCGAAGTCCCTTGTCGGGTAAGTTCCGACCTGCACGAATGGTGCAACGACCTGAGCGCTGTCTCAACGAGGGGCTCGGTGAAATTGAAATGGGGGTGAAGATGCCCTTTACCCGCGATTGGACAAAAAGACCCTAGCAGCTTTACTATAACTTGGCATTGGATTTAGGTTGAACATGTGTAGAATAGGTGGGAGGCTAAGAAACCGGGGCGTCAGCTTCGGTGGAGCCGACAGTGAAATACCACTCTTGTTTAACTTTGGTTCTAACCCGCCTTAAGGCGGGGACAATGCCTGGCGGGTAGTTTAACTGGGGCGGTTGCCTCCTAAAAGGTAACGGAGGCGTCCAAAGGTTCCCTCAGCACGGATGGAAATCGTGTATTGAGTGCATTGGCATAAGGGAGCTTGACTGTGAGACCTACAAGTCGAGCAGGGACGAAAGTCGGGCAAAGTGATCCTACGGCACTGTGTGGAAGGGCCGTGGCTTATCGGATAAAAGCTACGCTAGGGATAACAGGCTTATCTTGCCCAAGAGTTCATATCGACGGCAAGGTTTGGCACCTCGATGTCGGCTCGTCGCATCCCGGGGCTGAAGTCGGTCCCAAGGGTCGGGCTGTTCGCCCGTTAAAGCGGCACGTGAGCTGGGTTCAAACCGTCGTGAGACAGGTTGGTCTCTATCCATCGTGGGCGCTGGAGATTTGAGGGGAGCTGTCCTTAGTACGAGAGGATTAGGATGGACAGACCGCTGGTGTGTCAGTTGTCCTGCCAAGGGCAGTGCTGAGTAGCTATGTCTGGAGGGGATAAGCGCTGAAAGCATCTAAGTGCGAAGCTCACCCCAAGATGAGATCTCCCACCGGATACGGGTTCTAGCAAAATTTATTTTGCTGGAGCTTAACCGGGTAAGGCCGCAAGTAGACTACTTGCTTGATAGGCGGCGTGTGTAAGCGGAGTAATCCGTTAAGCTTAGCCGTACTAATGGCCGAGGCCTTGACCCACACCAGGTTGAAAACAAAACCCATCAAAACTTTGCATTCTTGCCAGAATCTGTCATTTTTGGGTTAGTGTCGCGGGGTAGAGCAGTGGTAGCTCGTCGGGCTCATAACCCGGAGGTCGTTGGTTCAAATCCAACCCCCGCTACCAATTTTGAAGCTAAAATGCCCCCATTATGTTAATCATTTTTGGGGGCATTTCTATTTTAGCTAACGGATAGCTAACCGAAATTTTCAGCAGCTTCTTTTCCAGGCTTGTGGGTAAGCAGTTCATCGAAATGTTCTGCGGCTGCTTGTTGAAGTCCAGGGATCACATGGCTGTAGGTGTCAAGGGTAATCTGGATGCTGGCATGATCTAACCGCTCCTGGACTATCTTAGGGTGTACTCCCTGCTTAAGCATAAGGGAAGCGTGGGTATGGCAGGCATTATGTAATCGGATACCTTTAACCCTAGTATGGCGCACCAGTTTAATCCAGGCATGCGTTATCGTATCTGGCAATAGAGGCCGACCATCAGGGTGACAGAATACCAGATTATCATCTGTCAGTATCCTTCCCAGGGCTAAACTTATTGTGAATTGGTGTTTTTTGCAAGCCTACGAGTCAAGCGGAGGGAGACGATTGGTTGTGCTCTGGCTCGGCTGAGAGAGTAAAGGCGAGGAGTAACGGCGCTTGAGAGGGGGTTAATGTAATGTGGAGAATACGACAAGCTAACACCGACTATATTTGTATACTGTGTGGGCAAAGTATACCTGTAGGGGACAAGTATATTTGCCCGTAGCATTATGGTCTAGATAGGGAGGTAAGCCGAGGTGTTACTTGGAGGCAATGACGTCCTTACCTTCATGTTGAGTGCTTTAGGCGTCTAAGGGCCTGGTTTGGGTCAACAGTGCCCGTGTCTATGCCCACAATTATCAGGAAGTGCACGTACAAGCCCAGCCAGCGAATTTGGAGAGGCTTTTCCCTGGCTCTAGATTCTTAAGCAGTCATCCCTTGCACCTTTTGGCTGTTTGTGCACCCAAAAATAGCGATTGAAAAATTTTCCCAAAAATTCCAGTGTTTTTAGCCCATTAAAAGCGATTTTTTGCCCCAGGGTTTTCCCTGCAAGGTTTTTTAACCCGGATTGGAACTCCCGTTGTCCAGGATTTTAACCTCTGCAACGATTTAAACCATCTTTCCCTACTGGGAAAGGGGTAAATTTTGCCAGGAAACAAAATCCTCTCCTCCCTGATTTTTCAGGCTTAACAAAAGAAAAATTTAATCCTAAATTAGCTAACCATAGGCTAATTCGTAGCATCGCAACCGAAACTTACGAAAGAGCATTATCTTCTCCAGTGGAGCTCTTAGCTTGAGTAGTAGCTGATGAGCATGCCTTACCACTACTCCAGCTATCTGGTAAAGACGCCACCTCACTGTCGAGATGGTGAAAGAGCGATACCATGGTGGTAAAGCCAGGAGCTTCATGGCGATAAATAGGTTATAGGCAATGACTCCTATCCTGAAGAAAACAGCATTAGCATAAGTCTCCCCACAGGGCATCCAGTCCATGCCAAACCCATCCTTTATTTCCTTTACGAAGTTCTCCACCTCTCCTCTTTGATTGTGGAGGTGCACTACCTCCTTAGCTTCCTCCTCCCTATTAGTGGCAATGACATGGTAGTAGTAAGGCTCAGGGTCAAACAGCTCTCCCTGCAATTTTGGCCAGCGCTGTACAACAAGCCGAAAAGCCTCCCTGGTATTGTTCATGGTATGAATTGTCTCAGCTATCTCTCTGTCTTTCTCAAAAGCCTGCCATTTCTCTTTCTTTATACTTCTGATAACTTCCTTTACCGCTCTATCCTGATCAGCAGTTATGGTAAAGAGCATGTCGCGATCAAAGCAATGATTCATTACATTCGCCTGATAGGCAGCACTATCAGAGCGATAATATTTTATCCTTTTCCCCTCAGGCATCATGCCCTCGCAATACTTGAGGAATTCAAGTGCACCAGCACCGGCAGGAATATTTCCATCACGGAATTCATCGGCCAGGGCTAAACCTAGCTCGGAAAGGAAACCCAAAAGAGGCTGGTAACCCTTCTCTTTCTTGTAAGTCCATTTCGCCCCTTCCTTCTCCGACTCTATTATTGTGGCATCATTATCAAGGGTATACTCCTTCCTCTTGTCCCTCTTTAATACCTCAACCACTACATGTCCACTAACCCTGGCAAGCCCCGTAAGCCCTCTACCATCCTCACCCATTCGTCTTAGCCAATCACCTACAGTGCACGAGGCGGGTAGCTCCTTCGTCTCGGTCAGCTCCCTCAAGCTCATTTCACCCTTAACCTCCCTCAAATCTTCGAGCTTTTTGCCTCCACCATGAAGCATAAGTATCAGAGGCATAACAAACTTAGAAGGCTTGTATCCCCTACCGCTTCCTGGCGAAGGTAGCTCCTTGTCTATCACCTCCGGCAACTTTAAAGCCCTGGCTAGCTCATAGGGTAAGATCAAGCCACCTCTGGCAACCAGGGGCTCATCTGTGGCTACTACCTTGAAGGGCAGAATTCCTTCTTTCAATCTTTTTGCCATTTTCACCTCCTGGGTGATGTATTCTGCCCTCTATTATAATACAAGTAACGGATATTTTGTAGCTACAACAAGCTTTCAATCGCTATTTTCAGGGTGCACTGATATCTTGACAAAGTCATTGAGTAAGCCAACCCTCAAATATGGGGTCAACCCTTGTGAGTCCCGTTTCAATAGAGAAAAGAATAGGTACTAGTGGAGCCCACTTTCACACTTGCAAAACTGTACCGCTTCGGATATTCTAACAGTAGATTATCCTAGATTTTCGAGTAGTACTAGTTATGGCTGTGATGGCAAGACAACGACACCTTAATAATGCTCCCATAATCGAAGCAATTATCGATTTTCGAACAAGACTGCCGGCTACTTTCGACGCGACAAGATTCTCTTCATTAAAGGCAGAGCTTAGCGACGGTTATCCTCAGATGGAAGAGAGTCGAGCGTTTGAAGCCGGCGTTAAGATAAAGGGTAAGCAGGTTCAGCAGATTCTTGAGGATAAAGGGCTTAGAGGATACCGCTTTGAATCACAAGATGGTAAGAATGTCGCACAATTCAGACAAGATGGGTTTACTTTCAGCCGTCTGAAGCCTTACACGAACTGGCAGGGTGTTTTAGGAGAAGCCAAACGGCTTTGGAAACTTTATGTCGATCGTGCCTTCCCGGATCTCATTGTAAGAATAACTGTACGCTACATAAACCAATTGAATGTCCCGTTACCAATTGATGACTTTGCACAATATCTCACGGCACCTCCTGTTATTCCTAAGAATCTACCACAAGACGTGAGCGATTTCTTAACCAGGGTCACCATATGTGATCGCAGGCTTGATATAAAGGCACATATTATCCAGGCGTTAGAGAAGAGCTCTAAGCCCGATAACGTTACGATTATCTTGGATATTGACGTATTCAAGCAGAAGGAGTCTGGTTTCGACGAGCTTGAAATGTGGCAGGCTTTTGAGCAATTTCGGGATTTGAAAAACCGCATCTTTTTTGGTAGCATAACTGAAGAGACTGCGAGGTTATTCGAGTGACAATAGTATGTGATGCTTTGCCAAACAGTAGCTTTCTTAAATTTCCCAGCAATTTGGGTGTGAGTAACGGTGCAGAGGCGATTAAAAGACAAGCTGAAGAGTTGCGGAATATGTTTGAGCAAAGCATCACGATAGGGAAGCATTATAAGGAAGCACGCAGGAGTCTTACCAAAGCTTTCGAAGAATGCTCTGTGGATAATTGGGACAGCTACGGGGCGAAAGCTATTGATGAACTCTCCTGTGTAAAAGCTATTTCGTTCTCTCGAATGTTGCCTATGCACGTTCCTGTACCAGAAATTTATATTGATTCAGACGGCGAGGTAACATTCGAATGGTACCTAGGTCCCCGCGAAGTTTTCTCTGTAACTGTAAGAGGGAACGATGAACTAGTATATGCAGGACTTTTTGGGGCTAATAAGACTCATGGCGTAGAGCACCTCGATGACGAATTACCTGAGACGATCCTAGACAACATATCCAGGGTTCTCACAGAGTGAATTCTTTATGGAATTACCAAACGAGGTTAATGCTAACGAGTCTTTAGCACGTTACCTAACTCACAGCAATCACTACCATGTGCCAACATCCTCGGTCAAACCAAAAGCTTTCGAGCCACCCGCGGACTTGCGTCTTTCCGTGTTCCGAATTGACGGCCTTACCATCGAAGATGTTTGGCGGATTGGTCAACTAAAGATGATAAACAGCATGCCTCAACCACGTACCCTTCACGGTGTTGCGGATATAAAGGCTAGTGCAGTCCAAGATTTGAATCTGACTGTAGATCCCGATAACAACCCACTTCGGCACGCATCTATAGTGGGATGGCCTGAAGACAAATCGGAACGGAAGTCAATTACCCAACAACTCGCAGCACGTGCCAAGTTGATACTTCGTTCTTAAACCTTTGGTCAGCTATTATCCACGGAAATGGCTATCATCCCTTATTAATTTAGCTCTAGCGTCAAACTTAGCAATAGTATTCAGTTAGCCAGAGGCCATTCATCCAGCATCTTCCGATTGTGACTCTGGGCAAGACACGGAACGTGCACCATCCCCAGATTGGGAGTAGGTTGAACGAAATGACGGTTTGTGACCTTCCCACGTAAAATAGCCAAATCCTCCTCAATGGTTGCTCCCAATACTAGGCAAAGTTTCCGCCTCTATAATCTCCATAGCCTTCAGATACGATTCAGACTACCTCAAGCCTCTGACAATTCAGCCGCTCACGCTCAAACCGAAGCTGAAATTTTGCTAACATTTTGCTAACCAACTGATTATAGCGGGGTAAATATGAGATGGTATTTTAGCTTTAAAAAGGCTTTTCCCCAACCAACACAAAGGTTCTGTTTTGAACGTAAAAGCACCCTTTGGGACACCATACGCCAGCCTCATAACCCGAAGGTCGTTGGTTCAAATCCAACCCCCGCTACCATCAAAGCTAATAAGAAGCAGGATAACCATCGGAGTTACCCTGCTTCTTATTTGGTACTAATCATAACCGCCAGCAACCTTATCTATCAGATTTTGTCCGACCGCCTCATAAGGCTGTAAAGCTATTCAATGTACCTAACTAGTGGTGATCAGGCTGGCACAACTCAAGTAATACCCCGTTAGTAGATTTGGGATGCACAAAAGCTACCTTGCCGTGGGCTCCAGGACGTGGTACTTTATCAATCAGCGTTATACCCTTCTGTTCTAGTTCTTTTAGCGCTGCTTCAATATTATCCACCGCTACGCACAGGTGATGTATGCCCTCTCCCTTATTAGTGATGAACTTACGCATGACATCCCCAGTACTTCCTGGGGGTGGTTCTTCCAGCGGGGATATCAATTCCAGAGAACTTTCCCCAATGTTCACGAAAGCTATAGTGGCTCCCATTGCTTCATCCCTTGTGACAGCAGGCACGCTGAGACCCAGTGCATCCCTGTAAAAAGATACCCCCTTCTCTATATCCTTTACCGCGATACCCAGATGCTCTATTTTTCTAATTTTCATTTCTACCTCCTGCCAAATATTTGCAGCTCTCTTAGTCGTGAACAGTGTTTCCTTTACGCTAGGACTCTTTGCCTCGGTAAGGCATAATACCAGATAGTTTATCACAATTCAAACCAGAAAAGACGTGGAAGATGCCAGTTAATCGAGGGAATTAATTATTAGCCCAGCAGGCATCTTGGGATAAAAATAGGTCGATTTCCGGGGCATTCTATCTCCAGCATCAACAACAGCTTTGATCGTTTTTGTCTGTGGAGGATTCACTAAAAAGGCTAGCTGGTACTCTCCGCTCTCCACCCGCTGTTGGGCTTCAGCAGCATCCGCAGTATAGGCAATATTTCCTTCCTCTATGCTGAGCCCCAGTATCTTATCGAGAATAACGTGGTTGAGAATACTTATGTCGAACTTTTGGTAAACCTGGGACCGATTGGCTGGCAGCATATCTATGAGGGAAACATTTTGCCGTTCCCTCAGGAGCGCTAGATATCCGTGTTTCAAACCTAAAACACCGAGAGGTCCTTCGCTTCGCTCAGGACGATTAGAGAGGAGGCCCTCCCCTCCTCCCACCTTATCTGGCGAGGGACGTGAGGATAGGCATACCCTTGAACTGGAAATGATAGATGCATTTAGAGAGGAGGCCCTCCTCACCTCCCACCTTATCTGGCGAGGGACGAGTGGTATAAATTCTAAGGTGAAGAAATCCTCGAGTCGGTTTATCAGGCGGGAGAGAGGGAGGCCCTCCCCTCCTCCCACCTTATCTGTCGAGGGGCGGGAGAGAGGCTTTATACTCCGCACCAGTCTGTGAACAGGGAAAATAAACAAACCAGGGTCAGAAAACTCAACCAAACTTACCATCACATAGTTAAAGGCTTGCGAAGATCCAGACTTTGGCGATAGACGTGTTCTTTCTTGCTGATAAATGAGAGCTGTCTCATAGCGGTGATGTCCGTCAGCCATAATAACAGGTGATACCTGATGGCTGAGAGCGGACAGCCTTTGCTGGAGTTTAGACTCAGTTATTGCCCAGACGATGTGCCTTTGATGACCCTCACCTTCATCCTCTCCCGTCAAGGGAGAGGAGATTATTGGGTTGCTTTGTGCCGCCTCAGACAATATGGAGGTAATTTCTTTCTCGGGGTCCTGATAAAGACAGAATAGCGGGCTAAAATTAGCTTGACAAGCTCTCATAAGCTGTAGACGATCGCTTTTATCCCTCAAAGAAGTTTCTTCGTGAGGATATATACCACTACCCCAGGGTGCCAATCTAAGACAGGCTATGAGCCCACGCCGTCTCTTTTCCACGCCCAGGTAAGTAAAATAGCAATCATGGAGGTAAAAAGCCGGAATATCATCAAACTTAAGAATACCTCTCTCAAGCCATTCTCGGAAGATAGCAGCCGCTTTCTTATATCCTGAAACAAGTTCAGGATATTCTGTAGGCTGTAATCCTGACCCTGAAACAAGTTCAGGGTTTTCAGGACAGGGATATTCCAGGCGAATGATATTGTAGTTACTCCTCTGGTAGTAACACTTCTGCGTCTCCGGTGTGATGACATCGTAGGGTGGGCAAATGACCGAAGCCAAATCTCCCACTATTTTCTTGCTGTAGCGTATGCCACAAAAAGGACGAATTTCCATATTTAAACGGCAAACATCACCTTTGACAGGCCGCCACACCAGGCGCCTCTCACCTTCGTCAAAGGCAAGTCAATACAACTTTCGATAACCAGACGTCCTCCCCCAACCTTGCCCAGGAAGGTCAAAGGTGCTTGCCATTTTCTAGCTATCTTAGTTAATTTAACTACCGAACTAAGCACTATTGATACCACAATACGGGATTGATGTTCTCCAAAAAGAATTGAGTCTAGTCTGGAGTCCTGCCCTGAACTTGATTCAGGATGGACTCCTTCACTCTGAAAGCCAATGTTGCCCATGATGCAGCTTTCGGCGATGGCTACCGCCAACCCACCATCAGAACAATCATGGGCTGATTTAATAATTCCTTTCTTTATAGCTTCCAAACAGCAACACTGCACTCTTTTTTCCAAATCGAGAGCAATAGCCGGCTTGCCTTTCACTAAGCCGTGAACCAATTCCAGATATTCACTGCCGCCAAGACCGTTCTCATTGTCGCCAGGAGGCAGAAGATTACCCAGCAGGAATACTAAATCGCCCTCGTCTTTGAAAGAGATAGTGCAATAGGTATTTATGTCGTCTAAGAGACCCACCATCCCTATAACCGGAGTAGGATAAATAGCGTTGCCCTTGGTTTCATTATAAAGGCTGACGTTGCCACTTATGACTGGAATTTGCCACTCGCGACAGGCTCGAGCTATGCCCTTAATGCATTGCTCTAAGCAATACATTACGTCTTTTCTTTCCGGATTACCAAAGTTAAGGCAGTCAGTAATAGCCAGAGGCTCAGCACCACTACAAACCAAATTTCGTGCCGCCTCAGCTACCGCAATCACCCCGCCCAAAAAAGGATCAAGATAGCAGTATCTACTGTTGCCATCGGTAGTCAGAGCAATGCCTTTCACCCTCTCCTTGCCCTCTCCCTTCAAGGGAGAGGGTTTGGGCGAAGGCTTAATACGCAGGACGGCAGCGTCATTACCAGGAAGAACGACAGAATTATTCATTACCTGGTGGTCATACTGCCGATAGACCAACTCTTTGCTGGCAATATTGGGGGAAGCAAGCAGGCGAAGTAGAACGGAATTACATTGCCTTGGCTTAAGATCAGGAACAGTGTTGGCCTTAAAAGATTGAAGTTCAGTAATCCATGATGGTTTTTTCACCCGTGGGCGATAAAAAGGGGGAGAAACAAGCAAGCTCACGGGGATTTGAGCGACAACCTTATCCCCCTCCTTAATTACAGCCAAACCATTGTTGCTAACTCGACCAATGACATTGGAGGGAATTTCCCAGCGATCAAATAGACTCTTCACTCTATCTTTGTAGTCTTTCTTCACAATCACCAGCATCCGCTCTTGTGATTCTGATAGCATCACCTCGTAAGGTGTCATATCTTCTTCACGGCGAGGCACTTTGAGCACATCTATTTCCATGCCACATCCGCCTCTAGCAGCAGACTCTACAGTAGCGCTGGTGAGTCCGGCAGCTCCCAGGTCTTGCATGCCAACTATCCAGTCAGTTTGAGCTAGCTCAAGGCACGCCTCTATAAGCAGTTTCTCTAAGAAAGGATTACCTACCTGAACTGTTGGCCTTAATTCCCGCTCATCTTCGAAAGTACGCGACGCCAATCCTGATGCACCGTAAATCCCATCACGCCCGGTATCGGCTCCTGCCAGCACAAGCAAGTCGTCGGCACCACTGGTTTTAGCCCTAACTAACTTACCCTTTTCAGCAATTCCCAAACATAAAACATTGACTAAGGGGTTGGTGGAATAGCAATCAGCAAAAAAGATTTCGCCCCCGACATTAGGTATGCCTAAACAATTCCCATAGGCAGCAATGCCAGCAATGACACCGTTAAATAAATAGCGGTTGCGAGCTTGAGTCAAAGGACCGAAACGGAGTGAGTTAAGCAGAGCAATAGGTCTAGCGCCCATAGTAAAGATATCACGCACAATGCCACCTATGCCGGTAGCGGCACCTTGATAAGGCTCAACTGCTGAGGGGTGATTATGAGATTCCATTTTCATCACCACAACCATCCCATCACCAATATCTATTGCTCCAGCATTTTCCTCCCCTGCTTTGACCATCACACCCTTGCCTTTGGACGGTAAGAACTTAAGCAGAGGTTTGGAATGCTTATAGCCGCAATGCTCGCTCCATAAAGAACCCAACATTCCCAGCTCTACCTCGTTGGGTTCTCTGCCCAGACGCTGGACAATGAGTTTATATTCGTCTTCGCTTAGGGCAACTCTATCCAGAGCTTCCTTGGTAGTGCTCAATGATTGACTCCCAAATTATATTGCCATCTGTGCTGCCTAGAAGTGACTCGCAAGCTCGCTCGGGATGAGGCATCATGCCTAATATGTTGCCTTTCTTATTTATGATCCCAGCAATATTACGCAAGGAACCGTTAGGATTGGCCTCGTTAGTTATCTTACCAGAAGAGGTAGAATAACAAAAAACAATCTGACCATTGATTTCCAATCCCTGCAGGGTAGCTTCATCAGTATAATAGTTACCTTCGTAATGAGAAATTGGAATCTTTAATACTTGTTCTTGGCAGCATTTAGAAGTAAAGGGTAAATTGCTATTTTCCACCCTGAGATTGACCCACTGACAGCGATATTGCAGGCTGCTATTAGGCAACAATACCCCAGGGAGAAGTCCCGCCTCACACAAAATCTGAAATCCGTTACAGATGCCAATAACCAGGCCCCCTTTGTCAGCAAACTGCTCCACTGCGGCCATAACTGGCGAAAAACGGGCTATAGCCCCCGCCCGAAGATAATCGCCATAGGAAAAACCTCCCGGAAGAATGAGACAATCATAACCAGATAGTTTTGTTTCTTTATGCCAGATATAATCAGCTTCCTGCCCCAGTATGTCATGAAGGGCATAATAACAATCCTGGTCACTCCAGGTGCCAGGAAAAACAATAATTCCGAATTTCATACTGCAAACAAAGGCAATGGCGGTATTTTTGCTCCATTATTCCAGTAAAGACCAGGGTTTAGAAAATTATCCACCTTGGAGCCAGATTTTTCAAGTAAATTGTACTCGTTCATATGATTAGTGACACCCTTTTTTCGTCATTGCGAGGAGCGATAGTGGTTGCGAGGCGTAGCCGAAGCAAACTGGGGATAGGGATTCCTCGCTTGCGCTCGGAACAGGCTCCGCAATCTCTGAGCGAGATTCCTTACTCTAACTGTAACAGATCCCGCATTCGTAACAAGATTGCCACGCCTTCGGCTCGCAATGACATAGGGGTTATTACCCAATTTCACAAGCATATAAAGTGTCACCCATCTATCTGGACTATGAGAGTGTTTAGCAACTGTCATGCCGAACTCGTTTCGGCATCTCCCGAGACCCTGAAACAAGTTCAGGGTGACAAGGAGGAAAGCATTATTAAACAACCTTGGGACTAGATCACTTTACAGCTATGGATTTTAGGGTTAAAATAAATACAGTTTGGGCGGGTGTAACTCAGCGGTAGAGTGCTTGCTTCCCAAGCAAGGAGCCGTGGGTTCGAATCCCATCACCCGCTCCAGTTTTATTAAGCCTTTGCTTAACAATTCGCTTAAATGGAGAGTGTTTAGCAACCCCCAGCTGTCATTCTGAGCGTAGCGAAGAATCTAGACCCTTCCCCTGAACTTGTTTCAGGGTCAGGGTGACAAAATAAACAACCTCTTTAAATGCCAGATTGACAGGAAATGAGGAAAGATGTATATTATCTCCGTAAGGAGGTACTTGAAGATGCCAGAAGTAGAAGTCGGCAAAGTAACGGAATTTTTTGCTAAACCCGTAGTCGCTGGTGTTGAGCTAAGTAGCACCTTGAAAGTAGGCGACAAAATCCACATC
>Ga0100396_1000272_pt1 | contig 28084 bp, 19 predicted proteins | sample CryGeymeta201520_FD_81551 | JGI IMG/M metagenome (GOLD analysis project Ga0100396, IMG submission 81551) | Groundwater microbial communities from Crystal Geyser aquifers in Utah, USA - Crystal Geyser metaG 2015-20 | ecosystem: Environmental > Aquatic > Deep subsurface > Groundwater | place: USA... | reverse complement strand
TTGAGATCGTATGTCTTATCGTAATAGGCCGGATGCATGTCTTTCTCCGTTGGAAAATACCGGAAGTTCCGTACATTTTTTACCATAACTGAATCGCCATTGAATTCCGCGCTAGAAATGACTTCTAACTGTTCCTGCCAATCTCCCTCCATGGGCACCCTCTTTAATCCTTGCCATACGATAAAAATTAACAAAAGACAACCAATAGTGGGCAAAAACTTTTTGACAATTTTGTTTCTAAAAAATTTCATAAATTTATTTCAAAAGTTCGCTACTGGAAATTCCCAAAGCCCCAGCGATTTTTTCCAAAGTGGAAAGAGTAGGGTTCATACGACCATTTTCAATGTTGCTGATATACGCTCGATCAACACTCAAAGCAGTCGCAAGGTCTCCTTGCGACATATTCTTCTTCAAACGCCATTTCTTAGGTTTTCCCCAAGTTTTTTGCCTGATGTCATAGATACATAATAAAAAAACTTGCATTGTTTTGCAAGAGTGCAGTATAATGCATATATGTCCGCCCCCAATTTTTCAAAAACAAAAAGAGGAGCAAATGGAAAAGGAGGGGTTTGGGGAGGAATTTTCCATTTGCGACATCCGAATTCAAAAACAAATGAGCCGAAGTTTTGGCAAATCCTTTCCCCAAAAAATAGTTTTGCCAAAACTTCGTCCGCATTGTTCCGCCACACTGCCCGAATACTTGGAGGGCAGAACCCCAAAAAGAAAAATGTCCTTTCCATTTTAGAAAAATTTACCCCCGCGAAAATCAAAAGAGCAAGGAACATTTTTTCTTTTTGGGGTTGCCGAGTGAAGCGAGGCGGTGGCGGAACGATACGAGCGTACGAGGCAGTTTCAAACCACCACGCGCTCCGCTTGTATCCACCGAAAAAATCGTTAAGTTCTGTTCTGGTGGCAGGGGCGGGACTTGAACCCGCGACCAAAGGCTTATGAGTCCTCTGCTCTACCAACTGAGCTACCCTGCCAAAAAACTAAGAGCGGGAGTGAAAATCTGGCAGTAAATATTGTTGCTTGTAATTTCACGCGCTTACTCTTGCTAAATCTTATGTCGTATGTTAGACTAGTTACCGCTACAGCATACGGGTGAAATATCAATTTGTCAACGACGCGGGGTAGAGCAGTCTGGCAGCTCGTCTGGCTCATAACCAGAAGGTCGAGGGTTCAAATCCCTCCCCCGCAACCAAAAAATCCTTAGGAATATTTCTAAGGATTTTTTGTTGTGAGAAGAAAAAAACATCATTATGCGGTAGCAACCAATTCCTCAAACGGTTTTTTATCTTTGAATGGTCCAATTGCGGCAAGAGTTAAACGGGATGGATGCATAACTTTTTTCGCAACCGCTTGTACATCCGCAAGGGTCACTTTTTCCAACTGCTTCATTTTTTGCTCTGGCGTGAGTACTTTCCCCGTAAGGAGTTCCTGATTAGCAAACCATTGCGCCAAAGCTGAAGAATCTTCCAGAGCCAATACGGTTTTCCCCGCGTAGTATTGTTGTGCCTTTTTAAGCTCCGCCGCAGTAATGCCTTTATCCGCAATTGCGTAGAGTTCCTTCAAAATAAGCTCTAGTGCGGGAAATACCCGCGCACTGTCCAGTCCCGCCTGTACTTCAAAACTTCCCGTGTCTTCGTAGGCGCCGGCAGTCGCACGAATCATGTAGCACAACCCTTTACGTTCGCGCACGCGGATAAACAACCGTGAACTCATATTACCGCCAACCACCGTACTCAATAATTGCAATGCCGGATACTTGGGATCGGTATTTTTGAACGCAGGCCAGCCGAGCATAATTTGCGTTTGATTGACATCGCGATACAAGAGAACTACGTGAGGTGATTTTTGTGTAACCCTAAAGTTTCTATAGAACGGCGAACGATGACGCTTGCCGGACTTTTTTGCGATACCAAAATATATTTCCATACGTTCTCCAATATCATCAGGTATCTTACCACCCAATGCCACAACCGCATTTTCCGGTCGGTAAAATTCGTTCTTATAGGCAAGCATTCTTTCGCGTGGCATGGTATCCACGGTCTTTTCCGATCCCGCAATGTTCCAGCCAAGTGTTGACCCCCGATACAACGCACTCTCAAAGATATCATCAATGTACATGAGCGGATTGTCTTCGTACATGCGAATTTCCTCCTTAATGACACCCCGTTCGCGGTTAAGTTCCTTTGCATCAAACTTGGAATGGTGCAACATATCCGACAGCATGTCCATAGCCAAGTCCGCTTTTTCCGCCGCTATCTTGATGTAGTAGCCCGTGTGGTCCTTTCCGGTAAATGCGTTGTACTCCGCACCCACGCTGTCCAGCTCTTTGGATATGGCAAGCGTATTCGGACGACGTTCGGTACCCTTGAACATGAGATGCTCCAAAAAGTGCGAAACACCATTTAAGGATTTTGATTCGTAGCGAGAGCCAACTTTGTAGAGTGCGAGTACGGTTAGTGCTGCCGTGTCTTCCCGCGGCACAAGCAGCACCCGCGTGCCGTTTTTGAGAATGAGTTTTTTGTACATAGTGCGAGGTGTCTAAAGAAATGTTTGGGATCATCTATTTAATTCAGTTGATGTTTCCATTGCAAATTACGTATCTTTTTAAGCGGAGAAAAACAGTGGCTCTAAGCGCTGCAGATTGCAGTGTGCGCGCCGTTCTTGTTGTCCGGCGTACCATTCTCCAGTTGATTCAATGGCGCTCGTGGTTGTCGGCAAGCGCAGACTCGGATAGCGCAGATATGTTTGAAAGTCTTGCTCAAGCTCCAGAAATTCCAAGGCTTGTTTGCGAATATACGGTGGACAGACAGGACGGTTAATGAGTGTTAGGATGTTTCTTCTATCCTGCTGGAGAACACGATCATTTCGAGAACCCAGAATTACTCTCGTTGCTTCAAGTATCTTGTCGCGAAGATTGCTACTTCGTATCCGGTACCGCCGCTTGCCGAAACGATTTATACTCCCTCGGCAACAGGGAGATTTCGCGTGTTGTGTAGCCATACACGCGAACTATGACACGAAAACACTAATTTGGTTTGAAAAAGAGCAACTTTTCTTTACTTGCCATCAACCAAATTTAGTGGAACATCCCAAAATTTTCCTTAAAATAATTTTTTGTATCTTCAATTGCTACTCGTTCCTGCGCCATCGTATCCCGATCACGTACCGTGACTTTATCATCCTCCAGTGAATCAAAATCCACGGTAACGCAGTAGGGCGTGCCAATCTCGTCCTGTCGGCGATAGCGCTTGCCGATAGATCCCGTCTCGTCGTACTGCACCGCCAAATATCCGCGCAGCATTTGTGCCAGCTCCCGAGCTTTTTGCGCAAGCGGCTCTTTTTTGGACAACGGCAAGACAGCTACTTTCACGGGTGCCACACGCTTGTCTAGCCGTAACACCACCTCCTCTTCTTTCACGCTCTCCGTCGTCGTTGTCCGCCCACCTTCAATTTCCACATACGCTTCCAGTAGCAGCATGAGTATCGTGCGATCAACACCAAAGGTCGGCTCAACTACGTGCGGTACATACTTCTCCTGCGTATCGGGATCCGTGTAGCGCAAATCCTCGCCGCTCTCCCGCATGTGGTTCTGCAAATCAAAATCCGTACGATATGCCAAACCGTAAAGTTCTTTCCATCCGAACGGAAACGCATATTCAAAATCAATGGTTTTTTTGGAGTAGTGGGAAAGCTCCTCCTGCGCATGTTCACGAACGCGGATATTTTTTTTACTGATACCTAAATCCGCAAGCCATGCTGCCATTTCTTTTTCCCATAGAGCAAATATTTTTCCCCAATCGTCCCGCGGGCTGATAAAATACTCAATCTCCATCTGCTCAAACTCCAGCGTGCGGAAGGTAAAATTTCCCGGGGTAATTTCATTGCGGAACGCTTTGCCGATCTGTCCCATGCCGAAAGGCAAACGCAAGCGCATTGCCTGTTGCACATTCTTAAAATTCACGAACATGCCCTGTGCGGTCTCCCCGCGCAGATACACAATAGACTTGTCCTTTTCCACTTTGCCGATACTTGTCTCAAACAGGAGATTGAAATTGCGCGCCTCCGTAAACTCATGCGCCCCACACGACGGGCAGACAATACGCTCAACACCGATTATCTGCGTCAGATCTTCAGCAGTTTTTCCCTCTACGCTCTTGCCAGTCGCCTCTTCCACCAGATGATCCGCGCGAAAGCGCGATTTACATTTTTTGCAGTCCACCCGCGCGTCCGCAAAATTCGCAACGTGTCCGGACGCCTCCCACACCCGCGGATTCATAAAAATCGCCGCGTCCATTCCCACCATATCATTGCGCCCATGCACAAACCGATTCCACCAGAGCTGTTTAACGTTATTTTTCAATGCCACCCCCAAAGGGCCGTAGTCCCAGGTATTGGCGATGCCGCCGTAGATCTCTGATGAGGGAAATATAAAACCGCGCCGCTTGGCAAGCGACACCAGTTTTTGCATGCGATCTTGCACATGAGGCATTTGCATATTATGTGGAACTCTCTTCTATTCTTTTGAGTTCTTTGTTGCCACCGAAGAAATCCTGAATGAGCACATTCACCGCTGTTGCGACCGGAATGGCAATCAACGCCCCGAATACATGATGGCCGGATTGTCCGCCAAGTTTTGCGCCTATGAGTAAGACGACAATGGTTACAATCGGCGAGAATCCAACGGCTTTTTGCATGATTTTTGGTGCAAGCAGATGATTTTCTATTTGCTGCACCACGATATAGATAATCAGTACGGAAACGAGCGCAAAAAGAGATTGTGTTGACGCAAAAAAGAGAGCGGGAATAGCCGCAAAAATAGGCCCTAAAACCGGCACAATCTCAAACATACCTGCCAAAAGCGCGAGCAAGAGCGCATATTTAATATGCAAGGTGAGCAACGCTACCAGCGTGAGCAGCCCTACCGTCAACATGAGTAGCACCTGCCCTTTGAGCCATTGCCCTATTTTGTCCTGCATGCAACCGGTTACGTCGGTAATGTATTTCTGGTACCGATCCGGCATAATTTGGATCAAGCTAGTACGCATCGCGCCTTTATCTATGACCATATAAAAACTCAACACCAGGATGAGCATAGCCGAAGCGATGCCGCCGAATATGCTAATAAACACATGGAAGACATTCGTAATCGCCATACCACCAACCGATCCAAGCGCCTTGCTCCATTCTTGAAATGAAACAACCATATCTCCCCGCTGGCCTACACCAACGAGCTGCGTAGTAACCTGGTCAAAGCGGTCAAGAATGGCAGGCAGTTCTTGCGATAACTGGCTTACTTCTTTCGCCACCGCAGGAATGAGTAATGAGAACATTAGTGCCACAACGCCCAGTAAACCGATATAAATGATCAGCGCACCCGCTACACGCGGAATTGCCCGCTTGTAGAGCCATGAGACCATTGGCTCAATTGCCGAGGCCAACACAATGGCTATAAAAAGCAATGCGACAATATCTGCAATAATGTAGAGCATGCCCAAACCAGCCACAAAGAGCAGCACTTTCATGAGCGTAACATTGGAAATTTGGATATTCACTGACGGCGTATTTTTTCCAAACATAAATAGCGGATATTGCGTAAAAAACCTTATATGATATGGTGTGTCTAGTATACGACAAGAGACTATAAAAAGCAAGAAATGCAGAAGTCATTCCCTTATTTCTTATTTCGTACTCTTTTTTATGCCTACACTCGCACTCAATAAACGCGCATCATATGAGTATGAGATCCTGGAAACCTTCGAGGCGGGATTGGTATTGGAGGGACACGAGGTAAAATCCACAAAGAACGGCGGCATGAAGATCGCCGAAGCGTACGTTATCTTCAAACACACGTCCAAGGGGATGAAGCGAAAAAAGAAAGTCGCGCCGCATAGCTCGCAGCACATGATGCAAACCGTATGGGAACCTTATTTACTTAATGCCCATATTGCACGGTACAAACCGGCCGGCACAGACCTCTCCTATAATCCGACACGATCGCGCAAACTCTTGCTCCAAAAGAAAGAAATAACATCCTTGACCGGCAAGCTCTCCCAAAAGGGGTTGACAATGATACCCTTAAAGGTGTATACTCATCACGCTCTTGTGAAACTTTCGTTTGGTTTAGCGCGGGGAAAAAAGAAGTACGACAAGCGCCGCACCATTCGGGAAAGAGAGGTTAAACGGCACATTGCAAACACGTTAAAAAACCCGATTCCTTGAGAAAATAGTAGGGTTGGGTATGGGCGAAACATCCAACTTAACATAACCTTATTATGGGGATGATCGGATTTGATAGGAAGTTTTTTTGCGAAAAGCGCATCTTCAAGCGTGAAGCAACGCTTGTCAATCTCATGCTTCATCTTCATAAGTGCAAAATCATTTGCCAGCAGAGTACGGACTGCATTTGCGCATAGCTTTGCAATGCCGAACTTTGCGCCAGCTTTCGCGTAATATCGCTTGAGCCGCTCTCCTCTAACTATCGGGGTTGAGAAACAGAGTGTCATATTCCCGATGTAGGATACGGTCTTCGGCTTCTTAGGCAATATCCGAAACTTATAAGAGGCACTCGTACGCCGCCAAGGTTGTCTGCCGCCGACAGCGTACGCACCTACGGCAGGCTATAAGATGTAGTGGCTCTTCGCATCATGCTTACTAGACGTGGGTTCGATTCCCACCATCTCCACCAGTTCAGCCAGTAAAGAGATAGGCGGTCGGAAAGCAGAACGTGTTTATGGCAGGTTTTAACTTTCATGTTTCAAGATAATGCGCAGAACTTACCGTAAAAGATATAAAAGGCAAGCTCCGGAAAAAACGCACCGAGTCAACCGCCAGATACGCGCCCCTGAAGTTTCGGTGATTGACGAAGAGGGCGTGGCGCTTGGTGCCATGCGCACCGAGGATGCGGGAAATCTTGCGCACGAGCGGGGATATGATATGGTGGAAGTTTCTCCCCTGGCACAACCGCCAGTCGTAAAGTTTTTGGATTTTGGCAGCTTTAAGTATCAGGAAGAAAAGAGAAAGCAAAAAACCCGCGTTCAGCAGAAGGAAAAACAAGTTGAGGTGAAAGCCATACGGCTCACGTTCCGCATCGGTGAGCACGATAAGGAAGTACGCAAGAAAGCGGCAATAAAATTTCTGGAAGGTAATGACAAGGTCAAGGTAGAAATGACCATTCGCGGCCGCGAGCACCGGCACACCGATCTTGCCAAGGAAAAGGTTAACCAGTTCATTGAGAGTATTAACCAGTCATTTCCTGTGGCAATAGAACAACAGGTAACCAAGCAGGGGGGCAAGCTCCTCGCCATTATTTACGCAGTGCCTCAACATGCTGCGCAAGACCATAAGTCGTCAGCTTAATTTACTTGCGCATTCTCTATGAAGATGAAAACCCATAAATCTATCGCGAAGCGCATCAAGATTACCAAAAAGGGAAAAATGAAAAAGCGCACCGCGGGACAAGACCACTTTAACGCTCGTGAAACCGGAAAAACGGGAACCAACAAGCGCCGCGTTTCAACGCTTTCCAAAGTTCATGAAAAAAACATTAAAAAGCTTTTGCCTTATTCTTAAATAGTGTCTTGAGACTTACGGCTTACAACCTGAAATCATACGTAATGGGTTCCACAAGCTACAAGCTACAAGTTACTTCCTCAACATAGTATGCCCCGAGTAAAACGCGGTACTGTCCGCACAAAGAAAAGAAAATCCCTCCTTGCAAAAACCAAAGGCTATAAATGGGGACGTAAAAAATTGGTGCGCGCCGCCAAGACCGCGGTCAAAAAGGCCGGCCAGCACGCGTTGCGCGACCGGCGCAAGAAAAAGCGCACCATGCGCGCGCTGTGGCAGGTGCGCCTGAATGCCGCCGTGCGCGAGGAAGGCATGACCTATTCTACGTTTGTCCATTCTCTGAAAAAATCACATAGCGAACTTGATAGAAAAGTATTAGCAGCTCTCGCTGCCGATGAGCCAACCGTGTTTAAAGCAATTGTTGCAAAAGTGAAAAGCGCATAACGCTACCCTATACAAAATAAAACCCCCGCCCTTTAGGGCGGGGGTTTTATTTTCTTCATCCCATAGTGTTTGTTTAGATTTTTGTTATATATGCCAAATCGTTTTTTACATCAGTCTGAACGCCAAATACGACATCCGCCAAAACCCTATCCACATCAGAAATATGCATGTAGAGAAATTGAGCTATCCTGTCGCACTTTGCATCTTTCTTGAAAAGCGCGGTAAGCTCTTTGCGCTCTCCAGCCGACAGCTTGTCGTAGATACGTACCATAAAACGCATGTAGGTAAGTTCACCCATTTTTTTGACTAAGTCCTTTTTCTTCACATCCTGCAAATAATCAAAGCCAAGAATCTTGAAGAAATGAGTAATTTGGCTGCGTGGAGTGGTAGCTGGCATAGGAAAAAAATTAGTGAGTTCTATTATAGATCGCAATCTGCCGGATAGCTTCGCCGACCTTCATCGGAGTTCCACTGTCAGTAGGTTGTATGATGCCTTTTCCCAATGCAACATGTATAAATTCCCGAAGCGCACGTTTGTGCATACCCTCAAGTATACCGTATTCTCCCGCGTGGCCAGTTATCCGATTCTTCAATAGGTCATCTACGTTCTGATCTTTAAAGAATTGCCAATTATGCTCCCAATCACCACTCACCCTGTCCAACGCCTTTCCCGGGATATTCCACCAACGCTTTGGTCGCATGGCTTCTCTTACCACCTTCTCAATTTCGGGTTTGAAAACCTGCACCTCCTCAACATTTTCCAGAGGTGATACGGCGGCAGAGGATGCATGTTCCGCCACATGCTGCGCGATATCGCCCTGACCGTTGAGTATTGCCACAATGTTTTCCTGGCTCGCCGCTAATCCCTGATGCGCATCCGTAAATGCCAGATAGTTATTGATTTGCTCGGACGTTAAATGAGCAAACTGATCAGCCGTGATCATGCCACTCTGCTGTAAGGCGGCAAGTGCCGTAAAATGTTCTTGCGTTACCTCGGTACCGCCCGTTACCACCCATGCTTCCATAGTGTTATTGCCAAGAAGATGACCCAGATTTTCCGATGTAGAGTGAATGCCCGCGCTTACCGCCCGGTGTGCAATATCCAAATTGTGCTGAATGTTCGCAAGCTGGTCCAGTGAGAGTTTCTGCATGTGCGCCATAATATTTGCGCCTTGGTCTTCCAATGCATTCGTGAAATCCAGATGCATGCTCTTGGAAAATCCATGCTCCACGTCAGCTCCCGCTTGCAAGCCAAAATTTTCCGGATGTGCCACCACCATGTCCTTCAGCCAATCTATGATATAGGTTTGCTGTGCCGGTGTTAAGTCATTGAATGTATGCACCTCATCCATATCCACTCCCGAAGCGTGTGCAACTTTTATTAAATTATCAAAGGCACCTTGTTTGAGAACATGATCCGCTTGCGCCCATACGGTATTTCCCTCACCAAACCACTGCACCGTTTCCATTGGCGCGACTTCAGGCGCTATAGCCTCATGCGGTGCGGTCGTTTCACCGGACACAGGAGAATCTTCTGTAGTTTCGTGCATAGCTTGAGCTGTTTGAACGGTGCTTGATGTTTGTTCAACCGGACTTGCCACAGGACCCGTTTCCATTGGCGCGACTTCAGGCGCTATAGCCTCATGCGGTGCGGTCGTTTCACCGGACACAGTTTCCGGCATTACAGAATCTGGTGCAGAGGTAGGTATTGCGGGATCTTCCGGAGCTTGCGGGAAAAATTGATCCACAAATGCCCCCGCTTGCATCCCCATAACTATGCCCGCAGTAGAAGCCGCGAGTGTTTCACCTATTTCGCGGTGCAGTTTACGTGCATCTTCTATGGAGAGTTTATGCTGCGCGGCGGCAAACGCTTTTGTCAGACTGTTACGTGTCTGTTGACGCTTTTGCAATGCCGCGGCTTTTTCTTCTTGAGTATGCGCGTCTTCCACATTTTTCTGATCAGCGCCAAACTCACGGATGATGCCGCTTATTTCGGTTCTTGCTTTATCTATAATCGCTTGCGCTCTTTCTGCATCGCGTTCCTTTAGCCATTTATCTTCAACCCAGTCCAACAATTTTTTGGAACCGCCACCGGCGGCCATGCCGACACTCATATGCGCAATGCGCACGCCGCCCGCAACCGCTCCCGCCAAGAGTCCGCCGCTTGCAGCGCCAAGCCCGGCAGCCACCACTACCCCGCCAAGCCGTAGTGATGTCTTATTGTCCCGCAAAAAATTTATGGTTGCACTGTCCAGCTTGCTGTTCTTTGCCCGAATATCTTCAAAGCGTATCCGCTCATCCAATACAGTGTCCAATGCGTGTGCCGCCACATCTTCTTTGGCGAGAACCACCATGGCATCAGCAGTTTCCGCTGCCAGCAGCTCGTGCTGCATTTTTTGTACTTTTGCGGTAGTGGCATAGTGTCCAGCTTTTTTTCCTTTCTTCATGCGCTTGCTCTGCCGAGATTGTACCTCGGCTTCCACATCGGGAATTTCCTTGGTAGAGAGATTGCCGGGAAGTTCTTTCAATATCTGCCAAAGATGGCGATTTCCATACACTTGGGCAGCAAATTCGCGCTGGCGTACCTGACCAAGTGCCGCAACATACATTTGGTCATCCAAATATACCTTGTGTCCTGCAACGTCAAATTCCTGCCGTTCATCGGCATATGCTGAATCCTTGCTGAACGCATCGGAAAATTCTTTTACCAACACGGCAAAATTATTGTTGTCTTCTTGTGCAAGCCTCCGCAATGCTGGGTTGGTTTGCAAAATAATTTCCGCAGCCTGTTCGCGTTTGTATTGTTTAACTGCCTCATCAGCCTCCGCAAGCACCTCACCATGCCTATCTATGGTACGCGATAAACTTACCAGCATCTCCTCACGATAACCAGAAAGCTCTTTTGGCTCAATATCCGGTATTACGTTAAGTCCTATCGGCTCTGCAGAACTTTCTACTCCATCATTTGTCGGAGTAGCAGCCTCTGGATGATCCTCTTTCAAAACGTTTTCCGAAGATATTATTGTAGATGATGTTTCTAAAGCCGAACTTACTGCACCGACTCCTTCCCTGGCTATAATTGGTTCAGTCGCTTCTGCAACATCATGTGGTGTGCTGGTTACGTCGCCATTGCTCTTTTCTTCACTCTGTTGCTGTTCATATACCGATGTTGCGGCTGTATAGTGCTTTGCGAGAAGTTTTATAAAATCTTCAGGCTTCCAATTTTTCGTATCTTTTTTACATGCCTGAACTCTACGTGCAAAATCCTCTGTCTTATATTTTGTCCTTTTACCCCTTCCTTCAGGAGTCATGCTCGCATACATACGTTGCGTGTCAGTATATAAATCCATAGCATCAACAGAAGAAGTACGGTTGACACAAAGCTCATTCAATTCAGTAAGCTTATCTGCAAAATTTTCAGGAAATTTTTCTTCTTTATTTTCCGTTGCATGAGTACTTTCTATGCCTTCAATGAATTCTGGTTGTTCCCCTTGGTCATCAATTTTTGATGTTGCGCGCATTTTTCTAGTTTTTTTCAGCTCCTGTGCTAGGGCCTCCCCTAAGCTATTGCCGGGCCATGCATCATCAGAAACAGCTACATCCTTATGAGTTACTTCATTCAATCCTTCCGTAAGTGCGCCGCTTACTGTTGTTCGAGCTGCTATTTTATTTTGCACACGGAGGAGTTCATTATCTTCTTGATCAGTAAGGTATATACCTTGATTACCCGCTTTCTCTACCAAATCTTTTAATAATAGGTCAATATTTTCGGCATCAGCATCAGCATCTAAACTATCAAACATTTCTTCGAGTGAGTGGAGCTCTTGAAAAAACTCCTTATTGTTTTGTGATTTTTCACCCATCTCCTCGGATGTAGGTTTTTGTTGTTCTGCCATAAAAAATGATTAAAAGTTATGAAGCAAGTTTTGGCGCAAGTCTCTCCAGTTGCATGATAACCTGCGTTTGCACGGTTATTTCCTGCTGTTCGTGTAATTCTTCTTGTTTGCGGGCAATAATATAGTCCTGATGTTCTTCGGGAACACGATCGATCAGCTGTAAAATGAACAGTTCTTCCAGCATGTGCGCAAAAGATGTTTTTGCTTCTTCAGACATTTTAAGCGCCGTTTGCATCCATAGCTCCCGTAGCCCTTCGGTATACTCCAAAACCCCAAGAAAAAAGGCGATTCTGGTGATCATTATATCATGCGGTTGTAAAGCGTCAAATTCCATACAACAAAAAACCACTTACCTCTTCCCGGCAGCGGTTGGTGAAAATAAATCAGATCGGCAAAACAAAGGTTTTGCTTTTATCGCATTACTCTGGCGCCATCCTTTTATAAAAAGTCGGCGTGCAAGACCTTTGATAGGGTGCGTATTCACCTTGCCTTTCGGCAAGAATATATTTTGTTTTTGCATATTTTTTTATTTTTGTATTTTTGAAGCCTGTTTTTTTGACTTCTGCAAGCAGTATAGCACGTGGCATGATTTTTGTCTACCGGTAAATCTGTGGAAAAATGGCTAAGACCCTTATATCTCTTGCAAAAAAGCGTACTTCTTGCTACACTACTCACGTTCTATGGAGTAATATATTTTGGGTAAACTTCGTTTTATCACATATTTCTATCGCCTTGGAGGACCGGTAGTTCAGTTGGTTAGAATGCCGCCCTGTCACGGCGGAGGTCGCGGGTTCGAGTCCCGTCCGGTCCGCCAAGACGATAGAAATTGCTATTTTGTTCTTTAACGTGCGTACACTATTTCTTCACCATCAACCCTGTGACAACAGAGATTCAAAAAGGAATCTGTCACCAAGGAAATTTTGGGTGAAAATATTCTTCCCACTACAACAATTATTGGTTGCACGACCGGCAAGGTGAACTGCGTAAAGCAGGATTGGATACATGAATCTCCTGTGGAAATTTTGGAATAGAGACAAAGAAAAAAGGAGCGGGGTAGGGTTTGGAACCGAACCCGCGCTCCTTGGATATACATTTTACTACTTAACCAGTGCAATGGTTACACTGGTTACCTCGTCCCCTTCCTTCAGTAGCACATAAAAGGGAGGTGTTCCGCACGCCCGGGTTATGTTGAGGAACCAGTCCTCGCCCGGGGGTACTTGAGGCGTGCCAATCGGGTACACTCCCATCCTGACATGGATGGGGTATACATGGGGATTGTGGACTTTCCACCTTTCCCCAACTTTTGGTCTGGCTTCCGGATACATCTTCCAGACCATCCGCTCTGCCTGTTGCGCAGAGCGGGTAACTTCTTTTTCATCCTCCTCATCTTCATCCTGAAAAGGACTGCTACCCGCGACAAGTACTACGGGCAACAGGAGTATAGCGGCGTACATGAAGAACTTCCGCGCCCATTCCTTCCCTTTTGAGGTGAGCGCGATCAGAACTACGCAGACCTGAAAAGAGAGAAAGGAGGGTTGTGGCAATGGATCTTTTCCATACCACAACTTGAACTTCTCCGGAAATGCGAGCAGCAGTACGCATAGGAACGTTGCGTACCACAACAAAGGCGCGGCGAATGCTCCTTCCTTCCATTTTTCTATCTGCGCCTTTACCCTCTCCACTTTGCTCTTCCTATCTTTACCCTGCGGTGGTTCTTCCGCCTCGCGAATGCTATCCGCAATGGCGATCAATACTGGTGCTAAAATGATGATTAGCACCGGCAGAACTTGCCAGTATTCATGAAAAAATTCTTTCATGATTTATCATCCTTTCTTAGAAGTTTCAGCAAATTATCGCGCTCATCAGAGGTGAGCGCGATAATCTCGTCCAGCAAAGATTTTGCACGTTTCTGCCCAACGAGACGCGTTGCCAGATCGCCCAACCCACCCAGCGGGATTATCCAGTTTCCTTCCTTGGCACCCGCTGCCTCGAGGGCTTCCAAGGCGCGCACCTGCAACCCCACATCACCCATCTCTTGGATGGCATGATAGACCGTTGTGACATGGGCTGCATCTCCACGCGCCTTCTCTACCGCAGCATTCGCTTGCTGTGTCGCCTCCCACTCCGCGGTGGATGCCGCGAGCAACTCTAACTTACGATCACCCCCGGGGGTGATATCAATAAGTTCTGCTGCAACAATTTCGGTTCCGAATTGTTGCAGCAGCTCCTGTATAGTTTCCGCAAGATCCGTGGCAAGCGGTGAGGGCGTCCCGCCACGAACGCTCATATCTCCAAGTTGACCCTGCAGCATCTTCCACTCCTTCGTACCAATGGAACGGCGGTACGCTGGGAGAATCCTGTTTGTAATCATTTCCAACCACTCTTGCACGAAAAACAGTGCCAGACATGGGTTGGTAATACGCACAGTTAACAGAATGTCCAAATCTAAGGGAATGAGATTTCGGTCCTCAACGCTTGGTAGCCGAATGTAGTACACATCCGGCTTGAGAATGATCCTGTCCATTCTCTTTTTTTCGTGTGGGGTAACTACTTTTCCTTCCGGCAAATTTGCCTGCTGGAACAGAGAAGTCCACCGGAATTTGTACGTGTACACACTGACAACTCCGGGGATGCCCACCCATCGTAATCCCCTCAATCCTAACTGACTCAACACCATCCTCCACACACTCCTTGTTCTATTCGCCCTTTTATCTTCAACTACATTCCAGTATGAGAGGGGGGATTGGGGGATAAGAGCTTTATTTACCTTCCCGTGAAACGTATGACCTTCCCACTGCATGACCATCCGCTCCATACCTTCAGCACTCACAATGGCTTTCGCGTACCCTTCAGGAACAAGGGTAACGAAAAAGTTAAATCTGCCCATTATCCGCAGCAACAAAAGAGCTGCATAGACGTACGAAACCGCCACTACGACGAGAATTAAAATGTTCATTGATTCCTCCTGACAGGTGGTGGATGAAAATATTTATTATTTAATTTTAAAGATCAAACTCGCGGCAAAAAATATGCCGACAGAATATTGTAACATATATAGAAAATGTTGTCAATCGCAACCGCGGTAAGTGCGGGAAGTGAGGAGTGCCAAAGAAAAAAGCGGGGGGTTACCGCTTTTTTGGTTTGATTTATTATGGATTCCGGCCTTTCTGTTCGGTAGGCAGGTCTCTCGCGGGAATACCTAAGAGATCGCGAGAATGACGGAAATGACTATGGGATGACAAGGATGTTGGAGTATAGATTATCTCATCCGGAGGAAATAAATTGAAAACTAGGAGCCAATCTGCAGGACAAAGGTTACAAGAGCATAGCTGCCAAAAATGATAACCAGTCCGATAGTAGACCAGATGAGCACATCACGCCCTTTGCGCACATTTTCCGCGTTACCCATGGAGGTCATCCAAATCAACCCGCCGTAAACAAACATGGCAAGAGCGAGCGATCCAACAATGCCTAATATGTATTTTAACACTACACCAATTGCCTGGGGTATGGAGCATACGCCAAGAGGATTGACAAGCCCTCCACTACCCACGGATGACGATCCGCAGGTATTTCCTATATTACTTTCATTTGGTTTCTCCGCAAAAACCATATACGGTGAAATAAGCAATAAACTCAAGCAGCTTACTGCAATCATGGTTTTAAGAAAGTGATTATTTTTCATAATTTTATAGATTTCCGTCTGCCTACCGGAAAGGCAGTCATGCGCGGGAATGACCTGATTGGTGTGTGTCGTGTTACGTCTGTCGTACCTTGTGTTTCTTCAGTATACCAAATCCAACCAAAATCGCAAAGAGGATGAAAAGTAATGCGGTTGCTTGCGTTGCGCGCACGCCAAACCAGAGTGGTACTTCATCAATACGCACGAATTCCAAGAGAAAACGTCCGAGTGAGTAGAGAATAAGATAGGTAAGTGCAACAAGGCCGCTAAGGTTTTTCAATGAATTCCCGCCTGCCGGTCCGGTAGACAGGTCTGCGCGGGAATGACGAAAAGGAGATTTTGCATGATATATAGAGTTGAAAAGCATAACCAGCGCGATGCAAGTGGCAAGATTCCAGAGTGATTCGTATAAGAAGGTGGGATGAAAATAGCGTGCATCGGCGTACACCGAGGGGCGGTTCACCACATCAATGGGAATGCCCCATGGTAGATCGGTTGGTTTGCCAAACAGTTCCTGGTTAAAGTAGTTCCCCCATCGTCCAATTGCCTGCGCCAAAGCCACACCGGGAACAATGATATCGGCAAGATGCCAGAAGGTGAAGGGGAAAATTTTCTCGTCAACCAAAGTTTGTTTAGCGTTCGCACCACTCTCACCCGCAACGACTTTAAGTGGAACGACCTCTTGATTTTTTATTTTCCCGGAAAAGTGTCGTGCGTATTGCCACACCACAAACGCTCCCGCGATGATGCCGCCCTGAATGGAAATGCCTCCCTGCCAAAATTTAAGTATCTCTCCCGTGTTGGTGCTGTAGTACGACCACTCAATAAAGAGAACGTAGAAGGCGCGCGCGCCGAGAAAACCGAAAATAACGGTATAAAAAGTGAGGTTCGTAAGATGCGCCAAGGGGAAGTGGATACTTTTTGCCAGCCGTGCAATCAACACAAAACCAGCAACACCGCCAAGCGTTACGAGAAGACCGTACCAGTAGACGACCGTGATTACAAAATGCCAGGCAATTGGCCCTGGAATAAAGGTATGGAGAAACATGGAAAAAGACCGTAGCAATTATAATGACGATACTCCCTGCAAAATACTGACTTCGCAAGACTTGCAGACTCACGAAGTCAAGCTATTCTTCCTCAACATTCTCAAAACTTCCCACCTCTTCCATATACACCTCACGTGTCTTGGCGCCTTCGCCGGAACCGATAAATCCCTTCTCTTCCATGATATCCAAAAGACGCGCCGCTCGCGGGTAGCCAACTTTCAACCGGCGCTGCAGAAGCGTAGCAGACGCTTTACCGGTCTGCTTGACTACCTCTATTGCTTCGGGAAGAAGATCATCATCCTCACCGTCGCTTCCCGCATAACCGGCTGCACTTTGGTGCTCGGTAATAGTTTCGTCATATGCCGTAACACCTTCATCGTTATGCGATTTGAGATAATCCACAACACCGGCAATCTCTTTTTCGGAGAGATACACACCTTGGAGACGTTTGGGCTTGCCGATCTCGGGGGCCAAGTAGAGCATATCGCCGTTGCCGATGAGTTTTTCCGCGCCTCCCGTATCCAATATGGTGCGCGAATCCATTTGTGATGCAACCCGAAATGCGATGCGTGTCGGAATATTTGCCTTGATGAGTCCGGTGATCACGTCTACCGATGGACGCTGCGTTGCCACAACCAGATGAATGCCGGCCGATCGCGCCATTTGCGACAGGCGAATAATCGCCATTTCAACGTCTCTCGTGGCTGCTGCCATGATATCGGCAAGCTCATCAATAATGATCACGATGTGCGGGAGATGCTGACCGGTCACTTCTTTGTTAAAGGTTGCGAGATTCTTCTTTCCAAACTTTGAGAGCAGTCCCAGTCGCTTATCCATTTCTCCCAAAGCCCAGTTGAGTGCATTCACGGTCTTTTTAACTTCGGTGATAACGGTGGTTAAGAGGTGCGGGATACCATTATAGGTTGGCAATTCCACGCGCTTCGGATCCACCATAATAAAACGCAGATCATCCGGAGTATTTTGATAGAGAAAGCTCACAATAAGCGCATTGATACAGACACTCTTTCCTGAACCGGTCGCACCCGCAATAAGTAGATGCGGCATTTTTCCTAAATCTGCCAGCCATCCATTTCCCGCTACATCCTTGCCAAGCGAAATCATGAGGTTTGACTTGCGCTTCTTGAAATCCTCGGAGGCAACCAACTCATGCAGACGCACGGTGGCAACAGTTTTATTAGGCACCTCAATCCCTACTAAAGCTTTGCCGGGAATGGGAGCTTCTATGCGAATGGGGTGCGCCGCAAGCGCGAGCGCAAGGTCATTGTGCAAAGCGGTGATTGAGGACAGTTTCACGCCTTCCGCCGGTTTTAAGGTATATTGCGTTACGGTTGGACCAACGCTCACCTCACCCATTTCCACAACAACGCCAAAATTATGGAGCGTCTTTTGGATGCTTTCCATGGTAGAGCGAATGTCCCTGGAGAGCGGTTGGCTTTTTGTATCATCCAGCAGGGTGAGTGGCAAATCAACGGACAATCTTCGCGAAACAACGAGGGGTACGAAATCATCTTCTTGTTTTTGGTCGTGCCAATCTTCCGGGTGATATTCCTCTTTCTTACTATCCGCTCCTTCTTCCGCAGCATCCGCTTGGTATTCTTCTCCTTCTTCCGCAGCAATTTCTTCTTCGGCAATATACTCCTCCGCTTCGGTGACAGGCACTTCCGGTACTGTGGCGCGCAACATGCGCAAGCGCGCAACCCAGTGTACAAATGATGTATGGAAAAGTAAAAAGATGCCGATAAGCCCAGTGCCGGCAAGGATGAGTACGCTTCCCCAGTACCCAAAGAGCTTGACAAGTGGCCATGCAATCAGCATACCCAACATACCGCCACCATCTTCCAAGCGAACGTACATCTCCACCGGAGCAAGGCGCAGATGCAGCACACCAAATACCGCAAGCACGGCGGTGCAAAAACCAGTTATGCGCGAAGGATGGAGATGCAACCGCTCAATCAGGAGAAACAGCGCGAGCGTGAAAAAAATAAACGGCGCGGCAAACCATCCCCGGCCGAAAACATACTTCCATAAACTCGTCATATACTGCCCCGCAAGTCCGGCATTGCCGAAAAAACTCAACAGGGAAATTCCCGCGATAATAAAAAAGATGACCGTCCAAATACCCTTCACCGTTTCTGGTGGCAGCTCCCAATTAAATCGCTCTTCAAATGACGATGCACGCTTGCGCCTTTCGTAGCCGTTTCGCGTATTTTTTTTCTTTTTTCTGAAAAACATTTCTTTGGTAACTTAAAATTTGAAACTCATGCCCATTGGCGTGTAGCATAGGTGTTATGAGCCATTGCAGTATACCAAAAAATAAGTGCTTTGTGTAGCAAAAATCCCCCGAACTTCCGAAATGGCGGAGGATTTTTATTACACCATCAGCTAGTTGGTATTCTATTTCTGTGATGCTTCAAAGCCGGTTCCGGCAGGAATTAGCCGTCCGATAATGACGTTTTCCTTGAGACCTTCCAGACGGTCAACTTTGCCGCTGACCGCCGCGTTGATGAGCACACGTGCTGTTTCTTGAAACGATGCCGCAGACAAAAAGCTGGAGGTGGAAAGTGATACTTTGGTGATACCGAGCAGTAATTCTTCACCGATCGCCTCTCCGCCTTTTTCTTTCTTCGCCTGCGCATTCTCTTTCAAGAACTCCGCGCGTTCCACCACTTCGCCCGGCAGGAGATCCGTATCGCCGGATTTTTTGATGCGCACCCGCGAAAAAAGCTGGCGCACAATGACCTCAATGTGCTTGTCGTTCAGCTTTTGCCCTTGCGATGCGTAGATGTACTGAATTTCTTTGATGATATACTTTTGCACCGCGGACTTTCCCTGCAGTTGGTACATCTGCTGCAGATGCAGTGATCCTTCAGTCAGTGCACTGCCTGCAGCTACCAAGTCGCCACTTTTTACATACACCGCGTAGTCCTTCGGAATGAGATACTCCTTGGTGCGCTCCTGCGGACCCGTGATGGTGAGTTTCTTCTTTTCCAACTTGGATACGGCGCCGTCCAAAGGACTCATCACCTCTTCTCCCGACTTCGTGGTAAACAGTATCATGCCCTTCGTTACTTTGCCGTCTTGTTTTACCTTGATGTCGGCTCCCGCAGGAACGGCAACCACCACGTCTTCATCAAGTTTTGAAACGATGGTAATAGTTTTTTGGGAGGATCCGGTTGCAACCACCTCTTTGCCGGACACATCCACCACGGTACGCGCGCCCTCCATCACCGACACCACGCCGCCCACATCGGCGACAATGGCTTTGCGTTTTGGCGGACGCACTTCAAACAGTTCTTCAACGCGTGGCAAACCTTGCGTAATATCGGCACCTGCGACACCGCCGGTGTGGAACGTACGCATGGTCAGCTGCGTACCGGGTTCACCGATGGACTGCGCCGCGATAATGCCCACCGCAACACCGTTCTTCACCGGTTTATTGAAGGCAAGGTCATACCCGTAGCACTTTTGACAGATCCCACGCAGCGTCTTGCAGGTCATGGCACTGCGAATCCGTGCGCTCGCTATAGCACCTTTTGCAATTTTACGGCTTAGTCCTTCGGTAACCAACGTATCTCGCTTGATCAGAATTTTCTTGGTCTTTTCATCCTTGATATCTTCCATAACCCAGCGACCCACAAGCCGTTCGGTGATCAGATCTCCAATTTCATCGCTCTCCTCGCGCGTAATCACCAGACCTTCCTCATCGCCACAATCCTCTTCACGCACAACCAAGTCTTGCGCAACATCAACCAGGCGGCGGGTGAGGTATCCCGCGTTCGCGGTACGTAACGCCGTATCGGACAACCCTTTGCGTGTGCCGTGCGTTGAGATAAAAAATTCCAACACGTCAAATCCTTCACGAAAGTTCGCTTTGACCGGCAGCTCAATAATCGCACCCGCAGGGTTGGTCACAAGTCCCTTCATACCCATAATCTGCGTAAGCTGTCCCCAGCTGCCACGCGCGCCGGATTCAATCATGGAGTATGCGGATTTGCCCACCGGCAGTGCTTTCTTACACTCGGTAACAATGGCATCCTTGATGCGCGTCCACGTTTCAATGATTTTGCCATAACGCTCTTCTTCCGAAAGCAGTCCTTGGGCGTACTGCTGTTCAATCTGTTCAACGGCCGCATCGCCCTCCGCAATAAGTTGTTGTTTAACCGGTAATTCAGGTACGTCATCCATGCCCCAGGATAATCCAGATATGGTGAGATATGCGAAGCCGAGATTTTTCAGCTCATCCAAAAAGTTGACCGTTGTTTCTTGTCCGGCAAGTTCAAGCGTGCGCTGTACGGCCGCTCCCAAATCTTTTTTCTTCTGCACCATGTTGTAGTAGGGAAGCACGCCTAAAATAATATCATTGAAGATGATGCGCCCGACCGTTGTCGTGATAATGCCATTCTCGGGAAAGTCAGTTTCTCCCCGCGCGCTGATAATGGTTTTTTTCGGGTTCGCGAAACGAACGACAATGGGATCTTGCAGTTTGATAACTCCATTCGCATAGACAACTTTTGCTTCTTCCGGTGAGGAAAACATCTTGACCTTTCCCGCTTGCACCGCATCAACATCTGCATCACTGTAGGTGAGATAGAAACAACCCCATACCACGTCCTGGTTTGGTGTTACCACCGGCGTTCCTGTTGCGGGTTTTAAGAGGTTGTTACTGGAAAGCATGATAGTCGCCGCTTCTTCCCGCGCTTCAACCGTTAGCGGCACATGCACCGCCATTTGGTCGCCATCAAAGTCAGCGTTGAACGCTGTGCATACGAGCGGATGAATTTGGATCGCCTTACCTTCGATCAGTACCGGCTTAAACGCCTGGATACCCAGACGATGGAGGGTCGGCGCGCGATTGAGAAATACGTAGGCATCTTTGACAATATCTTCCAGAATATCCCAGACTTCCGACCGCCCGCTTTCAATGAACCGGCTGCCTGAGCGCACATTATACACATACTCTTCGGCGATCAGGCGTGAGATGACAAATGGACGGAAGAGTTCCAGAGCCATTTGCTTCGGTAAACCGCATTCAGAGAGCTTCAGGTGAGGTCCGACGACAATGACAGATCGTCCCGAATAATCCGTGCGCTTGCCCAAGAGGTTCTGGCGAAAGCGACCTTGTTTACCTTTGAGCATGTCCGCGATAGATTTGAGCATGCGCTTCTGACCAGTTGACGCGATTACCGTCTTGCCATGCCGAGCCGAATTGTCAATCAGCGCATCCACCGCTTCCTGCAACATGCGCTTCTCATTGCGACAAATGACTTCAGGCGCATTCAAATCAACAAGTTGCTTTAGGCGGTTGTTGCGATTGATGACGCGGCGATAGAGATCGTTCAGGTCTGATGTGGCAAAACGCCCGCCGTCCAGCGGCACCATGGGACGCAAATCGGGAGGAATTACCGGAAGAGCGGTAAGGATCATCCATTCGGGGCGGACATCGTTTTTGTAAAAATTTTTGAAGAGTTTGAGGCGCTTGATCAGACGCTCTTCTTTTGCTCCCTGCGCCGATTCCGCAGCTTCCTCAAGCACTGTAATTTCAGCATTCAGGTCAATACGCGACAGGAGTTTATGTATGGCCTCTGCACCTATCCCCGCTTCAAAAATGTGGCCATACTTGAGTGAGAGATCGTGGTAAACTGCTTCGGTGATGATGGTCAGTGGTTTCAACATATCCAAATCGCTCTTTGCCTGTGCATACGCTTCGTCCAATTCGCGCAGCTGCTTCTCTTTGTGCTGAGCAAGTTTTTCAATCGCTACACTGACAAGATCGTCAACCTCACCTTTATCCTGCTTATCCACATGTTTTGCGTGCATGGCGCCGGCTTGGGTGCGTTCGCGTTCTACGGCTTTGGTATAGTCGCTCTCAATGGATTTTTTCTTCTGCTTGTACTCGCTCTTAATTTGCTCCAACGTTTCTTTTTTCAAATTTTCGTTTACCAGCGTAATGATAAAACTGGCGAAATAGATTACCTTTTCAAGATTCTGCACCGAGAGATCAAGCGCCAAACCGATTTTTGACGGCACACCACGCAAAAACCAGATATGCGCAACCGGCGCAATGAGCTCAATGTGGCCCATGCGCTCGCGCCGCACGATAGATCGGGTAACCTCAACACCGCACTTATCGCAAACGATGCCGCGATAGCGTATCTTCTTGTACTTGCCGCAGTAGCACTCCCAATCCTTGCTCGGACCGAATATTTTTTCACAGAAAAGTCCGTCCTTCTCCGGCTTCTGCGTACGGTAGTTGATTGTTTCGGGCTTTAGTACTTCGCCGTACGACCAGGTGCGAATGACTTCGGGTCCCGCGACTTTGAGGCGTATGGCATCAAAATCTGTTGACTTGATTGGATCGAGCATATATGTGGAAATTAAGCTTGGATATCAATTGCATGTTTCTCCGCAATCTGCTTGCCATCACGCATAAGCTGCACATCAAGACCGAGACCTTTAAGCTCCCGCACCAGCACGTTGAGCGATTCTGGCACATTGACTTTGTGAATCTCCTCGCCTTTAATGATTGCTTCATACGCTTTGGATCGACCGGGAACGTCATCCGATTTGATCGTGAGTATTTCCTGCAGCGTATGTGCCGCGCCGTATGCCTCAAGCGCCCAGACTTCCATTTCACCGAAGCGCTGGCCGCCGAACTGCGCTTTACCGCCAAGCGGCTGCTGGGTGATGAGTGAGTAGGGACCGATGGATCGCTGATGAATCTTGTCTTCCACCATGTGCGCGAGCTTCAGCATGTAGTTATAGCCGACGGTTGTTTGATTATCAAACGGCTTGCCGGTCTTGCCATCATAGAGCTGCATTTTGCCATCCGTCGCATACCCGGCTTTCTGCAATTCCTCACGAATCCGCTCTTCGGGAACGCCATCAAAGACCGGCGTTGCAATCGTATATCCGAGCGATTTCGCGGCGAGACCAAGGTGCGTTTCCAAAATTTGCCCTAAATTCATACGGGACACGACACCCAAAGGACTCAAAATAATATCCACCGGCGTGCCGTCCGCCAGAAAAGGCATGTCTTCAATGGGTACGATGCGGGAAATAACCCCTTTGTTGCCGTGTCGTCCGGCCATTTTGTCGCCCACCTGAATTTTGCGCAAGCTCGCAACGGCAACCTGAATGATCCTACTGCATCCAGCGGGAAGCTTATCACCCTCTTCGCGGGAAAACGTCTTGATGTGCACCGCCTTACCGTGGCTGCCGTGCTCCAGATAGAGCGAACTGTCGCGCACATCGCGCGCTTTTTCACCAAATATGGCACGGAGCAGCTTTTCTTCGGCAGAGAGCTCTGTTTCACCCTTTGGGGTGATCTTTCCCACCAGAATATCTCCTGACTTTACCTTTGCGCCAAGACGAATCACACCTTCTTCATCCAAATCTTTGAGCCGCTCTTCTCCGATGTTGGGAATGTCAGAAGTAATAACCTCGGGTCCAAGCTTCGTATCACGAACTTCTATCTGATAGTTTTCTATATGAATGCTCGTAAAGCGGTCGGCGGCAACCAAACGATCGGAAATAATGATAGCATCCTCGTAGTTATTGCCCTCCCATGGCATGTACGCTACCAGCACATTTTGACCAAGCGCCAACTCACCCTGATCGGTTGACGCACCATCCGCAAGCACCTGACCTTTCTTCACTTTTTCGCCTCTCGCTACAATAGGATGTTGGTTAATGCAGGTACTCGCATTGGATCGCACAAATTTATTGAGCTGATAGGTTTTATAATCTCCGTCTTTGGTTAACAGCGTAAGGTGGTCACCATCAACCTCTGTAATCATACCATCAGCATGCGCCAAAGCAAGTTGTCCGGAATAGCGCGCAGCCGCATATTCCACGCCTGTACCCACAACTGGAGCATCCGGCATAATACAGGGGACCGCTTGGCGCTGCATGTTTGTACCCATGAGCGCACGACTCGCATCATCATGCTCCAAAAACGGTATGAGCGATGTGGCAATGCTGACAATCTGCTTTGGTGAAACGTCCATGTAGTCCACGGCATCGCTTGAGTCAAAACTCGGCTCACCATACCTACGCATTTCTACCTTATCCTTTACGAAGTACCCGTTATCATCCAGTGGCACAGTCGCGGCAGCCGTGATGTGTTGTTCTTCCGTAAACGCATCCAAGTATACCACCTCATTAGTCACCCGGGCTTTTACCGTTAACGCATCCAAACCGTCTTTTGCGTGCTTTGCGAGTTCCGCGGCAAGTTTTGCGGTAATTTTTTCACCTGATTGTGCAAGTATTTTTCCCGTTTTCGGATCGGCAACGTCCGCGCGCAGCAGTTCGCCTTCGGATATTGCGGGATCATTTTCCACCTTGTTAATAACCTTGCGGAATGGCGCTTCCATAAAGCCATACTCATTCACCCGCGCGTAACTTGCCAAGTGTCCGACGAGGCCGATGTTTGGACCTTCAGGTGTTGCAATGGGACAGATGCGGCTGTAGTGCGTGCGGTGCACATCGCGCACGTCAAATCCGGCGCGCTCTCGGGAAAGTCCTCCGGGACCCATTGCTGATAACCGACGCTTGTGCTCCAACTCCGCCAAAGGATTGGTTTGGTCCATGAACTGGGAAAGTTGTGATGAAACGAAAAACTCTTTGATGACGCCAATGACCGGACGCGCATTGACGAGGCGATTCGGCGTCAGGTTCTGCGGATCAAACGTAGACATACGATCCTTGACGATACGCTCCATGCGCGCCAAGCCGATACGCAGTTTGTTTTGGGCAAGCTCACCGATGGTACGCAGCCGCCGGTTGCCCAAATGGTCAATGTCATCCGCCTCTTTTTGGTTCTGGTTGAGCCGGATGATTTCGCGGATAATTTCCACCAGATCATCAATTTGCAAAATGCGGTTTTCTTTGGTGTTCTTAATGTTGAGTCCGAATTGTTGGTTAATCTTATAACGACCAACTTTGCCGAAGTCATAGCGATCAAAGCGAAAAAACATGGAATGGATGAGTGTCTTGGCGTTATCAGGAGTTGCCATATCTCCAGGGCGAATACGTTTGTATACCTCAATCAACCCTTCAGCCTCGTTCGTGGAAACATCTTTTTCAAGCGTCGCGTCAATGTAACGTACGTCCACCGCCGAGTCCACTTCCTTAAAACGCGCGAGTATCTCTTCATTCGTGCCAACGCCAAGCGCGCGTAAAAGCGAGGTAACCGCGACTTTCCGTTTACGGTCAATCTTCACCCAGATGACGTTGTGTACATCGGTTTCCAGTTCAAGCCACGCGCCTCGGTTGGGAATAATTTTTGCGCCGTAGTACTTGCGTCCCTTGATATACTCCGAAGTAAAAAAAACACCCGCCGAGCGAATCAGCTGGGATACCACCACACGCTCAATACCATTGATAATGAGCGTGCCCCTATCAGTCATGAGAGGAAAATCTCCCAAATACACTTCCTGTTTCTTGGACTCGCCCGTGCGCTCATTGACCAGTGTCGCCTCAACACGCAGGGGAGATTCATACGTAACATTCTTGTCGCGGCTGGTCGCTTCGTCAAATTTCGGATCATCAAAATAGTACTTGCCGAAATGCAATTCCAAATCTTTTCCCGTAAAATCTTTTAGTGGAGATATTTCTTCAAATAACTCTTTGAGACCTTCTTTTAAAAACCAGTCGTAGGACTGCTGCTGCACTTCAATAAGATTGGGTATCTCTATCGTATCATGAATTTTGGTAAACAACTGGCGTTCCTGGCGTTTGACGTTTGCGGGCATACGTAAAAAACCACCCCGAACGACTGTTGTCGTGAGGAAGGTCGGATAAGAATAATTACTTTCGCGATAGGGTGCTCAAGCTGTTGCGCATGGAATACACGTAGCGAATGGTGAGCTTCACTAGCAACCGCCGCATGGTTATTAACGATTTATGGGCGGTTATGGTAGAGCTGCTCTTCGCATCAATGGTGTATAAAAGTTCCGCGTGCTGCTCTGGCGGTTGATTTTTATACCTTTTTTACAAAGGTATATGGGGGGGATAAATTTTGGAAAAACACCCGTTTTGTGGTGTAATGTGAAAACATCCACAACAGTGGTGATAATAGCACGACTAAAAAATAGTGTCAAGGGTTTTATCATGAGCCAGAATAGCGAAGCAAAGTCAAGTTTGTTTATCTCGTCAAAATCGCAAGGGATAGCAACATTTTGAATAAAAAAGTTGCCAAAAAAGAAATCTTTGGCTCGAACCTACGCTTTGCGAAACAACGTTTCCATACCTTTCGCCGCGCGGAGCAGTCAATTCCGACAAAGTTAGTTTTGGTGCCCTTTGTTTGAATATGCGCGAACCTTCTTTGAACGAAACTAACGCTCCGCCCTGCCGCCGCTCGCTAACGCTCGCCACATCAAAGAAAAATTTTGTTCGCATTTCTGATTTTGCGCGCGCCGGATTTTTTCTTCCCCGCCTGCGCCGAGGCTTCGGCGGGCAGGTAATTGGTGCTCTGCTCTGAACGAGCAGGCGGCGGGGCTGTGCGGACTTCGCTCGGAAGGCTCGGCATTTCTCCCCCCAACCCCCTCCACTTTTTGCCTGCTCGCCTGAATGCGCGGCGGAAAGGTCAAAAAACAATCTTATTCATAACACGATTCGGATTCTTTTTAATCTCGTGTTCCCAAAAACGAAAAACTTTCCACCCGTCCCGAATAAGTTGTTTTTTGACCTCCTTGTCCCTTTTCTGATTGTTGGCGATTTTTAGTTTCCAATACTCCGCATTTGTTTTTGGCTGTGTTTTACATCGCGGACACCCGTGCCAAAAACAGCCGTCTATAAAAATCGCCACCTTTTCTTTCTGAAAAATAAAATCCGGAACGCCGAAAACACGGCGGCTATGTCTGCGCCAGCCTGTAATTTTGTTTGCCCGAAGCAGTTTTGAAAAAGCAATTTCCGTAGTCTGATTTCCCCTGCTCCGAATAGCCGCCATGTTTCGGCTCCGTTGTTCTCTCGTTATTTTGTCCATAGCAATTATTCCTCATCATCGTCAGAGGCTTCCTCCTCGCCGGATTCGCCGTTTTCATTCAAAAACTTTTCGTATGACCCAATACGCGTAAAATCAATGTCGTAAGTTTTATTATCAGTCTTGTAGATAACAACGGTATCAAGCCCGATTGCCTGAAGTTTGTCGTAAGTCATCATTTCCCGCTCCGGAAGATTGAGAACATCGCGCAAAAGCCATTTGCCAAGAGCAGAGTTTGGGTTACTCATTAAAGCTTTGCTGTTATCTTGGCAAACTTTTGCGCTCATTGTTGTCCTGTCGGGCAAAGTGAGTTCAAATGCTTGGTCGCGCGGAGGAAAGAAATTCGGAAACTTTCGGTGTAGCCACGCCGGTATTGGAATATAAATCTCGTTCGGATCGCGCGGGCGGTTGCAAACTAAACCGTGCATACTCGCTC
>Ga0100396_1000271_pt1 | contig 28085 bp, 26 predicted proteins | sample CryGeymeta201520_FD_81551 | JGI IMG/M metagenome (GOLD analysis project Ga0100396, IMG submission 81551) | Groundwater microbial communities from Crystal Geyser aquifers in Utah, USA - Crystal Geyser metaG 2015-20 | ecosystem: Environmental > Aquatic > Deep subsurface > Groundwater | place: USA... | reverse complement strand
TTTGCCACTCAATTTACTCCCATTCACTCCTCTTTCTCGCAAGCCCTCGACCTTCAAGGACAGACCCTGCCTGCGCGGGCAGGCTTGAAGGGTCAATTTGATGGTGTGATCTTTGATCTAGGTGTCAGCTCCTATCAGCTCGACACCCCAGGGCGTGGTTTTTCCTTCCGGTACGATGCTCCACTCGACATGCGCATGGATAAAAATCTGGCTGTGACTGCCGCCGATCTAGTCAATGGACTGGGAAAAAATGAACTAGTCGAGCTTTTTACCACTCTTGGGGAGGACAGGAATGCCAAACGTATTACAAATGCAATTTGTGCTCGGCGTCAAACCTCCCCCATCACAACTACCCAGGAACTAGCCGATCTAGTTGTAGGTCTTGTTGGCCGCTCTCGTGGTATCCACCCTGCAACCAGGATTTTCCAAGCCCTCCGCATGGCTGTCAACAGTGAACGTCTCGAGCTCAAAACCGCTCTGCCCTCGGTTTTGAGCTCTCTGAAAGAGGGTGGGGTGATCGTTGTGATTTCGTTTCACTCACTCGAAGACAAGATCGTCAAAAGTTGGATAAACGACGCCACCTCTGCTGGTCAAATAGAGGAAATAACTCAGAATGTAGAGGAGCCTAGTGCCAAAGAAATCGCGATCAATCCGCGCTCTCGCAGTGCCAAGATGAGGGTCGCAAGGAGGCTAGCATGAAGCTGATCAAAGCCCTTCTTGTCTTGATCATTGCTCTTGTTATCATGAGTGTGACTCTCACCAATCGCAGTGTCGACGAGAGTATTGTTGTTGCCAACTTGAGTCAAGAGATAGCAACACTCCAAAATCAAAATACCATCCTGCGTGCTCAAGTAGCTCTCGATGGTTCACTAGGTACCCTCAGCACAAAAATAGCTGATGCAGGCTTTGTTGAGACTCCATCTGTCGTGGCACTCAAGACTTCCTCCCCAGTTGCCTCTCGCTAAGCTATACTCATATTGTTATGCATAGTCGTATTCAACTATTATTCCTTGGTTTTCTCTTTGCTCTTGCTCTAGTTATCTTGCGTCTTAGCTACTGGCAAATCATCAAAACCGACGAGTTGTCTGGTGCAGCCAGAGGTCAATATCTCTCCAAAGATCTACGGGGCGGTGCACGCGGTAGTATCGTGACCTCCGATGGTTACCCTCTGGTCGTCAACCAGGCAGTCTATACGCTAGGGGCTTATATGCCAGCTGTGACTGACGCACCCCCTACAATCGTCGACAAGATCATGCCCAATCTAAATCTGACTATCGATGACCCAGCTATCGCCACCGACGTGGCCAAGCTGAGCGTTGCGCTAGATGATCTCAAATTACAGACCAAATCAACGATGTTGGATCGACTGAGCAAAACTGGCTACGAAATCTTGGCACGCGCTTTGACTGTCAAAGAAAAAAATGCGATCGAGACGCAAGATATTAATGGTCTCATTTTTGACCAATCATTCATCCGGGAGTATCCAGAGGCTTCTATGTCTGCTCAAATCACCGGTTTTGTGGGAAGGGACGATCTAGGCAAGCCCACCGGCTATTTTGGTCTCGAAGGTTATTATGACCGCGAACTCTCAGGTAGGACTAGGGTCGAAAAGCAAGAAAAAGATGCAATCGGTCAGCCTCTTTTAATCGACGACTTTCAGCTTATGCCAGGTAGAGACGGGCGTACTCTCAAACTCCACTTGGAGCGAGGTACTCAGTATATCGTCGAAGAAGAGCTCAAACAGGGACTCGAACATTATGGCGCCGTCTCTGGGGAAGTAATCGTCATGGACCCAAAGACTGGTGGTATTTTGGCTATGGCCACTTTACCATCCTACGACCCCAGCAAGTTCCACTTATTTGATTCTAGTCTCTACAAAAACCCCGCCGTTGCCAATACCTACGAGCCAGGCAGTACTTTCAAAGTTCTTGTCATGGCCGCGGCCCTTGACGCAGGTGCAGTCAAGGAGAGCGATCAGTGTGATATCTGTAGTGGTCCCTATCCAATCGGCAAATACAATATCAAAACTTGGGATGGCAACTATCGCCCAGACTCAACCCCCCAGAGCATCATCGTCCACTCTGACAACGTCGGGATGGTCTGGACAGAACAAAAACTCGGGGGTGAGAAAATGCTTGCGTATCTGCAAAAATTTGGCATCGGGGAGAAAACAGGGATAGATCTGCAAGAGGAGGTTGCTCCCAATTTGCGTACAAAATGGGGAGATATCGATTATGCGACCTCTTCGTTTGGTCAGGGGATAGTTGTGACCTCTGTTGAGATGCTCTCTGCCGTTGGTGCACTCGCCAACCATGGCGAGCTTATGGAACCGCACCTTGTGCAAAGCGTCATAGGGGATAGTGAGATATCAATTCCTCCCAAAAGTAGGGGCGAGGTTATCTCGCCCGAAACATCACGCAGGATTACCGCCATGATGGTCCAAGCGGTTGAGCAAGGTGAGTCCAAGTGGGCTACTCCCAAAGGATATGTAATGGCCGGCAAGACCGGTACCGCCCAAATCGCCGTCGAAGGCCACTATGACGCCACCAAAACTACCGCCTCATTTGTTGGTTTTGCCCCAGCCTATGATCCCAAATTTGTCATGATCGTCAAACTCGCTGAGCCAAAATCTAGTCAATGGGCCGCCGAAACCGCCGCTCCCCTCTGGTTCTCGATCGCCAAAAAGCTCTTAATCCGCTACAACATCCCCCCAAGCCTGTAGGTAAACCCCAAGAATGTTACAATATCTCAGTCTATGAATATTAAGCGATTATTAATACGTCTAGCTCACAAATTACGACCACTACTTCCTCAAGTTGTCGTCAATTACCTCTACCACTTCCCCCAAGCCTTCTTGGCCTCTCGCTTGTATGGCAACCCAGCCCAAGATTTAGAGATCATCGCCGTCACCGGTACAGATGGCAAGACTACGACCGCAACCATCATCTACCACATCTTAAAAACCGCTGGCAAAAAAGTAGCTCTCATCTCGACAGTCGAAGCCAAGGTAGGGCGCAAAAGTATCAAAACAGGCTTTCATGTGACCTCACCCAATCCCTTTGCCCTGCAAAAACTCCTACGTCGCATGCGCTCACAGAAGATTCGCTACGTTGTTCTTGAGGTCACCTCTCATGGCCTGGATCAGTTTCGGATTTACCCCATCGAGCCCCAGATCGCTGTCTTGACGAACATCACTCATGAACATCTCGATTATCACCCAACATTCGAGACTTATCGCAACGCCAAGCTCAAATTGTTCAAGCATGCTAAGCACGCAGTCGTCAACAAAGACATCCCAATCTTTGCCCAGATCAATACTGCTCTTCCCAACATTTTATTCTCTACCTACTCGCTCCATGCCGACTCTCAGATGAAGCCAGATAGTATTGAATATCAAGATGACAAAACTATCTTCACGCTTGGCAACATTACCTATACCCTCAAATTAACTGGTGACTACAATCTCTACAACGGCTTGGCCGCCATCTCCACGGCTCTACTTTTAGATGTACCCCAGTCAGATATCAAACGCGCCTTGTTGAGTTTTAAAGGGGTCAAAGGACGACTAGAAGAAGTCGAGAACAAGAGAGGGATCCATGCTTATGTCGATTTTGCCCATACCCCCAATGCGCTACTCGAGGTTTTGACCAATCTGCGCTCTCACAAACAACCCGACGAAAAACTCATCGTAGTTTTTGGCGCGGCTGGTCTTCGCGACGCTAGCAAACGCCCACTCATGGGCCAAGCTGCGTCTCAGCTTGCCGATTTTGTAGTCATCACCTCCGAAGATCCTCGCTTTGAAAACTCAAAAGATATCGCCAAAGAAATCCTCTCTGGGGTACCTAGCAAGAAACGCAAAAATGTTACCATTGAGCTAGATCGCGCCAAAGCCATCGATTTTGCCGTCAATAAACTAGCCAAAAGAGGCGACTGGGTAGTGAGTTGTGGTAAAGGCCACGAAGAATCCATGAATTTCGATGGTTTCACCGAGTCCCCCTGGTCCGATCGCGAAGCGTTATTAACCGCACTAAACAAAAAATAATTTGAGAATTGGAGAATTTATGATTTGTGATTTGTCATCTCGAGCGCAGTCGAGAGATCTATCCCATACCGTAGCCATTGTCCTCGCCGCAGGTCGAGGCTCTCGTATGCACGCCAAAACCAAAAACAAAGTAGCCTTCAAGATTGCCGGAGAACCCATGATCGCCCGCACAATCAACCACTTGAGACAAGCAGGCATTACCAAAATCATGGCAGTTGTCGGCTTCCAAGCTAGTTCAGTCAAGCGAGCTCTGGGGGACGAAGTTGTCTATGTGACCCAAGTGCAACAGTTGGGTACGGGAGACGCTATCAAAACAGCTTTACCACTTATAACCCCCGGGGTTGTAACAGTGCTCGCCGTCTATGGTGATGACTCGGCATTCTATCCGCCAAAGTTATTTGTCGAGATGGCCACCAAAAAAGCCGAACTAGGTTGCGATCTCCTATTTCTGACTATCCACAAGGATGATCCGACTGGTCTAGGTCGCATCGTTCGTGACTCACGGGGAAAGATTGTAAGAATCGTCGAAGAAAAAAACGCCACAGATCAGGAGAAAAAAATCCAAGAGATTAATACTGGCTTTTATTGTTTTGATCGCTCTTTTTTGCTCGATTACATCGATCAAATTACACCCAATCCCCTTACCAAGGAATATTATTTGACCGATATGGTCGAGATTGCACTCAAACATGGTAAAAATGTTGAGGCTTTGTTTATTGCCAACAACTCCATCTGGCACGGAGTCAATAATCGCAGTGATTTTGAACGAGCCAAAGCTAAATTAAAACAATAATTATGGTGACCAAACGTAAAATAGTCGCACTGGGTGGAGGAACTGGTACTTTTACATTACTTACTGGTCTTAAAGTCTACGAAAACCTCGATATCTCAGCTGTTGTGACTATGGCGGATGATGGTGGCAGCAACAAGGTCTTACGAGACGAATTTGGCCTCTTGCCTACCAGTGGCATCCGCCAAGCGATCATCGCTCTCTCGCGTGATACTTCACTCCTGCGCCAGTTATTTGAATATCGCTTTTATCAGGGTACTGGGATCTCGGGGATGACCTTTGGCAATCTCTTTATGGCCGCAGTTTCCGATATTTTGGGTTCTCAAAAGAAGTCCATCCAGGAAACCTGTAAACTCTTAGGGGTCCAGGGTCATATCTTGCCAGTAAGCTATGACAATACCTCACTCGTTGCAACTTACGAAAATGGTACCGAAGTCTTGGGCGAACACTATATCGATGTAAGCAATCCAAAAGTCGCAAAACTTAGGGTTGTCGATCTACGCTCTATCCCCAAGATCAAGATCGATAACGACGCGCAATCTGCCATTTTAGGCGCCGATATGATAGTGATCGGACCAGGCGATCTCTATACCAATACCATTGCCAATCTGATCGTTGGCGGGGTCACAGAGGCGATAGAAGATAGTCACGCCAAAGTAGTCTTTGTCATGAATCTCATGAATCGACTAGGAGAAACTTACGCTTACAAAGCAAGCGATTTTCTTACCGATCTCTCAAAGTACTTGAGTCCCAACAGGCTCAACTACATCGTCATCAACAACGACCTTGCGCTCTCTGATTCTATTCTCAAAAAATACGCTCTCGAAGGTTCTTCTCCTGTTATCGATGATTTAGGTATTATCTATCATCAAGCTAGTATTGTTAGGGCCAAACTACGCGATAGCCACAAACCGATTCGTGTCAAAGGTGATAAACTAGGCCGTAGTATGGTTCGTCACGATCCAAAGTTACTAGCCAAAGTTATCTATGGACTCTAAACACGCATTTTTTATCGGTATCAAAGGGGTAGGGATGTGCGCACTAGCCTTAGCTATGGATGACGCTGGTTGGGTAGTTTCTGGATCAGACACCGATGAATCATTCATCACCGACGATATATTGGTCAAACGTAACCTAGGGGTCCGTCCCCTAGACTCTCCAGTCCCAGACAATACTGATCTCATTGTATATTCCGCCGCTTATTCTCCACCATCTACGATCAACAATCTACGATCTACTCCCCTAGCTCAGGCTCTTGCCGAATTTGTGCATAATAAAAAGGTTATTGCTGTTGCGGGCGTTGGGGGCAAGACCACAACCTCTGCCATGCTAGCCGCTCTCTTCTCTGCTGCAGGGCGAGATCTGGGCTATTATGTCGGTACTGGCTCCATCTCAGGGCTCTCTGCCCCAGGACACGCAGGTAGCGACCCATACTATATCGTTGAGGCCGATGAATATGCCGTGAGCAAGAGTGATCATCGACCCAAGTTTGCCCTCCTTACCCCCCAGATTCTGATTACTACCAATATTATCCATGATCACCCCGACATTTATCCAGGCGAGTCATCGACTCTTACGGCTTTTGCCAATCTAGTTCGCTCAATTCCCGCGGGTGGCACCTGGATCGCCAACCCCTCTGATCCATTGACCGCCCAAATCCTTAGCCTTCAAGGACAGTCCTTGAAGGGGACCAGCCTCGCGTCGATGAGCGACAGCGAGTCGAGGCGGGTCAAAGTGATACGATATGGTACAGATCATCCGTTCTATCGTCAGCTCAAACTCTCAGTTTTTGGTGAGCAAAACAAGCTAGATGCACTGGCGGCTGTTTTGGCTGCAATCGAGGCGGGGCTCACGCAGTCCCAGGCTCTTAAATCTATTGGAGCATATCGTGGCGCTGGTCGCCGCCAAGAGTTTAGAGGTGAGGTAGCGGGGCGACTCCTCTATGACGATTATGGTCATCATCCTAGAGAGATCGAGCTCACGATCAAATCTTTCAAGGAGCACTTCCCCAACAATAGACTCTTACTGGTGTTTGAGTCCCATACATACAGTCGTACAGAGGCGCTATTGTCAGAATTTGCCAGCGCCATTGCCCTAGCCGATCTACCTTTTATCATGCCTATTTTTGAATCAGCCAGAGAAAAGGGCCAGGGACACACCGTCACTACAGAGTCATTTGCCACCCTCATTCCTCACGCAACCCCGCTCACTTGGGACAATGCCGCTGAGCTTGTTTGGTCCGCATCTTATCCTGGAGACATCATCCTCACTATGGGTGCCGGCTTCGTCTACAAACTACACGAGCAGTTTAAAAAGTTATGAACTACACCTTTATCATCCAAGCTCTCGGTCGCGACAAACTCAAATTTGACGAACCCCTCACGCTCCACACCTACTTCAAACTTGGCGGTCCTGCCGATCTCTTCTACGAAGCCAAAACGCTGGAAGAACTAACCTTAGCGGTCCAAGCGGCGATCCTTTACAAGGTTCCTTACCTTGTCATCGGTGGTGGGAGTAATATCTTGGTCACGGATACAGGATATCGTGGTCTCATCATCAAAAACAAGACTACAGGGATCAAGCTCAAGGGCATCACGGGTGGGGTCGAAGCTGGCAAGATCGATCTCAAAGAAGCCATTGTCCAAGCCGATTCTGGTGTGCCAGCTAATCTCTTGATTCGCTATACGCTCGACCAGGGCCTCTTGGGTCTTGAGGATATGTTGGGTCTGCCGGGCTCTGTGGGTGGGGCAGTCTACAACAACTCACATCACCTCAAAAACTTATTTGGTGATCATGTAATTGAAGTAGAAGCTATCGATAAGTTAGGAGAGATCAAAAAATATACACAATCTGAGCTCCAGTTCGACTATGACTACAGCATTTTTCACAAGACCAAAGAAATTATTCTCTCTGCTGCTTTTCAACTTAAAAGAGGAGACAAAGACGCACTCTGGAGTATAGCCAACGAAGCAGTCAAAAGACGTAGTAGTACTCAGCCATTGGGTGTCCCTAGTTCTGGCTGTATCTTCAAAAATATCCCTCTTGCCGATGCCATGCGCCTGGGCCTGCCTGCGCAGGCAGGTACTCCCCTTAGATCTGTCGGTTACCTGATCGACAAGGCAGGACTCAAGGGGACGCGAGTCGGGGGGGCAGTAGTTTCTGATGTTCACGCCAACTTTATTGTCAACGATGGTACCGCCACCTCTCAGGATGTCCTTGAATTAATCAAAGAAATCAAAAACAAAATCAAAACTAAATTTGGCGTTAGTCTGACAGAAGAAGTTATTCTGATAGGTGATACAATTCTCTCAACATGACTAGTTTCAAAATCATTGGCGGTACTCCTCTTAAAGGCGCAGTCAGGATAGGTGGCGCCAAAAACGCCAGTTTCAAACTCATGATTGCTGCCGCTTGTGGGATAGGTGAGTCCCGCCTCCTAAATATAAGCAAGATTGGCGATGTAGATGTCACCTACAAGACGCTCGAAGCCATCGGAGTCAAGTGTAGCAGACCAGGGGACAATACGGTTTATATCGTCGGCAACGGCCTTGCAACAGACACAATCCCCAGCTTTACCGGAGAGAAAACTCGCGCCGCCACTCTCTTTGCCGGATTACTCCTCAATAAAAAGAGTAGGGCGATCATTCCTCTTCCAGGTGGATGCGTGCTTGGCGATCGACCCATAGAGCGTCATTTGGACGGCTTTCGCGCTATGGGGGCAACCGTCAGTTGTACCGATTTGGGTATTGAGATGGGAGTCAAGGATGGTTTGCATGGCGCTACCTATCGTTTTATCAAAAAGTCCCACACTGGTACCGAGGCCTTGATCATCGCCGCAGTCTTAGCCAAAGGCAAGACTGTCATCGACAATGCCGCACGTGAGCCAGAGATCGATGACTTGATCACTTTCTTCAATCAAATGGGAGCGCAGGTCAAGCGTATCGCAGATAGAATCGAGATCAATGGTGTCAAACAACTTCACGCTGCCACTCACTACGTCATGAGTGATCGCAACGAAGCTGTCTCATATGCTACTATGGCAATCGCTACTCGTGGTGACGTGATCATCGAAGGAGCCCGAGCCAATCACCTCCAAGCATTTTTACACGAACTAGACAAAATCGGCGGCAAATATGAAATTTCAGATTATGGCATTCGTTTTTGGTACGACCGAGAACTTGTGGCCTCCGATATTGTGACCGCCCCTGAGCCAGGGTTTATGACCGACTGGCAACCACTTTGGACTACGATGATGACTCAGGCTAGAGGGACATCCAAAATTGTCGAAGCCGTGACCCAACATCGTCTTGCCTTTACCACTCAACTAGTGCAGATGGGAGCTGAAATCGAGTATTTTGATCCAGTTCCATCCGATCCAGCCAAATACTACGAGTTCAACTACCCAGAAACCAAGTCATATCCCCATGCAGTTAGCGTAACCGGTCCTCATCCTTTGCAGGGACGCAACCTGACAGTCCCCGATTTGCGTGGTGGGGCGACTCTAGTCATGGCAGCTATCTTAGCTAAAGGTGAATCAGTTATCGACAATGTCGAGCTCATCGATCGCGGTTACGAGCGTTTCGACGAGCGCCTACAAAATCTCTCGGCGAATATTGAGCGTACGTGATAACATATATTCATGAAGCAACACAGTATCTCATTTGTTAATGCAGGACATGGTATCTGGACCGCCATCATCACTCAAACCAACATTCGTATCCATATCATTGTGGGCTCGCTGGTGATCTTCCTCTCCTCATATCTACACATCACTCTTGATCAAGTGATTGATCTGATCTTAACGATTTCTGTAGTCCTCGTTGCCGAGATGGTCAATACCTCACTCGAATTCCTCTCTGACGCCGTGACTCTCGAGCACAATCTCAATATTAAGTATGCCAAAGATGTCGCCGCCGGTGCAGTTTTGATCTCTGCAATATTTGCCGCCATCATTGGTTTAACCATCTTTCTACCCAAACTAATATGAACAACCTACTTGGATTTTTATTATTTTCCTTCACTATCAACGCCGCCCTCATCGTCCCCTTTATCGACTTGCTCTATAGTCTCAAGTTCCAGCGTCCAGGTCGCGGTACCTCAGATTTTATGGGCAAACTCAACTCAGTCTACAACAAGCTTCATCATAAGAAAGTTGGTACTCCAGTAGGCGGGGGTCTTCTCATCATTGTGGCTACTACCGTCCTCTTTACTGGAGTCATTGGGATGTTGCGCTTGGTTGGAGCTGATATCGCGAGTGTTTACAACTATCGTCAGGAGATCAATGTTATATTCGCAACCTTTATCCTTTTTGGACTCCTGGGTCTCTACGACGACATCATCAAGTTTTTTGGCAAGCAAACCAATTTAGTGGGGATCTCCTGGCGGTTCAAGTTTATCGTTCAAGTAATTATTGCTCTAGGCATCGGCAGTTATCTCTACTCTGCGATGGGGATCAGTATTATCAATGTGCCATACTTTGGTGTCATCGATTTGGGTGCTTTTTTTATTCCATTCTCGGCCTTTATCATTGTGGCCTTTAGCAATGCTGTCAACGTGACGGATGGTCTGGACGGATTGGCTGGAGGACTTCTCATGATCACAATGTTTGCCCTCATCATCCTGGCAGCTTCCATTCTCGATACTCCAATTACCCTCTTCATCGCGCTCTGGCTAGGTGGTATCATCGCTTTCCTTTACTTCAACACCTTCCCGGCACGTTTGACTATGGGAGATGTGGGGGCTCTCTCCTTTGGGGCCACCCTTGCGGTCATCGGTCTCATGCTAGGCAAGATCATTGCGGTCACCATCATTGGTGGTCTTTTTGTACTAGAGATTGCCTCTAGTTCGCTACAGATGTTTGGCAAGCGGTTTTTGGGTCATCGACTCCTGCCCCTCTCTCCAGTTCATCTCTGGCTTCAATCGATCGGCTGGGAAGAAACCAAGATCGTGACTCGTGCCTGGTTGGCTGGTATCATTCTTGCCTTGTTTGGTCTCTGGTTAGCATTCTTGTAATATGACAAATGGACCCATCATCGTTTTTGACTCCGGCATTGGCGGACTTAGTATTTATCGTCCGCTTGTTGCTACCTTACCAGATTAAAATATTATCTACCTCTCAGATCCTGTCAATTTTCCCTACGGCGACAAATCATCGACTTGGCTATCGGAAAAACAGGCTATGCCGGAGATAAATTTTATCGATCCTTCTTTAGCGATAGTAGCCCAAGTTATGAGAGTGCTAAAATCGAGTGAGATATGAATAAATTTATCGATCAGATCAAGGGTAAGAAAGTACTAGTATTTGGGTTAGGCAGTCAAGGTGGAGGATCTGGAGATTTATCTTGGCTTACCAAGCATGGCGCGATCGCTACCGCTTCTGATCGGGATTTAACCTTAGTTCCTGAGGGCCAAACCAAAGAGCAGATCGACTGGGCTGATCTCATTATCAAAAATCCAGGAGTGCCTGACGAACATGAGCTTATCCTTTACGCCAAGTCGCGGGGCTTGCCAGTCCTCACCAGTATTGCTCTCTTTGTCAAATATACTAGTCTTACCACGATTGGCGTGACCGGTACTCGGGGCAAATCAACAACTGTAGCACTCATCACTCAGATGCTTGAGCGGGTCTACCCAGGTCAGGTCTTGAGTGGTGGCAATCTTGCTGGCACTTCTTGCTTGTCTCTCTTTGATCAGTCAGAAGGCAAAAAATACGTAGTTCTTGAACTCTCTTCTTTTATGTTGCACAATTTTCACGAGCTAAGTGTAAGTCCCAATTATGCCTTATTGACAAATATTTACCCCGACCATCTCAATAGGTATCCAGACATGAAAAGCTATCAGTGGGATAAACAAGCTATTCATCTCTACCAAAAGCCAGGTGATTTTTATTTTGAATTCCCGAGTGCCCAAACAGTCATGGATTGGGAAACGTCGCTTCCTGGTCTTCACAATAGGGAGAATATCGCATTGATGTGGGAACTGGCAAAAGAGATGAATATCCCAGAAGATCTTTGTCGCAAAGTAGTCAAAGACTTCCAGGGTATCCCATCTCGCCAAGAAAAGATTGCGACCGTTGCTGGGGTGACCTATATCAACGACACAACCGCAACGACTCCAGTGGCCACTATAAAAGCTCTCCAAGCCGCCACCTCGCCCACTATCTGGATCACTGGCGGTGACACCAAAAACCTTCCTTTTGATGAACTCATAGACGAAGTCAAACGTAACAAATATCTCAAAAAGATCGTCATCTTAGGTTCAAAACATATTCCCGACTATACAGCCCAGTTAAAGGAAGTTGTTGGAACCAAGATAATTTCGACAGTCTTTTCGATGGCAGAAGCTATCAAGCTCGCAAGGCTAGCTACTGAGCCAGGAGACACGGTCCTTCTCTCTCCTGGATTTGCTTCATTTGATTTATTTAAAAACGAGTTTGATAGAGGGGATCAATTCAACCAAATTGTTCGCCAGCTATGAAAAAGATCTCTCTGTCCCTCACCACTCGCCTCATCACGATGACCATTATCCTTTTAGGGTTTGGATTGATCATGATCTATAGTGCCAGCGTCGCCGAAGGCGCGCGCGATTTTGGCAACAAATGGCACTTTGTGGCGCTCCAACTCAAATGGGCAGGGGCCGGACTCTTGGCTATGTTTATGATGAGTCTGATCCACCCCAAAACCTGGGAAAAACTCTCACCCATCCTCATGGTACTGGGACTTTTTCTTCTTTTTTTGGTGGTCATCCCTGGGATCGGTACCAAAGTCCAGGGGGCTAGACGTTGGCTAGTATTACCAGGTATCACTCTCCAACCAGCCGAACTTATCAAGTTTATCGAGGTTATTTATCTCTCTTCATGGCTACACTCTCGCAAGATTACCCTCCTTCAGTTTGGGTCATTCGTTGTACTTGTTGCAGGGCTCATCATGTTTCAGCCCGACATGGGGACTACTCTCGTTGTCACGCTGCTTTCAGTCTCGATGTATTTCCTCTCAGGATATCCTCTTAAACACTTGTTCTCTATTGCGGCAGTGGGACTCTCCTTGGGTGCAATCTTGATCATCGCCGAGCCCTATCGACTTGAGCGGGTCAAGACGTTTATCGATCCACTCCACGATACACAGGGCAGTTCTTATCATATCCGCCAAGTATTGCTGTCACTTGGGTCAGGAGGGGTGTCAGGGCTAGGTATCGGTCGCTCACGGCAAAAGTATGCCTACTTGCCAGAAGCTACGACCGACTCAATTTTCGCGGTAGTAGGGGAGGAGTTAGGCTTTATTGGGGGAGTGGCTCTGATCTTGGCGTTTTTGTACTACCTCTCTCTCATCTTCAAGATAGCCACCACCGAACATGACAAATTTAGTAGTACTTTAGTCGCTGGAGTTGGTGCCTGGATTGGAATCCAAGTCTGCCTCAACTTGGCTGCTATGGTAGCTCTGACTCCTTTGACCGGAGTGCCTCTCCCACTCGTCTCCTACGGCGGATCTGCTCTTGTCACGATGCTTGGTGGTATTGGTCTTGTCCTCTCTGTCTCCCGCCATCAATCGCGCTAGTTGCTATACTCTATCGAGGCACACAATTGTTGTCACCGGTGGCCATCACAACTCAGCTCTTGTCGTCGCCCAAGAACTCGTGAGGCGTGGTCACAAAGTCGTCTGGATCGGTCACAAACAAAGCAGTAGGGGAGACGCACATGATAGTGCGGAGTATCTAGAAGTCACCTCCGCTCAGATTCCCTTCTACAACTTAAACGCTGGCAAGCTCATCCTCAACCTCTCTGAGCTCATCCGCTTCCCAGTCGGCTTATCCCAAGCCCTCTCTCTCCTGCGTCAAATCAAGCCTCACGCCGTCTTGAGCTTTGGTGGTTACTTGGGTGGTACGGTCGCCATCGCTGGTAAACTCTTGGGTATCCCCATCTATCTGCATGAGCAAACAGTCACAGCCGGACGCGCCAATAAGTTGATCGCCCGTTTGGCTCAAGTAGTTTACTTGACATATCCTGACTCCGCCAAACATTTATCTGCCAAGCATATTGAAGTAGTGGGCCTGCCACTGCGCTCTAGTATCTTGACTAGCAAGTCCAAGACTCTCTTTAGTCGCAAACGTCCCACTCTCTTGGTCATGGGTGGCAAGCAAGGCGCCCACGTACTCAATCAATTTATTTTTGCCCATCTTTCTGACCTCTTGACTTACTTCAATATCGTCCACCAAACTGGTACCAACTCCAAGACTCAGGATTACGAGCGTGCCTGTGCCCTCCAAAATACTCTCGCTAGTCTCGCTGATTGTTATCTCCCCCGTGGCTATATTGGCGAGAGTGAGATCGGTTCTTATCTCCATAGTACTCAGTTGTATCTTGGTCGCTCTGGAGCTCACATCTGCTATGAGCTAGGTGTTTTGGGTTTGACATCCATTTTAGTTCCACTCATGTCGACACACGACGCCGAGCAGCTCAAAAATGCCAGGATTCTTGAGTCTGCGAGGCTCGCACTCATCTTGCCTCAGTCTCGCCTGACTCTACCCCAATTTACCTCAGCAGTGACACAGCTCAAGCAACTGAAAGGGACTAAGCTCCCTCTCCCCATAGACGCCACCAATATTTTGGTTAATCATTTGTTGAAACAGCTAGGTTGATATGATTGGTAAATCTAAATATCTAGTCATTACTTACGACATCTTGCTCCCCGTCATGATTTGTTTGGGGGTAGTCGCCCTCCTCTACTTTGTCTTGTTCTCTTCATTTTTTGCCGTCACTTCCATTCACTGTGTCCTTGACTTGGAGCCCTGTGAAGATCCCTCTCTTTTGTCTGAACTAGACAAACTCAAAGGTCAAAATATTTTCAAGATTGTAGGAGACCAAGTCACTACTCATTTGACCTCGCTCGACTTTACTATCCGAGAAGCTACGCTTAGCAAAGAACTCCCAGGAAGTATAAGTCTCTCCCTCCAATCAGTTTATCCAGTCGTGGCTCTACAAGTGTCAGGAGACGATCCTACTTGGATTATTTTTGATTCTAGCCTGCGCGTGATCGGGGCACGTCGCATAGACCCCAATGTTCCCTCTGTTGTAGTCCAAGGCCCCCTCACTTTTATAGTTGGCAAAGTCCCAACAGACGCAAATATCATTAGTTCGCTCGAGTTGGCTAAACGTGTAAGCGATGAGCTCTTTGCAGTCAAAACTATTACTTTGATTGATGCCGATACCATTCATTTGGCTCTCGACAGTGGCAAGATCGCCATCTTCACTCCCAAAAAAGATGAACTTGTCCAGCTGAGAGCCTTGCAGACTATTTTGACAGACGCTACAATCTTAGAAGGAGTGAACACAATAGATGTTCGCTTCGCTCGTCCTGTGTTAAGATAAAACTATGAAAAAAACTTCCCAAATTTCAGTTGTTGATTTAGGCTCATCCAAGATTACTTGTGTAATCGCCACTAGAGGCGAAGAAGACAATCAACTAAGGGTCGTGGGTGTCGCGAGTGTGTTAAGCCATGGTATTCGCAAGAGTCAGATCGTTGACATCGAAGATACTATTTCGTCAGTCACCGATGCTGTCGAGAGTGCCGAGCGCATGGCAGGGTTTGCTGTCAAAGAAGTAGCTGTCTCAGTGTCAGGTATCCACATCGAGTCCCAAAACTCCAAAGGCCTAGTTGCCGTCCAGGATCGGGGTGGCGAGATCAGTCACGACGATGTAGTACGAGTGGTAGAAGCCGCCAAAGCCGTCCCCCTTGCTACTGCCCGTGAAATTCTTCATGTCATCCCTCGCTATTTTCTAGTAGACAACCAAGAAGGTATCAAAGATCCAGTGGGAATGTCTGGGGTTCGTCTTGAGGTCGAGGCACACTTGATCACAGGTTCATCAGTCAATCTCAAAAACTTGAGTCGAGTTATGAGTGAGATCGGGGTCGATACTCGTGCAGTTGTCTTTGCCGGTCTTGCCTCGTCCCTCTCCACACTCACCGAGACCGAAAAAGAGCTGGGAGCCGTTGTGATCGATATCGGTGGCGGTACCACCAGTCTCTGCGTCTATATCGACGGAGCTCTTGCGCACTCCGCCGTGGTTCCAGTCGGCGCCAAAAACATCACCAACGATATCGCCATCGGTCTACGAGTTTCTCTAGATAGTGCAGAAAAAATCAAGCGCAACTTAGCACCAGACGAGCGCATCGCCAAAGCACTCGATCCAAAGAATCCGGGTAGCAAAAAGCAAGCCGACGAAATTGATCTCTCCAAACTAGGTCTCTCAGACGCTCCCAAAAAAATCTCTCGCAAAGCCGTCGTAGAGGGGATTGTGAGACCTAGGCTCAACGAAATCTTCGAGCTCATCAAAACCGAACTCATTAAAGCTGGTATGGGCGGCAAGACTCCTGCCGGACTCATCATTACGGGTGGCGGGTCTATGACTTATAGCTTGACCGAGAGTGCCCGCAAGATTCTCAACATGCAGAGTCGTATCGCTACTCCAATTAGTTTAACTGGGCTGGTAGATGAGATCAAGACTCCAGAGTACGCTACCGTGGCAGGATTACTCATTATGGATGACAAAGCGGATCAAGCGACTAGCAAAGTACCTTTCAGGCTCCCCAAGTTCAAGGGTATTATCTCGACTTCTAATTTTTTCAAAAAAGTGATAGACTTCATTAAGAGTTTCCTGCCCTGATAGGAAATCTATGGGTCTAGTAAAACCAGATTTAAATGCAGTTGCCAAAATCAAAGTAATCGGTGTAGGTGGGGGTGGCAACAACGCCGTCGGCAGTATGATTGCGACAGGCAAGATCAAGGGCGTTCAGTTTGTCGCGGTCAACACCGATACTCAAGCGCTTCTCAACAATCCCGCCACCGTCAAAGTCCAAATTGGCGAAAACCTGACCAAAGGTCTAGGCTCTGGAGCTGATCCCGAAGTTGGTAGTCAGGCAGCGCAAGAATCCCGCGAAAAACTCAAAGAACTCCTCGTAGACACTGACATGGTCTTTATTACTGCTGGGATGGGTGGAGGTACGGGTACAGGTGGCGCCCCTATCATTGCAGAGCTAGCCAAAGAAGCAGGTGCCTTGACAGTGGCGGTTGTGACCAAACCGTTTGCCTTTGAGGGTATTCGTCGCATGAGTGTAGCTGAGGAGGGGATCGAAGAACTCAAAGAAAAAGTCGATACTTTGATCGTGATCCCCAACCAGAAACTCATGGATGTAGTCGACAAAAAAATGACTCTTCAAGAAGCCTTCCGTGTGGCCGATTCGGTCCTAGGTCAAGGAGTCCAGGGTATCTCTGACTTAATTACCGTCTCAGGACTCATCAATGTAGATTTCGCCGATGTTCGCGCCATCATGACCGATGCCGGCACCGCTCTCATGGGAGTTGGGATGGGCACTGGCGAAAACAGAGCTCAAATGGCGGCCCGTACCGCTATCTCCTCACCACTCCTCGAGGTCAAGATCGATGGTGCGCGTGGTATTCTCTTCAATATCACCGGTGGTACCAGTCTGACGATGAACGAAGTTTCTGAGGCCGCTGAGATGATCTCTACTCACGCCGATCCAGACGCCAATATCATCTTTGGGGCCACGATTGATGAGGCTATGGGTGATCAGATCAAGATCTCGGTAATTGCGACGGGATTTGATAGCAATGGTCGGGGTGGTTTTACCGCCTTGCAAGGCATCGGCCAAAAGGCGATGGTCCAGTCAGGTGACGACAGTGATGACTCAGGTGATGACACAAGTGGTGATGGTCCGGACGATCCTTTTATCCCCCCCAAACCCACCACCAAAGAAGACTCCGATCCCTTTGATATCCCCGCATTCTTGAGGCAACAATAACTTAAGCTATTTTCTTCACCAAATACTCAATCGTGCGGTCAGGCATTGTGACCGTTGCTTTTTCACTCACTCGTTTGCCAAGCAGCGCCGTTCCAATTGGCGACTCAAGTGAGATCATGGCTTTTTTCGGATCCGACTCTTGTGTCCCCACGAGCGTATAGGTATATTCATGTCCCGCGATCTCGACCGTGATCACATTCCCAAACCCGATTTGTTCATATCCCTGGACTGTTGTGACTTGACCATACTTTATATTAAACTCTAGTCTTCTAAGCTCTCTGTCGACATTTCCCAGCTCAAACCTAGCCGCTGTATAAGCTCCATTTTCAGACAGATCACCCATCTCGCGTGCTTTTTGTAGCGCGATTAATACCTCTTCCCGCTTGACCTGTAGCTCCGCCTGTCGTACCTTTAGCTGCTCATATCCAACCTTAGTAAAAGGTATTGGTTCAATCTTTTTCATGTGTCGCACAATTGCTCGCTTTCCCATGTGTATATCATACATGTATAATGATCCAATGACAAAAACATCGTTAAAAGTCGATACATTTACTAGTGCCTTAAATCATGCCTCTCACGAAGAAGAGGTTCTCAGTTACTGGGATCAAACTCATGCTTTCGAGCGCTCAGTCTTAGAGCGCCCAGCCAACAAACCCTATGTATTTTATGATGGCCCTCCATTTGCCACGGGATTACCTCACTACGGCCACCTTTTAGCTAGCACTGCCAAAGATGTTGTTCCTCGCTACTGGACTATGAAGGGATATCGGGTCGAACGTACCTGGGGCTGGGACTGTCATGGAGTGCCCATCGAGAACATGATCGAAGGAGAGTTGGGCTTAAAGGGTGGGAAAAAGGGGATCGAAGAACTAGGGATCGACAAGTTCAACTCTGCCTGTCGCACAAGTATCTTGCGTTATGATCAAGAATGGAAAGTCATGATTCGTCGTCTCGGTCGTTGGGTAGACATGGATCACTCTTACAAGACCATGGACAAAACTTTTATGGAGTCTGTCTGGTGGGCTTTTTCAGAGCTTTACAAGAAAAACTTAGTCTATCAAGGTCGTCGGGTTATTCTTTATTGTCCCCGCTGTAGTACTCCTCTCTCCAACTTTGAAATTGCCATGGACAATAGCTACAAAGATGTCGAGTCTCACTCTGTTTATGTCAAATTTAAAGTAGTAGGCAAGTCAAATGAATATCTAGTCGCCTGGACCACCACTCCCTGGACACTTCCTGGCAACGTAGGTCTTGCCGTCAATCCGACCGCGCAATACGTGCAAGTGGCATCAGGTAATGAAAAGCTTTGGTTTGCCAAAGATTTAGCCCCACAGGACCTCAAAGTTCTAAACACAGTCAAAGGAGTCGATCTAGTTGGCCTTACTTACGAACCACTCTTTTCCTATCTACCAGTTTCTGGATACAAAAAATCTTTTGTCGTTTGTAGTGCTGACTTTGTCACGCTCGAAGATGGGACCGGTATTGTCCACACAGCCGCCATCTACGGTGAAGATGATTACCAGTTGGCAGTAAAAGAAGGTTTGCCGACCGTTCCTATGCTCGACGATCAAGGCAAATTCTTAGATTTTGTCACCCCTCTCGCAGGTCAATATTATACCAAGTCTCAGGACTGGATAATCCAAGATTTAGAAAGCCGTGGTCTCATGTTCAAATCTGGAATGACTACTCACTCCTATCCTTTCTGTTATCGTTGCGGCACTGCGCTTTACTACAATGCAATCCCTGCTTGGTTTATCAATATCCAAAAAATCAAGCCAGATCTCATCAAGCAAAACGAACATATCAATTGGTACCCAAATTTCCTTAAAAAGGGACGCTTTGGCAAGGGTCTAGAAACTGCTCCCGATTGGAATGTTTCTCGTTCTCGTTATTGGGGCACGCCTATGCCTATTTGGATAGGGGAGAAAACTGGCAAAATTCGCGTTCTTGGTTCGACAGAAGAACTAGAGCAGTGGGCTACTGCCAAACTGCCTCCACTCACTGACATTCACCGCGAATTTATTGACAATATTGATGTTTATGTTGATGATGATCGCACTGAGATCGGTCACCGCATACCCGATGTCTTTGATTGTTGGATTGAATCAGGGAGCATGCCATTTGCCACCGAGCACTATCCTTTTGAGAGCAAAGAATCATTTAAGTCTCGCTATCCCGCCCAATACATCGTCGAGTATATTGCCCAAACTCGTGCTTGGTTCTACACTCTTCACGTCATGTCTGTTGCTCTCTTTGGCAAGCCAGCTTTCGAGAATGCGGTTACAACCGGCACCATTTTGGCACAAGATGGCAGTAAAATGAGTAAGAGCAAGAAGAACTATCCCGATCCCACCTTGCTCATCGACAAATACGGTGTAGATTCTCTTCGTCTATATCTCATGAGCTCAGTCGTGATGAAAGCAGATAATTTGAGCTTTTCTGAGTCAGCAGTCGACGATATCCGCAAAAACGTCATGAATATCTGGTGGAATATCTTTGTGTTCTATAAAACATTGTCTGTAGGGGCGGATTATCATCCGCCCGTGTCCCCAACGCACCCATTAGATCAATGGTTATTGTCCAAAATAGAAGGTCTCACAAAGCAAGTGACCGAGTCTATGGATGCTTATGACGTAGTCTCTGCTACTCGTCCTCTTATGGCATTTGCCAAAGAATTCTCCACTTGGTATCTCCGACTCTCGCGCGATCGCCTGCGTAACTCACAAGAGAGTCAGGCAGTGCTAGAATATGTGCTTCGTCGCTACTGTCTCCTCATGGCACCGTTTGCGCCTTTTATGGCTGAGCGTATTTATCAAAATCTGCCTAACAGTCTCGACTCTGTTCATCTTGAACTCTGGCCACAATCCAATCAGGTATTCGTTGATCCAAAACTTGAAGAATCTATGGAAACGATCATGCAGATCGTCGAAAAAGGACATGCTGCGCGCAAACTAGCTAACATCCGTCTGCGTCAGCCTCTTTCATCACTTACAACCCCCGGGGTTATAAGTCCAGATCTTCAGGCGATCCTAGCCGAGGAACTAAATGTCAAAAAGATTAAAGTAGGCGCTGGATTTGCTCTCGACACGCACCTGACTCCAGAACTGGAAGAAGAGGGGCTTGCGCGCGACCTCATGCGTGATATCCAAGGTGAGCGCAAGAAGCTGGGATTATCACCCACAGACAAAATCGAGGTTACTCTCCCCTCTTGGCCTACGCGCTGGACAGATGAGATCAAAAAGAAAGTCGGTGCATCAAGTTTGACAGTAGGGGCGGCCCTAGTGGTCGTCCGTATCTCAATATGAAAAAATGGTTCGTTGATCCTTGGCTTATTCTTTGTTATGTTTTAGCTGGTTCGCTCAGTCTCATAGTCTTAACTAGTATTAGTCCCGAGCGTGTTGCTCAGCAGGCCATCATGTTTGCGATTGGTCTTGTGCTACTTCTATATTTAGGCTCTCAAGATAGTGCGCTCTACAAGACGTTTGCGCCCATTGGCTATGTTATCTCACTTGTTTTACTCCTAGCCACTACCATTTTTGGCTCTTCGATCCGTGGCTCTACTCGCTGGATCCCCATTGGTACCTTTCAGCTCCAAGCCGGCGAGTTTGTCAAACCACTTTTAGTCTTAGCTTTTGCTTTTTTCTTGACTCGCTTTCCGCCCAAATCACTCAAAAACATCTTGCTCAATCTCGTACTCTTTGTCATCCCTGCCTTGCTCATTTTCAAACAGCCAGACCTAGGCACTACTCTTGTGCTGGGCTCTATCTGGGTCTGTCAGGTTTTTGTGGCTGGGATTTCATTATATTTGATGGGGGGACTAGTAGCCATGACTGCCATTTTTGGTGAGTATTTACCTAGATTATTGGCAGATTATCAGCTCAAACGTTTAGAGACCTTTGTCAATCCATACAGTGATCCACTTGGTGCAGGTTACAACGTCATCCAGTCTATCATTGCTGTTGGGTCTGGTGGCATCCTGGGCAAGGGGCTGGGTCATGGGACTCAATCACACCTACGTTTCCTGCCTGAGCGCCATACCGATTTTATCTTTGCCAGTCTCGCCGAAGAGTTGGGTCTCATTGGTAGTATCTTGGTCATCGCCTGTTTGAGCGCTCTCCTTTACCGCCTGCTGTTCTTAGCGACCCATACTCATAGCTCTAGCTCGCGCTTGATTTACCTAGGCATCTTTAGTTACCTATTTTTCCAGACATTTATCAATATAGGGATGAATATAGGGATTATGCCAGTCACCGGCGTTACCCTCCCACTCATCTCCTATGGCGGTAGTTCGATCCTTGCTATCGCCATCAGTCTCGGCTTGGCCTCATCGCTAGAGCGCGCCGATCACACTCGCACCTTGATAGAAATCAAGTAGTCCGCTATAATCACATCTTATGAAATACGCAGTCATCAAAAATGGTGGTCATCAGTACAAAGTCGAGGAAGGCCAGATCATCGAGGTTGAAAAACTAGATTCAGACGGCAAATCCTATGTTTTTGAAGAAGTCCTTTTGAGTGTCGATAGTGACAAAGTAGAGCTCGGTGAGCCTACCATCTCAGGACTCAAGGTCTATGCCGACATTGTATCAGAGGTCAAAGGCGACAAAATCGAAGTCTTCAAATACAAATCCAAGTCACGTTATCGCAAACATACCGGTCACCGCCAGAAGTATACCCAAATTAAAATCGTTGGGATTGGTACCAATAAACCCGCTCCCATAGGGGCGCAACATGTTTCGCCCGTGAAACCCAAAAAAGTTGTTGCCAAGAAAAAACCAGCCTCCAAGTAATATTTTTTCCAACTGATACAATATCATCATGGATCACAAAGAAATTACTAAGTTTTTGCTCAAACTAGAGAAAACCAAGGAACGCAATATCGTAATTATTGATTTTGCCAATGTAGATGGGTGGCAGAATTCACTCGGTTGGTCAGTTGGTCTCAAGCAACTTGGACAGTTAGTCTCACATTTAAGCAGTGGAAAAAAATATTTACGCAGGTTCTATTATGGTGAAGATTACGGACCAAAAGACAAAAATACCACACTTCTTCCTTGTCGGCAAAGAACTGATCGACGGCAAAAAAGACAAATTTGTAAAGGATATTATTTTTGTTGAGGATTTTGAATATCGATTAAATCTACATCGATAAATATCAAAAACCCCCTCGCGGGGGTTTCGAATAAAGTCAAGTAGACCCAGAGTCTACAAATAGGAGTATAACACGTTATGTCAACTAAATCCAAATACTATTTCTTTTTAGGTAATACTCCAGAGTTGTCTTTACTCGAGCTAAGCGCGCTCTATCCTGGCGAGCTTACAAGAGTCAAAGACAATCTCGTCAGTTACTCGCTCTCTGTTGAACTTTCTGCCCTTGCCAAACTCGGCGGAACTAGCAAAGTGGCGCTTGCTTTGTCGCACGTTGCAGTTAAAGATTTAGAGTCCAAGCTGGTTGAGCTGATTATTCAAGACTATGGTGGCAAAAATGTCGCTCTCACCGATTACGCAAATCTTGCAGATACCCTCCCCACTATTTCTCATCTCAAGGCCACAATTGCTCCCCATCGGCCCATTCGCTTTGTCAGCATGGACGCCTCTCCCCATGAGTTACTCATGCTTTCTCACCAGCACGTCTCTGAATTCAATCTCATCGAGGACGAGGGGGAGATCGCGATAGCCAAGACTCTCTGGATCTACGATGCAGAAGCTTGGATCTCACGTGATCGTGCCAAACCGTACCGTGACATCAAACATGGTATGTTGCCACCAAAAGTAGCTCGGATCATGGTCAATCTCGCTACTCGTGGACAGTCTGGCCTCACTCTCGCCGATCCATTTTGTGGTACCGGTACTATTCTTGCAGAAGCTATAATGGTCGGGGAGAATGTCATCGGTAGTGATACCAATCCAGATGCTATCGCTGGCTCTCGATCCAACCTAGAGTGGTTGTTCTCCTCCCCCCAACTTCCAACTACCAAATACCAACTACTCAAGCTTGATGCTACCCATTTCCACGAGTTTGTTACCTCATGCGACTGTATCGCGACCGAGCCGTATATGGGTCCGCTCTTAGATGAGCGCAACCCCTCCTCACTTACTAAGATCAAGAATATCGCCAAAGGCCTAGACAAACTTTATCGTGGTGCCCTCAAATCATTTATCTCTGCCTTGCCAGTTTCTGGTCGAGTTGTGATTTCTCTACCTAGTTTCCATGTCTATGACCGGATCATTGAGACTATTTCGATTGACACGATCACCTCTCTCGGCTACAATTACATCTCGTCCGTCCCCTACAGCAAACCTGGGGCACCGGTAGTTCGCAATATTACTATTTTGGAGAAAAAATAAATGTCACACGTCAAAGCAGGTGGTGCCACACGTCAAGGTAGTACTAGACCAGGCAAGCGTCGCGGAGTCAAGAAGTTTGGTGGTGAAGTAGTTAAAATTGGTCACATCATCGTCCGTCAAGTAGGTACTCGCACTCGCGCAGGTCGTGGTGTCGGCCAAGGTCGCGACTACACGCTCTTCGCCCTCAAAGACGGTGTCGTCGAGTTTTTCACTCGCCTTGGCAAGTCATTCGTAGCTGTTAAGTAATAACAAAATATTGACAAATGTCGTAGAGTAGAACAATATAATCGTATACAACATAATTGTAAACAAAAATGCTCACAATAACCTGGGACAACACTCCACAAATCAAGAAATACATATTGAAGTTGATGGGTAAAGCAGTCAGAAAAGACGGTGTCATTATAGATGTGGCTAGCCAGCAACCCGTAGTGGATAACGATGACCAAGAACTTACCTTTGATACTTTTGGTATGGTAGCTAAGGGTTCAGAAATTTATGTTCGTGAAAATATCGTGTCTGTGGCAAATTTTCTAACAAAACGAATGCAACAAAGTCACTAACCATGGCTATTGTAGACAATACACTGGCCAAAATTCGGAAATTATCTCTAAATCTTTTCACTGGTAAAACTGAATTGTTCTGCAATAATAAGATTTTTAGTCCTACAAACGTCGATAAATCTCAGCATTTACATTTACATCTATCTCCGGAAAATCTTGCTCAATTAAACAAAAATTCATTAGAATCTAAAGAGCTTTTATCAATAATACAAAAATATATTGCAGATGGAGGTGAATATATATTTCCTGATTCTCCTAATACCAAAAACCTAGAAAAAGTTTCCAGTGTAATATACGATCGATCCAAACAGACCCTTTTAGAATTTATTCAAAGAGTCATACCAAGACAGGACCATGGATTGTGGGTTTCGGCACTTGCAATAAGAACGGCAAATAATATGGAAGAAATCAAAAAAATTAAGCTAGATATGGTATATTCTGCGGGTCATCGAGGAGCCAACATCTCCAATTTATGTAATGCTCAATACTTAGAAAGTAAAATTATTCCTCTTTATAACAAATTTTTCGAACTACCAAACGGTCTAGCAACATTTCTTGCTAGTTATGAAAGAATTGTCAGCTATCCGGTATTTGCAGTTTTTGTGGGCGAAACTCAATCACAGGAAGAAATTCTTGAAGAGATTCGTACAAAAATCACCATGTTGCTCAAGGGTGGCGATCAATATCAACTAGACATTCATGGTATTAATGTTGTCAATGTTAATAAAATCAAGGTTTTACTCCCGATTATTACAAATGAATATGAACATAATATCGAACAAAAAATTGAACAAGGAAGAGAAGGTTTTATTAAAGTGCAAATTATTTTAAAACAATCAAAATAAATTTTGACCAAGTGAGTATCGATTTGTCACCTTTTCACGCCTCGTTTCACATGCTATTGTTAGCTCATGACCAAACAATCAGATATTCACGAGTTAGATATTGATCTAGTACAACCCAACCCGCTCCAGCCACGTGGCACTATCCTCCCCAACTCGCTTACAGATCTTATTGATTCGATCAAAGAACATGGCATTCTCGAGCCTCTAATTATCGCCCACACCCCAGCCGGTTACCAAATTATCGCCGGTGAACGTCGCTGGCGCGCTAGTAAGATCATTGGTCTTAAACAAGTCCCGGTGGTAGTCAAAGAGACGACTCCCAAAGGGATGCTTGAGATGGCCATTGTCGAGAATGTCCAGCGTACCGATCTCAATCCGATCGAAAGGGGCAAGGCCTTTATTCGTCTCATGCACGAGTTTAATCTCAGTAACGCCGATATCGCCAAAAAAGTCTCCAAATCTCCTGCTTATGTCAGTAATACTCTCAAACTCTTGGATTTACCCGATGCCCTCAAAGACGGTTTGATTGGTGGCTTGATCACCGAAGGCCACGCTAGAGCGTTATCTAGTATCGATGATACCCGTCTCATGATCGAAGCCTACAAAGTAGTCCTCAAAGAAGGGGCTAGTGTCAGGCGCGCCGAAGAGATCGCTAGACGTCTGAAAAAAGAGTTTGACGAAAAGCCCACCCAAGGTGGCGGTCGACCAACCTTTATTTTGAATGATGAAACAACCCAGATGCAAAAGAAGCTATCGGTTGCCCTAGGTAAGCTCTCGACAGTCAAACTTACTCGTAGTAAGCGCGAGACCAAAGTCTTGATCCGTCTCAAAGGTACTCCCGAAGAAACCGAAACTGCCCTGAGTAAAATCCTCTCCTTAGCCAACTGATCTTTATCTGTTAAAATATCTTTACTGGACGTTTAGCTCAGTTGGTTAGAGCGCTTCATTCACATTGAAGAGGTCGCTGGTTCAAGTCCAGCATCGTCCACCCAATCTGTGATCAGGTATGCATAGGAAAATGGTGATAAAATGGGCCAAATGAGCACAATTTCCAATTATTTGTTATCAGTCCAGACAGAATTATCGACTGGCAACGCACTCGAACACACCTATCGCCCTGCACTTAAAACATTGATTGAGTTGTTAGATGAAACAATCAATGCCGTTAATGAACCTACAAGAAGTGCACATGGTGCACCTGATTTTGTCTTTCTCAATAAAAGCAACAAAGATTTGATCCTCGGCTACGCCGAGACCAAAGATTTAGATGTTGAACTTGATCAAATTGAAAAATCAGAACAGCTCAAGCGTTATTTGGGCTATCCCAACCTTATTCTCACCAACTACCTTGAGTTTAGATTTTTTAAAAATGGTGAAAAATATCAAACAATCAAAATTGCGCAGATTAAATATGGTGTTGTGCAGAGTATTGAGTCGAGCTTCGCTTCACTAGAACACGAGATCAAAGCATTTATAAGTGGCAAGCCAGAAACCATCAAGAGCGCAGAGAAATTGGCTAAGATCATGGGTGGCAAGGCCTCTCGTATTCGTGAAAATGTCCAAAGATTTTTGAATGGTGAAAAAGATGTTAAAAACCAAGAGCTTTTTCGTATTTATGACGTGATGAAACAACTCCTAGTCCACGATCTCAAGGTGGACAAGTTTGCCGATATGTACGCCCAAACATTAGTATATGGGTTATTTGTAGCCAGATATTATGACGAAACACCAGATAATTTTTCTCGCTCCGAAGCCCGCGACCTTGTTCCTGCCTCCAACCCATTCCTGCGAGAATTTTTTGATCACATAGCTGGTGCAAGTTTTGATAGTAGGCTCAAGTATATCGCTGACGAGCTATGTGCAGTATTCTCCGCGTCTGATATTCCAGGCATTATGCAGCGTAAATACAACCTATTCGGTGAAGCAGTAGACAAAGACCCCATAATCCATTTCTACGAAGATTTTCTCAAAGAATATGATCCTGATCTCAAGAAACAAATGGGTGCCTACTACACACCTGTTCCTGTTGTGCAATTTATCATTCGTGCCGTCGATGAGGTACTCAAAAAAGATTTTGATTTAACTGGCGGAATCGCTGACACGAGCAAAATAGAGAGAGTGAGAAAAATTCAGGGGTCAAAGAGTAAAGAAAAAATCCCACGAGTACAAATTCTTGACCCTGCAGTAGGAACTGCCACTTTTCTCAATGAAATTATCAAATTTATTTACTCGCAATTTAAGACTCAGCAGGGTATGTGGTCGAGTTATGTCGAAACAGAACTATTACCTCGATTGAACGGCTTCGAGTTAATGATGGCACCCTACACCATTGCTCATCTCAAACTGGCTCTGACTCTCAAGGAAACGGGTATTAACGACTTTAAGCAACGACTTGGCGTTTATCTCACCAACACTTTAGAGGAAGGTATCAAAACTAACCCAGGACTTTTTGATATAGGAATCGTCGGTGCAATAACAAAAGAATCAGAGGAAGCCAGTCGGATCAAGCATGACACGCCAATTATGATTGTCATGGGCAATCCTCCCTATAGAGCCAAGTATAAAGACTTTCTAAAATCCGACTTCCCTCGTATCCCACCAGCCAAAGACTCCAAATCATTCTGGCAACTTGTCAAGCTAGGTGGACAACTAAGAAAAACTACACCTACTAGACGAGAAAG
>Ga0100396_1000270_pt1 | contig 28097 bp, 30 predicted proteins | sample CryGeymeta201520_FD_81551 | JGI IMG/M metagenome (GOLD analysis project Ga0100396, IMG submission 81551) | Groundwater microbial communities from Crystal Geyser aquifers in Utah, USA - Crystal Geyser metaG 2015-20 | ecosystem: Environmental > Aquatic > Deep subsurface > Groundwater | place: USA... | reverse complement strand
TCAAGAAAATAGGAAGAGAGCAATTTTATCTAGGATCTGTTACTGTTCCTGCTATGCTTGATTGTGGCAGACAAAGACTTTTGATGGACCCAAAACTATTCTCTTTTTATGATCAGCTACAAGTACCTAAAAGCATGGCTAGAATAATGGAACTTACATAGAAAATGCATATATCGTGGAGGTGATTTTTATGTACAGATGGTCTGATTATTATAAAGAGATGATATCAAGAAATATAGGTGTTATTACAGAAGAAGAACAAGAAATACTAAAAAACTCAACTGTTGCAATCGCTGGATCTGGTGGTATGGGAGGACTTAGTGCTCTCTGGCTTTGTCAGATAGGTATAGGTGGATTAAAGATCGCTGATTTTGATAAGTTTGAGATAAGTAATATCAATAGGCAATTTTACGCTTGTCAATCAACATTAGGGAAAAATAAGTCTGAAGCAATAGGTTCATTGTTACTTGACATGAATCCAGAACTTAATCTCGAAATTTACAATAAAGGCGTAATAAAAGATAATGTAGAGGAATTTGTTTCTGGTACTAATGCTGTTATAGATGGCATAGATTATACTAATTTAGAAGCCTCTTTAAATTTGCATCATTCAGCCAGAATGAATAATCTTTATGTCTTTTACGCAGTAGCAATAGGATTTGGTGCTAATTTGTTTATATTCGCACCTGATGGTATGACATTAGAAGAATATATTGGATTTAACGGAAACGATGATCTGAAAAGTTATAAAATACCGATAGAAAAATTCTGTCCTGTAATACCTAGTTATGTTGACCCAAAAATTGTACAAAAAGCCGCCACTGGAGAAATTATAATTCCGAATATTGGACTAGCACAAGCGATAGGTACCGGTATGATGGTCGGGGAAGTAATTCTTAGAATCTTAGATAAGCGTAGGCCGGTAATTATACCAAAGTATATCTCTTTTGATGTGTTAGACTACAGATTCAATATTTAATTTTATTTTAGACACTACTAGAGAGCCCCTAAAAGCTCTCTTTTTTTATTATGTTTTATGATAAAATATAAATAAATGGACTTGAATTTTTTTATCATTGTTTTTATTGTTTCAATTACAAATCTTATTTTGGGTCTATTTGTTTTTTTTAGAAATTGGAAGTCTCCTGCTAACTTTGCATTTTTTGGTGTAGCATTATCTGTTAGTGTATGGAGTATTAGCAATTATATCGGTGAAATATCCCTTGGATATAATGGTGTACTTTTTTGGACTAAAATGACTTTTTTTGGTTCTTTTTTTATCCCAGCTTTCTTTCTATTTTTTTCTTTGTGCTTTCCAGTTCAAAGATATAATAATTTGATTAGTAAAATATTTATTTTTTTGCCGCCGATACTTTTATCTTTTTTGTTGATAGGAAATACTATCGTTAGTGGTATTAATAGCTTATACGTTCATCCAATTGAACCTTTATTCGGCCCTTTTTACCCACTATTTGGATGTTATTTTATTACTGCCTCTGTTTTCAGTTTCATAATTTTTTGGCGGAAACTAAAAATAGTTAAAGTAAGACAAAGAATACAAATTTATTTTGTTTTGGCCGGTTTTTTCTTGGCTTTGATATTAGCAAGCATAACTAATCTTATATTGCCAGCATTTGGATATTCACAGCTTGGAAATATTGGTCCTTTGTTTACGATAATATTTGTATCTCTGACTGCTTATGCTATTGTTAAGCATCATCTAATGGATATAAGATTTATTGTTGTTAAGAGTATTACTTATTTCTTTCTTTTCTTTACTATTATCCTTGTTTACACATTTTTCATTTTCATTTTTGGTGCTTTAGTCTTCAAGAACTTCACGGGTATTGAGGCATATTGGGCTTCTATGATTGTTGCTCTGGCCATAGCTTTTACAATCCAGCCTATAAAAAGGGTATTTACACGATGGACAGATAGAATATTTTTTAAAGATAACTATAATTTTGAAGAATTAACCTCTAAGCTTAATGAGGTTGCTACTTCTACAATTGTTCTCCCGGAATTACTTTTTAAATTTTTAAATTTTCTAATGGAGGAAATGAGGATTACTAGAGGAGCTTTAATTCTGATCGAAAAAGGCAAAATATATGAAACGGAGAGCATTGGTTACAAGCAGGCTATCAATCTTTTGCCAAAAGAAATAAAACACTTAGTTAATGATAATAAAACCGAAGTATTTGATGAGATTGAAGAGGGGGATTTTAGTAAAGACATAATGAGAAGTTACAATACTTCGCTTATACTTCATCTAAAAACAGAAGGTGAAATTATAGGTTTCTTATTTCTAGGAGAAAAGAAATCTGGAGATATCTATTCCTTCCAAGATATACGAGTTTTAGAAATAATTACCGATCAGGTAGCTTTGGGTATTCAAAATGCAAAAGCATACGGAAAGACCCAGAAATTTAACTTAGTTTTAAAAGCCGAAATAGACCGGGCCACTAAAGAGCTTAGAGATGTTAATGATAGGTTAGTTCAGGCTGATAAATCCAAGGATGAGTTCATTTCTTTAGCTTCTCATGAGATTAGAACGCCAATCGCAGCTCTTGAGGGTTATCTATCAATGTTAAATCTGCAAAAAGTAGATATTAAAGCCAGAGATGAGATTGCTAAAAGATCATATGAAAGCGTTGAACGTTTAAGTACTTTAGTTAAGGATCTTTTAGATGTATCTAGAATTGACCAAAAGAGAATAAAACTTAATAAACAGCCCACTCGATTGGAAAGGCTTATCCAAAGAGCCATGGAAGGCTTTGAGCTTCAGACAAGAGATAAAAAGATATATATTAAATTTCAAAAACCGGAAAAAATGCTTCCGGAAGCCAATATTGATCCAGAAAGAGTTGGGGAAGTTTTTAACAATTTAATAAGCAATGCTATAAAATATACTTATAAAGGCGGCATAACTATTTCTTTGGAGGAAAAAGATAATATGGCTCAGATCACAGTTTCTGATACAGGTATGGGTATACCCAAAAACGCTATTTCGCATTTATTCCAGAAATTTTATCAGGCAGAAACAGCTTCTTCAGTTTTATCGAATGAACGTGGCGGAACAGGTTTGGGCCTTTATATAAGCAAGAATATAGTTGAAATGCATGGAGGCAAAATTTGGGTTGAGAGTACTGAAGGTAAGGGAACCGCTTTTTATTTCACCTTACCGCTGATTTGATTTTTATAAATTAACCCTTTGCTTTATAAGTTAGTTTATGTTATAATAATTTAAGTTATAAAAAATGGAGGAACGATGCCTAAGGCGAGTTCGAAGAGGAAAAGGATTTTAATCGTTGAGGACGATGTTGCTCTTCGTAATGTATATGAAATGCGTTTAAAGCTTGATGGTTATGACGTAATCGTTGCCGGTGATGGGGAAGAGGGTTTATCTATTGCAGTGAAAGAAAAGCCCGACTTGGTTATGCTTGACTTAATGATGCCTAAAATTTCTGGAATGGATGTATTGGACATTTTAAAATCAACTCCTGAAACTAAAAAAATCTCCGTTATTATTCTAACAGCCTTAACCCAGGAATCAGTTAAAACTAAAGGGTTTGTTTTTGGAGCTGATGATTTTATGGTTAAGTCTGAATCAAAGTTAGAAGAAATCGTAGGAAAAGTTAAATCTTTACTTAAATAGAAAAAGGCTTTTTAATGGAAAAACTAAAATCCGTCAATGAGGATAAGCCTATTTCTAATTTTTATACTAAACCTCTTTTTGAAGATAAAGAGCATCAGGTCAAGCTCCATGCTATAAAAATTAAATCTACCGCAAGATTTTTTGAAATTTTTGATTGGATGATAATTTCTTTTTTTATTTATGCCGCGGTTAATTATTTTTTAGGTAATTGGTCTTTTACTTTTCATCCAGCATATTTTTTCATCGTGGGATTAGTGATTTGCCAAACGCTCATATATCATAGATTTTTTTACGATAATATATTAAAGAAAAATGCTGATATAGCTCTTGATATTGATATAACATTCATTCTTTTAATGTTGATTTCGGTAGCTGAATTATTTGGAGGTATTACTAGTCCTTTTATATTTATATTCTTTCTGTGTTTAGGGATTACTGTTTTCTTTTTTTATCCTTATGCAGTTCCGGTTTTTTTAGTTTTTGAATTAGCAGTAATCTATATTACAGCTTCAATCGATTTAAATCAGGCGAACTTTATAAGTAATTATCCCGTATGGTTCAGGTGGGAAATTATACTTTTGGCAACTTTCGGGGCATTATTTTTTGCTATAAGCGCAATTTATTATAGACAAGGAGAAGAGAGGGATAAATTAGAAGAAGTCGTAAGCAAATTAGTAGCTGAAAAGGTTAAAGGTGAAGTAGTGCTTCAGAGCATGAGTGATGGAGTATTTGTTGTTGATCGGGAAAAAAGATTAATATTTTTAAATGAGGCAGCCGAAAAGATACTTAAAGTATCCAAAGAGCAGGGCGAGCATTTTTTAGGACATTTTTATGGTAATATTTTTAAGCTTAGGATTAATAATAAGGAAATAGACTATACAAAAGATTGTCCTTTGCAGATTGCAATAGCTGAAGGAAAATCTATATTTAGAGACGATTTAAGCTTAATTAATTTATCGAATAAGACACTTTACATAACTCTTTCTTCTGCGCCGGTTGTTGATGCGTCCGGAAATGCGCAAGGCGCTGTAGCTATTATTAGGGATGTTACTAAAGAGAAAGAAATTGAGCGAATTCAAATGGAATTTGTTTCTATTGCTTCACATGAGCTTTTAACGCCCATTACACAGGTTCAGGGGCATCTTTCAATGATAGTTGATGAAAATATCGGAGAAGTTGACGATACGGCCTCAAATATCGTTAGTAACGCTTATAAGGGTATTAAAAGAATAGCAAGGCTTGTTAGAGATTTAATGAATGTTTCTAGAATCCAAAGAGGCTCGATGAAAATGAATATTGTGCCGGTAGATATGAATTCTTTGCTTGAAAATGCAGCTAAGGATTTTCAAGATGAAGCAAAATCCAATGATCTGCAATTGATTTTTGAAAAACCTCAAAAACCAGTATCAGAAGCATTTGGCGATCCTGATAGATTAGGAGAAGTCATAAACAATTTTATTGGTAATGCGATAAAATTTACCAAGAAAGGTAAAATTGTTTTATCCGTATCAGAAAAGAGAGATGGATCAATTGAGGTATCGGTACAAGATACTGGTATTGGTATAGAAAAGGAAAATTTTGATAAGGTTTTTGATAAATTTTACCAAGTTGATTCTTCTGCTACCAGAGAAGCGCAAGGAACCGGTTTAGGGTTATATATTTCTAAAGTTATAGTAGAAATGATGAATGGAAAAATATGGGTAGAGAGTAAACTTGGGAAAGGAAGTAGGTTTTGTTTTACATTACCAAAAGTAATAAATAAAATATCATGATAACTTATTTGCTTATATTACTAAATCTCATTACTGTCGCAATCCTTATTGTTTTTCTTCTGCGTAAAAAAAATAATAATCAGGAAATTATTCTTTTGGCGCGTGAATTAAAGTTATTGAGGGATAAATTAGAGCAAGTTGATGAAAGTAAGCGTGAATTTATTGATATTGTAACTCATGAGCTTAATACTCCTATAGCTATGATTTCCGGCTATTTATCAATGATACTTGAATTTCCTGAAGAGGAAGTAAAGCCAGGCGTTATGAATTTAGCTAAAAGGTCTTTTGAGGCTACTAGAAGGATATCAAGGGTTGTTCAGGGATTAATCACATCATCTGAATCAATAGGGGAGGAAAAATCCCAGACTATACAGATTGAAGACTTAATAGAAAAATCTATTGAAGATTTTTCGCAGATTGCCAAAGATCATGGTATTGAATTAGTTTATGATCTTCCAAAAATGCTGCCGCTTCCTTTAATAGCAGCTAAGCCGTTAAGTACTAAAATTATAATTTCAAATTTAGTTGATAATGCATTAAAATTTACAAAAAAGGGTAGAATTACGATAGATACAGAGGTTAAAGATCAGGAAATGTTTGTGAAAGTTTCGGATACAGGAGTAGGTATTAGTAAGAAAAATCAAAGCAAAATATTTGATAAATTCTTTCAGGTAGACAGTTCTCGTACTAGAGCAGCTGGAGGCATGGGCATAGGTTTATATTTGGTTAAAAATATGGTTGAAAAGCAAGGCGGCAAAATTTGGGTGGAGAGTGAAATAGGCAAAGGAACTTCTTTTTATTTTACACTTCCATTAGCCCCCTAAAATTACAACAGCTTGATTTTTAGTATTCGTTAATTTACTATAAATATAAGGAGAAGAGGATGCCAGAGAAAAAGGAAAAAATATTGATAGTAGAAGATGATAAGTCTCTAAGAGAGATGTATCAACTTAGACTCTCTCTTAATGGTTATGATGTGCTCGAGGCAAGTGACGGTGAAGAGGGTTTAGACGTGGCTATTAAAGAAAAACCGGACTTAATATTACTTGATATAATGATGCCTAAAATGTCAGGTATGGACGTATTGGATATTCTAAAATCAACGCCTGAAACAAAAGATATCCCTATAGTTGTATTGACGGCTCTAGCAGAAGAAAACGTAAAGGCCAAAGGCTTGGTATATGGGGCTGAAGACTTTTTGATAAAATCACAAATTATGCCTGGTCAGGTTGTTGAGAAAATAGAAAAAGTTTTAGCAAAGAAAAAACAGAACCAGAAAAAACAATAAAATTTTCGTTTATTTAATACCCCTTTAAAGGGGTATTATTATATTAGCGCTAGGTTTAAAAGCTGTTTCATATTTGCTTATTTTATAGTAAAATTAAGCCATGGAAAGAATACTTACTAAAAATTTAAATAATCATATAGGCAAAGAAGTTACTTTGTATGGTTGGGTTAACGGACGCAGGGACCACGGCAAAATTATTTTTATAGATATAAGGGATAGGAGTGGGTTGGCTCAGGTAGTTTTTATACCTCAAAACGAGGATGCTTATAAAATTGGTGATGACTTAAGAGATGAATATGTTATTTCTATTTCCGGTATTGTCAATAAAAGGCCATCAGGAATGATTAATCCTAAAATACCTTCAGGTGAAGTTGAAATAGAAGCGAAGAGCGCCACAATATTATCTAAATCCAAAACACTGCCGCTTAATATTCATGAAGACGGTTACGAAATTAATGAAGAACTTCGTTGGAAATATCGTTATCTTGATATGCGTAGAACAAGAGTTGTTAACATTTTAAAGACTCGTCAGCAAATGAAAAATCTTATCAGGCAATTTTTAAATGAAAAAGAATTCTATGAGATAGATACCCCGATTTTAACAAAAAGTACGCCAGAGGGTGCAAGGGATTTTTTAGTTCCCTCAAGGTTTTATAAAGGACGCTTTTATGCGTTGCCCCAGTCGCCACAGCAATACAAAGAATTATTAATGGTTGCAGGACTTGAAAAGTATTTTCAATTTCCAAGGTGTTTTAGGGATGAGGATTTAAGAAGAGACAGGGTTTTTGAATTTGATCAATTAGATATTGAAATGAGCTTCGTAGAGGTTAAAGACGTACTGGATTTAACCGAAGAATTAGTAATAAAGGTAACAGAATCTTTAGGTAAAAAAATTCAGGACAAACCTTTTCCCCGATTAACATATAAAGAAGTTATGGAGAAATACGGCACAGAGAAGCCAGATTTGAGAAAAGACAAAAAAGATCCCGATTTATTATCTTACATTTGGGTTGTTGATAGACCTCTTTTTGAATGGAAAAAAGAGGATAAAACATGGGGTCCTGCTCATCATCCTTTTACATTGCCGCTAGAAGAAGATATGAAATTTTTTGACAATAAAGATAAACTTGGTGACATAAGGGCTAAGGCGTATGATTTGAATTTAAACGGTGAAGAGATATTTGGCGGTAGTATAAGGATTACTGATCCTGATTTACAGATTAGAGTATTTGAGACTTTGGGATATTCCAAAGAGGAAATTATCGAAAGATTCGGACATTTATTAGAATCTTTTACTTATGGTGTGCCGCCCCATGGTGGAATAGCGAACGGATTTGACAGATGGCTTATGATTATTCTTAATGAGCCGAATATTCGTGAAGTTATTCCTTTTCCAACAACTGGTACAGGCAGGACTGCAGTTATGAGTGCTCCGTCTGAAGTATATCCGGAGCAGCTGAAAGAATTAGGAATTAAAATTTTAAAAAAAGAATGAATTTTAAAATAAAATTAGAATCTTTTGAAGGACCATTGGATTTACTCCTTAAGCTGATTGAAGAGCATAAAATGGATATAACGCAGGTTTCTTTAGCAAAGGTAGCTGATATGTTTTTGCTTTATGTTCAAAAGATTGAATCCATCGAACTTAAAAACTTATCGGATTTTTTGGATGTTTCTTCTAAACTAATTTTAATTAAATCAAAGATTTTATTGCCCCAATTGAACTTAACAGAAGAAGAAAAGGAAGATATAGAAGAATTAGAAAAACGTTTAAAAGAATATCAGATTTTTAAGAGAGTTTCCGTAAAGATAAAAGAACTGGCTAATAAAGATTCGCAGTCTTTTAGCAGGAGCACAAAAGTAAGTCCATCAGTTGTTTTTTTTGATCCTCCAAGAATAGATAATAAAAATTTGTTTAAAATATTTCAGGAGGTTCTTGAGAAAATATCCAATGAAGAGAAAGAGAAAAATCCAAAAGCATTAGTTGAAAAATCGGTTTCTATAGAGGAGAAAATAGGTGAAATAAAGAATGAGTTAGACAAGATAGGCCAAATACAATTCGGCGTTTTTCTTAAGAAGTCAAAAAGTAAAGTAGAGGTTATTGTTAGTTTCTTGGCCATGTTAGAGCTTTTAAAGCAGAAAATTTTAGAAGCACAACAGGACGACAATTTTACGGACATTATATTAATAAAAAAAGAAGCATTTGTTTAGGGCAAATATGAAAGAAAACTTAAAAAACATAATTGAAGGTTTATTATTTGTTTCTGAGAGACCGATCAGTATAAAAGAATTAGCCGGCGTTTCAAATTCTTTAAGTATAGACGTACAAAAAGTACTTTTGGAGTTAATTAATGAATTTCAGGATAGAGGCTTAAGGATTATAAGAAAGGGTGATTATTTTCATATTGTTACAGCTTCTGAAATTGCTAAATATATCGCAATATTCTTAAATCAGGAATTAAAGAAAGAGTTGGGACAAGCAGCCCTAGAAACTTTATCTATTATTACATATAAACAGCCGGTAACCAGAATGGAAGTTGAAAAAATCAGAGGAGTAAACTCTGATGCAATTTTAAGAACTTTACAAATTAAAGGGTTGATATCTGAGGTAGGTAGAAAAGAAACACCTGGTAAACCGATACTTTACGGAACAACCTTCGAGTTTTTGCAATATTTAGGCATTGAGAGTCCTGATGATTTGCCTAAGTTAAGTAAAGATGAAGAAATCAAAACCGATCAAACTTTTAAATTCTAAAAATGAAAAAAATAATTCTAGTTTTTGCAATAATTTTGGAACAGATAGGAATAACAATCCCATCTAATTGGGTTAGCGTTAATCCGTATCAAGCCAACACGAATACTGTAAGCCCTGCGGCCTCTTATTTAGATGAAATATCTCCTTTACCGCAGAAGATTCAGGAAACTGATGCTAATATTCAAGCAAGGTCTTTTATATTAATAGATAGAAATACATCTAAGGTAATGGCCGAAAAAGAATCTAATATAAGAATTCCAATGGCATCTTTGACCAAAATAATGGCTGCTACTATCGTTTTAGAAAAAGCAAAATTGGAAGACAAAGTTAATATTTCTAAAAACGCAGTTTCATCTTACGGAGAAGGAATTGATCTCAGTGCGAGTGAAAATTTAACAGTAGAAGACTTATTATATGGAGCTCTTTTAAGTTCCAGTAATGATAGTTGTGTTGCAATGGCAGAGCATGTATCAGGTACAGAAGAAGAATTTGCGAAAATAATGAATGAAAAAGTGAAAGAACTCGGTCTTAAGAACACTCATTTTACTAACGCAGCAGGCTTGGATGATTTCCATCACTATTCATCAGCTTTTGACCTGGCTATATTAACAAAATATGCCTTGCAGAATGAAAAGTTTAAAGAGATTGTAAATACAAAGGAAAAGACTATTACCTCAAGTCAGGGGATTAGTCATCATTTAAGAAACTCAAATAAACTTCTTTTTTTAGAAGATTTAAATGTATTGGGAGTAAAGACTGGCTATACAGGTGAAGCCGGGGAGTGTTTAATAACAGAAGCCGAGAAAGATAATAATAAGATTATTGCGGTAGTGTTGAATAGTCCCGATAGGTTTGGAGAAAGTAAAAAATTACTAAAATGGGGATTTGAGGATTATAAATGGTAGCTAAAGCGGATACAATAAAGGCGGTTATTTTTGATCTTAATGGTGTGGTTATTATTGATTCTCATTGGCATGCAATTACTAATGCTGCTATAAAAAAAGGAGAGGATCGAACGGATTTTCACTATAGGGTTCATACAAAAAATATAAAAAATGATATTTTCTGGAAAATTCAAACCGGTCGAATAACTGAAAAAGAATTTTGGAAAGATCTTGATCAAAACATAAAAAATTTAAAAATTTTAACTGAAATAAGAAACCAGGTATATAGCTTACTTATTCCCAAAAAAGGAACATTACAGATTATAGAAAAATTAAAAGCACGGGGCTATAAATTAGGGCTGCTTACAAATTTTACAAAACAATGGATGGATTATTTGAAAACATCAAAAGAAGGTCTATATACAATTAGTTTATTTGATGCGATAGTTAATTCAGCTGATATTGGCATAAAAAAGCCCGATAAGAGGGCATATGAAATAATTCTAAATCGATTAGAAACAATTCCAGGGGAGGCAGTGCTGATTGATGATCGAGAAAAAAATTTTAAAGGGGCTCATCAAATTGGTTTAAATACCATACTCTTCAGCTCAGCGACGCAATTGAATAAAGACTTAAATAATTTCGGGATAAAAATATGATACCAGTAGTAGCTATTGTTGGAAGAACGAATGTAGGCAAATCAACTCTTTTTAACCGTGTTATACAGAAGAGACTTGCTGTTACATCTATTGAACCAGAAACAACTCGGGATCGCTTATATGCAGATACAGAATGGCAAGGTAAAGAGTTTATTATAATTGATACTGCTGGGTTAAATATAGAAACACCCGAGGAAACCCCAGAGAATATCAAGCAATTGATTGAAGGAGTGAAAACTCAAGTATATGAGGCCATTAATGAAGCTGATTTGCTTTTGTTTAGTGTAAGCGCCGACGAAGGTTTAACTTCGCGAGACAAAGAGATAGCCGACATAATCAGGAAATCAGGGAAACCAACTATTTTAGTTGTTAATAAGGTTGATAATCAAGAAAAGGAAATGTTGGTTGATAATTTTTTAGTATTAGGTATAGGAAAGCCATCATCGGTCTCGGCTATTTCCGGCAGGAAAAGTGGGGATTTGTTGGATAGGATAGTATCAGAATTAAAGAAGATAAAGCCAAAGAGAGAGAAAATAAAATCAGATATTGACGTTGCAATCATCGGTAGACCTAATGTCGGTAAGTCTACTTTAGTTAATAGTCTTGTTGGTAGGGAAAGGGTGGTTGTTAATGAGATACCCGGCACAACTGTTGATAGTATAGATGTATTTTTAAAATATCAAGATAAAACAATTAAAATAGTCGATACTGCAGGTATCAGAAGAAGAGGAAAAATCAAAGTAGGTGTTGAAAAATTCAGCGTGTTAAGGGCGGTTAAGGCTATAGCTAGAGCAGATATAACTTTATTAGTATTAGATGCTGATGAGGGCATAACTAATCAGGATCTTCATATAGCTCAATTCGCTTTAGAGGCAGGTCGGGGATTAATTTTGGTAATTAATAAATGGGATTTGAAAGAAAAAGATATCACAATGGACAATTTTCTTTCTTCTTTAAAAAACAGAATTAGTTTTCTCCCTTGGTCGCCAGTAATATTTATTTCTGCACTAACAGGTAAGAATGTACAAAAGATATTTGATATTATTCTTGAGGTTAAATTCAAACGAACAGAGAAGATATCAACCAGAAAATTAAATCAGATCATTTCTGATGCCGTTAGTTTTAATCCTCCAAAAACAAGAGGGGAGGTTCAGCCTAAGATTTATTTTTCTACTCAGATTGTTTCTGATACTCCGAAATTCATTTTAAAAGTAAATGATTCTTCGCTGTTTCATTTTTCTTACCTGAGGTATTTGGAAAAAAAGATAAGGGAAAGTTTTGATTTTACTGGCACACCCATTAAAATTGAATTAAAGAGTAATAGAGATAATAAATGATAAAGATCGGGCAAATAATTAAAAAAGTTAAGTCTAAAAAAGATAAAAACATTTTGATAAGAGTGGTTGGCAACAATGATGCCATTGGTTTAAAGAATATGATCAATTGTATTATTGATGAAGATGATTTCCTTTTAATAAATAAAAAAGTTTCTCTTGCGGAAGAAAAACAATGGCTAGAAAAAACAATAAAAGGAACTAGAAAAGATGAAAGAATTTTTCTTTGCGCATTAACAGGTTCTAAAATAATAGGCAGTGGTGGTATTGAGAGAAAAAGCGGTAGGATGTCACATGTAGGAAATTTTGGAATAACCATCCTCAAAGAATTTCGTGAAGAAGGCATAGGCAAGTGTTTAATGAGTGAGGTTCTAAAAATCGCTAAAAAAAATTTGAAAGTTAAATTAATTACTATAGATGTTTGCAGCACAAATGAGAGAGCTTTTAATTTTTATAAAAAAATGGGTTTTAAGGTTTATGGTGAGTTGCCAAAAGCTATGCTTAGAAGGGGTAGATATATTTCTATTTTAAGAATGTATAAGGAAATTTGATGAAAGTAATAGTTGGTTTAGGCAATCCAGGCAAATTATATCAATCTACTAGGCATAATGTTGGTTTTATTTTTCTGGATATTTTGCGCAAAGAATTAGATTTTCCAACTTTCAAAGAAGAGAAAAAATTTCAAGCAGATATATCAAAAGCTAATGATTGTGTTCTTGTAAAGCCTTTAACTTTTATGAACAAATCGGGGACAAGCATATCTAAGTATTTAAATTACTTCAAAATTAATCCAGAAAATATAATGGTAATTCACGACGATATTGATCTTAAGCTAGGTAAAGTAAAGATTGGTTTTGGTGAAGGAGATGCCGGCCATAACGGGGTAAGATCTTTAATCAATAGGCTAGGAACTAAAGAATTCTGGCGGATAAGAATTGGTATTTTAAGCAGATCGAAAGAAGAGATAAAGGCCGAGGAGTTTGTTTTAGAAAAATTTTCGAAAAAAGAATTTGAATTGATAGAAGAAATAATTTATGAAGCTACGCAAGAGATAAAAGCTTTTTTGAATAATAAAATTAAACCACGGACCATCTCTTTGGATTAAAATGACAATGCAAAAAATTAAAGAAAGAGATAAAGAAATAATTATTTCTTTATCAAAAAATCCCAAGATCAGAAAACATATCGGGAAAATTGTAAATTATTTTGATGATTTGCAATATTTTTGGCAAAACCCTAATCTACTGGATTTTCAAAAAGCGGAAATGGGCGAAGAAGCTTATAATAATTTTTTGGATCTTAAGCATAATACTATCCCGGAGCGTGAGTTAGAATTTTTGAAGAAAGAAGATATTAACACCATATTTATTAACGATAAAAATTACCCAGATTTATTAAAAGAAATTTTTGATCCGCCAATCGTTTTATATGTTAGGGGTAATATAAATATTGAAAATCGGCTTAAATTATCAATTGTTGGAACCAGAAGACCAACAAATTATGGCATAGAGTCTGCTTTAAATATAGCCGAGCATATTGCCAAATCTGATTTTGTCATAGTTAGCGGATTAGCAATCGGGATCGATACATTGGCCCATAGGGGGTCTCTAAATGGTGGTGGCATGACCGTAGCAGTTTTAGGGACTAGTGTTGATGATAAATCAATCTACCCTTCTATTAACAGATCTTTAGTGCTAAAAATTATTGAGAGTGGAGGGGCTGTTATTTCTGAATATCCCCTCGGGTACCCAATTTTTAAACATAATTTTCCGGAAAGAAATAGAATTATTTCAGGATTATCACACGGAACGCTTGTTGTTGAAGCAAAAAAAAGATCAGGCGCTTTAATCACAGCGAATTTCGCGCTTGAACAGGGAAGAGAGGTTTTTGCTGTACCTGGCGATATAAATCGTTTGGAATCAGAGGGTCCAAATAGTTTGATCAAGATGGGTGCAAAAATCGTTATGCATTATTCCGATATCTTAAATGAGTTCGGAATAGAAGAAATTAACAAAGAAGAAATAAAAGCAGACTCAGAATTAGAAATGAAAATAATAGAAGTTATAAAAAATGAATCTTTACATATTGATAAAATAGTTGAGCTTACAGGCTTGAGTATTTCTGAAGTTTCAAGTACCCTATCACTTATGGAGATTAAGGGTAAAGTGATAAATTTGGGAGCACTTAACTTTGTAATAAAAAAATGAAAAAAATTATATTATTTATTATTATCATAATTTTGATTGCAATAGCCACAGTGCTTATTTCAGTAAAAATATTTGCAATTTCGGGTAATAGTATGGAGTCCTCGCTTAAAGATAAAGAAAAGGTTCTTGTTCTCAAATATGTAAATTTTTTAGGTAAACTTCAAAGAGGTGATATTATTCTTATTGAAAAAGATAATAAACTTATGATAAAAAGAATTATAGCTTTACCTAAGGAAAAAATCGAAATAAATGAAGGCAAAATTATAATTAATGATCAATTGCTTCTTGAATCATATGTAAATGATTTCTATACTTATGGAAATCAGCGAATATTTTTAGCGGATGGACAATATTTTGTATTAGGCGACAATCGTAAAGCTAACGAGAGTATCGATTCAAGGATTTTTGGTCCAGTAACAGAAAGGGCGATTAGGGGTAAAGTTTTGGGTATATTTTCACCTAACTTGAAAATAATAAAGCCGCCTTTATATAAACTCGGTTCTTAAAACAGTTGCACAAAGTTTATAATACAATTAAAGTATTAAATAGTTTACCCTGTTAAGCAGATAGCACGAAAATAGTGAAACAACAATAAAAGAAATTTTTAATAGGGTTTTTAGAGGTTATTTTTTTATGCAAAATTTAGTTATTGTAGAATCTCCCGCAAAAGCAAAGACAATAGAGAAGTTTCTTGGAAAGGGATTCAAGGTAGAAGCTTCTTATGGTCATGTGCGTGATTTGCCTAAGGCCGAGCTTGGAATCAATACAGAAGAAGATTTTGAGCCCAAATATGTTATTCCAACGAAAGCTAGAAAAAGAATTAATTTGTTAAAAAAAGAAGTAGAAAAAGCGAAAGAACTGTATCTTGCGACTGATCTTGATAGAGAAGGAGAGGCCATTGCTTGGCATATTACTGAAGTTACTAAACCAAAATCAGCGCCTAAAAGGGTTATTTTTTCAGAAATAACAAAAGATGCTATTCTCGAAGCCTTTAACCATCCTAGGGACTTAGATACCAATCTTATTGATGCTCAACAGGCAAGAAGAATTTTAGATAGGTTAGTGGGTTATAAATTAAGTCCTTTATTATGGAAAAAGGTTAGAAGAGGTTTATCTGCTGGGAGGGTTCAGTCTGTAGCGCTTAGATTAATTGTCGAAAGAGAAAGAGAAGTACAAGATTTTAAATCAGAAGAATATTGGAATATTGAAGTTAATCTTTCTAAAAAAGAAAAACCAGAAGAAAATCTTATTGCCAAACTTACCGAAATGTTAGATAAGAAAATAGAAAAATTTACTTTTCAAAAGCAAGAGGATGTTAAAAAAATACTGGACGATTTTAATAATGCTATCTTTATAGTGAATAATATTGAAAAGAAGCAGAGAGTCAGGAATCCTTATCCTCCTTTTATAACAAGCACTCTTCAGCAAGAAGCATCAAGGCGTTTGGGTTTTTCCGCAAAAAAAACCATGGTTATCGCCCAGCAATTATACGAAGGGGTAATAATGGGTAATGAGGGGTCTATTGGGTTGATTACTTACATGAGAACGGATTCTTTAAATCTTTCCTCAGAATTCATAGAAAGATCGGTAAATCTAGTAAAAGAAAAATTCGGGTCCAATTATGTAGAAGGCAGCGGGAGAAGATTTAAAACCAAGGCAAAATTAGCCCAAGAAGCCCATGAGGCAATCCGTCCTACGTATATCGAAAGGGAACCATCATCAATAAAGAATTTTCTAACACCTGACCAATTTAAACTATATTCATTAATTTACAATAGAGCTCTAGCGTCTCAAATGAAAGAAGCCTTATTTGAAGTAACTTCAGTAAAAATTAAAGCTAAGCAATATGGATTTTTAAGCTCTGGTTCTAGGTTATTATTTGATGGTTTCTTAAAAGTCTATCAGGATAAAAAAGAAGAAAAAGAAAATATAATGCCAAGCTTAGAAACGGATGAAGAATTAGATGTTATCAAGATAGACTCAATCCAGTCTTTTACTGTACCTCCTGCAAGGTACTCAGAGGCTTCTCTTGTAAAAACCATGGAAGAGAACGGTATAGGCAGACCTTCTACTTACGCCCCAATTATGAGTACGATAATTGATAGAGGATATACTAAGAAAGAAAACGGATATTTTTTCCCGCAGGAAATTGGCTTTATTGTAAATGATTTATTAGTTAGCAATTTCCCTAATATTTTCGATATAAAATTTACGGCTCAAATTGAAGAAGAGTTTGATGAAATTGCTGCAGGTAAGGAAAAATGGAAAAAAGTGATCGCTGATTTTTATCAACCATTCAGTAAAGATCTTGAATCAAAGCACGAGGAAATAGAGAAAATTAAACTTCCTGAAGTTGAAACAGATATTAAATGTGAAAAATGCGGGAAATCGATGTTGATAAAAATTGGAAGATATGGAAAATTTTTGGCTTGCGCTGGTTTTCCTGAATGCAAGAATACAAAGCCATTAGTGAAAGAAATAGAAGCTACGTGCCCTCGATGTTCTGAAAAGCTTGTTGAAAAAAGAACCAGGAAAGGCAGAATATTTTATGGATGCAGTAGTTATCCTAGTTGTAATTTTGCTTCCTGGAACGAACCATTAAACGAACAATGTAAAAAATGTGGTAGTTTATTGGTACGCGATAAAAAAGGTAATGTACTTTGTGTGGACTGTGACTTGAAGATGAATAACCCAAAGGAATAAAAAACGCACTATGTGCGTTGTAAGTGTGAGCTCTAATATTCAAAAAGTGTTTCTTGTATTTGGGGTATTAATTGGGTAGAAACTTCTGATTCAATTACAATTTCTGGCTTTTCTTTATTAGTTTTTTGTTTTTTTAATACAACAGTAATTAAATTATATTTCCAACAATCCCTATAAAGGTTTATAAATTGGGCTCTCGCCTTTTTTTTGGCAGTCATAAGAATAGATAATTTTGCTCTTTCTCTGCCTAGGCTTGCTTCCCATGCTTTTTTAAAAGATATTCTGATTCTTTGAGGGGACAATTGGCGGCCATGGTCATTAATTCTTACTTCAGCAATTATACTTAATAAATTATTAAGTATATTAATAAATTCTATTGATATTCCTGATATATTTTTGAGAATAAAGCCTAGTTCTTCTTCTGATATTAGATTAATGCTTTGAGTCTGTATTATTAAGTTAATAATTTTTTCTAATCTGCCTATGGTTGGTTTTTCAGTAGCCAACATGCTCAACGAAAACACTCCTCTTAGTTTGTCAAATAAACAAATTACAGCAAATTATACTAATTAACTTATCAAAAATCAAACCCTTGGTTCATGTAAGATATGTAATAGAATACAGGGATAGTTTTAGTGGTATAATTAAAATATGATGTATCTTATTTATGGAACCCAGGTATTAACCGAGGAGACTGTCAATTTTAGATTTGCTTATGGTGCTATAAACAAAGCCAAGTTAAATAATAAAAATAAAATGGAATCATTAAAAAAATTATCTTTAAACCAAAAGGAGATAAGATGAACTCAAAAGAAATTATTAATTACTTAGCCAAGAAAAAAATTCCGTATGATTTTATAGAGCATAAAGAAGTATATACAGCTAAAGATCTTGCTAAAGCAACAAAATCATTCGAGAAAGAGATTGCAAAAGTTCTTATTTTAAAAGTTAATAATAAAAAATTTATTATGGTCGTTCTTCCTGGAAGCTTAGCCGCAAAGTTGAAAAAAATAAAAAAGTTTATAGGTGGTAAAGAAATTTCTATGGCCACTGAATCTGAGATGAGAAAATTAACAGGGTTCAAGCCAGGTTCAGCACCAGCTCTTGGTAAGTTTCTTAAACTTAAACTGATTGTTGATAAATCAGAAGAAAAGAATAAAAATATAATTTTTTCGGTCGGTGACTATACAAAGTCAATAAAGATGAAAATTTCTGATTGGTTAAAATTAGAAAACCCAGACATTTTCGATTTTTCTGTTGTTCCTTCTATTAGAAATAAGAAATCAAAGAAGAAACAAAAAGTTACAAAAAAGCCAGCGATCAAAAAAATAAATAATAAAAATAAGAAGACAATTAAGTCAGGTATAATAAAGAAAAAAACAAAAAAATTAGCTAAAAACCCTAAGGTTAAAATAAAAAAGAGGTAATATGAATGATGAAAAATGGGGGGATGTAGTTGACTTAATAGAACAGAAATTTGGAATCATAGAACGTAATAAAGAAGAAGTTATTATTGGTGATGATTTTGAAGAAGATAAAGCTCGAGAAAGTATTGATTCAATAATTTTTAATGGGCCGTTAGGCAAGATGAAAGTTCAGCGAATCACAAGGCCGATAGTTTTAGATAAAAAGGTGCATTATACGAAAACAATGGGCCAAGGCGCAAAGGTTGAGTATACTTATTCGGACGATGAATTTACTAACAGGGTTGTAGCTTATAAGTGGGGTGAGGTGGAAAGCTCCTGGATCGAAATAGAAGCAGGTGGTTTAAAATTTTCTTAAGGAAAATTTATGGTTTTAGAGGAATACAATAAAAAAAGAAAATTCAATATAACACCAGAGCCAAAGGCTAAAGCGAATTTAAAGAGTGCTAACCGTTTTGTTATACAGGAGCATAATGCAAGTCACCTACATTACGATTTTCGTCTTGAATTGCCGTCTGATATCAATAGTAGGGACATAGTTCTTAAAAGTTGGGCAATTCCTAAAAATGTACCCCGAGAATTAGGAGTTAAGAGGTTGGCTATCCAAACCGAAGATCATCCGGCATCATATATCGATTTTGAAGGAGTTATACCAAAAGGCGAATATGGTGCAGGCACCGTTAAGACATGGGATAAGGGTGAGTTTCGATTATTAGATAGAGAGAAAAACGTTATTCATTTTGTTTTAAAAGGAAATAAATTTAAGGGGGAATATACTCTGATTAAGACTAAAGGTTTTGGTAAGTCACAGAATAGTTGGCTGATATTTAGAGTAAAATAATGATATTTATAGGAACATCTGGTTTTTTTTATAATCATTGGAGAAATGTTTTTTATCCGTCAGATTTATCGCAGTCAAAGTGGTTACAATACTATTCAGATTTTTTTAAAACTATAGAAATAAATTCAACTTTCTACGGATTTCCAAATGAAAGTAGTCTAGCTAAATGGTATAAAGAAACCCCAAAGGGTTTCCTATTTTCATTAAAAGGGAGTCGTTTTATAACTCATGTCAAAAGGCTTCATAATGTTGAAGATTCTTTAGGTATATTCATCAATAGAGCCATTTTATTAAAAGAAAAACTAGGTATAATCTTATGGCAGTTTCCAAATAATTTTAAATTTGATCTAGATCGTTTGGGGAAATTTTTAGAGCTACTATCTAAATATCAAAACCGTTATGCATTTGAATTTAGAAATGAAGATTGGTTTAATGATAAAACCTATGCACTTCTTGAAAAATACAAAGTCTCTTTGGTAATTTCCGATTCTCCAAGCTTTCCTCGCGCGGAAATTATAGCCGCAGATTTTGTATATATTCGTTTTCATGGAGGCAAGGTTTTGTATGGGTCGGAATATTCAGAAAAAGAACTTAGGCAGTGGGCTATGAAAATCAAGGATTGGTCTAGGGATAGAGATGTCTTTATCTATTTTAATAATGATGCCTATGGATATGCTATTAAAGATGCAAAGCAACTCATTGGTATTCTGAAGCTTTAAAACTATTATTTTTGACTCAGCTATTATTTTAAAGTAGAATTAAATATTCTTAGATCATTGAAAAGTAGGTGATTGAAGTGAGTAGACTAGAGATACTAGTGAGAGATAAAATTGATGTATTATTTGAAGCACAACCATGGATTAAGAAATTAAGTAATCAAAGTATCGCTATAAAATATGGCGGGGAGTTACTTGCCGATGATCATAATATATATCAAATATCACGCGATATATCATTTCTATACTCCGTTGGAATACGTCCTATTATTATTCATGGTTTCGGTCCCCAATTAAGTAAAGAATTAAAAGGTAAAAATATAGAAAGCCAGAAGATTAACGGTACAAGGGTATACACCAAAGAAATAAGGAATATCGCATTAGATGTTTGTGGGTATATTCGTTATAAACTAAATAATGCATTAATGACACAGGGAGTTAAGGTTATATCTCCGATATACAAAGATGTTCTTGTACAGGAAGAAGAAGGATATGGCCTAGTTGGTAACATAACTTCTATATCAACAAGCTCCAATTCATCAATATTGTTTGATAATAATTCTGCTGTGTTAGTTAGCCCTTTTGGCACTAATCGTGATGGTGAGATATGCGGGGTAAACGCCGATAACGCTGTTATTTTTTTCGCTGAAATTTTTTCAGCAGTCAAGCTGATCATTAATACCTCTACATTCGGCGTATTAGATGAAAATCATGCAGTAATCACGCATCTCGATACAATCAAAGCCAATGAATTAATCCAACAAGGTGTTATAAAAGACGGAATGATTCCAAAGGTATTAAATTGTCTTAATTCTGGAGTTGAGAAAATACATATTATAGATGGCAGAATTCCTCACGTATTACTCTACGAAATATTTACCAATAAAGGTATAGGTACGGAAATAGTAAAGTCATAGGAGGTGAATAAAGTAATGAATAGTAATTGTTTTGTAAATGCTGTATTAGAGAATGTTACGAGTTATAAAGGGCAAAAGAAAGTAAGAATTAAAATTATTCTTAAGAAAGCTTGTTCTATGCCTGGATGTAACAGGGATAATGAGAACACTTTCTATGGTGATATTATAATTACAGGTGATCCTTTCGTTGATATTAAATTATGCTTGAGTAAATTTCAGTTTACTTGTTACAATTGCGGAGTAATATTTGGTTTAAACCACCCAGAACTTATGAGCACCGCTCGGGACAATAGAATAATTGATATTTTAAAAACACCACTTGTATTACGAACATAAAAACATTGAACCCCCAGCCTTAGACTTTTCTAAGGCTTTTTTTATTAGTTTCTGATAAAATTAATTTATGGAACAAACATCAATTGATATTGTAAAAAAACTTAAATCACACGGATATGAGACCTATTGGGCAGGAGGTACTGTTAGGGATTTATTAATGGGCAAAAGCCCAAAAGATTATGATATTGTTACATCAGCTAAACCTTATCAGATAGAGGAGCTACTAGAAAAGACTATACCAATAGGCAAAAAATTTGGTGTAATTATGGCAATTAAGAACGGACATTCCTTTGAAATAGCCACATTTAGATCGGATGCTGCTTATACTGACGGTAGGAGACCTAGCGCTGTTTATTTTACAAATCCTAGAGAGGATGCTTTAAGGCGAGACTTTACAATTAACGGCATGTTTTATGATCCTATTGAAAAGAAGGTTTTAGATTTTATAGGGGGTCAAGAAGATTTAAATAAAAGAATCTTAAGATTTATAGGCAATCCAGAGGATAGGATTAAGGAAGATAATTTACGAATCTTAAGAGCAATAAGATTTAAAAATGCCCTAAATTTAAAATATGCCTCTGAGACATTTAAGGCTTTGAAAAAAGACGCATGTCTTATCAAAAATGTTTCAGCCGAAAGAATTAGCGATGAACTAAATAAAATATTAATGCTTCCAGGTAGAGAAAACGCTTTTAAAGAACTAGATGAAGCGGGAATCTTAAATTGTATTATGCCAGAAATCTTAGAGCTAAAAGGCGTTATGCAGCCCGAAAAATATCACGAAGAAGGGGACGTGTTCAAACACACTTTGCTATCCTTAGAAGCTTTACCTGATAAAGTTTCAGAAGAGTTGGCATGGGCGACTCTTTTTCATGATATCGGTAAACCGGAAACTTATTCAATAGATGATCGAATAAGATTTAATCAACACGCCCAAGTTGGGGCAGTAATAGCCGATAATATTATGAAGAGATTAAAGTTTTCTAAATATAAAAGAGATAATGTTAAGTGGCTTGTAGAATATCATATGGTTGTTGGTGATATTCCAAAAATGAAAAGAACAAGGCAGGCGCATTGGGTGCATAATCCCTTATTTCCGGAATTGCTAGAATTATTAAAAGCAGATGAATTGGGTTCTAAACCAAAAGATCTAAGTTTATATCATGAGCTTAAAAAATTAGAAGAGCAAAAAATTGAACTTTTGCCCTTACCGGAAAAATTAATTACTGGGGAAGAGATTATTAAAAATTTTAGCTTGAAGGCAGGTCCTGAAATTGGTAATCTTTTGCAAAAAGTACACCAGGCCCAAATGGAAGAAAAGATAAAAACAAAAAAAGACGCTTTAGATTTTATAAGAAAAATTGTAAGTGAAAGGAAAAAATAAGATGGCAACCATTGATATTTTGATAAAAGGATATAATAAAGAAATAAATGATAATTTCCACAGATATGCATCAACAACAACTTTAGTAAGAAGCAATGATATTAATATTGTTGTGGACCCAGGTACTCACGAATCACTGGATTTGTATAATGAGTCATTAAAACAATATGGCTTAAGTACCGATGATATTGATTATGTATTTTGTACCCATGAGCATTTAGATCATACAAGAGATATAGCAGTTTTTAAAAATGCTGCAGTTATAGACAGATGGGGAACTCATAAAGGTGACGAGCATCATTTTGATGAGTTAGAGGAAAAGGAAATTATTCCTCAAGTAAAAAGAGTTTTAACTTTGGGGCATGGTTTAAATCACGTATCGCTTTTAGTAGAGACTAATAAAGGTGTAGTTTGTGTAGCTGGAGATCTTTGGTGGTATGAAGATTTAACACCAGCTGAAGATGATTACGCTACTGATCAAAAAGAGCTCGAGAAGAGCCGTGAAAAGATTTTGAAAATCGCTGATTTTATCATTCCCGGCCATGGTGGGTTAGTGAAAAATATTATGAAAGGATAGTTATTTTTGAGTTCTTTCCTTGATCTCTTTGATAAAGGTGTTACCTCTATCTTTGTAGTTTTTAAATATTCCATAACTTGGAGAAGCGGGGGACAGTAAGCAAATTTTTCTTTTCCCAGTATTTTTAAAAGCTATATCAATAGCACTTTCCATGCTATTAACGAAAAAATATTTTATTGATGGTGAATTTTTTAAAACGCTTTTTATGATCCTTTTTCCGGAAGTAGGGAAAAGGATAATATTTTTTATTTTACTTCGTGCAATTTTTTCTGAAAGGCTTGTAAAATCTAGGCCTCTGTCATAGCCGCCGAGTATTAACGTTTCCACATCTTCTCCAAGCGTATTGATAGCTGCAATAGTTGCTTGGGGTATAGTAGAGATAGAATCATCAAAAAAGGTTATACTTTTATATGTGCCGATTCTTTGAAGACGATGAGGCAATGATTTAAAGCTTTTCAAAATTTTTCGGATGTGTATATTATCCACCTTCAATATTTTGCAGACAATGATCGCTGCCATGATATTTTGTAAATTAAAAGTGCCTATCAAAGAAACTATATTTGTTTTTATAATTTTTTCTTCTTTTTTATTGTTTTTAAAATAAATATAACCATTTCTGATAAAACATCCTTTTCTGATGTTATCTTCGAGGCCGAATACGTATATTTTTGATTTTAGTGATTTTGGGACAAGATCAAGAAATCTATTATTAATTATCAGGACATCATCGTTATCTTGTCCGCCAAACACATTCTTTTTCGCCTTTGCATAATTTCCGAGACTACCATGGTAATCTAAGTGCTCAGGGTATAGATTGAGAAGAATTGAAATATGGGGACTTATTTTTAGAGTATCTAGTTGATAGCTTGACATTTCAAAAACAAAGATACTATTCTTTGTTGATTTTTGCAGTCCCTGAAGAGGTGGTATACCAATATTACCTATAAGGATGGCTTTTTGCCCAGCCTTTTTTAAGGTTAGATATATTAAAGAAGTAGTTGTGCTTTTACCTTTTGTTCCGGTAACGCCAATAACCTTTTCTTTTTTGATGTTATCAAAAAAGATTTTCGTTTGAGAAGTAATTATTCTATTTTTATTTTTTTTGAAACGCAGTAATTCAGATAATGATGGAGGTATCCCGGGAGATTTAATTATTACGTCATATTTGTTAATATTTTTAAGATACTTAGCCCCTAAGTGATAAATTATTTTTTTATCTTTAGCCAAATCTTTTTTAAGCTGAGGGTTAATATTTTTGAGTTCAGTAATGTCCGCAATACCTATTTCTTTTTCAGGAAAGAAGCTTCTTAGTAGTTTATAGGAGTTTTGTCCTTCGATACCAAGTCCAAGTATTAATATTTTTTTATTTGCAAATTTCTGAAACATTATTTCTTAAACTTTCCTGTAATATTTTTGTAAATTTTATTGGTAATAAATTATTTTTGTCCCAAGAGTTTAGTAGTTTTTTAGTCATAGCATTGATATTAGTATAATTAGGCAGGATATTTTCTTCGAAATAGGATATCAGATAAGGTATCTTTTTATTTTCTCTTTTTTCTTTTATAAGTGATAAGTATAGGGCGACTATTGTTTCGTTCTTGGTGCCAACACAATCGAATGGTTTGGGAGATATTTCCCCAATTAAAGATTTTAGAAGATTTAATAGGTTTTTATCTTGGAGCAGATTCCTTGAGAATGTTTTTTTTAACTGTTCTTTGTCTAAAAAAGGATAAAGCATTATAAATACCGACAAACATTTCGCACATTTACCACACCAAGAATTTTTTCTTTGGTTTTTGTTGCAGCTTTTGAATACCCCAAAATAATTTTTGTAGCGAGAAAAAAGCTGTGCTATTTGTAATTCGTGTAGAGGTCTTAGAAAGCTGAAATAATGCACGTCTTGGGCTAAATATTTTTGAGAGTATTTATCGAACGCTTTTTCGAAATCAAAGCTTTTTGAATATTGATGATTTATTTTTTTATTTTTAAAAATAATGTTTTCTTCATTAGCGCTTGTTTCATTCGAGACAGCTATATACTTGAAATCAAAAATAACTGCACAAAGAGTTGAAAGAAATGCTAAGTATAGAGAAAAAGGGGTATGCCCGTTTAAAAAACCACCACTGTTCAGTTTAATTAATTTAGAATCAATTTCCCTATTAATTATTATAGGTTTTTGGAAACCGGCTTTTTTTGAAGCCCCTAATGATGCTTTTATTGGATTCAAGATTAGAGTATTAAGTTTTTCTCGACCTTTAAGCATGTTTAAGGTAACGACCGAATCTTTGCCCCCACCTAGCGGGACGATTACTCGGTTGCTTAGCTTTTTTTTGAAGTTTATCTGAGTGTTTGTTTTAGGAGCGTTGCTAACTATTTTTAAGAAGTTAGGTTTAGTAAAATCAATGTTATTTAAAAAGAAGAATTCGCCCATACCTTTTACTATCGATTTTTTCCACCATTTGATCTGATGTTTATTTAAATGGCCGGGCCTGATAATTATTTCAGGCGAACAAGTAGCCTTCCAATAGCTAATCATTTCAGCTATACCCAAATGAAAGATTAAGTTATCAATCATTTTGTTTGTTAATATATCAGGAAATAACCTAGGTATATTTTTAATTTGTATAGTAGGGGAGAAATAGATATTCGGTTCAATTTTATATTGAAATTCAATTACTAGATCTTTGCCTACAATCTTTTTCGAATAGTTTTCGTATATAAAAATAGGATATTGTATCTTAAGTATTTCTAATGATTTAGTGTTATTTCGCATCTCTTTTTTAGTGTAGTTCATACAGGCCTTTTTGACAATAATAGAGATAATAGTTTATTTAAAGCTTATGTTTTATAATTGTATTACTATGGCTTATACAAAAAGACAAAAAGCTCAATATCTAATTTTCTTTTTAATAATAGTATTTATAGTTGTGATTTCTTTTAAGGCTAGTAAATATAGCTTTCCAACAGTAAATTTTGGTAAAGTGGCAGACAATGAAGCAGGAGAGTTGTATATCGATCCTTCTTTAGAGGTCGATATTAGTCAATTATTGAATGATCACAGTGATGACATCAAATTTACAAAAGATAAAAATAAAGCTGATATATTTTTATCAGAAAATAAGGATAAAAATTTAGAAACTATTGATAATTTTAATGAATTTTATGTACCTGTTACAGGTTTTTTTAATAATATCCAGGGTTTGCATAAGACGGATATAGAAAAAATTTTACAAGGTGAATTTACAAACTGGCAACAACTAGGTGGAGAGGATTTACAGATTAAGACTATTCTCTTAGAATCCGAAGAATATAAAAATATTATAAGAAAATTTTCGCCCAATCTAAAAGAAAGCATCGGAGAAAAGTTTTCAAAAATAGATACATTGGTTACTAAAATTGCAAGAGAGAAGAATTATTTTTCTATAATACCCTTGAGGAATTTAGCCCCACCCTTGAGAGTGGTAAGTATAGATGGCATATCGTCGCTAGAAGATGAAACACAAGATAACTATCCTTTTAAATTAAATTATCACCTTCAATCAAAAAAGGAATTGTCCGATAGAGAGTTAAAAATATTAAATATTATTAAGCAGTATATAGTTAACCGGAAAAATGGAATTATAGAAGTTGATGGTGTTGGTGATATTATGCTTTCAAGGCACGTTAATACAAAAATAGCAGACAATAATGATGATGCTTTACCATTTAGAAAACTATATAGAATTTTATCTTCCGCTGATTTTACCTTCGCCAACTTAGAATCTCCTTTTTATAATAAGGGTTCCGTTGTGAAAGAGGGAATGGTTTTTAAGGCTGAGCCAAAAACCATAGAAGGTTTAAAGTTATCTGGGATTGATTTAGTTTCATTGGCAAATAATCATTTTGGTAATCAGGGTAGGGTTGGAATGAATTTTACATACGACCATTTAAAAAATAACGGTATATCATACTTTGGCGCCGGTAGAGATTTTGAACAAGCGCATAGTCCTTTAGTTATAGAAAAGGGAACCAATAAGCTTTCGTTTCTTTCTTATGACGGAATAGCTCCCGAAAGTTATAAGGCAAGCGAGAAAAATTCAGGATTTGCATGGATATCCAGTGAAGAAAAAGACTTAAAGCAAATGGAAAATGACATTAAAAATGCAAAGAAAAAATCTGATTTAGTTATTATTTCATTTCATTGGGGCGTAGAATATATGCCTGACCCTAATAAGGAGCAGATTAATATTGCGAAAAGGGCAATTCAGTCGGGCGCTGATATAATCATATCTCAACATCCCCATGTAGTTCAAGGAATAAACATGATAGATAATAAATTTGTTGCCTTTAGTTTGGGGAACTTTGTTTTTGATCAGATGTGGTCCGAAGAAACAAGAGAAGGAGTAATAGCAAAATTATATATTAAAAATAAAAAAATTCTAAATGTAGCCTTAGTACCGATAAAAATTGAAGACTATAACCAGCCTCGTCTGGCTAATTCCGTAGAAGCGAAAAAGATTTTAGATAGAATAGAAAAAGCATCAAGACTTGATAACTAGCCATGTAACCCATACAAGCACTATATAGGCAAAGAAAAACTTAAGCCATTACTCGATGAATATTGTCTTACTCTTGGCATAAAATCTCCTTCAGAATCTCTAATAGG
>Ga0100396_1000267_pt1 | contig 28266 bp, 33 predicted proteins | sample CryGeymeta201520_FD_81551 | JGI IMG/M metagenome (GOLD analysis project Ga0100396, IMG submission 81551) | Groundwater microbial communities from Crystal Geyser aquifers in Utah, USA - Crystal Geyser metaG 2015-20 | ecosystem: Environmental > Aquatic > Deep subsurface > Groundwater | place: USA... | reverse complement strand
CGACCTGGACATTAATGGGAGAATATTTTATTCTGGTGATTATATTCATGTGGTCGTTTGATGTTGGCCTAGTAGGCGTTTGCCTTATTTTATGTAATACAAAAACGAGGTACCAACCTTATCTTCAACTTTTACTATCTTTTTCCCACTACCCTCGACTGCCTTATTAACAATTGAGTCGATTTCGTCCCTTGAGAATCTTTTTCCTGCCTCAAATATTCGATATTTGTTACTTGGTTCACGAATTAATAGGCAATTAAAATTTTTTATTAGTTTCTTCAGTTCTTTTTGAGGATTGGTCATATGATGAACAACACCCCAAAGGATCCCTAAATCGCCTGAAATTTTTTCTCCAACTTCCATCTTTATAGTTCCAAGTCCTCTGTTGTTAGCAGCCACAACCAAGCGGCTAGAGATTTCTCTACCAACAATAGCTTTAGCTTTCAATATTTTCGCGATTCGAAGACTGTTTTTTCCGTCACCACAACCAATATCCGTTATCTTTCGATAAAAAAAGCTTTCAGAACAAGTTTCAGCCATTTTATTGAACACGCTTTCGGTGTTGTAAAAATCAAAATTTCGTCCGCTGAGCTGGTACAAAACATTTTCAATAACTTTGTATATTTTATCCATGTTTTAGTCTATTCTGTTTGTAAGAATTCAGATAAGATAATAATAAAAGATTGACGGCCAGGCCAAAAACGGCCGAAAATTGTTCGAAATAAAATTTAATGACCGCGCCAAGAAAAATATTTAATAATAAAGAAAGGCGGAAAAGTCGAAGACCAGCTAGGCGCCGGCGGGAGAGATAAAAAAACCACCCCAAAATTATTAATAGAGAGGAAAGTAAATCGATAATTATTTTTAAATACACCATGTGAAAAGCCGGATGAATAATTGAAATGGAGAAAAGATCAATTAATTTGTCGATGGCATAATAAAGGGAATAGAAAAAGAGAGCGACAAAAATAGGTTTGAAGCGAGCAGCTTTGTGGGTTAAAGATAAAAGAAGGTTAAATTTGGGAGGGCGGGGTGGAAAACGGGTTTGGAGAAAACGATAAAGCAAATAGAGCAGAACAAAAGAAATATAGATATAAATAATAGCCGGTTGATACCAATAGTTATTATCGCGGGTGATGTATTTGCCGATTTCATCGATAAATACCCCCCAACCTAAACCGCCAATAACAGCGCAGTGCTTTAAAATAAATGACGGGGGGAAAAGAAAAATTAAAATAAGAGCCAAAAACATAAGTAGACCGCCCCAGAGAACATGGGCGATGTGCATCGAACCAAAACTAAGTTGAAAATTGTTAGTCAAGTGAAGAAAGAGACGGGTGACTAAAACAGAGACGATGCCGGAAATCATAAAAATTAAGATGTTGTTCGGAGCGGATTTCTGAAGATGGAAACGAGCAGTCATAGTGGTATTTTAAATCATGGGAATAATAATTGATTGGGTATTTCCCAAAAAGTGTCTGGGGTGTGACGTAAACGGAAATTATTTGTGCTCAAAGTGCCAAAAAGAGATTAAGAGCCTGGGAGTAAGTTATGACGATAAAAGATTGGAAGGGCGAATTGGATTGTTTAAATATGATGGAATAACAAGAGAGATTATTAGAATGATTAAATTTGATTTTGTTGGTGATGCAATCAAAGAAATCGGAAACTGGATGGTGACCGCCCTGAAAAAAGACTATCCGAATGTGGTGGCGACTTGGAGAAAAGAAAAATATGTGATGATACCAGTCCCCCTTCATTGGCGGCGGGAAAATTGGCGGGGGTTTAACCAGTCGGCTGAATTGGCTAAAGTTATTGGAGATAAATTAAAAATTGAGGTAAATAAAGATTTGATGATAAGGAAAAAATATACCAAAAGTCAGGCGTTACGACAAAGGGGACAGAAAAGTTCTAATGTGGAAGGAGCTTTTAAAATAATCGGGAAAATTCCAAAAAAGATTATTATTTTTGACGATGTCTGGACTAGTGGGGAAACAATAAAAAGTATGATAAAAATCTTGCCGGAAAAAACAAAGGTCTGGGTGTTAACACTATGTAGTGGAAGGTGACTTGGGCAAGTTACCGGAGATGGTACGGTTGCCGACGATTTGTTCGGGGGTCTTGGGTAATTCCGGTTCAGGAAGGGCCTCGAGTACTTCGGAGGGGGCGGCCTCAACCGGGGTTAGAGAACTAAGATAAAAATTATCCACAAAGAGACCATGTTGGGTGAGAGAGTCGCGCAATTCCTGTTTAACTTCATCCTCAATGTGGCTACGATCGGTAGACAGAGACATATTAAGGGAATGGTTGGTGATAACCTTACGAATCCGGCTTCTAGTGACAGGCCGAACCACCTTGGAAACAAAGTTTTCACCAATATTTTGCCAGATTTCCGGCAATCTTTCAGTATCAAGTTTGATCAAAACAGTAGCTTCAACAGCGACAAATTTATTGTCGGAAGTAACGGCATGAATAACTTCATCACCCATAATTTCTTTATTGTCTTTAAGGGTGACATCTTTACTGATAGTGTATTCAATTAACTGAGCGTTAAAGAGTTTGACCCGATGAATGATGGGAAGTTTTAGGTGCATTCCCGGATACCAGACATTTTTAAGAACTCCGCGGAAGATATCGTAAATACAGCCGACATGACCCGGAGGAACAGTAACAATAAAACCGCCGACGACTTCGTCAACAAAAAGGGAAACAAGCAGGTTATCGATTGACGCCATAAGTAGCCTAAATTATAGCATTAAAACCAGAGGCAATACCCGACAGTACAGCCCGAGGATCGTCACTTAAAACAAAGGCACTAGATAACATAACAGCTTTTGCCCCCATTTTTAGGCTAATTTCAACATCCTCTCGGTTTTTAACACCGGCACCGACAATTAGGGGAAGATCCTGACATAAAGTGGCCAGTTTTTGGATACTTTGGGGGTTTTTAGTGGCGACTGATTCATTTTCACTAGCTATTAACTCAGGTGGTTCAAACAAAACATAGTCAGGCTTGGCTTTAATTACCCACTTCTCGGCTTGACTTGGCGATTTGACACAACAACAAAGAGTAAAACCGGGGGGGTTGTTTTTTATGATTTTAAGGACCGTACCTTTGGGAACAGAGTGTTCGGAGTGATTTAAGAGACTGCCTTTTATATCTAAGGTAAGAGCTTGTTTGGGGGAAATAAAACCGGAGTGTTTACCGTCGGAATATTGGTCGACATTTTGTAACCAAACCTCGACTCCGGTTTCCCGGGAAATCCTTAAAGCATCCAGGGCAGAAGTAGTTACAATGGTTCTTATTTTATATTTATCACCAATATCTTTAACAATTTTGGCAAGTTTTATTGCGCCATCACCGAAGGTTTCAGAGTAGATTTTAAAATTAACCAGAATCATTTCAGCTTATACTTTTGGATAACCTGATTAATACCTGATCGGAGATCGGTCATGATAGTGGAAGGATCGGCATTTTGGGCAATAGAATTAATAGCATCGGCAAAATATTTAGAAAGTTCGGTATTAAGACCGGCGTCAAAGGTTCGGGAAGATAAAAGTCCTGATTCGGCGTTATTGGCAACAGAAATAAATGGTTTTATTTTAAGATTACCCGAGAGGTTGTTGCCCATACTTATACGGGGATAGATCTCGCCAAAAGAACGGGTTTGGGAGGCGGCGGTAAACATCTTTTCCAGAACTTCCTTGCTGGATAAATATTCCAGGAACTTCCAGGCTTCTTTTTGGTGACTGCTTTTATTGTTAACTCCCTCCACCCAATAGGAGGCCCAATGGATATTAGTCATCTCGACATCAGAGCTAGGGGCGGAACCATTTGGGGACGAAAGAATAGGCAGTTGAGGGATGGTGGTAATGGCAAAATTGAGAGAGGGGTTTAGCTCTTCAATATTGAAAACCCTCCAGGAGGGGGCAAAGTAAAAGGCGAGTTTACCCTCAGCGAAGGCCTGGGTCGAAGGAGGCATGGACTCATCCCAAGTTTTGTACTTGGTGGAAAAATCAGCGTAGTAGGAAAGAACGCCTTTAACGCTTTCATCGTTTTTGGAATCATCTTTAGTAAAGTCGGCACCATTTTGCTTGAGAATAATGCCGACAATGTCGCTCCAGTGGTCAACGTTATCAGTCAACCCCATAGCGACACCGGCAATTTTCAACCGACCGTTGTTATCAAAAATAGTTAAATTGCTGCCAATGGTTTGGAGATCCCACCAGGTCTTAGGAAGAGAAGCTTGGGACTTTTCAATCAAATCCTTGTTATAAAAAAGACTGAGACCGTCATACATTAAAGGAAGAGCCAGATAGCGGCTATTCATCTTCAGATCATTTTTGTAGACGGAATAATAATCAGTGTCAAGACCAATGGACTTAACTGTGGTATCAGGAACCGGAGCCAAAGAATCGACAAACATGGGTAACCAAGATGAGTGGAGACGGAAAATGTCAGGAACTTCGTCGACGGTTGAATCTTTTGTCAGACGGCCAGACAAACGGGAACGGTAATCATTTTTTTGCTGGGTTTTGTAATTTATTTTAATATTAGGATTTTTGGCTTCAAAATCAGCGATAACACCCTCAAGAAGTGAACGGTCTTCCCAAAGCCCCCAGTAATTAAGAGTAACCACTTTCCCCGGTTTTCCGGAAAGGGTTGGGATTAAAACTTTTATGACCACAAATAGAAGTAGGGCGACCAATATAATAATGGTTAGGGGAATAACAAAAACTGGTAGGGATTTTTTACGGGGGGAGGGTGAAGATGAGGAAAAACCAATTAATGGCGGGGATGGTGAAGTATCCGCCGCAGCCGGAGCTTCGACGGACGAGCCGGAAAGACTTTGGCGTGGGGGAAGCGGGGAAGAAATATTTTGATAATCCATTGTTTAATTATAGTATATTAGAGTCATGAGAATTAAGGTATTTACTGACGGGGGCGCTCGGGGAAACCCGGGAAGAGCCGGATGCGGGGTGGTAGTAAAAGATGAAAAAGAAAAAATAATTTATGAGGAAAGTAAGTTTTTGGGAGTTAAAACAAACAATGAGGCGGAATATTTGGGTTTGATTACAGCCTTAACTTGGATAAATAACCAAAGTGACCCGGAGGTTGAGTTGTATTCCGATTCGGAATTATTGGTCAGACAAATGAGAGGTGAATATAAAGTTAAGGCGACAAATTTGAAAAACCTCTGGTTAACTGCAAAAAATTTATCCAAGTCAATTAAAATTATATTCATAGAAATTAGTCGAGAGTTAAATTTTGAAGCCGATGAGTTGGCTAACTTGGCGATGGATAGAGAAAGATGAGAAAAAGAAAAATATTGGTAGGCCTGATTATTACAGTTTCAATTTTGGGAACGATATTGTTTCTACCGCTAGCTTTGGCTTTTGGAAAAAGCGGACGGGATATTAAGGTTCTCGGAAAAGACTTTTCAATATTGTCCAAAAGAGAAATTCTTGGGAGGTTGGATAGAGACTTTCCGCTTATGGGAACTATAAAACTAAACGAAAAGATGACCGAAGACGGCCGACTATTTAGCGTTGAATTATCATCAATTTCGGCCGAAATTGATAAAGAAAAAATGATATCAGATTTACTTTATCGAAGAATAAATCAGGGGTTATTAAAATATATAGGCGCCTTTTTTCAAGGGCGTGATTTTAAGTTGGAAATAAAATTAGATGATTCAAAATTTGACAAAGAGATAGATAGGATAGCGTCACAGATTGAAAAACCATTTATCCCCTCGGAACTCCTGATCGAAAAAGGAGAAGTGAAAGTTAAAGACGGACAACTGGGAAAAAGAGTAGATATAAATATATTAAAAGAAAATATTTTGAAAATAATTACCGGGTATAACCTTGATAACCGGGTGGAAATTCCAGTAGAAATAATTGGGTTTTTACCCAAAGCGGATATAAAGTTAGAGGTAATTAAAAAAGCTTCTAAGTTAATAAATAAAAAAATAGTCCTGACTTGGGAAGAAGAAAAAAGTGAGGTGGAAAAGGCGCAGATAATTAACTGGATTGGGTTTGGAGATGGGTGCAACTTGAATAAAATTTCCGGATTTGTAGAAACTTTTGACAACAGCATTAAACGGGAACCGAGAGAGGCAGTATTTAAATTTGAAAACGGGAAGGTGGTGGAGTTCGAGGCCTCGAGGGATGGTTTTTTAATTGACAGTGCCAAATTAAAAGAAACACTTTGTCAGGAAATAAGTAACTGGACAGAAAGTGAAAAAAAAGAGATAGTGGTGGAACTGCCCCTAATTCTAATAGCACCAAAGATTAATACCGAGTCGGTAAATGATCTCGGAATAAAAGAACTTTTGGGCAGAGGTACTTCAAGCTTCCGTCACAGCAGTACTATCCGAAACTTTAACGTGGAAAAAGGATCGTCAATTATAAATCGGATTTTGGTGGCGCCTGACGAGACATTTTCTTTTCTGAAAGCTTTGGGAGAGGTAACACTGGATAACGGATACAAAAAGGCATATGTAATTAAGAAAGGTAAAACTGAGCTGGACGTCGGTGGGGGGGTTTGTCAGGTGTCGACTACATTCTTTAGGGCTATTTTGGACGCGGGTCTGGATATTACCGAAAGACACGCTCATGCTTATCGGGTGTCCTATTATGAGGAAGACAACCGACCGGGTTTTGATGCAACAGTTTTTATCCCTTCACCGGATTTAAAATTTATCAACGACACCGGCCACCATCTTCTGATTCAGAGTATTTATGACGGAAAAAATAAAAAATTGATTTATGAAATTTATGGTACCAGTGACGGAAGAAAAGTAGAAATCAGTAACTACCGGCAATGGGATGCCCAACCGGCACCGCCGGATGTGTGGATTGATGATCCGACATTGTCGCCGGGGAAAGTAGTTAAGGATGAAAGTAAGGTACCGGGACTAAAAGCTTCATTTGAGTGGAAGGTAACCAAAAACGGCGAGGTCTTACATCAAAAAACTTTTTCCAGTGCTTACGTCCCCTGGGCGGCAGTGTATCGAAGAGGACCGGGGCAATAAAGATGGTTTGTAGAGATGCACGGTCGCGCGTCTCTACCGAGTGTTATCGATAGAATTTATCTTTTTCCCAATTTACTATATTGTTCTGAATGTATCGTCTGGTAATAAGAAATTGTGATCTTGTTTTAATAATTTCATCATGAAAACGGGATTACCAGGAAAAGAAAAGGTGTTGTTGATTGCAAATTCGTTTGACTGAGGATTTATATTGATTGATTATTTTCGGAAGAATTTGATTTGATTTTATAGCCAATCGATGAAAATGAAAACTTTGATATCCTTTTTGTAGAGACGCACGATCGCGCGTCTCTACCGATTTTGAAATTGGCGTCTTTATACGGAATAGAATATGCAGATGATTCGGCATTATCACGAAATTATCTAAATCAATTTGAAGAAAATGTTTAGGGATATCAAGTAAACATTGTTGAGCAATCTGACCACAATAAGACAAAATTATTTTATCATTGCCAATTTTTCCAAAAAAGTTGTTGTGATTGAGAGTGCAAATGGTGACAAAATATATACCGGGGGTTGAATAATTCCAATTAGAAAGACGAGGAGATTTGGTGGTATATTTTTCGATGAAACGGGATGGATTATCAACCACCATTTTTGATAACTAATTCGTAGGTATTTTCCAAAAGAGAGGCGACGGTCATGGGGCCGACACCACCGAAGGTGGTGGTAATATATGAAGCTTTGGGAGAAATGCCGGTAAAATCGATATCGCCGCCACCGACATCGATAGCCACAATCCCCTCTTTGACCATGGGGCCGGTAATTAAATTTTTTACACCGGTGGCGGAAATTAAAATATCAGATGTTAGGGTGATGGATTTTAAATTGGTGGTTTTCTGATTACAGAGAGTAACAATGGCTCCTTGTTTTTCCAACTCTTTTTTTAAAGGTTGACCTATAAGCAGACTATCGTTGACAATGACTACACTTTTACCAGATAGAGATATTTGATATTCCTCAAGTAATCTAATAATGCCTTTATCAACCGCCGGAATAATACCCGATGTGGGATTTAGACCATCGGCATCCTTGTTGGGGTTAATGGAATTGACGATAAAGTTTTTGTCGTAGTTTTCTGGAAGCGGCAGTTGGACAAAAAAACCAGTGACAGAAGAGTCGAGGTTGAGGGAATCTATTAGTGAAAAGATGGTGGCAGGGGGTTGATTGACAGAAAAATGATGAAGTCGGCCGCCAATGCCGATACTTTCAGCTTTGGCCTGTTTTAAGGCAACATATTTTAAAGAGGATGGATCGTCACCAACTAAGATAATGTCTAAATTAATTGATTTATTAATCTTTGAAATTTTGATTCGAAGATCGCTAAGAATTTTTTCGGATAGGGTTTTACCGTCTAATAGAACCATTCCTGATTATAGCTTAAAGGCTTAAAATGTTATATTATAAGTGTATATGGCGAAAACTTTTGTTCTCAAATTGGAGTTTGACCCGATTGAGACGTTGCATATAGCACCAGAGGCTGTGGCCACGGTCTTGGAAATAAATCTGAGAAGATTGGTAGCAGAAAATGGTTTTTTAGCAAATAAGGCAAGGGCTAGGGTCACCTTAGGTCAAGTTGACAGTGACAGTATTCAAGTTTTTGAAACTCGAGAAGTAAAACAAGGTTAGAGTTTAGTCAACACCTCACAACCATTATCGGTGATTAGAATAGTATGTTCGAATTGACAGGAGAGAGCACCGTCGGTGGTTCGAACCGTCCAGCCGTCGGAGGGATCGATGTTGACCCGCCAATTTAATGAAGCGTTAATCATTGGTTCGACGGTAAAAATCATACCGGGTTTTAATAAAAGATGATTTTGGGAAGTATTAAAATGAAAAACAAAAGGGTCTTCGTGAAATTTAAGACCGACACCGTGGCCACCGAGCTCCCGGACCGGAGAAAAACCTTGGGGAGTGACAAAATCCTCAATGACTTTTCCAACAACTTCGTTGAGATACTTTCCGGGTTTAATAGCGGTAATAGCTAAATTTAAAGCTTGTCGAGTTTGGTCGATTAAAAGTTGGGAGGAGGCAGATATTTGGCCGACAGGAAAGGTGGCCGAAACGTCACCATAGAAGCCATCAAGAATAGTAGTGATATCAAGATTAATAATGTCACCTTCTTTTAAAATTGCTTTTTCAGAAGGAATTCCGTGGCAGACAACGTTGTTAACCGAAGTGCAGATACTTTTGGGAAAACCGCCGTAATTTAAAGGAGCGGGAATAGCATTATGTTTAACAATGAATTGGTGGGCTAATTTATTCAGTTTTTGGGTGCTGATACCGGGTTTGACGAATTGAGAAAGATATTTCAGGGTAACGGCGGCTAATTTAGACGATTGTCGAATCCCTTGGATTTGTGGGGGAGTTTTGATGATAATCACGCTTGATTATAGCGCATTGATATAATTGCACATGAAACGAAATGATAGCAGCTGGCAAAAAGTGGGGGGGTGGTATAACAAAATTGTGGGGGAGAAGGGGCACTATTATCATCAAAAGATAATTTTGCCAAATAGTTTGAGACTATTACAATTAAGAAAAGGAGAGAGGCTGGTTGATGTCGGCTGTGGACAGGGGGTATTGGCAAGAAGTATTCCGGCAGATATAGATTACCTGGGGATTGATTTGGCAAAATCTTTAATTGATGTAGCGACTAAGGAGGACAAAAACCCTCATCATCATTATTTAGTGGCTGACGCATCAAAAGAAATTAAACTGGGGATGATTGATAAGGTGGCCGTAATTTTGTCGCTACAAAATATCAAAAAACCCTTTGGGGTGATAAAAAACTGTCGAAGCTGGTTAAAAAGCAGCGGAAAAATATTAATTGTCCTAAATCATCCGACCTTTAGAATTCCTAAACATGCTGACTGGATGGAAAAAGACGGCAGACAATGGCGGATAATTGACCACTATATGCAACCACTAGAGATTCCAATTGAAAGTAGTCCTTTTGACAAAAAAAATAACCAAATCAGCCTTAGTTTCCATTACCCATTATCATTTTTTGCCGAAATATTAACCGATAATGGAATGGTGATTGAAACAATTGAAGAGTGGGTATCGGATAAAAAGTCGACCGGAATTAAGGCGACAATGGAGGATAAAGTCAGAGCGGAGATACCTTTATTTATGGCGATAGTGGCAAAAATTGGTTAAAATAGACCATGAATCGAGATTTGTGGTGGTGGTCGATTATCATAGTAGTATTAATTAGTTTGGGGGCGGGCATAATAATAGATGCCAACATCCAAAATAAACAGTTTGCCGACTGTAAACAGGCACGAATCCGGGCTTTTCCACCGGAATTCTTTTCCTGGGAAGGAATGTTGAAACTTAACAGTGCCGGACTTTATCAACCAAAGTGTTTATGAGCGAAGGAATAAAAAAGTGAGGTGATATTTTAAGTTTGGAGAACTTAGGAGAGGCAATACCACGTCTTGATAGAGCAAGCTTTGTCAAAGGAAACACACCATTGGGATTGGTGATAGGTGGGGTTAATAGATTGGAAACAGCGGGTAAACTAACTGCAGAGGAGGCTCAAACTGAAAGAAAAAGACTAAGAAAATTGGCCGGGCAAGGATAGAAGATTTATTGGATGAGATGGGGTTGGGAGTTGAAGTTTATTTCAATCGGATAAAGTTTTAGGTTAACGATTTTGCTTTTGGTCAGGGTTAGGGCGGCGATTTGGGAATGGGAAGTGGCGGCAGACCAGGACTGATCGAAAATAAAATTACCAAAGGAATAAAAAATAGGTTTGTCTTTATAAATTTCGTAATCCTGCCAAACGTGAGGGTGGTGACCATGAATAATGTCAGCGCCGGCATCAATAAGTTGCCTAGCTAAGACTTGGCGCCATTTTTCAGGGTTAGGCAGATACTCATTTCCCCAATGCAGGGAAACTATTAACCAATCGACAACAGGATTATATTTTTTGACCTGATTTAGAATTAGAGATTGCTTCGCTTCGCTCGCAATGACGTCAGGGTGAGTAATAAAATCAAAACCTAAGAAACCAAAAGTAATGCCGTTTAAATTTTGGATTAAAAAATTATCGTAGAAATTGGGGATGTCGGCTAAATATGACTTGGTTTGAGCCAAACCGGAAGTACCGTAATTGAGAATGTGGTTATTATTAAGATTGAAAATAAGTTTATTATCGGCCAGATAGGGCAGAAAACGCTTATCGCCACAAAAGGTAAAGGTACCAGTAATGCCCACGGGACAGGGATCAATTATTGGGCTTTCCAGATTAGCCAAGTTGAAATCGTGGGAGCGAAGCCAGGGAGAAATCTTTGAAAAACTCCAAGAGAAATCGCTTTTAGCCCTAGCAGTAGCAGTAATGTATCGACCAAGACCGAGATCGCCGACTAATCCGAGAGTAACTTGAGAAACGGGAGTAGGGGTCGGAGCGGGAGAAATATAAGGAATGAGAATGGGAGAAGTTTTGGGGGGAAAAATAAAATATAATAAAGGAATAAGAATGAATAATAGGATTAAAAATTTTGTCATACCGGTTTTACTTATTATAGCCTCCGGAATACTCTTGGGTGGTTGTGGAAGTAAGGGGGTAGCCGGGGTGGAAATAATAACTCAACCGATAACCAAGATATTTATTGACGGAAAAGAGGCGGGAATGACTCCATACCGAAATAATTCACTCTTAGAGGGAATAATAAATATCCGTTTAGGAGAAGAAGGAATAGGGTGGTGGCAAAGAAGGTTGGAATTAAAAAAAAATATTAGTACGGTAATAAATTGGACATTTGATAAAACAGAGAAAAGTTCCGGCGGATATATTTTATCGATGGAAAAACAGAGCCCTAAAAGAGCTAGTCTAATATTGGCCAGTTTACCAAGTGGGGCGGCAGTAAGTATTGGCGGAGAAATGAGGGGTGACACGCCAATGGCTATTTCGGATCTAGGCGAAGGTGATAAAGAGGTAAGTATAATGTTACCTGGTTTTAAAACCATTAGTGTGGGAATAAGGCCGATAATCGGATATAGGATGTTAATTGAAGCAACTTTGGCCAGAGAAGAAAAGATGGCGGCGACACCCGAGTCAAATAACACCCAATTAGCATTGATTGGGGGAACTAAAAAAATAAAAATTTTACCGACAGAAACCGGTTGGTTAAGAGTCAGGGCGGGAAGCAACCCAACAAGTCCAGAAATTGGGAAGGTAAAGACCGGAGAAGAATATGAATATTATTCTGAAACAAAAGAGTGGATCGAAATAAACTTTGGAGGGAAAAAAGGATGGGTGGCAACTAAATACGTCGCCAAACTTTAAGGATAAAACCAAAAAATAAAAAGGTAATACCAATAAAAAAATAAAACTTTTGTTGACTATTGAGAAAAAGTGAGATAAATCCGAGAAAGAGTGATAATAACCAGTAGGTGAGAGCAATTTTTGAACGGCTCCAACCGCTTTTTAAGAGAAAGTGATGAAGGTGGTCGCTTCCCGGAGAGAAAGGAGAACGACCATTTATGAATCTTTTTATAAGAACAAAAACAGCGTCAAGCATGGGAATACCCAAAAGAAAGATTAAGGTGGCCAATTTAGCTCCGGAAAGAAGGGATAAAAGAGCCAGAAAAAAGCCGGCTAAGCTTTTACCACTATAACCGGGCATTATTTTTTGAGGGAAAAAATTCCACGGTAAAAAACCCAAATAAGCTCCGGCAACGGCTAAGCTTAAAATGATTACCGGCCATTGAGTAGTATCGGTAGAAAAACGTAATCCCAAAAGACCGATAAATACGGCTGAAATCGCCACAAAACCAGGAAGTTGGCCGTCAACGCCTGAAGACCAACCAACAATATTCATACACCAGGTAATCCAGACGAGAGCCAAGAGGTCAGAAAGAATCCAGATTGAGTGGATTGATCCAAAAAGATTAAAGGTAATGCTTGGATGTGACAAATCAAAAATTCCCCCCAAAGGGTTGGAAATATAGGCAATACCGATACCGGCGGCGACAACAATTAAGGCTGAAAGAAAGTTGGTTGTCAATCTCAAGACAGGGCTTAGATCAAAAATATCATCGATTAGGCCAACAATAAGAGAGACTAGGGCGGCCAGAAAAATTCCCAAGAAATGTTTATCGGCAGGCAAAAGGAGAAGACAAGGAAGGAAAATACCGAAAAATATAGGAAAACCACCCCCACGGGGGACAATACCGGTAGCGGTGGCATTACCGGATTTTTTTTGTTTTTGGCGGGGATCTTCAAGCCAATTGTGAGCGGTAAAAAAGGAAATAGTGACCGGAGTTAGAAGAAAAGTAACCGTAAAGGAAAGGAGCAGGGAAAGAGCGGCAGTAAAAATCATAACCTCTAGATAGCAAGCCTGATAACCTGATAAAGGGAGAGGGAAGCAAAAACTGAAAAAACCAAGGAAAAAACGACAAGTAGCCGAGAAAGAAGTGGCCATTTTAAGTAGATGGTTAGGGCGATGACGTGATTACCAAGACCAATCAGTAGAGAAAAAAAAGGAAGAAGAAAAAGGGCGGTTGTCGGAGCTAACCAAGCCTTTCCCCAAGGTTCTGAAAAAAATAAAGGGATTTCCGGAGGGAGACTGCTGTAGCGAAAAAAAAGATAAGCAAATTGAAAAGTAATAAGTATTATATTCCAACGGAGAAAAATAGAGGAAGTACGGTTTTGCCAAAATTTTCCCATAGCTGACAGAAAGACTGGAACAAAGGAAAAATTCATTGACGGGGAAGAAATAGATAGTAGGGACCAATTTGGTCTTCAAGGAAGTAATAATCTTTTAAAAAGAGATCAAGTTTTGGAAAAGGGCGATTCATGGAAGAGTTGTAAATGATAGCCTGGGGAAATTTAGCGGTTAACTCCGACATGACTAAGTCATAACCATTGAAATCAAGTACGTGGTAGGCAACCACATATTTGGTGGAAGGGAGACGAGAAGCCAAAGGATAGAGATAAGGTTCGTCTCCCCAAACAAAAATAAAACTTCCGGGGGCGGTTTTTGATTTGATAGTATTAGAAAGTTGGTAAACATCGTTGACATTGGCACCAAAATATTGACGGTATTGAAAAAGAGATTCAATTTTGAAAATATATTTGGCAAAGTTTAGATAATAGGGAAAGGTGCGGTAAAAATAAAATTTGTATTTGACAATTGATACCCCCAGAAGAATAAAAATGAAGAGACTTAAGTAAAAATTGCGCCGAAAGGAAAAGAGGAGGAGTAAAAGTGGAGGAAGAAGTTGAATAAGATAGTGGGGATAGGGTCGGCTGGACAATAGAACACCAAAAAGGGTAGCCATAAACCAGGCGGAAAGAAAAAATAATTTTTTGTCCAACAATTTTTTCTTAAACAAAACAAATAAAAATACCCAAAGTAAGAACATTAAAACGAGTCTCCAAATTATCCCTCCGGAAGAAGCGGAAGCAGAATGGGTACCGGTGGCCCAGGAACCGAGATAGCCGAAATTTTGGAGAAGGGCGGCAAAAAGAAATTGAGGACCAGCTTTTTGAATAACAAAATATAGATAAAACAAGAAAATAGGGAGAGAAAAGGCGAAAATAAATACAAAATAATTTTTAATTTTTTCCACCGGAGGCGGATCAGCCTTTGGCTGAAATTTGAATTTATCAGTCACAAAAATAGACCAGCAGAGAAGAAAGAAAAATTCGATAGCTACCGGCACCTTGAGAGTAAAGGCAAGCCCCAGAAGTAGTCCAATGTAAAACAGAAACTTTAGAGAATGAAGGGGTTGATAAAAAAGCAGAAGAGCGGCAAGGGTGGGAAGAAGCATGAATATTTCGGCATTGGCAATATTACCTTCAATTAAGGGAATTGATGAAAAAATAATAAAAACTAGAACGGAATATCGTGAAAGAGACTTTGATAAAAATTTTTGAGAGAGAAGGTAAAAGATGTAAATGGTGGGAATCATCCATAATAGAAGCAAGAGCCGAAATCCCAGAACCTGCCAACCGGCAGGCAGGTTTGAAGATAGGGAGGCTAAGTAATAAAGAAGGGGTGGCTTGTTGTCATGAATTTGGCTATAAAGAGTTAACCCGTGATTAATCCCCTGCCCCAAACTAAGATAAACACCTTCATCGCCATACCAATAGGGCTCAAAAAGAGAAGGTAAACGAAGAAGAAAAAAAAGAAGCCATGAATACCAAAACATTGATTTATTTTACCTTAAATTTTGTAAGGTTTCTTTTCGGTAGTTTTGTACTCGAGATTCTGACCAAAAAGCAAACGGGTGTGGGAGTGAAGGCCCGGTAAAACGGCCAAAGTTAGGGTGGCTAGAGGCATAAGAGGCCATTGAAATAGGTTTTTGAGAACATTTTTTAACCCTCTTTTTTGGTCTATAGGCCGAAGTTTCCAATCGAGGATGATTAACACCAAAAGCGGGAACAGACAAATGGTTAGAATAATGTTGGAAATACGTGGTAAATTGTAACCCAGGGCAGTGTTAAAAAAACGAGGATTGAGAAGAACCGGCAGGGAAGTACCCAGAGTTAAGATAAACCAATTACTGGACCAGATAAAATGAGTCTGAAGGAGTTTAAAAATACGTAGGGTGCGGGTAATTAAAGGAATCTCCGGGTGGAGTCGGGACTGTTCAAGAGCATAGGGGATATCAATGGCTCCCCAGGCATGACGAAAACATTGATTGTAGCGGTTTTTGAGGGCGGAAAGGTAGGAGTCACCACTGGGAGCATCAACAATGGTGGGTAAGAAGATGGGTTCAACAGCAGCTTTCCCCTTTGAGGCAAAAAAAGCCTGAAGAAAGATATGCCAGTCTTCAGGAATCATGTCCGGATCCCAATAACCGGCCTGATTTATTAGTTTGTAAGAAGAGGAATAACAGGAGTAGTTGAAAAAAAGACCATCCGGCTCCTGAATGTTGGCAATGTGGATGATATTACCCAAAACGCCAATAATCCGGGTTGGGGCAGGAACGTCGTTGATATTGTGGTGCCAAAAAATCGGTGATTGCCAAAAACGAAAATATCGATCGGGATTACTGGCAAAATAATAAGTCAGGGCAGAAAAAAAACGAGGATTAAAAATGGTGTCGACATCACAAGAGGTCAGAGTAAGATTGGCAAGTTTTAGATTTAGTTTTTTGAAACAGTATTTTTTGAAATATTTGGCGGCATAAGCTTCGTTGGTATGTTTACCGGCAATTTCGTGGGGAGTATTTTGAGGATGAACGGTAAAAGTTAAACTGCCAAAAGTTGAAGCATACTTTTTTTGGAAATAATTAACAACAGCTTGGTTACTTTTATCTCCAGCACGTTCTTCAAGGGCTAAAACGGGATGGATTTTGTGAAGATCGATGTCAATTTGGGAGGCTAAACTACTAAAGGCCATTTCAATTGTTTGGACTGGTTCCCGGTAAGAGGAAATGATAATAATGTGATGAATATCGCCGTAATGAAGCCAAGAAGCACGAAAATTATTTTGAAAACGTAAAAACCAATTGGTATTTTTGGCCTGAATAATAGAAAAATAACCTCTAATGGCCAAAAAAGCGTTTTTAAAGGATTGATAGAGCCAATAAACAAGAAAAGTTAGAACAAAGTAGGCAACCAGTTTGGGAAGAAAAAAAGAACCCCAGACGGGGAAAAGAATGACAAACCAAGCAGTTAGGCCGGGAATCGTTTTGTAAAGACGGTATCTTTTCGACTTTTTATTCATTTTGGGGATGGTTGTATTATATCAGTGTGAGAAAGCTCCAAAAATCGATTGTCGCCACGGTTAGTTATGCCAAAAGATACAAAGCCAGGTTGACAATTAATCAGGTTTGGTTTAGGTTGTTTTCAAAGAAAAGGTTTAGTCAAAAAGAAGTGGCGGCAGAGACAAAAAGGATGGGGTTGAAGCTGGAAACGATTAAGGAAAGAATGACCGATAACCGGAAGCTGTTGAAATCAAAAAAATTCTGTGACGATTATTTGAGTCGAGTTCCAAGTATCCGTCTGGTGGGGGTAACCGGATCAGTAGCAGCGGAAAATTCCAGAAGAAATGAAGATATTGACATACTTTTAATTTGTGCACCGGGGACTCTATGGCAGACAAGATTAAGGTTGTGGTGGTATTTAAAAAGAAAAAAAATCCCCCACCGAAAATATGGACAAGCAGAAAAAGCTGATGAGCTTTGTTTTAATCTATGGTTAGAAGAAAACCGATTGGAACTGCCACACGGGAAAAGAGTAAGAAAAAACGCAATTGATTTAATTATGATGAAGGTAATAATGGATCGGGATGGAGTTTGTCAGGAATTTGTCAAAAAAAATCAATGGGCAGAAAAATATGTGGCCAACGGATATAAAAAAGTACTAAGTACTAAGTATTCAGTACCAAATGTCAGGACAAAACAAAACATTTTAGGGAGAATAATAAATGAGGTGGCTTATTGGGGTCAAATAGGATTTATCAGACTAAAGGGCCCGATAAAATATATTGACAAAAATCAGGCATTTTTCCATGAGACTCAAAAGGAGTAAAATAGGGGGAGTGAGAAAAATATACACACTGGTGGTGTTAGTGCTGGGGATAGCGATAATTTTCGTGTCTTTTGTCCGGGCGTCTTTGGAGATAAGTGCCCAAGAAGATAATGAGGGAAAGTCGAGGGGGGATATTATAGAAGTGGAAATAGAAAAAAGTAATGGTGAGCGAATAATTGAGGTATACCAGATACCCCAAGTGAGGATGTTGCCAACAAATATTTTTTATGGAATTAAGGAAATTCGCGACTATCTTTGGCTACAATTTAGCCGAGATAACTTTGAAAAGATTAAAATGGCAATGTTTTTGGCTGATAAAAATCTGGCCGAAAGTGTGGTTTTGAGTAATAAGGGCCAGAAGGCAAAAGCTTTGAAATCAGGAGAAAAGGCGGTAGATAAACTAGAATATGCCTGGACAATGCTTGGGGGAGAGAGAGATAATAGAAGCATTGATTTGAGAAATAAGATTTATCGGGCTGTTATTGTTTATGATCAAATGATAAGAAAAATGGGCGGGGAAGGGGTAGATAAAAATAAATATGAAGAAATCGAAAACAAAATTAAAACGTTTAAAGAAAAAGAGGAAAAGTTTAATTTGGGGTAGTTTAGTTTTGGGGATGTTGGTAATAGCGGTAATAGTTTGGATCACGAGGGATATTCCAAATCCTTCGAAATTGTCTTCAGGTGATTTTCCCGAATCTTCACAAGTACTGGACCGAAACGGTAAGTTGATTTATGAAATTTACACTGATAAAAGACGACAAGAAGTGGAACTTGAATCGATTCCGGAAAAACTCGTTCTGGCGACATTGGCAATTGAGGATGCCGGGTTTTATGGTCATTTTGGGTTTGACGTTAAGGGAATAATACGGGGGCTTTATCGGACGATAGTTGAAAGGAGACTTCAGGGAGGATCTACTTTGACCCAGCAATTAGTGAAAAATGCTCTATTATCCCCGGAAAGGACACTCTTAAGAAAAATAAAAGAAGCTATATTGACCGTGGCAACCGAATTGATGTATAGCAAAAAGGAGATATTGACAATGTATCTTAACCAAACTCCTTATGGGGGAACTTTGTGGGGGGTGAAGGCAGCAGCAAGGGGAATATTTAATAAAGAGGTCTCAGATTTGGATCTGGCAGAAGTGGCGCTTTTAGCCGGATTGCCGGGATCACCAACACGTTACTCCCCCTTTGCTCATCCGGATGCAGCTAAAAACAGGCAGGAAATGGTGTTGGCGCGAATGGAAGAATTAAAATTTATAACAGCGACGGAGAGGCAGGCAGCAGTGGCGGAAAAATTAAATTATTATATTAAAAAGGATAAAGTTTTGGCTCCTCATTTTGTTTTTTATGTTAAGGAAAAGTTGATAGATAAATACGGTTTAAAGAAAGTAACCGAAGGAGGTTTAAAAGTGTGGACAACATTGGATTTGGATTTACAAAACTATGTCCAGACGCAAGTGGCAACCGAAGTGGGGAAGTTAAATAAATATAATGTGACCAACGGAGCGGCTCTGGTTACTGAAAGCAAAAGTGGACAAATTTTATCGATGGTGGGATCAAAAGATTATTTTGATTCTGAAATTGAAGGTAAATACAACGTAGTAACAGCCCTACGCCAACCAGGATCAGCCATTAAACCTCTAAATTACGCGGTGGGAATAGAAACAGGAAAAGTGACGGCAGCCTCTATATTTAACGATGCAGAAACCTGTTTTGAGGTCGAAAACCAAAGGTCTTATTGCCCAATAAATTATGGAAATAAATATTACGGCCTACAAAATCTGCGGCACGCACTGGGAAACTCATTAAACATTCCGGCAGTAAAGATGCTTAAGATTAATGGACTTCGGGAATTTGTGGCATCAGCTTCAGCAACGGGAATCAGTACTTTTTCCAATCCGGATGATTTTGGACTATCTTTAACTTTGGGTGGCGGGGAGGTATATATGACTGATATGAGCGTAGCTTTCGGAGCCTTGGCTAATATGGGGGTATTACAGCCTTTAACTTCGATTTTGAAAATAACCGATAAAAACGATAAAGTTTTGGAGGAATATAAATACATTCCCGGAAAAAGAGTAATAAGCTCCGAGACTGCATTTATAATATCAAAGATATTGTCTGACGACGGGGCCAGAAGCATGGTATTTGGCAGCGGTTCAATGCTTAATATTAAGAAACATCCGGAAGTAGCAGTAAAAACCGGAACTACCAATGATCTGCGGGATAATTGGACTATAGGTTATACTCCGGATTATGTGGCAGTAACCTGGGTGGGTAATAATGACAACTCCAGAATGAGTGGGGTAGTCTCAGGAACCAGCGGGGCAGCACCAATTTGGAACAAAATCATGACAAAACTTTTAGAAGATAAGTTGATTAAACATTTTGCCAAACCAGAAGGGGTGATCGGAGCAACGGTGTGTAATTTAACCGGACAGTTGCCGCCTGATGAAGGCTGTGATAGTTATTATGAATATTTTAAAAAGGAGTTTTTGCCGGATAAAAAGGTACCTTTAAGAAATACAATATTAATTGACAAAACAACGGGGCAACCGATTAAAAAGGGAGAGAATAACCCTAATGCCCAATGGCAGGAACATGCGGCAGTAGGGGATGTTACCGGGGAATGGGTTTGTTTAGATTGTCCCCAAATTAATGATTAAAAAAACATTAATAGCTTTGGGTCGGCCGATTTACCGAACCGGGAAACTGGTAATTGAGGGAATTAATAAAATTCACTTTGGCAAAATAAAAATAAAACCCGGCAGCAATAAACTGCTTTATATATCACTGACTTTATTGATGTTGTCGGCAAGTGGGGTGGGATGGTGGTTTATAAGAGAAATAGTTACAGATTTACCAAACGTCAATGAAATTTATAATCCACCGAAAATGTCAACAAAAATTTATGACCGGAGTGGAAATCTTTTATATAAATTTTACAAAGATGAAGACAGAAGTTGGGTGTCTTTGGAAAAAATCCCTGATTACTTGATTAAGGCAACGTTGGCGATTGAAGACAAAGAATTTTACCAACATCGGGGATTGTCGGTTAAGGGAATACTTAAAGCAAGTTGGCACAATTTAAATAACGGGGCCGATAGTTTGAGGGGCGGATCAACTATTACCCAACAACTGGTAAAAAATGTATTTTTATCCGGTGAAAAAACTTGGAAAAGAAAAATTAAAGAGGCAATTTTGTCCTTAATGGTGGAAAAGAAATTAAATAAAGAGGAAATATTGGAAAGATATTTTAACCAGGTAGCATACGGCGGGGAAACTTATGGAGTGAATGAGGCGGCAATAAAATATTTTGGGAAAGAAGTCGATAAAATTAATTTGGCGGAAGCGACATTTTTAGCGGGATTACCAGCGGCACCCAGTTCCTACTCCCCCAGCAGTAATAATTTGGAATTGGCCTATGGGCGACAAAAACAAGTAGTGGAACAAATGCTTTTGTCGGGTACCATTGATGAAAAAAGTGCCGAAGAAATAACAAACAATAAAATGGAAGTGGTGGTTGAGAGTAAAGAAATTAAGGCCCCTCATTTTGTTTTTTATGTCAGAGATTACCTAAGGGAAAAACTTGGTTTTGACAATATTGAGCGGAGAGGACTAAGGGTGGTGACCAGTTTGGACTTGACTGTACAGGATATGGCTCAAAATATAGTCAGTGACGAAATTAATAAGGTAAAAAGATTGCGGATTGGTAACGGGGCAGCTTTAGTTATTGACCCTAAAAACGGCGATATTTTGGCAATGGTGGGATCAAAGGATTATTGGGCCGTGGACATTGAGGGAAAATATAATGTGACTACGGCTTTGCGCCAGCCAGGGTCCTCAATAAAACCGATAAACTACTTATTGGCACTACAGAACGGAAAAAGCTTAACCACTATTATTGATGATTCACCGGTTACTTATTATGTAAGAGGACAACCACCATATACTCCACAAGATTACACCGGAAAAAGTTTAGGCAAGGTGACCTTAAAAACCGCTCTGGCCTCATCACTAAATATTGCCTCGGTAAAAACTTTGAGTGAAAATGGGGTGGAAAATATGATTAATATGGCTGAATCTATGGGAATTACTACTTGGAAAGACCGAAGTCGTTTTGGGTTGTCGTTGGCCCTGGGGAGTGGAGAAGTGAAAATGACGGAGCTTGTTGGGGCCTACACTACTTTTTCTCAATTGGGAGATCGGGTGGAAGTAAATCCGGTTTTGGAGGTAGATAATTATCTTGGGGAGAGGGTTTATTCTAAAAAGACAGAAAAAATAACGGTAACGGAACCAAAATATGCCTATTTAATTAATCAGGCGCTAAGTGACGATAGTGCCCGGGCGCCAATTTTTGGAACAGGATCAAAGTTAAAAATTTCAGGTAAAACCGTAGCGGTAAAAACAGGAACAACCAATAGTTTAAAGGATAATTGGTGTATCGGCTGGACTCCGGAAATAATGGTGTCGGCTTGGGTGGGAAACAATGATGGTACACCGATGAGCTGGGTAGCATCAGGAATTAGTGGGGCGACACCTATTTGGAACCGGATAATCACCTCTCTGTTAAAAGATAAAAAAGACGTCCCTTGGCCAATGCCAACAGGAGTGTATCAGGCAAATGTATGCGGCGGGAGCGAGTATTTTACCGACGGCCGAGAAAAAGATATAATTTGTGCCCCCACTCCTACCCCAACCCCTACCCCGGGACCATAATGAAATTTGTCAAATTTCCGTTTAAAGTCGAAAAACAGTATCGGCTGCCCGGATATGATTATTCGGGTGGTGGGTATTATTTTGTGACTATCTGCACGCAGGATCGATTAAACATTTTGCGTTGTGTAGGAACAGACCCACGTGTCCGTTCCTCGTATAAAAAACAACCATGTGGTTTATTATCCGAATTTGGTAACCTCTGCCAACAATGGTGGTTAAAAATCCCCGACAAATTTCCTGGGACAGAATTGGATAAATTTTGTTTTATGCCCAATCATTTTCACGGTATTTTAATCATTCGATATAAATGCAAGGCGCAGACACGCGGGTCTGCGCCTACGAACTATACCGGCTGGTCTGCGCCTACGAACCATACCGGCTGGTCTGCGCCTACGGTTGGGAACGTTATCCAATGGTTCAAAACCATGACCACCAATGAATATATTCGAAATGTAAAAACCCAATCCTGGCCAAAATTTTCCAAACACGTTTGGCAACCCCGTTTTCATGACCGGGTGATTCGCAATGAGAAAGAATATTGGGCGATTAAAAGATATATCCTGGATAATCCCAAGAATTGGGATAAAGATAAAGAGAATATTATGAAATGATTGTAGGAACAGACCCACGTGTCCGTTCCTTATGAATTAAAAATAATTCGTGGGTATTTTTTTATTTGACAGTAATAGGAATAAAAATTTAGGGTGTGGAAAAGCGCCAATAGAGAGCTTGAGCAACTTCAGGAATAAGTTTTTGAGAACCAGAGAGTGGAGAAGAACCAAATATTTTGATAACCAAAAGAAGACGGCGGATGGGAGAGGTGATCACGGCAGAAAAATCAATGGAATTATTTTGAGTAATAATATTTTCTTTTATTTCAAGACCGTTGGGTAAAGAACTTTTCAGGGTAGTGGAGGGGGTTGATGGCAAAGAAACGGGAATAGAAGTCAGCGGACAATGGTGGTCAAAAACTTTTTTAGAAGTGGAGAGGTCAAACAAACAAACCTGCCAGGAATTAGGGTCGACAGAAATAATATGAGCAATGGGGTTGGGTTTGGGAATGATGTCAGAAATTTTAATATTAATTTGGGGAAGTTTGATAAATAATTGCTGGTTTTTAAATTTGTTATAGAGCAGGAATACCAAACTAACTCCAACAGTGAGAAATAAGAATATAAAAATACTTAAACGCTTTTTTTTTATATTATTCGCGGTGGTGACGGATTCAACAAAGTCCAGCTGTTGACTACTTTCACCCTTCTTTTTTTTGAGGTCTTCTTTAGATAACATTTTTGTTTATTTGAGATAAAGATAAAATCCCCTTCTTGGCGCCCAAACAGGAAACAACAGCGGCTGAATTTTTGATCCCCCATTCTAGAGCTGTTTCGGGAGAGTGACCGTAGGAAAGAGCCGCCACGGCGGCCGAACCAAAGGCATCGCCAGCACCGGTTTCATCAACCGGAGAAACATTAATTATCGGAGAATAGAGGTGGTCGGTAGTGGTTAAAAAGTGGGCACCAAGACGGCCATTGGTAATGGCAACTGTCGGAGAGAGATTCTGAAAAAATTCCCAAAAGGAAGAGGAGGCAGAGGAAAGTCCGGATAAGGCTTCGGATTCGGTTTGATTTAACAGTAAAAAGTCGGTGTGAGAAATTAGTGATAATAGCCGACGGGGAGAAGCAATTTCTCTGGACCCGGGATTAATAGCTAAAGAAATCCCGTAATCTTTAGCAAAACCGATGACGGTCTCCAAAAGATCAAGATTGCCTTCAAGGGAAGTGATGTAAAACCATCTGATTTTTTTTAGTTTAGACCAAGGAATACAGGATGCTTCCAACCGAGAGGTGCCACGATTGGTAAAGGCGGTCCGACTACCATCCGGACCAACAATAATGACTGAAAAATCGGTACTGTCTTTTTTTGAATAACGTAAAAATGAGGTGTTAATTTTTTCTTTGTTTAAATCATTTAGAACATATTCCGAGAGAGGGTCCCGACCCAAAAGAGAAATACAACTGGTTTTTAATTTTAGCCGGGAGAAGGTGGCGGCAGAATTAGTGGCTCCCCCGCCGGAACAGATTAAACCGGAGCTGATTTCATTTTTGGAAGAGGATGGGAAACTTAAAATTCCGTCAGATAATTTAATTGAAGAAGAGGTGACAAAAACGTCAACGGTAGCGGCACCGATGCTGACAATGTCGTAATCCATGGATTAATTGTAAATCAATACACCTGATTGTGCGAACCAATATTAATAAAAATAGCATAATCTTCGGAAACCAGTTGGTAGATTATCCGAAAATCTCCATTGACTGAAAACGATCTTAAGTCCTTCTGTTGACCGATTAAGGAATGATCTTTAAGAATGGAATCGAAACGGTTTTTTCTAAACACGATAACCCGTTTTTCGGTTTGGAGACTAAGTTTTCGATTTGAACCAATTCTTTGACGATAGGATTTTACAAAAGAGCGATGTAGTTCAACCTTGATCATTGAGATATTTAAACATATCTCGGGTACTTTTGAATTTCAATGTTTTTTCTTTACCACTTTTAATGTCGTTAATTATTTTCGTGTATCGTCTGTCATTTCTTTCAGATAAAACCACCGGTTTAGGTTGAAAGGAAACATCAAAGGTGTTTTTAGCTAATTGATTGATAAAAAGACGGATTGTGTCCTGAAGATTAGAAAAGCCGAGTGACTTGGCCGTAGTTAAAGCTTGATTACGAAGGTTAACTTCGATCGGGATTTGAAGATTAATTATTTGGTTCATACATTGCCATTATATTGTTTCGGCAATGTTTTGTCAACGGCTTTTTGCAATTTTTTTATTTATTAGTGGAGAGAAATGGCCAAAATACTTTTTCTGGATATCCTGATTATGCCAATCTTTACCCGTGATCAATTTTCGACAATCTGGGGAATTACAGTTACATGTCCATTTTGAAACGAAATTTTCATCTGCCTCCCATAGGCAATAGTCGGCGGTTATCTCTTCGCCGATTCCAATTCTTTTTCTGGCTGTTAATGTAAAAGCATCTTTCATCCACAGGTTTGATTCACAAGAGTGGTTTATAAAGTAACCGGGACTGTCTCCTCTGTCCTCGATACTGAACAAATTTTCATCCCACCGCATCACCAATTTTCCCTGTTTTATGGCGATGTCTGCGCCTGGTTTTCCCATGTACTCTCCACCCCAGATTACAACCTTCTCACCTTTGTCAATCGGTAATATGGCAAACATTCCGTTACCGCCAATAAGACTTTCCTTGATTTTTACCTTTGGGGTTATCCATGTTTTTTGATAACTATTGGTCATTATTCCGAAAATTGGGTTAGTTTTTGAATGATTACTTTTTTTAAATCGGCAATAACCGGAATAAAATAGTCATAGACTTTTTCGGAAGATTGAGCCGATAACTCACGGCGAAGAGAAGCTAAAAAGGTTTGGCGCAAATCGGTGTTGATGTTGATTTTCACTACTCCCAATTTTATAGCCTCTTTGATTTGAGCCTCAGGGATACCGGAACCACCATGAAGGGTAAAAAAAGTGGTGGGAAGAAGTTGTCTGATTTTGGACAAAACCTTAAGATCAATATTTTCAGGAAAATTAGGACTATTACCATGACGGTTGCCGATAGAAACAGCTAAGAGGTCGGCTTTGGTTTGAACTATAAAAGATTCAGCGATTTTGGGATTGGTGAATTCCACCGATCCGATTTCATTAAATTCGACTTCGACCAGAGTTTGGGGATGAACGGTTTCGATTAGTTGACTACTCTTGGTTAAGTTTTTGTCAAGAGACAGAGATGAGCCGTCGAAGTGGACCATATCAAAACCCAAACGTGATACCTGAATCAGACGATCTGGTTCGTGACTGTGATCTATGTTTAAATAGATAGGTAGAGATTCCAAATTAGCTTTTTTAACTAAAAGATAGAGTTTTTCTGCTGAAACAAATTTATCTTCATTGGCCGAAAGTTGTACGATAGCAGGAAGGTGGGTTTCGGTAACAGCGGCTTCGACGGCCTGATAGATTTCAAAAGAGTCGACATTAAAAGCCGGAATAGCCTGATGCGATAGAAAATAGTTTGAGAGTAATTCTTTTAACGGGAGCATAGCTTATTAATGGTATCAAGAATGTTGACCGGCGAAAGACCGTGGAGACGGTAAAGATCATAAGGGTCACGGGCTGATTGGCCAAAAGAATCGTTGACTGCTAAATGAGCAAAACGACACTTGAGAGAGGCTTTTAAGATTAGGGCGGCGACAGCTTCACCTAATCCTCCATTTTGCTGATGATCTTCGACAACCAAGAGACGACCGGTTTTTTTGACTGATTTTAAAATAGTAGCAGTGTCGAGAGGTTTGAGGGAGGAGCAATTGATAATTTCTAGTGATTTTTTGGTAGTGATGGAGAAAACCTGGACCAAGACAGGCCCATAACCGAGAATGGTGATATCTTTACCGGATTGGAGAACTTGAGATTTGCCAATAGTAAAACCAAGGCGGCCAGGATAGATAACCGGAGTGGAGGGACGAACCAGGCGAAGGTAGGCAGGGTGAGAACTTTTGGCCAATACTTTGACCATTTGGTAGATTTCGGTGGCATCGATGGGAGCAAAGACTTCCATTTTGGGGAGGGAACGCATCAGGGCGATGTCTTCGAGCATTTGGTGGCTGGCACCTAATTCGCCGGTTAAAAGTCCGGCGTGGTAACCAATAATCTTGACCGAAAGACCGTTAAGGCAAATTGATTGTTTGATAGTAGCCAGATTAATCCCGGGGGAAAAACAGGAGTAGGTACAAAGAAAAACGTTTTTACCGGAGCGAGCTAAACCGGCACTGATGCCAGCAGCGTTGTTCTCGGCTACCCCGCATTCAACAAAACGGGTTTTAAAACGAGTGGAAAAACGATCGAGCATTACCGAGGGACGAAGACCAACACTAACTATATAAAGATTGGGATCGGCGGTGGCCAATTCTAAAAGAGCTTGGGCCAGTCTTTGACGCATGGATTTAATAAGAGGAGCGCGAGAGTTCATCTTTGGCCTGAAGATATAAAGAAATGGGCAGTTTTTTGACATCATGATAATGATAATCGTTTTCCATGAAGGAAATGCCCTTACCCATAACGGTTTTGGCGATGATGGCAGCAGGATAAATAGTGGAGGCTTTAGCAATTTTTATAGCTTTAATGAGAGCCGAAAGACTGTGTCCGTCGACAGTCTGAACTGTCCAGCCAAAGTGAAGATATTTACCGGCGAGCTCCCCTAAAGGCATAATGGTGGCGGTAGTGCCACCGATCTGCTGACCGTTGTAATCAACAATATTGATTAAATTACCCTGATGATATTTGTTGGCAAACATGATGGCTTCCCAAATTTGACCTTCGTCGTGTTCACCGTCAGTGGTTAGACAGACGGTATGGTGAAGTTTGTCTCCCAGAGCTAGTCCGGAGGCGAAAGAAAGACCCTGACCCAAAGAACCGGATGAATATTCGATGCCGGGGACACTGACGGAAGCATGACCTTCGAGACGGGAGTCGATATCAGAAAAAGTACTTAATTCTCCTAACTTTATTTTTCCAAGTTTGGCTAAAATGGCGTAAAGCGTGGGGCAAAGATGCCCAGCAGATAGAATGAAGTGATCGCGATTAAAATTGAAAACATCAGAAAAATAAAGGGCAACCATAATTTCGACAGAAGATAGAGAGCCACCGATGTGACCTCCAGAGGCAGTATTGATCATCTCCAGGATAGATAACCGAAGATCTTGAGCCGTAACAGACAAAGGATGAGGTTTGCCCCCGAAAATATTCATATATTCAGTATAGTGTATGGTAAAGTATTGGTACAATGGAAGATTATTGGGAAAAGTATTATCGGAGTGTAAAAGGTTTTGTCCGGCTAAAAATTGAAGATGAAGGGGTGGTAGAAGAATTGACTAATGATATATTGATGGCGGCATATGGGGCCAAAAAAAATT
>Ga0100396_1000253_pt1 | contig 28846 bp, 21 predicted proteins | sample CryGeymeta201520_FD_81551 | JGI IMG/M metagenome (GOLD analysis project Ga0100396, IMG submission 81551) | Groundwater microbial communities from Crystal Geyser aquifers in Utah, USA - Crystal Geyser metaG 2015-20 | ecosystem: Environmental > Aquatic > Deep subsurface > Groundwater | place: USA... | reverse complement strand
CAAATGATGAACAAGTTAGGCTCGAAGTATGTGATAATTGATTATCAAATGCCGACGGCAAAATTTTATGCTATGCCGCAATTTATTGGTGGTAGCTCGGATGAATTTTATGGAACTTATTATCAGCCACTTCAAAGTGGCAAACTAAATCCAGTAACCCTCTTTTACCCCACTTATTACTATTCCACTGTCGTCAGACTTTACAACTTTGACGGCGAAGCCATAGAGCCCAAGAATTCCACAATAGTGATTTCCTACGAAGAGAAACTAAGCCAGGAAGGATTGAGGTATAAACAAATCACCAGTTCAAAATCTTTCTCCAGCTATGAAGAGGCTGAGGCTTATATCTCAAATCAGAAGGGAGGAAAGTGGAGAATAGTAGGCACAGACCCCTTTACCAGCCCGGTGCCACTAGAGAAAATGTCACATTACGAGTTGGTTTATAAATCGGAAGAAAAGTGGCAGGGTAAGCCAATGGTAAAAATATTTGAGTATAGCAAATGAAATGTCTCATACTGGCTGGTGGTTTTGGCACCAGGCTATACCCTTCGACCCTTAACCAGGCAAAAGCATTATTGGAATATAAAGGTAAACCAATAATAAGCCATATTGTGGATAAGGTTCCCCAGCACATAGATATCATGATTAGCACCAACAAGAAGTTTGAAGCTGATTTTCACCAATGGCAACAAAAGACAAACAGGGAGGTGGAAATCCTGGTTGAGGATCCTGAATTAAGTTCAGGACTGAATGAATGTCAAAAACTAGGCGCGGTTGGTTCACTTAACTTCTGGATTGAAAAAAGGCAAATAGCTGAAGACCTTCTGGTCATTGCCGGGGATAACTATTTTGAATTCAATTTAGCTCAATTCATATCCAGATATGATGGCAAGCATGCCATGGTAGCCGTCCACAATATAGGTAACAAGGATAAAGCTTGCCAGTTTGGTGTGGTTCAATTAGATGGAGACAGGATAGCTGAATTTCAGGAAAAGCCCGCCAGACCCAAATCAAGCCTCGTCGCCACCGCCTGCTATATCTTCCCTCGACGAATATTCCCCCTCCTCCACCGGTATTGCCAGCAGGGCAAAAAAGATAACCTGGGTAACTTTATCGCTTACTTGGTAGATAGAGATGAAGTTCAGTCCTATTGCTTCAGCGAATACTGGATTGACATAGGGAGCAAATCCCTCTAAATCCCCCTTTACAAAAGGGGGAGTAAGGGGGATTGTTCCTCAAATTGACCTAATCTCCTCTCTCATGAATTTAATATAGGAGACGGCGAAGCATATAGCTGCCAGAGCTACCACGCTCACCAACTGAGGCCAGACAAGCAAAAGACTCTGGCTGAAGGGAAGAGGAGTTAACATCCTTCCGGCAATGTAGGTGCTTATCAGCATCATTGCTGGGTTGAGACTGCCCAATTCAGGAACGAGCAGAGCAGCAGTAGCCTCTCCATAGAGGGTGGCCGGGGAAATACGCCCAATTGCTCCGGCAATCTGAACGTTCTGAGTTATCATCTCCAAACTAGAGTTTGTGTCAATTGGCACTCGAGCATTGGCAATAGCGCCGGCAATCATGGACATAAAGAAAGCAAAGAAAATCCAGAGACCTATTGAGGCAAGCATAGAGGTAGCTGCACGGTTAAAGAAAACGGAGAAAAGAACGGACAAAGCCATCCAGAAAGCCCCATAGATTATGCTTATCAAGACGAAGACTATCAGCCTCAGAACCTCCTCCGAGTTCGGCGGCACACCGATAGTACGGAGACCTAATCCACTAACAATGGCAACCAGACTTGCTACGATAATGCCTAAGACCGTCAGTCCAGCGAGAAACTTGCCATTGATCACGGCATCTCGGTAGATTGGCTGTGAGAGAAGTCGGCTTAAATTGCCACTAACTCGCTCACTGCTTATGGCATCAAAACCGAGAGCTATACCTATAATCGCAATAAAAAGAGAAATAAAGAAAAGGAAAGAGGGCAGTGTTTCTCCAGAGGTGGTGAAGATTTTGAGGAAGATAAATTCGGTGTCGGCAGTTACTACACTCCTTATATTCTGGATAGCGACATAAATAGCAAATACCGCCGCCAGCAAGGCCAAAAGAAAGAGAATCATAAATCTTCGGCTGTTAAAGTGGTCAGCTAATTCCTTACGAAAAACAGCATACATATTTAATCCTCACGGAAATACTTCTTGTAGATTTTCTCCAGGCTGTATTCCTCGATTTTCATTCCCAGTAGAGAGCCACCCGCATCAACAATTGTTCTGGCTATCTGTGACCTTAAGTCGGTATCACAGGTAACAAGTAATGACTCCGGGGAGACCGTCACATCTATCACGCCTTTAATACCCTTTATAAATTCAATAAGCTTAGCAGTTGGCTGGCTCACTTGAATTTCGATTCGGTAGCGCCCGCCACCTAAGGTTTGTCTTCCCAGGCGGTCTAGGGGACCCTCGGCCACGAAACGCCCTTTGGCTAATATCCCCACCCGAGTGCATATTTTTTGCACCTGAGGCAACTGATGAGAGCAAAAAATAACCGTTATTCCCCTCTTAGCCATTTTTGCTATGATATTGAGGATGTCACCAATCCCTTCCGGGTCTATGCCCGAGGTAGGTTCATCAAAAAAAGCTAACTTGGGCTCTTTTACTAATATATCAGCTATGCCCAGACGCTGCTTCATCCCTCGGGACAGCTTCCTCACTTCCTGGTTAGCTACCTTGGACAATCCCACTGTAGTCAGGAGATCAGTAATTTTTTCCTCTGCTTCTCTCCCGGGCAAATGGTTTAGCTCAGCAGTGTACCTCAAATTTTGCCTTGCGGTTAAGTCTTCATAAAAGCCAACCTTCTCCGGCAGATAACCGACGAGGCGTTTTACCTTCAGGGGTTCTCTAGTTGGATTGTGCCCACAAACCTGTGCTGTCCCTGAGGTAGGTTCTGTTAAGCCAAGTAGCATCAGTAGGGTTGTTGTTTTGCCCGCGCCATTGGGACCGAGGAAGCCAAAAATCTCACCTTCCTCTATATGCAGATTCAGCCCGTCAACAGCGGTAAAACCATCATACTTCTTGGTTAAATTGGTGGTCTCGACAACAATTTCTGCCATCTATTACCTTCTGCCTAATCGAGTGAAAGTTACTACCAGTCCAGCTATCACAGCGACAATGATGCCTACACCTATCCAGCCCCACTTAACTGGCGTAGTCACCGTTACTCTGATATCTAGTTTTGGCAGTTCGCTTGAAGATTTTGGTTCACTGGCAAAGCTCAGAGTGGTCATGTAATCACCAGCTATAGTATTGGACGGTGGCTTTACGGCAACTTCAACTTCTTGTTCTGCTCCCGGAGCCAGTGCCTCTATCTTCTCTGGCTTAAAGGTTATGCTCCATCCCTCCGGCTTGGTTGAAGAGAAGGTAATCTTGTCTAAGGTAGCAGTCCCACTATTGGTGATAACAATAGGCAAATAGCTTTCCTTGCCAGCCGTAGCTTTGGTGTTGAGCTGTCCTGACTTCGTCGCAGCAGAGAAACCATATCTGGCGGTGATTTTGGCAGTAAGCTCTAAGCTATTCTTAGGTAACCCTGTTTTGGCTTCAACAGCTTCAAATGTTATGGTGTAGTCTCCTGGCTGCGGGTAGAGCCAGTATGGGGCCTGAGCAACTACTAGAACAGTCTCAGCAGTATATCCTAACGGGTCAAGTCTAATAGATGATATTTGTTTCGTCTCATAGGTGGATTGCTGGATAAGAGTTGCCCAGCCAGACGGTCCTCTAACCCTGAGGTCAAAGTCCCTTTTCTCGTCCCCACCCGTATAGGTCAATTCAACTTCAAATTGAAAAGTGGTATCGGACGGACCCGATAACACTGGATATTTAGTGCCAAGCTCGATTTTCTCTTCAGGCGGAGGACTTTCCCCCTCCCCTTGAGCCATGGCTACTTGGCTCATTAGTACGCTAAATATTGTTAGACATAGAGCCAGACAAGCTATGAGGCAAGCTAATTTAGACTTGTTCATTTCCACACTCCCTTAGTCCTGAACTTAATTCAGGATGATTTTACATCTTAAGGTATTTTGTTTATTATATCAATATCAGCAAAAAATGTCTACAATGGCAAGGATAGACAATCGAGTTAACAATGAGCTTCGCCCAGTGCGCATAATGCTGGGTTATCAGAGCTTCGCTGAAGGCTCCGCCTTAATCGAACAAGGCAAAACAAGGGTTCTGTGCTCTGTGAGCATGGAGGAAAGGGTGCCTAACTTTCTTAAAGGCAGTGGACAGGGGTGGGTTACTGCTGAATATGCTATGTTGCCCCGCTCCACACTCACCCGCACACCGCGAGATAAAGTAGGCGGAAGAAACGAGGAAATTCAACGGCTTATTGGACGCAGCTTAAGGGCAGCGGTTAATTTGTCCACTCTCGGAGAGATGACCTTCACTGTGGATTGTGATGTGCTCCAGGCTGACGGTGGTACAAGAACAGCAGCTATCACCAGTGGTTACGTTGCCTTATATCAGGCTTTCCACAATCTAAGGAAGCAAGGCATCCTGCCATTTATGCCCCTCAACAGAATGGTAGCTGCCATCAGCGCTGGTATTGTAGATGGCAGTATGCTTCTCGACCTCTGCTATGAAGAGGATTACCGGGCTGAAGTTGATTTCAACGTAGTTATGACCGACAGGAATGAGTTTGTTGAAATTCAAGGAACCGCTGAAGGTAAGCCTTTCTCAAAAGAAGCTGCTGATTCACTCCTTCTGTTAGCCCAGCAAGGAATAGATAAACTATTCAAAATCCAAAAGGAAGCCCTGATGGCTTTGTCTTAACTACGGGATTGCTACGCCTTCGGCTCGCAACTTCAGCTCAGGGCTTCGGCTCATCGCAATGACAAGCGAGTAGTCTGCGCAATTCTTCTTGCCATTTAGCCCGTAGGCGACTGGTGTCTAATCTAATCTGCTTGGTGCCAATCTTATAAGGGTGGCCCTCCCCACTTCCTCCCTTATCTGGCGAGGGACGGGAGATTAAAATAGGCGTACTTCTCCCCGGAGCTAAATCTAATATGACTTCTTGTCCATGGAAATAAATTGATTGTATTCCTTTGGCGGTGGCAAGAATCTTTATCTCCACTATATAGAGAAGGTTTCTAAGCGGCTCAGGTAACTTGCCAAACCTATCTTTTAGTTCTCGAGCTATCTCTTCTATTTCCTCAACACACTCAATTCTTGCCAGCCTATGGTAAAGACCCAAACGGGTGCCTAGACTGGGGACATATTCTTCTGGTATGAACGCGGCTAATGGTAGAGATATATCGGGAGATTGCTTCGCTTCACCCTCTCCCGGCCCTCTCCCTTCAAGGGAGAGGGTTTGGGTGAGGGCGGCTCGCTTTGTTTTCAGTTCCTCCACTGCCTCAGCCAATAGCTGGCAATAAAGGTCAAAACCTACAGCGGCTATATACCCACTCTGCTCAACGCCTAATAAATTTCCCGCCCCTCGAATCTCCAGATCCTTCACAGCAATGCCAAATCCGGCGCCTAGTTCAGTAGCTTCGAAAATAGTCCTGAGCCGGCTGACAGCCTGAGATGTTAGTGGCTTATCTTTATCAAAAAAGAAATAGGCGTATGCTTGATTGCTGCCACGCCCTACTCTGCCTCTCAACTGATAAAGCTGAGCTAAACCAAATTTATCTGCCTGGTCAATGATTAGAGTATTGACATTGGGCATATCCAAACCTGACTCAATGATAGTGGTAGTGAGTAAAACATCGTGCTTGCCAGTAACAAATTCCAGCATCACCATTTCCAGTTCTTCTTCCGGCATCCGCCCGTGAGCTATGGCTATCCGTGCCTCTGGCACCAGGGATTGTATCTTGTTGGCAACTAAAGCTATGCTTTCAATTCGATTGTGAACGAAGAATACCTGGCCATTCCTTTCCAGTTCCTGTAATATCGCTTGCCTTACCAGTTGTTCATCATAAGGACCAACATAGGTCTTAATAGCCAGGCGCTCCTCAGGTGGCGTTTCTATGATGCTCATATCTCTAATCCCGGTCAAAGACATATGGAGGGTACGTGGAATGGGTGTGGCACTCAAAGTAAGAGCATCAGCCTCTTTTCTTATTTGCTTCAGTTTTTCCTTCTGCACCACTCCAAATCTTTGCTCCTCGTCAATTATCACTAAGCCTAGGTCTCTAAATGCGATGTCTTTCTGCAATAGACGATGGGTGCCAATACATATGTCCACAGTGCCATTAGACAAGCCCTCCAGAACCTCTCGTTCTTTCTCTCGGGAGCAAAAACGACTTAACATTTCCACTCTTATCGGGAAAGCCTGCAGTCTTTCCTTGAAGGTGTTAAAGTGTTGCTGAGCCAGCACAGTAGTAGGGACCAATATCGCTACCTGTTTGTTATTCATAACCGCCTTGAAGGCAGCCCGTAAGGCTACCTCCGTTTTGCCGTAGCCTACATCCCCACAGATAAGACGATCCATTGACTTAGGTTTCTCCATATCATCCTTAACAGCACTGATTGCCTCAAGCTGGTCAAGTGTTTCTACATAGGGAAACGATGCCTCCAATTCTTGTTGCCATAATGTGTCGCTTGAGAAAGCAAAGCCCGGATTCACTTCCCGGGAAGCATAAAGCTCGAGCATCCCCTGAGCAATATCGGCTACTGATTCTTTAACTCTCTTCTTAACTCTTTCCCATTCCTGAGTTCCCAGTCGGCTTAGTGATGGTGCTCTGTCGCCAGCACCAATATAAGAACTGATTCGTGTTATCTGGTCGGTGGGCACATAGAGCCTATCATTGCCAGCATATTCTAAAACAAAATATTCCCGTTCAATCCCAAAAGTTTTCATCCGGATTAATCCCCTGAACCTGCCAATCCCGTGGTCAATGTGAACAACATAGTCTCCCGATGCTAGCTGTGGGGTAAGCCAGCGATGACGTACTGGCATGCTTCGGCTTGGACGTGCCTGCTTCACAAAGCCAAACAATTCGGCATCGGTAATCAAATGTAGGTTACCCATCTTCCAGCCTTCGGCAGGGACAGAGCCCGAAACTTGCCCTGGCGAGCTTTGCAGCAGAGCGATAGAGGCAGGCGGAGGTATTTCTTTTAGCTCTGAAGTAAGAGAAACTTCAATACCTCGTTCCTGGAACAGTTCGGCAAGACGATTCGCCTGATGGCTAACTACGAGCACACGCTGTTTTTCCTCTATCATTTGTTTAGCAGAGTCAAGGAATTTTTCTAATTTTCCTCCATATCCTTGGGGCGGGCTAAAGGGTAGGGGTTGCCCCCCATTTCCTGTGATACCCCAGGGTTCTAAACTCAGATATCGCCTAGCATTTATTTTCAGCTCCAGCTCTTCCCAGCTAAATAACCTCCTCTCCCCTGAAACAAGTTCAGGGCAAGCTCTTGAAGGGAGAACCTGGGCTTCACAGTGTAATTTCTCAATGGCAGCCTTAATTTCTCCTGGACTATCAAGAATAAGAATAGCGTTGCCACACAGATAATCGAGCCCTGAACTTAATTCAGGGCTGCCATTATTTTCGAATCCTGAATCAAGTTCAGGACCAACTTCCTTGGCTGGAACGATAGCAATCAAATTTATGGGCTTGGTGGAGCACTGAGTTTCCGGGTTAAAAAGCCTTATGCTCTCTATCTCATTGCCGAAGAACTCAATTCGTGCCGGTAATTGGCTACAGGGAGAAAAAACATCAATAATACCCCCTCTTTTGCTCATTGTCCCAGGTAATTCAACGATGTCTTCAGTTTCATAGCCCATAAGCTGCCATCTACGTAACAGATTCAGTGGCTCCACAACCATGCCTTGCCTTAAAATCTGGCAAGCGGAGGTAAAATCCTTTGGGGAAATAGTTTTAGTTATTATTGCCAGGGCTGAAGTCACTATTAAAGGGGGACCTGATGAGTTCAGCGAATTTTCGGGACGAAAGAGGGGTCTAGCATCCCCTGAACTTAATTCAGGGTCTAAAGTGGCTAATACCTGAAGCCTTTTCCACACGTCCCTCGCCCCCTCCAACTCAAGCTCGGGAAAACGCTGCAAATCGGCTGAGGAGGGACACCAAATCTCAAGTTGCTCATAGAGTTTTCGAGCTTTTCCTGGTTGGGCAGTTATCACCATCAGAGGTAGCCTGAGTTCATCATAAAGAGCGGCTATGAAATAAGGCTTGGCAGCCTCAAATATAACTGCCTTATGCCCATTTTTACCCTGAACTTGTTTCAGGGCAAGCAATTGCTCCACCACTTGCTTATAAGCGGTGGTTTCTCTAAGCAAAGGAAGCAAAAAAGAGAGATTCACAAGTTAGCCCTCAGCAACTAACTAAACGCGAGATCGAAATTGTAGTTGCCTGATTCATCAGGCACAATTGCCCAATAAATTGGGCAACTACCATTGTAGCATGCGTTGCCAGTATAGGCGAAAACTGATAGATTTATGCTAATGTCTTATCGTCGCATAGTGGCTAAATTTGGTACCAGTCTCCTTACTTCAGGAACTGACCACCTTGATTTACAAATTATGGCTAACCTGGTAAAGCAGGTAACCCAACTTTACCATCAAGGAAAAGAGATAATGATAGTTTCCTCAGGAGCAATTGCCGCCGGCAGGCAGAAACTCAGGGTAGTTCCAGAAAAGAAGAATACACCTTTTAAACAGGTTCTAGCTTCGGTAGGCCAAAGCCGTCTTATGCACGCCTATGAGGAACTATTTAGCCAGCATAATATAACCATAGCACAGGCATTGCTCACCAAAGCAGATATGTCTGACCGCGCCGGTTACCTTAACGCTCGTAATACCCTGCTGGCTCTTATTGAGCTTGGCGTCATCTGTATCGTCAATGAAAACGACGTCATCGCTATTGATGAAATCCAGGAGATGAAGTTCGGGGATAACGACAATCTTTCTGCTATGGTGGCCAACCTTATTGATGCTGACTTACTGGTGCTGCTTACTGATGTGGCTGGATTATATACTGCTGACCCCCGCCACGACCCCGCGGCTAAACTCATACCCAGAGTGGATAAAATAGAGGCTGCGGTTGAGCAATTAGCCCAGGAAAGCACCAATCGCCAGGGGACAGGGGGTATGATAACCAAGATCGAGGCGGCTAAATTGGCTACCTCTTCAGGAACAAATGTAATCATTGTTAATGGGCGTGAGCCAGATATCTTACTTCGGATTGAACGGGGTGAGAACCCGGGCACTTTTTTCCCGGCCCAGGTGAATAATATAGAAAGCAAGAAGAGGTGGATGCTCAGCGGACTAGCTTCCAAAGGGAGAATAATGATAGACAAAGGCGCCACTTTAGCTCTTAAGGAGCAGAATAAAAGCTTACTTCCTGCCGGTGTTGTAGAGGTAAAGGGAAATTTTCAACGGGGCGATATTGTAGATATTTTGAGTGAGGATGGCAACCCTGTTGGCTGCGGCATTTCTAATTACGGTTTTGCTGAGATAGCTAAGATCGAAGGAGAACATTCCGATAAAATCTCCAGCCTCCTGGGTCATGATTATGGGGACGAGGTGATTCATAGAAATAATATGGTGGTATTCTGAGAAGCTGTCACAAAACTAGAGTTGTGGCAACAGAAAGCAATTTAAATCCAAGGGAGAAGGCAAGGAGATTTATCGCCAGCGTAAGAAGATTGTGGAGCCAGTTTTTGGACAAATGAAGTTTAACCTGGGGTTCAGGAGATTCCACCTGAGAGGATCAGACAAGGCAGGCGGTGAGTGGTCATTAGTCTGCTTGGTGCACAATATCAAGAAAATCTATGGCAAAATTATATCAAAAGGGGGTGAACAGCATAACTTGACAAGAGAATTACAGGCCACTTATAATTCCGCTTAAAGAAGGTGGGGTATTCTTCCAACCCAGGAGAGGTATGAAAAAGAAAACTGAGGATATCAGGTGATCTGGTGGTAGCCAAAGTCAGAAAAGAAATCCAGATTTTTTAAAAAGATCGAGTTTTTGGACAACTTCATAACATCAACACAGCAGCGAAAGGAGGTGACCTTGTGAGGTGAAAAGAGCTATTAGGCAAGAACAGCAAGCAAAATAAGTAAAAGGAGGGAATTATGAGTAAAAGAAGATGGTTGTATCTAGTAGTAGCAGCAGTATGTCTTTTCAGCTTAATAGTGGTTGGTTGTGCTAAGCCGGCGCCGATAACACCAACCCAGCCAGCAACACCAACGCAGCCGACAACACCACCAACAACACCATCACCGGAGGTTAAGCCCGTTGTTTTGAACTGGGCCGATCCCTCTGCCTATGGCACAGGAAGAACAGTGATGCAGGCTACGTGGGGAAAGTTATTGGAGGAAAAGACAAAAGGCAAGTTCAGATTTGAGTGGTACTGGGCACAGTCTCTTGCCAAGGCCCTGGATATATATGATGGAGTTAAAGGAGGTCTTTACCCAGCTGGGATAAACGCTGTCTTTACATATCACCCCAAGACCTGGCCAATATATCAACTTGTGGAGCTTCCCATCCTTTTTGGTACAAATGGGATGGCTCATGGCCTAGTGCGCTATGAAATGTACCACACAGTCCCTGAATTAAAAGCAGAAATTGAGGGGTCGGGTATAAGACCCTTATGGCACTCAGCCTATGAACCCACCTGTTTTATGTCAAAGGTTCCCATCGAGAAATGGGAAGACCTTAAAGGGCTGCGGATAGGAACCAAAGGACCATTAGCGGAATGGGTAAAGCTTGGTGGAGCCGTACCTATGGGCATTACCACTTATGAATATTATGAAGCTTTACAGAAGGGCACAGTGGATGCCGTGACGAGTTATCCCACTACCTTTGGGGCATTTAAACTAGCAGAGGTAGCTAAATACGCTAACAAAAGCCCCCTCCAGGTGTATTGCACGATGGGAATAATTAACCCAGATGTATACAAGAAATTGCCTGCCGAGTTCCAGCAACTGCTTGATGAAGCATGGATCCTGTATCAAAAGTGGACCTATGAAGCCCAATGGGAGATGGTAGACTCAGAGCTTGAAAGATTGCATAAAGAAAACGGTTTAACTGTCCTTGAATGTACACCTGAAGAATATGCTCGCTGGAGGGAACAAGCACAGCTAGTTTGGGAGAAGTATATTACAGGCCTGGAAGCGCAAGGAGTAGATGCTCGGGGCATACTGAATACTTATGAATCCCTGTATAAGAAGTACGCAAACTATACTCCCAAGCAGATATATGAAAGGTATGCCGAGCTTTATAAGAAATTCTATGGTAGGGATCTTACCTATTTGAGAGAGGAGATATTGGGGGACAAGAAATATCTTGAATACAAGGAAATGCTGGGAATCAAATGAGCTACTCTCCATCCCCCGTTGCCTGAGGAGATTAGCTTGTATCTGTGATTGGTAGGTTTTGTCTGGTGACAAAACCTACCAATAAGGGGGTGTTTTTTGACGAAAATATACAATTCATATTGTACCGTTGAGAGGTTTTTCAATACCTTCGCCATGATCCTTATTGCTGCGATGATGGTCATTGTGGTGGCTGATGTTGCCGGCATCTTTTTAGCTAACAAACCCTTTCCTGCAGCGCTTGAGTTGACCGAGTTCTTCATGGTGGCAATAGTTTATAGTGCTTTAGCCTATACTCAATCCATCAAGGGGCATATCACTATAGAGTTGTTTACAGAAAGATTCGGGGCGAAAAGGAGGCTAATCGTCGAGACAGCAAGTTTCTTCATCGGGTTGATTTTCTTCGTCTTTCTGGCATGGCAGACATGGAACATGTTTTGGTATTCATTGCAGATTAGAGAGATAGCATTCACTGCGGCATTCCCACTTCCCCGATACCCGGCGAAGGGCCTATTATTTATTGGCTGCGTTCTCATGTGCATCCGCTTTGTTGCTCAAATTGCCGGGAACATCGAAGCCCTGCTCAAGGGGAACTGAATATGAGTGTGACATTTATTGCTGGGCTAATTCTTATTCTTTTCCTCGTCCTAGTGCTTATCATAGGCGTGCCCATTGGTATTGCCATGGGCATAATGGGGTTTGTTGGGCTTGTAGCCTTGGTTGGCTTCAAAGGGGCATTTGCCTCACTTTATACCATACCCTACAGTTCGGTAGCAAGCTGGTCGCTCACTGTCATCCCTATGTTCATCTTGATGGGTTCTGTAGCTGCCATCGCTGGTTTTGCCAAAGATACCTATAACATGACATATAAGTGGCTGGGGAGACTACCTGGGAGTTTAGCTATTTCCACGATGGTTGGGGCTGGTTTTTTTGCCGCTGCTTCTGGTTCAAGCATTGCTGCTACAGCAACCCTTGCTAAGATGGCTATTCCAGAGATGGAGCGGTATAACTACAATCTCAAACTTGCCGCTGGTTCTGTGGCTATGGGTGGCATAATTGCCGCCATCATTCCACCCAGTGTAATGCTTGTCTTATTTGCTATTGTCAGTGAGCAGAGTGCTGGCAAATTACTCATGGCGGGAATTTTTCCTGGAATTTTGACCATAGTGATGTATTGCGCCTTAATCTTTGTGCGCTCATGGAGAAATCCCAAGCTTTGCCCGGTCACAATGAAGAGGTTTTCCTGGTCGGAGAGGTTCAAGAGCTTGGTAAGTGGGGGTGTAATAGGCATAATCCTTATCTTCGCCTCAGTGATAGGTGGCATTTTGACCGGTGTTATGACCCCGACTCAAGCTGGAGCAGTTGGAGCTTTCGCAGCCTTGTTAATTTCCTTAGCGGCGAGGAGGCTTAATTGGGCAAAATTTGTGGAGACAGTGAAGGATACTACAAAGGTTACCTGCTCTATCTTCCTTATAATCATGGGAGCATATATCTTTATCCAGTTCCTAGCTATGTCTCGCTTGCCCATACTGTTTAGTGAATGGATAGTGGCACTACCACTCCCCAGGGTTTTTGTGTTCGCCGGTATAGTATTGCTCTATCTTATTTTGGGCTGCTTCTTAGAAGCTATGGGCAATCTGCTGCTTACTGTTCCCTTTATTTTCACCGCTATGGTAGTCTTGGGCTTTGATGGCATCTGGCTAGGTGTGATAGTGGTGAAGCTAATAGAATTAGGCATGATAACCCCGCCCGTGGGATTACAAGCGTTTGTTTTGCATAGCTCTTGCCCTGAAATTTCGCTGGGGACTATCTTCAGAGGGTTCATACCATTCTTCTTAGTAGACTTATTTGTAACACTACCTATTCTGTACATTTTTCCCCAGATAGCTACTTTTCTACCCGGCACCATGTGAGGGGTTCAGCCTAACATCCAATTATGCTGAGTTCGTATCAAGTTTTGGATTTGACTGATGAGAAGGGTTTTCTTTGTGGTAAAACCCTGGCTGACCTGGGCACTGATGTGATTAAGGTAGAGAAGCCCGGTGGGGATACTGGACGCAATATCGGGCCTTTTTATAAGGATATTCCCCATCCGGAGAAAAGTCTATTCTGGTTTTATACCAATCTGAACAAGAGGGGGATTACATTAAACCTCGAGGCTAAAGAAGGTCGGGAGATATTGAAAAAGCTGCTTACTAAAGCTGATATAGTAATAGAGTCATTTGAGCCAGGCTACATGGATAGTTTAGGGCTTGGTTATAGCGAATTAGAAAGAATTAACCCTGGCATTATTATGACTTCAATCACCCCGTTTGGTCAGGAGGGTCCTTACTCTCACTTCAAGGCGACTGATATTGTAGGGGTATCTATGGGTGGCATGGTGCGCATTTATGGTGAATGTGGCGAATCTCCCTGTCGCATTAGCCTGCCACAATTTTATTTCTTAGGCAGTCTTCATGCTGCTGCCGGGACCATGATGGCTCTATATTATCGTGAGTTAACCGGAGAAGGGCAGTGGGTTGATGTCTCCTGTCAGGAGGCGGTGGCACAATCACTGATGGATGTCAGTTCATGGTGGGATCTCAATAAGGTTAACATTAAGGGGACAGGGGCCTGGGTAGTTAGCCCCAGGCCAAAGCCTTTGGGCGACCTCCATGTAAGGCGAGTATGGGAATGTAAAGACGGTTATGTGGTGTTTGTCTTTGCTGGGGGAGCCGCCCCGGGGATGGTAGCATCATCGAAAGCACTGGTAGAGCTAGCTAATGAAAATGGCATGGCACTGGAAATAAAGGATTATGACTGGAGCCAGTGGGATGCCACCAGCGTTACTCAAGAAGAGGCAGATAGGTTAATGAAGCCTATTGCCGATTTTCTTAAGACGAGGACTAAAGCTGAACTCTTCGGCGAAGCACTGAAAAGGTCCATATTGCTGGCTCCTATTCAACATGTTGGCGAGTTGGTGCCGAGCCCTCAATTAAAGCACCGGGGATTCTGGGTTGATGTCTGTCATCCTGAACTGGAGGACACCATAACCTATCCTGGCTATCCCATTAAGGTGAGTAGTTTCACCTACCATCCACAACGCCGTGCTCCACTTATTGGTGAGCATAATGAAGAAATCTATATAGGTGAATTGGGACTGTCTAAAGAGGATTTAACCCTTCTTAGAGCTCAAGGAGTTATATAAGGAGCAACAATAGCAGACAAGCAAATATTTGCTGGAGTGAAAATTGCTGACTTCTCCTGGGTTATAGTTGGCCCTACTATAGTTCGGGAGCTGGCTGAGCACGGAGCCACCGTAATCCATGTTGAGAGTCACCGCCATCCTGACACAGGAAGGGTTATAGGGCCGTTCAAAGATAATAAGCCCAGTATAGATAGCAGCGCCTGGTACGCTATCAGAAATGCCAATAAATATGGAATAAGTTTAGATTTGAATAAGCCCAAAGGTCAGGATATAGCTAAGAGGCTAATTTTATGGGCTGATATTGTATGTGAAAGCATGACGCCAGGCGCTATGGCTAAGTGGGGGTTAGATTATGAAAGCTGCAAAGAGATTAAGCCAGATATTATTTACTTCAGCACCTGTCAATTTGGGCAGCATGGCCCTCTCGCCCACTATGCTGGGTACGGGCAACTTGGCGCTGCTTATGGCGGCTTCTCTTATGTTCTTGGGCAGCCGGGCAAAGCTCCAGCGCAACTATATAATAACTACCCCGACTTTATTGCTCCACCCTATATGGTGGCTACCCTTGTTGCTGCCCTCCTTTACAGGCGTAAAACAGGTAAAGGAATTTATCTCGACGAGTCTCAAGTAGAAGCAGGAGCTACATTCCTCGGTCCAGCCATTTTGGACTATGTGGTGAATGGTAGAGTAGCTGAACCACTGGGAAATCACGACCCTTACATGGTACCTCACGGAATTTACCCTTGCCTTGGACATGATCGCTGGCTGGCTATTTCAGTTAGCAACGAAGAGGAGTGGCAAGCCTTCCTTACAGCAATTGGCAATCCTGATTGGAGCAAAGCCCCCAGATTTTCTACAATTATTTCCAGAAAGGAAAATGAGGATGAACTGGATTCCTTGGTAGCACACTGGACTTTGAACTACATGCCTGAACAAGCGATGCAATTGCTTCAAGATGCTGGTATGCCCGCCGGGATAGTAGCCACTGGAGAAGACCTATTTAATAACCCTCAATTAAAATACAGGAAGCACTATGTATTCCTAAACCACACATTCATAGGAAGGCACGCCTATCATGCACCAGCTTTTCGCTTCTCCAAAACTCCATACCGCCTCTGGAAAGCTGCGCCCTGCCTTGGTGAGGACAACTTCTACGTATATAGGGAGATTTTAGGATTTAGCGAAGACGAAATCTCTGACTTGATGGCAGAGGGAGTCATTACTACCACGGCAGACATATCTGTATTGCGACCATATAGATAGGTTGTAACACTGGCTATATACTTTATGTGGAGTAGAGCTCTCAAACTCAAGGAGGCCCGAGGCTTTGGGGATAGAAATAAACGTTAAGAGGTATTCTGGGTCATGAAAAAGCATTTCCAGCAAGCTTTGTCCAATGTTAGAGTTTTAGACCTCACTCATTATATTGCTGGACCTTACTGTACCAAGCTTTTGGCTAATTATGGAGCTGAGGTTATCAAAGTAGAAAAGCCTGGTGAAGGAGATGGTGCCCGAAGATTGGGACCTTTCTTAAAAGATGAGCCCCATCTTGAGAAAAGCGGGCTTTTTCTTCATTTAAATACGAATAAGAGGGGGATTACCCTTAATCTAAAAACAAAGTTAGGGATTAAGATTTTTAAGGACTTAGTAAAATGGGCCGATGTATTAGTGGAGAACTTTGAGCCCAGGGTAATGCCAAGCTTGGGGTTAGATTACGAAACCCTAAAGCAAATTAACTCAAAGTTGGTGATGACCTCTATTTCTAACTTTGGTCAAACTGGACCTTATAGAGATTATAAAGCTTCGGAGATAATCCTATATGGTATGGGCGGGGCAATGATCTCCACAGGATTACCTGAGCGGCCGTTAAAACTGGCAGGTTCAGTAGTTCAATATCAAGCTGGCACAGTGGCTGCGGTAGCTACCATGGGTGCTTTGATTGCTAGTAAGTTCCAGGGTATAGGACAACACGTGGATATATCTATTATAGAAACTCAGGAATGCAGTGCTGATAGGAGAACGACAAATCTTCTTTCCTTTGCCTATTCAGGAGGAACCACTTTTTTTAGGGCACATCGCATGGGTCTTCTTATCATGCCTCATGGAAGATATCCATGTAAGGATGGGTTTGTGGAGTATGCTGGAGGTGAACCTGTCTTCTGGCCAAGATGGGTTAAAATGCTGGAAATGCCTGAACTATTAGAGAATCCTAGGTTTAAGGATCTGGCTGACTTAAGCCATAGAGGTGAATTTGAAGCTATTTTTCTTCCCTGGCTGGTGGAACTGACCAAGAGGGAAGCCACAGAAAAAGCTCAAAAAGCAGGGGTCCCTGGGGCTGCCATTCAAACTCCCAAAGAGGTAGTTAATGATCCGCACTTCAATGAACGAGGATTCTTTGTCGAGATAGAACATCCTGAGGCGGGAAAGATTAAATATCCTGGATGTCCTTTTAAGACGGAGAGGACATCTTGGGAAGTAAGGAGGCCGGCACCTCTCTTAGGTCAGCACAATGAAAAGGTATATTGTGACCTTCTAGGATATACTAAAGAGGATCTAATTAAGCTAAAAGCAATGGGGGTTATTTAAAATGTCTAGGTTGCCTTTGGAGGGAATAAGGGTTGTTGATATTACGGTAGCTTGGTCAGGTCCTTTTGCTACCATGCTGCTAGCCGATTTAGGTGCTGAGGTTATCAGGGTGGAAAATAGGAGACATTTTCCTCCAGCTACTCGGGGCACAATGGCTAGACCTACGAAGTCAGTAATGGCGGGAAGTGTCGGCGCCTCTTATCCCAATAGAGAGGCAGGTGAAAGACCCTGGAATAGATTTTCTTGGTTTAATTCTATGGGGCGCAATAAATTAAGTATGACTGTTGATTTAGCCCAGCCAAAAGGGCTGGAAATTGTTAAAGATCTGATAAAGATAAGCGATATTTTTGTAGAGAACAACCCACCTGGTACCATGGATAAGCTTGGCTTAGGTTATCATGTGTTGAAGAAAGTTAAACCGGATTTGATAATGATTTGCATGTCTGCTTTTGGCAACTCTGGACCGTATAGGGATTACAAAGGTTTTGCTCCTGTAATGGAAGCATTATTAGGGCATACCTGGCTAAGGGGTTACCAAAATAGCGATCCCACTCAAACAGGGGTTCCAGTCTATCACGCTGATGCTTGCGGTGGAGCTACTGCTGCCTTTGCTGCTTTAGTTGCCCTTTACCATCGCAAGCAGACAGGAGAGGGGCAATTCATTGAGCTATCTCAAGCTGAAAGCATGATACCCCACTTAGGAGAAGCTATTATGGATTATACTATGAATCAAAGAGAACAAGGCCCTTTAGGTAATCGTAGCCCCTTTAAGGCACCTCAAGGCTGCTATAAATGCAAAGGAGATGATAAGTGGGTAAACATAAGTATCGGTTCGGATGAAGAATGGGAGAAATTCTGTCAAATTTTGGGGAATCCGGGGTGGACTAAAGATGAAAGATTCTCAGACATGTTAGTTAGATACAAAAATCATGATGAATTAGACCAGATAATTGAGGAGTGGACCAAAGGGCATGAACCTTATGAGATTATGCATCTCCTGCAAAAGGAAGGAATTCCTTGCGGTCCGGTTTTAAGTGAGGGAGATGCTCTTTCTGATCCTCATCTTAAAGAACGTGCTTTCTTCTTACAGCTTTCCCATTCTGAGGCAGGTACTCATCCTCATCCGGGATTTCTTTGGAAAATGTCACAGACTCCTCCTGTTGTTAAAAGTCCAACTCCTTGTCTTGGAGAGCACAATGATTATGTTTATAGAGAACTCTTGGGGAAAGGAGAGGAGGAAATAACTCAACTTAAGAAAGAAGGACATATTGGCACTGATTATCTCCCCCAGATTATTTGATGAGAGGAATTATCGAGGGTATTTATTAACTCAAATTTTCATAGCTGGGTTTGCCATGTTTTAAATACGAATTGAAATGTTGCTAAATCACCTCACTATCTTTACCTAGTCAATTGTGTTAAAATAACTGAAAAATAGAAAGGAGGAAGTGTATGATAGGAATAGTATCCTATGGGATTTACATTCCGATTTACAGGCTCAGCAGGGAGATTCTCAATCAGGTTTGGGGAGGAATAGGAAAGGGAGAGAAAGCTGTAGCTAATGCCGACGAAGATAGTTTGACTATGGGTGTGGAAGCAGCCAGGGATTGCCTCAAGGGGATAGAGAAGAGTTCTGTTGATGCTTTATATTTTGCCTCCACTACCCCACCCTACAAAGAGAAGCAATCAGCCAGTATAGTGGCAGCAGCACTTGACCTACGTGAAGATATAATTACCGTTGACCTTACTGATTCTCTAAGGTCTGCTACTATTGCTTTCAAACTAGCTTTAGATGCCGTAAAGGCTGGCTCGGTGAAAAAAGTTTTAGTCATAGCTTCTGATTGTCGCATCCCACCGCCAAACTCAGCCTTCGAACCTCTTTTCGGAGACGGTGCAGCAGCTTTTCTCTTTGGTGGTGACGGAGTGACAGCGGAAATCGAGAGAAGTTACTACCTTACCAGCGAGTTCATTGATATCTGGAGGCTGGAATATGACAAAACGACGCGAAGCTGGGAAGACCGCTTCATTCGTGAAGAAGGATATATTCCTCACCTTCAAAAAGCTGTCTCTTCTTTGCTAAAGATGCACAATTTAACCTCCATGGATTTCGCTAGGGCAGCTTTTTATGCCCCTGATGGCAGAGCACACCGGGAAATGGCCAGGATTTTGGGTCTGGATGCCAAGACTCAGGTTCAAGACCCACTGTTTGACAAAGTGGGCAACACCGGGACAGCCTTTGCTCCGATGATTTTAGTCGGGGCTCTTGAGGAAGCTAAACCAGGGGATAGGATTCTGCTGGCTAATTATGGTGACGGTGCCGATGCTCATATCCTACGTATCACTGAGGGGATAAAAAAATTAAGCAGAAAAAGCGTAAAAAGAAATCTTGAATCCAAATTGATGCTTGATAATTATGGGAAATACGTTAAGTTCAGAAATCTCATGGAATTTGAGACAACTCCCGAATATGAGCAAAGGACCTCACTGTCGCAAATATGGAGGGATCGTAGGTGGGTCTATCGATTCCACGGCCATAAATGTCAGAAATGTGGCAAGATTCAATTCCCAATGCAAAAGTTCTGCATATATTGCCAAGCCGAGGAAGCGTTTCTTGAGGAAATCCCCCTCTCGGATAGAAAAGGAACTTTAGTCACCTTTAGCATGGATGAGAGAGCTCCAGTCATAGATCCTCCTAATGTTGTGGCTGCAGTTAGCCTGGAAGGAGGGGGCAGGTTCTTCAGCCAGATGACGGACCGTGATGTGAATAATATAAAGGTAGGGATGCCTATGGAACTAAGTTTCCGGCGAATTCATGATGCCTTAGGAGTCCATAACTATTTCTGGAAATGCAAACCATCAAGAGGATAAAAAGGAGGACAAGATGAGAGAAAGCATAAAGGATAAAGTTGCCATTGTAGGAGCAGGATGCACTAAATTTGGAGAGAGGTGGGATGCCGGAATAGATGATATGATAAAAGAGGCGGCTACCGAGGCTTGTGAGGATGTCGGAGTTGAGATCAAAGATATTCAAGCAATATGGGTAGGAACATTCCGCGGTTCCCAGCAAAGCGGGGGAGTCGCTCCTACAGGGTTGGTTGTTTCCTCTGCTCTTCAGACACAATACATCCCAGTAACCAGAGTGGAGAATGCTTGTGGCTCAGGGCAAGAAGCCATGAGAGGAGCTACCTACGGAATAGCATCTAAGGTTTATGACTTGGTGATGGCTATTGGGGTGGAGAAGCTTAAAGATACTGGATTTGGTGGGTTGGGTACAATGTATCCGGGAAGATGGGAGCCTGTATACGGAGCTTTCGGCACTGGCCCGGGAAGATATGCCATGGCGGCTACGGCTTATTTTGCCAAATATGGTCTCCCCCCAGAGGAAGGAAAGAGGATATTGGCGGAGATTTCAGTAAAAAGCCATCATTACGGGGTGCACAACCCAAAGGCTCACTTGAGGCGAGAGATAACGGTTGAGGACGTCATAAAAGCTCCTATAATTGCCTGGCCTTTGGGACTCTATGATTGCTGTGGAGTGACTGATGGTGCCGCAGCATGCATTCTTTGTCCGGCAGAGGAAGCAAGAAAATACCGCGATGATTACGTTACCATCAAAGGATTTGGAATAGCAACGAGCCCTGGCTGGGGGAAGGAAAGGGAAGATTATGACTTTACCTGGTGGGATGCTACGGAAGCCGCGGCACGTCAGGCTTACGCCGAAGCTGGAATAAAAAACCCCCGCAAAGAACTTGATATGGTGGAACTCCACGATTGTTTCTCAATAGCTGAGCTTATAGCTAGTGAGTCACTCTTTCTCTGCGAACATGGCAAGTATAAACAGGAATTCACTGACAAAAGAGCCTATTATCATGAAGGAGAGATGCCAGTTAACATAAGCGGGGGTTTGAAGTCCTTCGGCCACCCCATAGGAGCCAGTGGGTGTCGTGAGGCCTATGAGGTGTACAAGCAAATTCAGGGGAAAGCTCAAGAACCTTCACGCCAGATAAAGGATGTCACACTGGGATTGACTCACAACCAGGGAGGACACCCAGGAAGATTTATCTGCGGTGCCCTCGTCCTTGGTACCCCATAGTTAAGCTCAAAATTATTAAGAGGAGGAGAGAATTTAAGATGCTACCACAAGAAATCGTTCAGCTTATAGGCAAGACTGGCGAAATTACAGTCCTGGAGGTAGAGAAAGGGGCCATTAAGAAATTTGCCGATGCCGTAGGTGATGCAAACCCCCTTTATCGGGATGAAGAGTATGCCAGGAGTACAGGATTTGGGGGAATCGTAGCTCCCCCTGGTTTTTTCGGGTGGCCAACCAAATGGAAGAGTGCTATGCCTTTCTTCTCGGAGATAAGGCAAGAGGTGGTGGATACCATAGCTAAAGCCGGTTATAGCCGAATACTCGACGGTGGCATAGAGTATGATTTCTATCATCCTGTTCGTGCCGGTGACACCCTGTCAGCTCTATCCAAAGTCAAAGATATTCGGGAGCGGGAGGCTAAAGCAGGCAAGATGATCCTTTCCGTTATAGAGACCACTTACACTAACCAGAATGGTGATATAGTAGCTAAAGCACACCAAACTTTGATCTCCCGCTAATCTGTTAAATTTTTTTCTGGAGGAAAAAATGAGTAAGCAGTTATATTGGGAAGATATAGAAGTGGGAAGCCAGGTAACCCCTCTATCCAAAGTGGCTACGACACAAATGCTGGTCAAATGGGCAGGTGCCTCTGGTGATTTCAATCCCCTTCACTACGAGGATACCTTTGCTACTTCCCAAGGAGTGGGCAAACCTATAGTCCATGGACAGTTGAAACGGGCCTGGTTAATTCAATTAGTGACTGACTGGATAGGCGAGCAAGGCATATTAAAGAAATTCTCCTGTCAGTTCCGGGCCATGGACCACCCCCGTTTAATGAAGGATATGTCTGAGCCCCAGGAAGGGGAAACTTGGTGGTGCAAAGGGAAAGTCACTAAGAAGTATGTTGAAGGAGGTGAGCATTATGTAGACTGCGATATCTGGATTGAAAATGGGAAAGGAGAAAAAACCACCACAGGTAGTGCTACTGTTGCTCTCCCCTCACCAATATTGTCATGCTGACCCTGAACTTGATTCAGGGGATTCAGCATCTGTGCCGTGAAACAAGTTCAGGGTGAGATTCCGAAACAAGTTCAGGGTGAGATTCCGAAACAAGTTCGGAATGACAATGGCTGTGTAGTTTAAATTAAATACAGGAGGTTTAACAATGAGTGACAAATTAAAAGGTAAGAATGCGGTAGTAACCGGTGCTGGTCGAGGAATCGGCCGGGAAATAGCTCTGGCACTAGCCGCGGAGGGAGCCAAGGTGGTCGTTGTTGACCCCGGAGTTTCTCGGGGTGGGGAAGGTACTGATTTGGCACCGGCAGATGAGGTTGTTGCTGAGATCAAGAAAAGAGGTGGAAAGGCGGTTGCCAGTTACAACTCTGTAGCTGATTTCAAGGCTGCTGAGGGAATCATTAAACAGTGCGTAGATAGCTTTGGGCACATAGACATATTAATAAACGGTGCTGGTATCCTTAGAGAAAAGATGGTTTGGAACCTGTCTGAAGAGGATTGGGACATGGTAATTACAGTTCACTTGAAGGGAACATTTAACTGCAGCCGACACGCTGCTGGCTTTATGAGAGAGCAAAGGTATGGCAGGATAATAAGCCTCACTTCCGATGCCTGGCGTGGGACTGTTGGGCAGTCTAATTATGGTGCTGCCAAAGGAGGAATTGTAAGTTTCACCAGGTCTATTGCCCGGGAGTTAGGAAGATATGGAGTAACCTGCAATTGCGTTGCACCAATGGCAGCGACTAGAATGACACTTACTGAAGAAGTGAAAGCTGGCTGGCGTAAAAGGTATGAAGCTGGGCTCATAACCAAGGAGCATTTAGATGAGCTCTTGAATATGCCAGGACCGGAATATATCCCACCTGTTGTTACATACCTAGCTTCTGATAAAGCGGGTAATATAAATGGTCAAGTTTTCCACATCGAGAAAGGAAGGGTTGCTATCTACTCTGAGCCAGTAGAAGTGAGAGCAATCTACAAGACAGAGGCAGGAGGCATGTGGACTTTTGGGGACCTGGAACAAGCTGTTCCGAAGACTTTGCTAGTGGGCTATGTTAATCCCGCTCCTCAAGAAGAGAAGAGGTAGCGAGTAACACTCAGAGTGGTGAGTACCACTTTTTGACTGTTACTGCAAACTATTTCTATGATATTATATCTTTGTAAGAAAGGGGCACTTTAATGAATAGAGTGCCCTTATTTTATGTAGAAAGGAGAATGTCATGGACTTAATCTGGATATGTGTCATATGTGGAATCGTGGGGGCATGCGTTGCCGCTTATTTTGTGCGCTACGTTCTAAAGCAACACCCGGGAACTGATAAAATCAGAGAGGTCTCCAGTGCCGTTCAGGAAGGAGCCATGGCTTTTATTGGCCGGGAATATCGCACAGAAATTATCGTAGTATCGATAATAGCTATTATATTGGCCTTCGTTCCCGGCCTGGGGTGGAGACAAAGTATAGCTTTTATCTTTGGTGCTATCTGCTCCTTGGGCGCTGGGTATGCTGGTATGAATATGGCGGTCAGGTCTAATGGCAGGACTACTGCAGCAGCGCAGAAAAGCCTGAATAATGGGCTGCGAGTTTCCTTCCGGGGCGGGGCAGTAATGGGGCTGACGGTGGTTAGCATTGGTGTTATCGGTCTATCTGTCCTTTACTTTGTCTGGCATAACAACACTGATTTCATAACTATAATTCCTGCTTATGCCACAGGAGCCTCCTTGGTAGCTCTTTTTGCCAGGGTAGGAGGTGGTATTTTTACCAAAGGAGCCGACGCTGGCTCCGATCTGGTGGGGAAGGTGGAAGCAGGGATTCCCGAAGATGACCCAAGAAATGCCGCTGTGATTGCTGATTTCGTGGGTGACAATGTGGGAGATGTATGTGGTATGGGTGCTGACCTTTTCGAATCATACGTTGAAGCCATAATTGCTACTATGACATTGTCTGCTATTGCTGTAGGAGTCGGCGTAGCAACAAACACTCAGATTTCCTGGTATGTTCCTATGCTTATTGCTGCTGGCGGCATAGTTGCCTCTATAATTGGCTGCTTCTTGGTACGGGTGGGAGAAAAACCAGAGATGAGTGCTCTCCTGGGGGCATTGCGACGGGGCACGCTTAGCGCTTCAATACTAACCGCTGTATTTGCTTTTCTGTCCATCCATTTCTTAGGCGCTAGCCTAGGCATGTTCTGGGCAGTTCTTGCCGGGCTTATAGCCGGTGTGCTTATGGGCGAGGGTACAAACTACTATACCTCTTATGCCTTTAAGCCAACCAAGGAGATTTCTGAGGCTTCAACTATTGGTGGCGGCGCCACTATAATCCGTGGCTTTGCGGTAGGGTTGACAAGCACCTGGCCTCTAGTTATTCTTGTAGCCATAGCTACTCTGGTAGCCTTTAAGTTTGCTAGCTTCTATGGAGTAGCGCTCTCTGCTGTTGGTATGCTATCCACTCTAGGCGTAACATTGGCTACCGATGCCTATGGGCCGGTAGCCGATAACGCTGGTGGCATTGCAACCATGGTAGGCTTACCACCAGAGGTGCGAGAAAAGACAGATGCCTTAGATTCGTTGGGCAATACTACTGCTGCTACTGGCAAGGGTTTTGCCATTGGCGCTGCCATCACAAACGCACTCGGTTTAATTCTTTCTTATGCTTTGGCCGCAGGATTGGTAACAGTTTCTGGTGGGGAAATAAGTGCCTCACCAGAACTAAGTTTGCTAAGTGCACCGGTTATTGCTGGTGTGCTTATTGGGGGTCTTATTCCGGCTATCTTCGTCGCCATGACCATGAAGTCGGTGGGTGTAACTACAGGACTCATTGTAAATGAGGTACGGCGGCAGTGGCGTGAAATACCAGGTTTAAGGGAAGGGAAGGCAAAGGCGGAATATGGTAAGTGTGTGGATATCTGCACCGGAGCAGCATTGAAACAGATGCTGGCTCCGTCGATAATGACCATAATTGCGCCTATCCTTGTGGGTGTGATACTGGGCAAATATGCTCTTGGCGGTTTTCTTATTGGTGCGCTCGTCACCGGCTTTATCCTTGCCGTTACTCTGAATAATGCTGGTGGTGCCTGGGATAATGCCAAGAAATGGATTGAAGCCGGTCACTTTGGAGGGAAAGGGTCAGATGCCCATAAGGCAGCAGTGACAGGAGATACCACTGGCGATCCAATGAAGGACACCTCTGGGCCATCGCTTAATATTATGCTCAAGTTAATGTCGGTAATCTCCCTGCTGCTGGCACCAGTGTTAATGCATTTCCCTGGCTTATTGTGAACCCTGAAACAAGTTCAGGGTAACTTTCGAGGAATCTGGCATAATGCTAAAATAAAGGAAAGGAGGCCCTCCCCTCAACCCCCATTATTTGGCAAGGGATGTGAGGTATCATGCCAGATTTTATTGTTATCAAAGGTGCCAGGGAACACAACCTCAAAAACATAGATGTTGTCATCCCTAAGAATAAGCTGGTTGTTATCACCGGTGTTTCTGGCTCGGGTAAAAGCTCTTTAGCCTTTGATACCATCTATGCTGAAGGGCAGCGCCGCTATGTCGAATCCCTCTCCGCTTATGCCCGGCAATTCTTGGGGCGGATGGAGAAGCCCGATGTTGACCATATTGAAGGACTAAGTCCAGCTATCTCTATTGACCAAAAGGGACCGTCCCATAACCCACGTTCCACTGTTGGCACGATGACTGAGATATACGATTACCTACGTCTCCTCTTTGCTCGTATTGGTCATCCACATTGTCCCAAATGTGGACGAGAAATTGCTCGCCAGACAGTGCAACAAATTGTAGATGCAGTTCAGGAAATCCCCCAGGGAAGTCGCATTATGATCTTGGCACCATTACTCAGTGATCGCAAGGGTGAGCACCAGGCGATATTCCAGGATTTACGCAAAGCAGGATTTGTCCGGGTTAGGCTTGACGGAGAGATACATGACTTATCTGAGGAATTTCACCTGGATAAGAACAAGAAACATACTATTGAGGTGATGATTGACAGATTGCAAATCCAGAAGGGAGAGAATACCACACGTCCCTTGCCAAATAAGGTGGGAGGATGGGAGGGCCTCCCCTCTAATTGTCCCTTACCAAATAAGGTGGGAAGTGGGGAGGGCCTCCTTTCTTTTCGGTTAGCTGATTCTATTGAGACGGCGCTAAAGCTAGGGTCTGGTGTGGTGCTCATTTCTATTGTCGGTGGCGAAGAAGTACTTTTCTCCGAGCATTTTGCCTGTGTTTACTGTGGCGTTAGTCTGGGGGAAATTGAGCCCAGCACGTTTAGCTTTAATAGTCCTCGTGGAGCTTGTCCTGCCTGCACCGGGCTAGGCTGCAAGTTAGAAATTGACCCTAACCTTGCCATCCCGGATAAAGAACTTAGTCTAGCTGAAGGTGCTATTCAACCCTGGAGCAGAAACGGCAATCTAAGTACCTGGTATAGTAGCATACTTGAGTCGCTCGGTCAGCGCTATGGTTTTTCTCTCTCTACAGCAGTCAAAAATTTGACTGAAACTCAACTCAACTCGATTCTTTATGGCGATGGCGCTGAGGCAGTTTCGGCGGTCCTGAAACAAGTTCAGGATGAAGACCGTTATGGCAGAATGCGTCACTATAACCCAAATTGTTCTTCTGCTTCCAACTTTGAAGGCGTCATACCATATTTGGAACGTCGCTATCGGGAAACAGATTCCGATGCTGTTCGTGCTGATATTGAAAGGTATATGTCGTCCCACCCTTGCCCAGCATGCCAAGGAAAAAGATTGAAGCCAGAATCTCTAGCCGTGACCATTAGAGGAAGGAATATCATGGATGTTACCGCCCTACCAGTTGCTGAGGCTCTGAACTGGGTAGAAGAGTTAAACAATAAGATTAGCCCTCGTGAGCTAACCATAGCCACTCAAATTATCAAAGAGACTCGTGCCCGTTTAGGTTTTCTCCGGGATATAGGCTTAAGTTATGTTACTCTGGATCGTCCCTCAGCGACACTTTCCGGTGGTGAGGCACAAAGGATTCATTTAGCCACTCAAATTGGCAGTGGACTCAGCGGCGTACTTTATATTTGTGACGAGCCCACCGTAGGATTGCACGCGGCCGATGAATCCCGACTGATAGCTACATTGAAGCGGCTCAGAGATTTGGGCAATACGGTAATCATTGTTGAGCATGATGAAGCAATGATGAGGGCTGCCGATCATATCATTGATATGGGTCCTGGGGCAGGTAAAAATGGTGGGGCTATTGTAGCTACCGGGACACTATCAGATATTAGCAATTGCCCCCAATCCATAACAGGACAATACTTGAGTGGAGTAAGGCAAATTCCGATACCACAGCGACGTCGCCCTGCCGTCCCTTGCCAAATAAGGGAGGAGGATGGGAGGGCCTCCTTTCGTTCCTCAGGAAAAGAGTTGGCGATTAAGGGGGCTAGAGAGAATAATTTAAAGAATATTGATGTCCACATTCCTTTAGGTAAATTTGTTTGTGTCACTGGCGTTTCTGGTAGTGGTAAGAGTTCTCTTATTAACGAAGTCTTGTACAAAAATTTGGCTCGCCTTTTCTATAAAGCCAAGGAAAGACCGGGCAAATGTGGTGGTATTATTGGCGTGGAGTACATTGACAAAGTAGTCAATATTGACCAGTCACCAATTGGTCGCACACCACGGAGCAATCCTGCCACCTATACCGGAACATTCACCCCTATTCGAGAGTTTTTTGCCACAGTTCCTGAAGCCAGGATGCGTGGCTACCCTCCAGGACGTTTTTCCTTTAATGTTAAAGGTGGACGCTGTGAAGCCTGTCAAGGAGCCGGTTATGTCCAGATTGAAATGCAGTTCTTGCCCAATGTCACTGTTCCTTGTGAGGTATGTAAGGGAAAAAGATACAATCGCGAAGCCTTAGACATCCGCTTTAAGGGAAGAACCATTGCTGAAATCCTCGATATGACTGTGGATGAGGCTTTAGTTTTCTTTAGCCACTTTCCCAAAGTTAAGGCAAAACTGGAAACGCTTCGAGATGTTGGCTTAGGATATATTTGCTTGGGGCAACCAGCACCCACACTCTCCGGAGGCGAGGCACAGAGAGTAAAACTGGCTACCGAGCTATCTCGTCGCTCTACAGGTAGAACACTCTACATTTTGGATGAGCCAACTACGGGACTTTCCTTCCCTGATATTGCCTGCCTCTTACAGGTGCTGCAGCACCTCGTGGATTACGGAAATACGGTAATCGTCATCGAGCACCATCTTGATGTCATCAAAAACGCCGATTGGATTATTGACCTGGGCCCCGGGGCTGGTGAAGAGGGGGGCTACATCATAGCCACTGGTAACCCTGAGGAAATAGCGCAAAAAACAGAATCTTATACTGGCCAATACCTACGTGATAAACTTCTCTTGCCAACCGCAAAAGAAAATCAAAAGGTAAAATGCAAAAGTTAAAAATGATTTTTGATGTTTGATTTTTAATTTTCTTATGGTGAAACTAAACAGATACAAAGCCCTTGACTCCATTCGAGCCAACGTCCAGGATAAGAATATGGTGAAACACATGCTGGCTACCGAGGCGATTATGCGTACTCTAGCGAAAAAGTTAGGGGAAGATGGAAATGAATGGGGGCTTACCGGTCTCCTCCATGACATAGAT